>Ga0209508_1002445_pt1 | contig 12190 bp, 8 predicted proteins | sample AD_UKC129_MetaG_FD_184427 | JGI IMG/M metagenome (GOLD analysis project Ga0209508, IMG submission 184427) | Active sludge microbial communities of municipal wastewater-treating anaerobic digesters from Canada - AD_UKC129_MetaG (SPAdes) (version 2) | ecosystem: Engineered > Bioreactor > Anaerobic... | reverse complement strand
CCTGGAGCGGCGTGACCAACATCAGTTCGAACGCCTCGCTGTCGAGCTATCCGAAGACGGCCATCGACTCGGCCGGCAACATTCACGTGGGCTGGTCGGACGGGCACGTGCTCTACCGCAAGCGCGACGTCAACGGCAATTGGAGCGCGATCTCCAAGATCCACAACAACACCACCCGCTGCAACATGAATCACCTCCACGCTTCAGCGGATGGGATGGTGCATGCCGTCTACAGTGTGGATGACGGCACGGGCTGGGAGATCTGGTACCGGCACACCGACGGGTTCAACTGGTCGACCGCCGTGAACGTGTCGAATCACCCGGGGACTTCCGACGACATTGATGCCCGCATTCATTCAAACGCGCTAGGCGAGTTGTTCACGGTCTGGCACGACTACAGCAACATCTTTTTCAGCCGGGCAGCGTCACGTACCAGCGCGTGGTCGGCTCGCGAGACGATCGCCGCAAACAAGTACCTGGCCACCGCACCGGACGTAATCATCGACTCGATGATGAATGCCCGGGTGGTCTGGCAATCGCGACCCGCACAAGCGGACAACTGGAACATCTACCATTCCATGAAGAGTGTGGGGACGCCCGGACCGACCGGCACGCTGGCCGGTGAAGTACGCGACCAGGCGGGTGTGCCGTTGGCGGGTGCGACGGTCTCGACCGGCAACGCCGCCGGCACGACCGACGCGAGCGGGCGGTTTTCGTTCCTCGTCCCGGTGGGCACGTACACGGTCACCGCCACCAAGCCCTACTACACGTCGCAAACGCTCGCCGGCGTGACCATCAACCAAAACCAGACCACGACTCGCAATTTCCAACTGGATGCGATCGGCCCTGGTCCGGTGACGGACCTGACGATTGTTCAGGACAATCAACGTAACGTGCTGAGTTGGATCAACCCGACCGCGGCCCAGTTCGTCGGCACGCGGATCGTCGCCCGCAGCGACGGCGTGTATCCCACCGGGCCGCAGGACGGCACGCTCGTGGGTGATGTGCCCGGCGCGCCCGGCGGTCCCGGCACGATCACCCACACGGGACTGGTAAATGGAACCACTTACCTCTACGCGGCTTTCGCTTACAGCGAGACCACCACGCGCGCGTACGCTCCTGGCGAGTTGATCGCTGGCACGCCGGCCGGCCCCGGCGACCTTGATCGCGACGGCGACGTGGACCAGTCCGACTGGGGCTGGTTCCAGCTCTGCCTGACCGGCCCGTTTATCCCCCAAACCGACGCCGATTGCGAAAGAGCGAAGATGGACGCCGACGACGACGTGGATAGCGACGACGTGACGCTCTTCCTGGACTGCGTCAGCGGCCCGGACCGCGAAGCAGATCCCGATTGTTTGGTCAGTGGTCAGTAGCCAGTGGCCAGAGGTCGGTAGTGATCGCTGCCCTGCGGCTTCCCGGGGGGCGGGCGTCTCGCCCGCCTCAAATGCTCCCGCGACGCACGCCCACGCACTGGAAACATGTGCCATATATGGGCCTCAGAACTCAAGCCTCAGGACTCAGGTCTTTCTCCCCCGCCCCCAGTCCCTAGTCCCCAGCCCCCTTCCATCACACTTCCAGCGTCCACGGCGGCCGATACTCGCGGGACTCCATGGCCTGAGCCTGCGAATCCCCCTTGATCGACATGGTGGCCGGATCGAACTCGATGCGCCGATTCAGCACGGAGGCGATGTTGCCCAGGTGACACAGCACGGCACTGCGGAAGCCCTCGGCAGCGGGCGCGTTGGGCTTGGCCTTGCCGGCGATGCACTGGGCGAAGTTCTCCACGTGCGGCTCTTCCATGGGCGTGGCCTTGTGGGCGACGACACCCTGGCCCTTCTTGCTCCCGCGAGGATGGAACCACCAGCCGTCGCGATCCATGATCACCGTGCCTTTGTCGCCGTTGATTTCCACGCCGCCGAACCGCTCGTTGGGCCCGTGCGTGGTCCACTGCCGCAGCTCCCACAGGATGTGCAGATTGGGGAACTCATACAGGATGGTGGCGGTGTCGGGCCACTCCTTGGCATCGTCGATGACTCGGCCGCTCATTGCGGACACCGCGGTGGGCACGTCCAGTTCGAGCATCTGGCGGGCGCTGTCGAGCCAGTGAGCGCCCCAGTTGCCCATGTCCCCCGTGCCCAGGTCGCGCATGAAATGCCAATTATAATGCACTTTGGGCGCATTGAAGGGCCGCATGGGCGCGGGACCGACCCACAGGTCGTAGTCGAAGCCGGCGGGCGGCTCGCCGTCGGGCACCTTGGGGATGACCGCTCGGTCAGCGGTGAACCAGCAGCGGACCATGCCGACTTTGCCGATGTTGCCCGCCCGTACGAACTCGCCCGCTTCGCGGATGTGGTCGCAACTGCGATGCTGTGTGCCCACCTGCAGGACCAGATCAGGATGCTTTTCGACGGCCGCCAGCATGGCTTTGCCGTCGGCGATGTTGTACGAGAACGGCTTTTCCACGTAGACGTGCTTGCCCGCCTTGAGGGCCATTACCGTCATGGCGGCATGCCAGTGATCGGGCGTGGCGATGGCGATGGCGTCGATGCTCTTGTCTTCCAGCACCCGACGGAAATCCTGCTCGAAGCGCGGCGCGGCGGGCAGCGTCTTGTCCAGATGCTTCATCGCCTCGTCGTACATGGCCCGGTCGCAGTCGCACAGCGTCACAATCTCGAACGCCCCGTTGTTGTGGAACGCCCAGGCGAGTTGCCAACCGCGGTTGCGACAACCGAGTATGCCCACACGAATCTTCGATCCCGATGTCCGGGCGGGCGCGCGGCGGACGGTCGCGAGCGACGCGGCAGCGGCGGTGGTCTTGATGAAACTGCGACGAGACAACGCTTTCATGCCGAATCCTCCATGTGTGGGTTGATTCGCCAGTATGCGGCCGAATTGACGCGTTTGCAAGCGTTCAGTAAGTTGCCGACAGCGTCGAAACGTGCCGATTCAACATGGAACTATCAGGCCACAGGAGCACAGCCATGCACACCGTATCCCGCCGAAATTTCCTCCAGCAGAGCGTCGCTGTCGGAGCTGCCGTCGGCGCATTGGCGAGCACTCAAGCCAGCGCCCGAACGTATGGAACCAACGACGAATTGCGGCTGGGCGTCATCGGCACAGGCGGGCGCGGACAGTGGCTCCTGGCCAATTGGGTTCGGCCGATCGTGGACAAGCACAAAGTGCGCGTGGCTGCCGTCTGTGACATCTGGAACCGCAACCGCGATGCCGGGGCCAAGCTCGTGAGCGATCAATTCGGGTACGCACCGAAGGTCCTGACCGATTACCGTGCCGTTCTCGACGCCAAGGACATCGACGCCGTGATCATCGCCACGCCCGACCACCAGCACTGCGGCATGCTCGTCGCGGCAGTGCAGGCGGGCAAGGATGTGTACATCGAAAAGCCCATCGCCATGAACATGGCCGAGCTGAACCGGGCGTATGACGTGGTGACTGCCTCGTCACAAATCGTTCAGCATGGCACACAGGGCCGCAGTTGTCCTGGCGCGGACAGCGCGAGAGCGTTCGTTCAGGCCGACGGTCTCGGCAAGCTCCTGCGCGTCGAGGAAAGCCGCAGCTTCTACTACCCGTACTGGAATTACCAACCCACGGTCGAGCGTGAATCGGACACGGATTGGAAAGCATTCCTGTTCGGTCTGCCCGATCGGCCGTTCGATGGCGAGGCCTGCGGCGGATGGATGGGATATCGGCCGTTCTCGACCGGCCCCGTCGGCGGCTGGATGTCGCATTTCAGCGACCTGATCCACTATGTCACCGGCTGCGACTTTCCGATCGCCGGCGTCTGCCAGGGCGGCGTGTACTCCCCCACTTCCAAGCCAGGGCGAGATGCTCCCGATACGGTAACTGCCATTCTCGAGTACAAGGAAGGCTTCACCACGTTGTTCACCACGCACTTCGGCAACGGCGCCAACGACTACCGGATCTGGTTCGGTACGAAAGGCATCATGCGGACGGCGGCGCCCGACGGCTACCCGGGCGGCATCCAGCCGAAGGTCTCACCTGAAGGCTCCGAGCACCCCGAGAAGATCGCGAAGGAAACCGCGCTCGAAAACCGTGCCACCGAGACGCACATGGAAAACTGGATCCGCTGCTGCCGCGAGCGCAAGCAACCCAACGCCGACATGGCGGCGGGTTATAAGCACGGCGTGGCGGTGCTGCTGTGCGACCTGGCCATGGTTCACGGCCGCAAGATGATCTTCGACGCAGCCAAGCGGGAGATCCGCCCGGCATGACGGCGATGACGGGAGGCGGGCGTCTCGCCTGACTCTGGCCGGAGGAGATGCCCGCCTCCCGATACGCGCTCAATATTGCATGATGCCGCTGTAATCGAACGCGCCGCCCGGGCCGATCTTGGCGGAGATCACACGATGAAGCGTCCAGATCCCGTCGCGGCGGGCCATGCCGAGTTTCCACGTGCTCAGGATGCTCTGTCCGCTCTGCTCGCCGCTCCGCCAGTCACACATGGCCTGAAATGTCACCACGGCCTCATCGCCGTTGACCTCGACCTTGTGTCCCCATGTCCTGGCTTCGTCGATGCGCCAGCGCTGCAGTCGTTGCCGAATGTCGCTCAGCCACTCGGCCTTGTCCATCTCGCGATCCTGAAAGTCGGCGGCCAGGTATTCGCCCAGCGTGGGCACGTCCCCGTCATCGACGGCCCGGGCCATGGCCGACACCGCCGCCACGATCTGCTCACGGTCGGTCTTCACCAGATGCTGCACGACGAGCAGCGCGATACAGACGATCAGCGTCGCCCATAGCGCGAGGCGTGTGTTGGTCGTCCCGTGCCGGCGATGGATCCCCAGAACGATCGCGACCGCCGCCACCTCCAGAATGAGCAGGAGAACGACGCTTTCCAGGAACACGGTGCGAAGAAAGTCGATCATGAGCCTTCCGTCATGACTTGCGTCAGATCTTTCAAGAGGCGGGCATCGTGAGCCCGACGGATCCGCCTGCTGCCCGGAAGCCGCCTTGATGCGGTTTCCCGAGATGCCATGAATATCCAGTTATACATCACCCTTCAGCATTCACAAAACTGCGGCACCCCCTCCCGAATTTGCGCAAAGCACACGTTCCGCCCATTCTGAGCTAACTGCCCTCACGTAGCGTACGGACACGTTTTCCGGAACGCGATCTCCGAAGTGACGGCGGTTAACGCCGCCATCCTCTTTCAGCTGGGATTCATCGGTCAGCCAGGCCTACGTCGACACCATCAACCGGTTCTGCGACCAACAGGTAATCAACACCGGTGACTACACTGTGGAGTCGTTTACCGACGGCATGACCGTCGATTTCAGCGCCGTGACCGGCAAGGCCAGCCAGAAGGGCCATGAGTTCAACGACATCGTTCCTCTGCACAACGCCGACAAGGAAGGCAAGGGCGGTTACGCTAACGTGCTGTTCGCCGACGGCCATGGCAGCTCGGTCAAGGATGTCGGCGGAGATGGCGATGCGCCGGACGGTTATCTGGGTGCATACAAGAACAGCTCCGGCCAGTTCGAAATCAACCCCAGCGGCTTCAAGGACATCCGGCAGACCATGTGGTACGGCCGGATGCGAGCCAAGCCGCTGCCCGGCGGCGGAAGCATCGAGTGAGTTATCATGCCTGCATATGTGCTGGATAGCGGACGTCCCGAAGACGTGCGGCCTTCGAGGTCCTGAGCGTCAAGTGTGGCGCCTCGGACCTCGTTCATACATATCTGAAGCACGGCACGGAGCGCGCATGAGAAATCCCCCGCCCGGGAGCGGGGGATTGAATTGCTGCGACAGATGGTCCGGAGCGTGCTTGCCGGACCGGATGGGCGCTGAGCCGGACCGGTCCTACGCGGATCAGTCCATGACGTTCAGGCTGTGACGGCCGAGGCGGCGCTGGCGGTTGATGATCGCCCGGCCCTTACGGGTGCGCATCCGGGCCCGGAAGCCCTGCTTACGGATTTTCTTGATACGGCTGATCTTTCGCGGGTAATGCATAACTCGTCTATCCTTCGGCAGTCCTGTCTGGAACGGACGGGGTCGCCAACCCGTTCCCCGATGTCACCGAGCTCCGTAGTATACCGGATCGAGCCGGGACTGCCAAGGCCCCGGGGGCGGCCGTCCCGCCCGGCTTGCTGCATTGTGGTGCAGGCATCCTGCCTGCTTGTGCACGCTGGAAGCGTGCACCACAAAAATGCGTCTACCGGCGACACCAGATCAAGGCGGGCGAGACGCCCGCCCCCCAGCGATCAGTCGCCAACGGTGACGCGTTCGCTGATGTACCGGGCGTTGCCCTGGCTGTCGCTGACCCGGATGCTCAGCCAGTGGTCGCCCGGCTCGAGGTCCTGCAGGACGATGGTCAGCCGCTCCTCGGGCGAGTCGAAGACATCATCGTCGGCCATGAGCACCCGGCTCTCCTCCTGGCTGTCCAGGCGGTAGGCGGCCTCGGCGATGGGGCTGAGGGCGTCGACGGCCAGCACGTGCACACGGAGGCCCGATTTGCCCTCCCGCTCCACGCTCTCGACCCTCACGACGGGAGCGGTATTGTCCACCAGGACCAGATCGCTCAACCGAGCGTCCCGCAGTTCGGTCCCCGGCGCGTTGCTCGGCCGGTCATCCGCCACCACGCGCAGTTCGTACTTGCCGTCGGGCACGGTGCGGGTATCCCAGATGTGCAGCGTTTCTTTCACGTCCTTGGCGAGCCGTATCCACCGCGAATCGCCGGCCTGCCGGTAGAACACCTCGTAAACCAGCGTGTCCTGGTTCGGGTCTTCACAACTCCACTTGACCACGTAGTGGAACTGCGGCTGCGGAGCGGACTCGTCGCCATAGTTGGCGGAGCTGGCCACCTGTTTGACCTTCGGGTTGCTCGTCGGCTTCTTGGCTTCTTCCACCGCGGAAAGCACCTCGACGCTGCTGATCAACGGCGGCCGATTCTCTTCCATCCGGGCGATGGTGAGCTTCGACAGCCGGGCCGACTGCGCGGGATCCGTGGTCTCGAAGGTTAGCCGGTACTGCAGGAACCGAGCTCCCGGCGAGGGAATCTGCTGGCCGGTCGTCGCGTCCATTTCTTCCGACCAATCGTCCCAGGCTTCGGATTCATCGTCTTCCACGTTGCCGCTGCGGGTGGCCACGGTGAGCTTGGTGCCCGTGGGAACGACGGCCTCCCACTTGATGCGTCCCCACTTGACGATCTGCCCGGCATCGAACGGCTTGCTGACCAGCGTGCCTTTGCGGGCCAGACCCTGGCCGATGCGCACCACCTTTGGCGAATTGGCCGTGCCCGCCACCAGCGAACCGTCGTCCATCCGCAGCAGCGAGGTGACCTGTATCGGCTCCAGCTTGGTGATCATGGTCTTGTTGTCTTCCCGAGGCGTGACGGCATATATACGTCCCTCGTTTCCGGTGGCGACGTAGAGCGTGCCGTCGGCCTCGGCGAGGTCCAGGATGAGCACGGGCTCGCGGAAGACTTCGGTCACGAACCCGAACGTGTCGATCCGGTAGATGGCGTTGCCGCCACCCGAGGAGCCGCTCGAAGCGCCCGTCGCGGTGGGACGCGGGCTGCCGGCCTGCCGCGTGGTCAGAGCGGCGACGGACACCTTGGCGGTTTGTGCCTTGTCGGGATCGGCGGATCGAGCCGGTTTGTCGGGCTTGGCCGCCGGCTCATCGCCATCGGCCGGCTGGGACCCGGCAGGCTTGGATGCCTTGGACGGCTCGGCGGTCTCCGGCTTGCCGCCCGGCTTGTCGGCCACCGCGCGGCCCGGTCGCGCTTGATCGACGGCGGCCGTGGCGGCGAACACGTTGCCCTCGGCGTCCACGGCCAAGGCGCTGATCTCCGCTTCAGCGGCGTCATACATCACGTAGGGCTTTCCGGTCTCGGGATTGATCCGGTAGATCAAGCCGTCCTCGTCGGTGCCCACGTAGATCATGCCGTCACCGCCGAAGGCCATGCACAGCAGGTTCTTGGGCTTCAAGTCGGCCAGCACCTTGCCGTTCTTGCCGTCGGCATCGATGCGGAACAGCTTGCCCTCGGTACCCGTGGCGGCGTAGATCTCGCCGTCCACGCCGCGAGCCATGGCCCACACGTACTTGGCACCCTCGGGTTCATGAAAGAGCGTGGCCTCGCCCTTGCCGTCGATGGCGTAAATCTTCGCCTGGTCGCCTCCGCCCGTGCCGGCCAGCAACCGACCGTCCTCGGCCAACAGGAGCGAGAACACGTTGCCCTCTGGCAAGGTCGCGAACTTGGTCGCCTGCTCGCCCACGATCCGGTAGATGTGACCGTTGGGACCGGTAGCCACATAAATGGCACCGTCCTCCGCCTGGGCCAGGGCGTTGACCGCCTCGGCCTCTTTCTCGGCGTCGTACAGCACTTTGGACTCGCGGGCCAGCGACACCTCGCCTCGCGAGCTGATGACCACGTTCTTGGCCTCGCCGGCGCTGAAGTCCTTGGGCTGCTCGTGGGTCCACGTTTCCGGCTTGACCGCCCAGGTCGGGGCGGCGGCCAGCGTGAAGGCCAAAACTCCAACGGTCCATCGTGATCGGTGCATGCTGATGATTCCTCTGGGCCGCAGGACGGCTGCGCGGCCGCTGCGACACTCAACCATGGGTGCCATAAATGCGTCTTACTGGTCGGCCCGGCGGCTGACCGTGATATTCAGGGCCTTGCCTCCCTGGGCCGCGAACGGCAGTTCGTAATGAGCGACCAGGGCCTCGCGGTAGGCCTGAATGTCCGAACGGCTGGCCTTGCTGTAAATGTGCGCCATGAACGACGGCAGATCGGGCAATTCGGTCTCTTTGATCGCCAGGCCTCCCTTGGGCAGACTCAGGCGCAGGAACAGCCGATTGTCGGGTTCAGCCGTGACCTGATTCAACCGTGCGAGCAGTTGGGACAGATTCTCGGCACGGAACAGGTGCGGCTTTTCCGCTCGCAGGGCGGCCAGATGCACGCGCGAACTGCCGACCGTCAGCGTGTACTGTCCGTCGGGCAGGTCATCGGGCAGCTTGAGGGAGTACGAATCCTCAGTGTAGGTCGGCGAGTTACGGTAATGCATCCACCGCACGCGAGCCTCAACCGTCTCTCCCGGCTTGAAGACCTGGCGTGCGAGCTGAACATCGTCGATCTCGGCGGCTTTGGCCGTCTCATCCACCTTCACATCCACCGACACTTGCTTGACCTGCGTCTCGCCGAACGGCGAATTCAGCATGGTCATGGTAGGAAGCATGGCCGCCATGGCCACACCGAAAGCGCCGCTCTGACTGGTGACGTTCTTGGTCCGGTAGCGGCCCAGATCCTTGAACTCGGTCTCCAGCGTATAGCTGATCGTGTGCTCGCGGGGCAGGTCGGAATGGGCGTAGATGGTCTCGAGCACGGCGGCCGCGACCAGTTCGGCGGTCATCGACTCGTCCTGCACGACCTGATAACGATACGTGTTCTTGCCCCGCCGATCCTCGATGTTCACCTCGACCGGCACCATCTCGGGGACTTCGCCCGTGACGCCGAAAATGCCGCTCGACTCATCGCCCCAGAGCGTGCCGACCGTCTTGAGCGAGGCCCCCAGCTTGTTGGATCGCATCACCGAGGGGACGACGGTGTGCACCATCCCGGTGGCCAACGGCAACCGCGTCGAGCCTTTCCCGTCGAGTGAATGGCCGAAACCCAGAACCCGGTCACCTTCCACCACGGTGCAGGTCCCCAGCGCGTCGGCGGTGATGTCGCCGGTGATCAGTGGCACGCACAAGACGGAGCCCGGCTCGAGCTTGACGTTCTCGGCTTCTTCGCGGAGCGAGGCCGAAGGGCCGCCCGATGCCACCGGCTCCATCGAGAAGCGACCGAAGATTTCCCGCAGGAACGACATCACTTCCGGATGGCCCCCGCCGCTGATCATGACCGGCGTGGTCAGGGGCGTCAGACCGGCGAACTCGGCTGGCTTGCGGGCCGGTTGGGCCAGCCTGGCGATGTCCTCGTTGAACACGCTGAATCGCGAGCTCTTGTCGATGGGCTTGGCCCAGACGCGGGCGAGCAGTTCGCCCAGATCGATGCTGCCGCCGCTGGCGGCTTTGACCTGCTGCGGGCGATCGCGGTCGAGCCCGCCACTGCGGCTCGGATCTCTAACGTTAATGATATCAAGCATTTGAGTCACGGGCTGGACGCCGCAGATCGGGTCCTTGTTGAAGCTCCACCCGTACGCGACGGCGCCGATCATGCGTTCGCGGCCCTGCTCGTCGGTGACATAGCAGGGCGACCCGCTCATGCCCCCGATGATGCCGCTGTGCTCGAGTCGCAGGCCCGAGCAGCGGATCAGAATGACGTCCTGCTTGGCGTAGAACGCATTGGACATCACGCTGATGACTTCGAATTGAAAGGTGTCGATCCGGGTTCCGGACATGACCGTGCGGCCGTAGCCCTTCATCCCCGGGCGGATCTCGCTGGGGGCCATGTACCGCGAGGAATCGAAGGGCTCCGCGGGCGAAGCCGGCGCGAAGGGCGCCGTAGCCATGATGGCCGCAGCCGAAGCGACGGCTCGGAGGACCAGCGTGTGGGTAAACCGCATATGGAAAAGTCTCCGAAGGCGACCTCAGGGTCGCGCCAACTCTATCTCGGGTGAGGGCCGGCCGCAACGCCGCCGCCGGCCGGATTCCTTACTATTTTCCCCGAACTCACCAGCTTGCTCAATTTGACCTGACCGAAAGCCGAACTATATTAATGGAGAAGCCCGATTCTCTGTTACAGGCCTCCTGGCCCTTGGCGAATGTCGTATTGCCTCCCATCGTGTTCCGCGGTGCGGCCTTCGCCATCGGCCGGGCTGCAAAATCTGGAATCCTATCGTGACCGAACAAGATGCCCTGCAGAAGGTGCAGCAGGCCATTGGGTATTCGTTTCGCAATCCCAAACTGCTCACTGCCGCTCTGACTCACGCCTCGGTGGCCGACAATCGGCTCGAAAGCAACGAACGGATGGAGTTCGTCGGCGATGCCATCCTGGGAATGGTCATCTGCAATGAACTCTATCGGCGATTTCCGTCGTACCAGGAAGGCGAACTGACCAAAATCAAATCGGCGGTGGTCAGCCGCCGCGTCTGCGCCCAGATTTCCTACGAGCTGGGCCTGACCGACTGCCTGTTCATTGGCAAGGGTATGAACGACCGGTCGCAGTTGCCGCAGTCGCTGGCCGCCGCCCTGTACGAGGCGCTGATCGCGGCCATCTACTTCGACAACAACGACCTGGAAGTCGTTCGCAAGTTCATCCTGGACACGATGGACAAGCATATTCGTCAGGCCGCCTCGTCCCGGCACCAGCGCAACTACAAGTCTCAGCTTCAACAATACGCTCAGCAGAGCCTCTGCGGCACGCCCATGTACGATCTGCTCGACGAAAAAGGCCCCGATCACAGCAAATGCTTCGAGGTCAGCGTGGTCATCCAGGGCCGGCGATTCAGCAGCGCCTGGGGGCCTTCCAAGAAGGAAGCGGAGCAGAAGGCGGCCTATCTGGCCCTTCGGGAACTCCAAGCGGTCGACCCCTGCCAGGAATTCGAGCCGGAACTCCTGGACCAGACCCCGGCCTCGGAGGCCTGACCCTTCTTATACGAAGCTGCGTTCGAGCCCGTCGCGGCGAGCAGCTGCCAAGCGGTCGTGCCTGCCCGTTTGCGGTTGGCCTACGCTTCAACGGTCAGCAAAACCGGCCGCCCGCCAGTGCGCATACCCGACCGGGTATTATTCGCTCCCGCCTGGCCGTTGGTTCAACCGGCCCCGATGCAATCGCCAGTTCCGGCGGACACGCGCACCGGTCCGGAGAATCGGCCGTGAGCCAGAGCTCGCCGACGTGGATCACGAACGCCGGGCCGGGCTGGAGTTCGGCCGCGGTGGCTGCCGGTGCGGTCGAGTAGCTACCGTAGGCCGGCCAGAGTCGATCAATGCCGGGGACAGCGGCCACGTGGAGCGTCAGCGAGCCACGCGGTACGCGCCGGGTACGCTCATGTTACGGGCGATCGCGTCCGGCGAATCTTGGGCCACGACGTAGCCGTCCAACGGCAGGTTCATCGGCCCGGCCACCGCGCCCCGCCCCCTTATCTTCGTCAGGCGATACACCAAGAAAGCCTTGTTCTGGAAGCACAGGGGAAAAAAAACGAGATTGCCGTCCCTTCTGATCCTCCCTTTTTCGACCACGGACGATGGGGACGAGCACGAATGAAAAGGCGCGAGCCGC
>Ga0209508_1002442_pt1 | contig 12199 bp, 8 predicted proteins | sample AD_UKC129_MetaG_FD_184427 | JGI IMG/M metagenome (GOLD analysis project Ga0209508, IMG submission 184427) | Active sludge microbial communities of municipal wastewater-treating anaerobic digesters from Canada - AD_UKC129_MetaG (SPAdes) (version 2) | ecosystem: Engineered > Bioreactor > Anaerobic... | reverse complement strand
TTTGTCTATTATTCCATCACCGGCAAAGCGCCGAATGGCTTTTTGGTCCATGACAAGATCAGCAACAAGCTGTTTTTAGGCAGCTGGTACGGAGAGAAACGCAATATCCTGGTGATCGATAAAGGCGGACCTGGACCTGGACCTGCACCTGGACCTGCACCTGGACCCGGACCCGGCTGGGAGCGCTTCGAAGAACGGTTTAGACTTACCTCCAGAACCTACTCGGAAAAAGAAGATCTGTTCCGGGCAGTGGAAAGAGATTTGGGCCGCGAGTGGACCATTGCCGATTGGGAAGACCTGAAAGCCATCCCCAATATTGACGCCTGGATAGCGGCCATGGGACTCCGAAATGAACAGTCCTTCTATGTAACCCGAAAGGGCAAGCTGTTTTACAGCGGAAACAGACAGTACAATGTTCAATATTTTGCTTCCGGCAGGATTCCCTCGAATTATCTCGTTCACGATAAAATCGGGAACAAACTGGTCCTGGGATCCTGGTTTGACCTGAATCATCCGATTCTGGCCATTAAAAAGGCTCCGGGCCCTGGGCCGGCACCGGCACCGGCACCAGCTCCGCCGCCACCACCCGCTCCGGCTCCGAAACCAGGGCCTGCTCCCCATCCCGGACCTGGACCGGCTCCTGCACCACACCCGGGACCGGGCGATATGCGGCCTCATGGTTTTGAGATGAAATTAACTATTTTAAAGTATAGCGAAACCCAAAACCTGGAAGCGATGGCTCAAAAAGAGTTGAACCGTAAATGCCAAATTGCTGACTGGAATGATTTGAAGGCCATTCCCAATATTGATGCCTGGATCGCCTCCCAGAAACTGACTCGGAATCAGACCTTCTTTGTCACCCGGAACGGCCAATATTTCTACAGCGGCAACCGGCAATACTTTGTCCATTTTTCTCCGGACGGAAAACTGCCTTCCGGCTTCCTGGTTCACGACCAGATCGGAAAACGGCTCTTCCTGGGATCCTGGTACGGGGAGAAGCGACAGATTCTGGTGAAATATTAATCGATGATTAGTTGTGTTATCGTGTGGATTGTTTTGAATAGGTTGGAGAATAAAGAAAAGGGCAGTTATAAGAGCTGCCCTTTTCTGTTATTGTCGACAGGAGGCGCTATTCGTCCTACCTGTATCTACCGAATCATGTTTAAGTTATTTACTCTGGCCCACAGATTCCGGCGGCGGGTGACTTTTTGACCGCGCAAAAAGTCACCAAAAACGCACCGGTACCTACGGATTCCGGACCTCCCTTTAATCATCCAAGGTTTCTCGAGGGTCTTCGCCATCCATGGCCTTTCGACTGACAATAAAGTCAAGGCTTCCGACGGCAACCGCAGTTTTTCGTCCGTGAAAAGATGCGTCGCAAGGGCTCCTTCCCTGGAGCCTTCTAAAAATCTCCAGGAATGACAGTCCACCGTTTATCTTTATCAGTACAGATTTTGCTGACATAGAAAAACCCACCAGGATGGTGGGTTACGCGGCTTTGAGTCATGGATGAATCACAGGCGTCGGCAGGTATTATACCCTGAAGCCGCCGTAATGGATGCGGCGGCAGTGATAGCAATGGCGAAGCCTTACAACTCGAAGTCCAGGGATGGACGAAGTAGTTGCAGGGGTCCGGGGAGTCTCACTCCCCGGCGGTGGGGATTCCAAAGGGGTTGACCGCACAACCCCTTTGGAATAACTCGTTCATTGAGCTCACCCCGATAGGCCGACAGGCCGATTTGATTGACAGAAGCTTGAACATACAAAAAAATTATCATTGATCATTCCGGCCATGCAGCTGATTCGGGAGAGAAAGAGAGGAGAAGACTGTTCGCCCATGAAACACTCATTCATTGATTCGAGTTTCAGATTCCTCTGGCGACTCTTTATTACGACTGGGAAACATGGAGCACCGTATATACTTTTCCGTGATGATCTAACACGCTGTCATCAAAGTTATCTAGAAAATAATAGGTACTGTATCTCCATTGCTCCGGATTGTAACAGATCATCATTTCATCGTTGGCATTCGGCAGCGGTCCCGGTTTTTTCATGTCCAGCGCTGCTTTTTGCAGGCTGGAGGAGGGTTTGAGTGGATGGGTGAATTCCACAACATATCGCGCATTTTGAATCTTTTCCGTCGTAGTATCCAGAATGGGAATGTTGATCTGAACCGATTGCCATCCAAAGGATGTTAAGATGTTATCGTAAAAACCTTCGAATAAAAAACGGTTCATCCCGTCGTGTGTTTTCCAGAGATAAAGGGGGGCATATTCATTTTGGAAACTGCCGTTTTTATCTTTTTCCCTGATCAGATAAACTTTCCATTTCAAGTCAGGAAACCCGTCGGTTTTGAAACCGTTGTTTTTCACCCGTTCTTTTATGATCTCCATATCATAGTTGCTCGGTAACTGAATATGGTATTGCATGGCTATCATAATATCACCTCAATGTTGATTTGACTTTCCTGTTGAATTTAATTATAGGATGCTTATTCGCGTTTGTATAATTGTTAATAATGATATATGATATCAATATCAGTGATACCGAAAGGAGCAGCCTTTGGAGAGCAACGATTTGAAAATATTTGCCAGGGTTGTGCAACTGGGATCGATTTCACGGGCAGCGGAGGCCTTGGGATATGTCCAGTCGAACGTTACGTCACGCATTAAAGCGTTGGAAGAAGAGCTTGGCACTCCGCTGTTCACCCGGACCCGTCGCGGAGTACGGCTATTGCCTGCCGGTGAACTGCTGTATGAGTATACCCAAAAGATATTGACATTAATGAATGAAGCTGTCTCTGTGATTTCCAATTGCAACCGGGGATTAAGAATCGGAGCCACTCCGGCTATAACCACAGGGTACTTAACAAAGCTGATGATGGCTGATTCGGCAAATCTGTCTGTTTATACACGGCCAGCCGATGAATTAATATCCCTTCTGATTCAAAATGAACTTGACTGCATTCTTCTCAACCGTTCAGTGAAGCACCGGGAGATCAAATCCATAATTTCTCATGAGGAAACCATAGGTTGGCTGACTAACGGAGATGATATTGGGATTGATGACGTATCACGTTTACCGATACTGGTAAGCCGGGATCAACATTGTCCCTATCGCCTCGCTACTTTGGACTTTTTAAAACGCTATGAGATAAAGAACTATAGCCTGGTTGAATATGATATCATCGAACCTATTTTGATTCGCATTGAAAACGGCAGCGGTATAGCTGTTTTACCAAAGCGATTAATGAGCGAAAAAATGGCGTGTGCTTCAGCCATAAGTTCGGATTTACCGCCGGTTAAAATTCATTGTTATATGAAAACTGAAGGAACCGAAATTTCTCCCGGGATTCAGGAATTCATTCACCGTATTTTTTCGGAATATCTCTAAGGAGTAATTCAATATCACGGATTGGCAAGTCCGAACCTAATCGGAAGTTGGGGACAGATTACACTGTCCTTTTGTTTTGTGCGAGTTGGCTTCGGGCAATATTGGATAGGAGGAGAGCGAACGGTGCCTTCTGTTGGCAGACGAAGCATCTATCGAAGAGGATGATTTTACATGCTCCCTTGCAGGAAAATAAAACCAAATATGGAATAATACAACAAAAATGCAAAGGAGCAGATATCCATGGGTTTAACCATTCGGCAGCGTCTGGCGGCGTTGGTTTTACTGATATTGCTGGCCGTCGGCGGAATACTCATCTTCATCCAGGACTCCCGGCGCGGGATCGAGTTTCCGGTGGCCGCCGAGGAGAAACCGGTCTATATTCATCTCAGCGGAGCGGTACAAAATCCGGGAGTAGTGAAGGTGGCTCCGGGGACAAGGGTTTTTGATGCATTGAAACAGGCTGGAGGGGCGCTGTCTGAGGCTGATCTGGACCGGATCAATCTGGCCAGGTTTGTCGAGGATGGAGAGCAGCTTTACATACCCAAAAAAGGAGAGATAGCGGCGGTAGCGGTAACGGCGAACTCCGGTACAAAGGCTAAACGGCGGGCAAAAACAACCAAACCCCAATGGACCGGTCCTTTGGATCTAAATACGGCCACCGCCAGTCAGTTAGAAACCGTGCCGGGGATCGGGCCGGCATTAGCCGGACGGATCGTGGAATACCGAAAACAGCATGGTCCCTTTAAAACCTATGAGGAGTTGGACCGGGTCAACGGCATCGGTAAGGCAACTTTGGAAAAATTCCGCCCCTATCTGTATGTCAAATGAAACGGAGTCTGGCGGTTTTCAGTGCGATGGCAGCAGGGATCCTGGCTGCCTTTTATCTTGGGTGGATGCCGCTGGTATGGCTGCTCGCAGGATTGGCTCTGACTGCCGTTGGGACGCTTGCGTTTATCTATCACCGGCCGGGCTTAGGTTGGGTGTTACTGGCGGTTTTCTGCTGTGCTGCGGGATTTCATGCAGCCCTTCTCAGAGAAAACTATAGAGCGCAGATACGGTGGAATGAAGCCTTTGACCGGAAAGATGTGCTGGTCGAGGGAGTTCTGATAAAACGGCCGGAGCGGATGGAAAATGGCACATTTCGGTTGACGGTGCGGCTGGTCTCCGGAAAGCAGTTTCCCGGGGGCATCGTAACTGTGTATTACATGGGCGATCTTCCTCAAGATTGTTACGGACGGCGGCTGCAGATCCGGGGATGGTTTCGGGCGGTAGATCCGCCGGACCTCGGATTGCCCGGATTTATGGAACAGCGCCGGATCGCCGGGAGTATCAGTGCGGTGGAGCCTCCGGACATGATCGAGGGACCGGGGTTAGCTCCGTGTTTTATCTGGGCTGAAAACCTCCGCCGGATGATGCTGGCCTTTGGCCGGCAGGTGTTGAGGCCGATGGATGCCCATGTGCTGCACGGGATGGTATTGGGGGAGGACTTGCCGGAGGATGGGGCTGGGGCCCGGATGAAACTGGCCTTTCAGCGAACCGGAACGATTCATCTGTTGACGGTTTCCGGCTTGCATGTGAGTTTTATCGTTGCCGGATTGAGTTGGTTACTCGCCCGGTTAGGCCTTCCAAAACGGGGCCGGATCCTGCCGCTCATTCTTGGAGTCGGTTTTTATATGCTGATGACCGGATTGGAGACTCCGGTTATCCGGGCCGGTTTGATGCTCTTAATCTATATGATTTCCGATCTGATCGGCGTCCGGGATCAGGCATCCAATCGGTTGGCCCTGGCTGCCGGTATTTTAATTTTATTCAACCCCTATACCTTGTTTGAAGTGGGCTTTCAATTGTCGGTGACGGCGACGTTGGGAGTCGTATGGCTATACCCGAAGCTCAGGATGTTCTTCCCCGTAAGTAACCGGTACTTAAAACCCCTTTGGGAAGTGATGCTTCTTTCCATCGGCGCCCAACTGATGATCCTGCCGGTGACTGTCTATTACTTTCAGCAAATATCCTGGGGAAGCCCGGTGGTTAATGTGATCTTAAGCCTTCCGGCCCAAGTTGTGGTGATGCTGGGGCTGACCGGCGAAGGGATCGGCCTGGTTTTTCCCGTGGTAGGGCAATGGATGTTAACCGTTGTCGGGTGGAATATCCGGTTGATCCGGTGGCTGGTTGAGATATTTTCCGGATTCCCCTGGGTTTGCAGCTGGTCGCCGGTTTGGCCCTGGCCCTGGATAGCCGGTTATTATTTAGGATTGGTACTGTGGTTGGATTGGCGGACGCCGAATATGTTGACCGGCTGTCATCGAAAACTGACTCGGGGAACTGTCTTTGTGATCGTTTTGATACTGCTTAACGGGATCGTCTGGGGCAGGATATATTGGCAATGGCAGCGTGATTATTTGGAAGTGGCAGTGATTGATGTCGGTCAGGGGGATGCGATTTGGCTGCGAGGCCCCGGAGGGAGCACTGTTCTGGTAGATGGCGGCGATGACGGCCGAGGCCGGGGAAGGGTGGTGCCATTTTTACGGAGACAAGGGATTTCCAGGTTGGATTTGGTTTTTGGAACCCACGGCCATCAGGATCACCTGGGCGGTTTGGATGAAGTTTTGACAGTGATTCCGGCGAAAACGGTCTATCTGCCGGAAGGTGCCGATCCAGACGGCTTCGTAATCCGGCAATTGAACCGCCAATTAAAATCGCTAAAAATTCCGGTGTGCCGGGTATCCAACGAGACCCGGTTTTGCCTGGACGGCCGAGTTTATGGGGAAATTATGAATTTACAGGAGGCTATGTCGGAAAATGACCGTTCGCTTCTGCTTTGGATTACCTATGGTAAAAATAAGCTGTTGTTAACAGGAGATCTGGGGGAAAAAGGCGAAGAAATGGTCATTAGAAAGTATGGCAGAGTCGGGCGGATTTCCGGATTGAAGGTGGGGCATCACGGAAGCGATACGGCAACTTCTTGGCCCTTTTTAAGCCAGTTACAACCGGACTGGGCATTAATCTCAGTGGGCCGAAACAACCGTTACGGCCATCCCGGAGCCAAGACACTCCAGCGGTTGCGTTCCATGGGGGTTAAAGTCTTTCGTACCGATGTCCATGGAACTATCCGTCTTAAAATGTATCCGGATAAGACGGTGATTGTGACAGAGAAGTGAGCAGTTGCATAGGAGATAGGAGTCAGGAGCTTAAAACATAGTTGACAGTTGGAAGTTACAAAAGGGTACACAGTACATGGTGCACAGTTCACAGAGGTAAACGTTAGAAGACAGAATACAGAAGACAGAAGTCGAAGCTATCATTTGGGGCCCGGTTGGTTTATAATGACTTTGAACCTAAAACTCAGCGCTCAGGTTCTAGTATTCCGGACCTAGTCACTCGCACCTAGAACCTAGTATCTATATATTCCAAAATTCGTTACTTCTATCTTCTATATTTGTATTCTGTCTTCTTAGCTAACTCTACTGACTCCTATCTCCAGACTACTGGCTCTCCTGCTTCTGTGAATTATTGAAATAAAGGAGAAAGTTATGACCCGGAATGAATTTTTAAAACAGGTGGCTGAGGGACGGTTGTTGCCGGCATATCTGTTTTTAGGCGAAGAACGGTTGTTTCATGAAGAGTTGATGGGGGCGGCGGTGCGGAAACTGCTGCCCGGCGATGATGCAGCCTTCAATCTGATCACGATTCATGCGCCGGATCAGGATCCGGGTGAGTTATTGACCAATTTGGAAACCCCGGCGTTCTTTGGCGATGCCCGGGTTATTTGCCTGACCGGATTGGAAAATGCCAAAAACGGCATGGATGAAGCGATCTTGGCCGGACTGGGGCGGATGGCTGCCGGGGTCTATCTGTTGATATCTGCCATGAAACTGGACGGACAGAAAAAGGCCCATGTGGAGTTACAAAAGAGGATCACGGTGGTGGACTGCAATAAATTGGCTTCTCGGGATATTGGGCCTTGGGTGAGCCGGAGGGCTCAGGCCATGGGGCTTCAATTGACCTCAAGCCAAGTTTCCACGATGGTGCAGCGGGCCGGGACGGATTTGCTCCGTCTCCGTACGGAGTTGGAAAAGATCAGGACCTATACCGGTTCCGGCGGGCGGTTGACCGACGCGGAGCTGGATGCGCTCCTGCCGGAGGAGCCGGAACCCGATATTTTCGGATTGATCGACGCGGTGGCTGCGGGCAACGCCAGGCAGGGCATTCCCCGCCTCCAGGAACTGTTGGACAGCGGCGAGGCGGAGTTAAAGATCCTGGCCACATTGGCCAAGCAATTCAGGAATATTGCGGCAGCGTTGGAGGCCCGGGCCCGGGGGATGAACAGCAAGAAATTAGCCGCTGAATTGGGCATCAAGCCTTTTGTGGCCGAGAAAAGCATGGTTCAGTCCGGCCGGTTTTCCATGGGTGAAGTGGAAAAAATACTGCACCGGCTGTTGGAAGCCAATTTCAGGATGAAAACCGGCCAGCGGGAACCCCGTTTGGAATTGGAATTGGCGGTGGTGGAGATCTGTACGTCCCTTAAAAGATGAGCCGCCAAAGCCAGGCGGCCAACGCCCAGATGAACCCGGCCGTCAGCAATCCGGCGGCGATGATGACCAGCAAGGCCGTTATTGCCAGCGCCCGGCCGCTGCCGCGGTGTTTTCCTTCGGCCCAATGTTCTTCCAACAGGCGTAGGTTGCGAAGATTGGCGTGAAAACCGATGTCAAAGAGATCCCCGATGACCGGAATGCTCCCGAGCAGATAGTCGAGGAGAATGTTTCCGGTCATTTTCAGGATCACTTCGCCGCTGGTTCCGTAACGGGCCATGGCCAGCATCAACAATCCGGAGAAGACTCCGGCAATGAAGTCGCCTGCGCCGGGAATCAGTCCGATGATCGGATCCAGGCCGAAGCGGATCCGGGTTCCCGGGATCTGAAACAGGTCGTCGCTGAGACGGATGATCTGCCGCAGAAAGACCAGTTCGGGCGGTGGCGAGGCAGAGGTTGCAGAATGGTTTTTTGCGTTCATGACCCTATTATAAAATATCCCGTTGGAAATCATACGATTGATGATGACAGAATACGGCAGGAAATCAAGACCGGTTCTCGAAACAACTAACCGGTGGAATGCGGCGGTTTGAACAAAACCGGCTAAAAGACGATATTTTCCGAATCAGAGTTGGAGGGTTTGACAATGACAATTCCGGCAGAGATCCGGGAACGGGTGGAATATTTACGATGCGAATTGGAACGCCACAATTATTTATATTACGTGAAAGACGCGCCGGAGATCAGCGATGCGGAATACGATCGGATGATGCAGGAGCTGATCCGGTATGAGACGGACTATCCGGAGCTGCGAACGGAGGACTCCCCGACGCAGCGGGTGGGCGGTGCGCCGCTTTCCGCCTTTGATTCGGTGCGGCACCGGGTACCGTTGTTGAGCTTGGACAACGCTTTCGGCCCTGACGATCTTCGGGCATTCGACGAACGGGTCCGCCGGGGATTGGGGACGTCCGGGCCGTTGGAATATATGGCGGAGTTGAAGATCGACGGTTTGACGGTGGCCCTCACTTATGAGAACGGCCGGTTGATCCAGGCGGCCACCCGGGGCGACGGAGCCACCGGGGAAGATGTGACGGCCAATGTGAAAACCATCAAATCCATCCCCCTGAAACTTGCCAACGGTGACGGCGTGAATCTGGCCGTCCGGGGCGAGGTCTATCTTCCGAAAGCCGAATTTGAAAAGTTGAATGAACGCCGGGCCCAGGCGGGGGAACCCCTCTTCGCCAATCCCCGGAATGCGGCAGCCGGTTCCCTCCGGCAGCTGGACCCCAGGGTGACGGCGTCCCGGCCGTTGGATGCGTTCTTCTATGATATTTTATATATTGAAGGGAGACAGGTGGACACCCAGTCCGAAGGGTTCAAAGTGTTGGAAGAATATCAGCTGAAGATTAACCCCCATGCCAAACTTTGCGCCGGCATTGACGAAGTGATCGCTTTTTGCAATTATTGGACGGAGCACCGTTACGAATTGCCCTATGACATCGACGGCGTGGTGGTGAAACTCAATTCCCTGGCCGGCCAGGAAGAGCTGGGTTATACGGCCAAAGCGCCCCGGGCGAAGATCGCCTTCAAGTTCCCGGCGGAGCAGGTGGAGACCCGGGTGGAGGATATCATCGTCAATGTGGGGCGGACCGGTGCCGTGACGCCGACGGCCGTATTGACGCCGGTCCGGGTGGCCGGTTCCACCGTAAGCCGTGCTACGTTGCATAATGAAGATTATATCCGGGAGAAAGACATCCGTATCGGCGACCGGGTCATTATTCAAAAAGCCGGGGATATTATCCCGGAAGTAGTCCGTGTTTTGCCGGAAAAACGGGACGGTAGCGAGAAAATATTCCAGATGCCGACGGTTTGTCCGGAGTGTGGTTCGGAAATTTACCGGGAGCCCGGCGAAGCGGTGGCCCGGTGTCTGGGGGCCACTTGCCCGGCGCAGCTTCGGGAAGGGATCATTCATTTTGTCTCCAGGGATGCCATGAACATCGAAGGGCTGGGCGAAGCGGTGGTGACTCAATTGATCGATGCCGGGCTGGTCCGCGACGTCTCCGACCTTTACGCCCTTCGTTATGAGGATCTGATCAAACTGGAGCGGTTCGGCGAAAAGTCGGCCTCCAATTTGCTGGCGGCGATTGATAAGTCCCGTTCCAACAATCTTAGCCGGTTGCTTTTTGGTTTGGGTATCCGGCATGTGGGTGCCGGTGCAGCCCGGGAGTTGGCAGAGCGATACCGGGATATGGATCGGTTGATGGAGGCTGATTTTGATGAACTGACCGGCATCCTTTCCATCGGGCCGGCCATTGCCGGAAGTGTGGTTCGATATTTTGCCGAGCCTCACAATCGGGAAGTGATCGCCCGTTTGAAAGAACGGGGCGTGAATATGACTGAACCGATGGCCGCGGACCAGCCCCAAACCTTGGCCGGAAAGACTATCGTGGTCACCGGAACCTTGGCGGCCTACAGCCGGAGTCAGATTGAGGAGCTCATCCGGCAACACGGCGGAAAAGCCAGTTCCAGCGTTAGCAAGAATACGTCCATGGTTCTGGCCGGCGAAAATCCCGGGTCAAAAGTTGAAAAAGCCAGGGCTTTGGGGATTCCCATCATCGACGAAGCGGAATTCCTGCGATTATTGGAAGGTTGATGTTACATTTTTTAAAAAATTGATGAAAAAATGCTACTTTCGCGTTAAATTAATGGTACAATAAGGCTATCTTAAACGGTTGGAGGTTACGATGAGTCTTACCAGATCCCAAGTGGAACATGTGGCCCGATTGGCCCGGTTGCAGTTGACGGAGGAGGAATGCGAAGCATTTACCCTCCAGTTGAATGATATTTTGAAATTTGTCGAGCAGTTAAACACTTTAAATACCGAGGGCATCGAACCGACGGCCCATGCCATTCCGGTGTCCAACGTTTTCCGGCCGGACCGGGTATGTCCTTCCTTGGATCCGGAGTTGGCTTTGGCCAATGCGCCGGACCGGGTCAACTATTATTTCCGGGTACCCAAGATCCTGGAGGATGACGAATCATAAAGAAGAGTTTCGATATATACGCAGTTGACAGTGTACGCTGATAAGTTTGAAACTGTGAACGGTGTACTGTGCACTGTGAACTTTGTGCGAGGAGGTTACCCAGGTGCTTTATGAGAAAACAGCCCATGAGCTGCAAGACCTCATCCGAAAGAAAGAAGTGACTGCGGTTGAGGTGGTTGAGTCGGTTTTTCGGCGGATTCATGACGTTGACCCCAAAGTCAACGCTTATGTTACCTTAGCGGAAGAAGCGGCGTTGGAAACTGCCCGGCAGGTGGATGAGAAGGTGGCCAAAGGTGAGGCGTTGCCACCGTTGGCAGGGATCCCGGTGGCGGTGAAAGACGTCCTTTCCACGGCCGGTATCCGGACCACCTGTTCGTCCAAGATATTGGAGAATTATACGCCTGTCTACGATGCTACGGCAGTGACCAAATTGAAAGAACAGGGAATGCCGGTATTGGGCAAGACCAACATGGACGAGTTCGCCATGGGGTCTTCCACGGAAAACTCGGCTTTCGGCGTGACCCGTAATCCTTGGAATTTGGAGATGGTCCCCGGAGGGTCCAGCGGCGGTTCGGCTGCAGCTGTCAGTGCCGGGGAAGCCATTGTGGCATTGGGGACGGATACCGGCGGTTCCATCCGCCAACCTGCGGCTTATTGCGGTATCGTCGGGCTGAAACCGACGTACGGACGGGTCTCCCGTTACGGACTGATCGCTTATGCGTCCTCCCTGGACCAAGTGGGGCCCATGGCGAAGGATGTGACCGATTGTGCCTTGCTGATGCAGGCCATTGCCGGATATGATCCCAAGGACAGTACGTCCGTGGATTATCCGGTTCCCGATTATCTGCAGGAGATGAAGTTGCCCGTGAAGGGCATGCGGATTGGGCTGGCCGAGGAATATCTGGGCGAAGGCGTCAGCGACCCGGTACGGGCCGCCGTCGACAATGCGGTCAGGGTATATCAGGACCTGGGAGCTACCATCGTCCCGGTGAGCCTGCCCCATACCCGGTATGCGCTGGCGGCTTACTACATTATCGCCCCGGCTGAAGCCAGCTCCAACCTGGCGCGTTACGACGGAGTCCGTTACGGATTCCGGACGCCCGAGGCAGTGGCGGATTCAGTGGAAATGTTCATGAAAACCCGGGCCGCCGGTTTCGGGGCCGAGGTGAAACGCCGGATTATGGTGGGGACCTATGCGTTGAGCGCCGGATATTATGATGCGTATTACAAAAA
>Ga0209508_1002441_pt1 | contig 12203 bp, 11 predicted proteins | sample AD_UKC129_MetaG_FD_184427 | JGI IMG/M metagenome (GOLD analysis project Ga0209508, IMG submission 184427) | Active sludge microbial communities of municipal wastewater-treating anaerobic digesters from Canada - AD_UKC129_MetaG (SPAdes) (version 2) | ecosystem: Engineered > Bioreactor > Anaerobic... | reverse complement strand
CTAAGGGATAGAGGGTTCGTGGCCAACCCACTTGTGTTAAGCATTGCCTAAGTTAACAGCTTAGGATGAAACACAAGAAACTCCCACCTCTATAGGTGGGAGAGGTTCATTCAAAATGTTTAATATCCCTTTTGTATAATTACTATAATAAGTATATAGTAATAAAAACAAAAAAAGAAGGGAAGAGTTAAGATGATTCAAAAGAATATAAGTTGTTATGACTGCACTGTGCAGTATAATGATCAAACTTTTTACAGCTGCGGTAACGAATTTTTAAGACAGTTTGAACGGTTAAGAATGCCTAAAACAATTATAAAAGTTCCGTTTAATGCAATGGACATTTATAAGTTTGAAGAAACAGAAAATGAACTTATACTTCATAAAGGGAAGCTCATTTTTAATATTTCAGAAAACGAAGGCGAAGAAGAGGCTGAATTTATTGAAAGCTTCGAATCAAGCATTAGATTTGACAAAAAAACTAAAGAAGTTGTACAGGGTTTTGATTTCAAAAAAGAATTTAAGCAATATGATACAGACAGTTACTCATTAAGAAACATAGCAACGTTTTTAAACAAGGTAATACTTTTTAAAAACCGCTATGTTTTTGAGGAACTAAGGAAAGATTCTTCATTCCTTGTGCGCAATATATATTCGCACAATACTTACAAGAATTTATTTACTCTTATTATTGAAAATACTGATGGATTTGAAAAAATACTGAAGATTAACAAAAGATTCCTTGAAGAAAATATAGGAAAAAGCGGATTTGAAATTGGAAACGAAGGTGATTTAAATAAAGTAATACAGCTTCCACAGTTTGCAATGAAATATATGAAAGATTTGAAGCTTGAAAAATGCTATGATATATTCAAAGAAATTGCCAATAAATTTAATGGCAATACATTGAGAATACTTCTTGATTTCTATGACAACATGAAGTTATTTCTCGGTGCAAAAAACAAGTACGAAGTTTATTACTTTTCGCAGAATGTCCTTAAATTACTGGACAAAAACTACAAAATAACGGATTTATTAGGATACTTGCTTAAACAAAGTGTATTCTTCGGGCAGAATACTGAATTTAAATTTCCTTTTGATGAAATAAAGATGCTTGTTGACTATGTTGACATGTGCGAAAAGTATGGCTTAAAATACGAAAAATTCCCGCAATTCTTAAGAAAAGCACATAATGTTGTAATGAAAAACATCAATGCCTTTGAAAACGCAAAGAAAAATGAAAATGAATTTAAAAAAGCTGTAGGCGATTACAAATGGATGGAGTATAGAAACAAAGAATATTTAATAATTACACCAGAAAATATAAGCGACCTGATACAGGAAGGCAACTTCCTACACCATTGCGTAGGAAGCTATTCTGACAAAATAATAGCAAGGCAATCAAGAATATTATTCTTGCGTAAGAAAGACTCTCCAAGTGTTCCCTATATAACAATAGAAATAAGTCCTGAACTTGATTTGCTTGAAGCAAGGGGTATGTATAACAAGGAAGCAGACGGTGAAGACCTTTTATTTATCAAGGAATGGCTAAAATCATTAAAGAAAAAGGAAGTGGTTAAATGATAAAATTATACAAGGAATTAAGAAATTGGGATATTTTAAACAAATATTTTGAAGATATAAATATATGCCATATAAAGGTAGGGAATAAGGAGAGAACATTTTGCAAATGCGGGAAAGTTTACACGTCAGTTGTCAAGAAATGTGAAATATGCGGAAATGAAAATTTCATAGAATTTTATATTGATTCATGGAATCTCCGCAGAAAATATTTTCCACAGTTAATAACAAGGGTTTATACTGAAACTGTCGGAAATATTTTAAACGTATACAGCGGTTCGCTGCATATTGATATACCAAGCGAAGAAATTGTTCAATTCAAGGAAGAAATAACAAAACTTTGCGAAATTGGACCAAATGAAGCAAAAGCTATGGGATATATTAACGACATATTCAATGTTGTTAACATTATCAAAAAGGAATATAAATATTATTCGTCATATAAGGATATATTTGAAAAGCTGCCGTCAGAGTTTCATACCACTAACAATTTGATAAGCCTTATCAATGCAAGTAATAAATATATCCAGTTCTCAACAAATCCTGATGTTGTAAAGCATCCAATTTTTTACTTTACAATGATCACTTCACCAAAAGTATCCCATATGCTTGAAGAAACTCAAGACCTTGATCAGTTGCTTGATAAGCTGAATTTACCAAAGGAATTTTTCCCATATATAGACAGGGTGATTACGGAACTTCGTCAAACATACGAACATCTTTGTCCTCAAACATTTGAAGATTATATGAATTTGAAAGACGAATACAAAAAAATTCTTTTCAGAGAATTTGAGCAAAGGGTATTGACAGCATATGAATTGAAAGTTCTTTCAACGCGAATTTATAATTTACAGGGACTAACAACTGTCGATTATATTGAATACGGAAGATTAGGAGAAAGTAAGAAAGTTTTTATATCAAAAAAAGATCTAGAACTTTTGCCAGAATTTTTGAAAGAGAACCTTATTCTTTATGGAAAAAATACTATAGATAATTTTCTTGAAAGGATAAATATTCTTCGCCAGTTAAAGAAGCCAATTAACAAAAATACATTGAATACAAGAAACTTTAAAACACTGTGCATTATGAAAAATCTTACAGAAGACCAAGGTTTTTCAAAAGAAAAAATAGAAGCGTTCATTGACTGGCTTGAAGTCTCTCCTCTCAAAGCTGCAAGTTTATTAAAAAACAGAAGAAAAATGACAAAAAAACAAATGGAAGAATTCCTTAAAGAAGTCGGAGAAGCCTAAAACGGCTTCTTCTTTTTTATTTCTTCCAAAAAAATAAAAAATACAGTAAAAAAAACGGCATATAGATACTATAATATAATGTATAATTTTATAAATAAATAAAAAGGGGAGAAAAAAGAAAATGAGGCAGAAAAACATAAGTGATTATGAGTGTGCTGTAAATTACCGTGGGGAAACCTATCGCAGCAGGGGAAACATTTTTCTGAATAATGTCGAAACGGCACGACCGACTATAGTAATTGCTGATAAGGTTCCCTATGAAGTAATGACCATCTTCAAGTTTGAAGAAACTGAAGATGAACTGATACTTCATAAGGGTAAACTCGTATTCAACGTTGATGAAGACGATGAAGTTGAATTCCTGGAAAAATATGATCAAAGCATAAGAGTCAATAAGGTTACAAAGGAGACAATAAAGGGCTTTGATTTTAAGAAGGAATTCTCTTATGGAGACAATTATTCAATGAAGAATATTGTGTCATTCCTGAACAAGGTAATGTTGCTCAAGAATCCATATGTCTTCAATGAGCTGGCTGCTGATTCATCATTCCTGCTTGTTTATTCATACAGGCAGAATATTATCTTGAAAAACTTATTCAATTTGATAGTAGACAACATTGATGGTTTTGAAAAGGTTTTGAAAGCTGGAAACAAGCGGTTCTTTGAAGAAAATATACATAAAGAAAATTTTGAAATAGGAAATGAAGGGAAGCTAAATAAGGTTGTTCAACTTCCGAAATTTGCAATTCAATATATAAAAGAAAAGAAGCTTGAACAATGTTATGATATTTTCAAAAGCATCAGCAGCGAATTTGACGGGAACAACTTAAAAATCCTGCTCGACTTCTTTGAAGACATGAAGATTTTTATAAAACAAAGCAACAGGGAAAATATAATTAAGAGCTTTTCATTGGATGTTTATTATCTAATGAAGGAATATAAATACAAGATAACGGATTTATTGGGTTACCTTGTAAAGCAGAACTTTAACTACGGAAAGTCTGAATTATTCAGCTTCCCTATTGATGAAATAAAGGAGCTGAAAGACTATCTTGATATGTGTAAAAAATACGGGTTATCTTATGAAAAAATGCCACAATATCTTGAGCGGCAGCACAACATAGTGATGAAAAACATACGGGTTCTTGAAAAAACAAAAAATAAGGAAAATGCTTTCAAGGACGCTGTAAGCGATTATAAATGGATGGAGCATAAAGATAAGGAGTATTCCATAATAGTACCGAAAGACATAAACGACTTAATCCAGGAAGGCAATTATTTACATCACTGCGTTGGCAGTTATGCCGACAAAGTTATAAACAAACAATCCTTGATATTCTTTATGCGCCAAAATAAAGAATTGCAAGTCCCATATATTACAATAGAGGTATTGCCTGATTTCACACTTTCAGAAGCAAGGGGAATGTATAACACCCCTGTTGAAGGTGAGGAGTTTGACTTTATAAAAAGATGGGTTAAAGCTTCAAAAAGAAAAGGAGGACGTTAAAAGATGATTAGGTTATATTACAAAATAGACAATTGGGATTTGCTTGAAAAATACAGCGATGCGAATCTGATATATATAAAACTTGACAACATAGAAAGAACTTTCTGCAAATGCGGTGAGGTTTATACTTCAAGAGTAACTAAATGTAAGAGCTGCGGAAACTACAATATGCTTGATTTAGGAGAACGCAGACGTTACAGGATGAGTGGGGATAAAGAGTATACAAACTTGTCCAGAAATGAAAAAACTCTTGAACCAGATGTTTGGAGAGTAGAAAGAAAAACGATCTATGTACGTTCAATAGATGAAAAAATAATTCAATTTTACGAAGTAATAGACGGAGTTATTGAACTAGGTAATAATTATGCAAAAAATACATTCAGGACAGCAAGTAATGCAGCAAGTAATGAATTACTGGCTGAAATCAAAAAAGAATACCGTCAATATAAAAAATATAAAGATTCGTTTGAAAGTTTGCCGAAAAATCTGCAAGTAATCCGCAATCTTACGGCATTGATAAACGCAAAGAATGAATATCCCGCATTTGCAACGGATAATACAATTAAACTGTATCCAAATTTTTTCTTCTATATAATCAGAAATCATCAGAAGATTTTAGCTGAAACACAGGATATCAATATTATACTTGACAAATTCGGTATTCCCGAAGAATTCCGTCCTTACATAGAAAGGTTTTTTGATAATTATTATTATCAATATCAGTTAAATCATCTTTATTATTATTTCAGCAGTGTAAATAATAAATTCCCAAACTACACAAAATTAAAAAAAGAATATAAGGAAATTATCTTCACTGCTTTTGAACAGATGATATTACATGAGACAAATATTGAAAATATTTCAAGACAAATATTGGAATTACAAGACGTGACAGAACCGAAGGACATTTCTTTTGGGTATAGATGTTCAACAACTGTATCACGTGATGATATAAAGTATCTGGCAGGATTTTTGAAAGAGAACCTGCTTGTGTATGGGGAGGGAGTTGTAAGGGAATATCTAAAGCGGGTTGACTTCCTTAAGAAAAACTATGAGATCAATGAAAATAATTTAAAAACAAAGAACTTCAAGTTGTTATTCAATTATAAAAATCTTTCGGAAAAACACGGATTCCCGAAAGAAAAAATAGACGCGTTTGCAGACCTTATAGATATAGCTCCTCTTAAAGCAGTAAACTTGTTAAGAACACGGAGGAAACTTACAAAAGCACAGCTTGAAGAAATATATAAAAGCGTTAAATAAAAAAAGAAGCCTTATGAAGGCTTCTTTTTTTATAAAACAGATTTTATGAATTATTTATTGACAAAAAGTATATAAATATTGTATAATGATATCAGATTGAGTCAGTTAGTTAAAAAAAATTTGTGAAAGGAGTGAATTTGCATATGAAGACAATGAATATCCGTCACCTGTATAGCTCGCTTGGTTACTCATATCTTCTGTATCTTGGTATGGGTTTAATTTCATATGCAAATTTTCCTGTAGCAAATTCAAATGGAAATGGGGATCAAAGCGAGTAAACATTAATTAAAATAAAAAGTTTGCAAACAAGCCTTTTTCCATAAATGCTATGGGGAAAGGCTTTTATTATTATGGGCGGGCGGTAGCGATGGCGGTGCTACGGCAGACTGTAAATCTGTTCCCACGGCGGTAAATACTGGGGGTTCGAATCCCTCCCCGCCCACCAACTTAATATGCTGGCATGGCGGAATCGGAATACGCGCTGGATTCAGGGTTCAGTGGGAATAATCCCGTGAGGGTTCAAATCTCTCTGCCAGCACCATATGGGAGGGTAGCGAAGTGGTCAAACGCATCAGACTGTAAATCTAACGCCTTACGGCTTCGCAGGTTCAAATCCTGCCCCTCCCACCAATAAAAATATGTCGGTATGGCGGAATAGGCATACGCACCAGATTGAGGGTCTGGGGGGTAATAAAAAACCTGTGGGAGTTCAAGTCTCCCTACCGACACCAATATATGCGCAGGTATCCAAGTGGTTAAAGGAAGCTGACTGTAAATCAGTTGCCTTCGGGCTTCGGGGGTTCAAATCCCTCCCTGCGCACCATTATAAAAATAGGGAGCTATAAGCTCCCCAACAAAAACCTAACTTTCGTTAGTCTCTTTGATCACGATAAAGTGATCTAAACATTATTATATATAATCATATACGAATAAACAAAAAATATAAAAAATAAAAGAATGATATGAGAGTGTAGCCCAATTTGGCAGAGGCGTATGGCTTAGAACCATAATGTTAAGGGTTCAAATCCCTTCACTCTCACCAATCTCATATGGAAGAGTGCCCGAGAGGTCATAAGGGGTGCGCCTCGAAAGCGTATCTGGGTTAACTGCCCACGTGGGTTCGAATCCCACCTCTTCCGCCAACCTCCAATAAAATAACTCCAATATTATTCATATAATAACTTCAATACCACAAATTATTTCTTTTAATTAAAAATTAAGCAAATTTTTTATTTTTTTCCCTATCACATATGTTTATCTAACTAAGATTAATAATTTTAAAACAAAAAATAATTTTGTTATAATTGACAAAAAACAAATATAAAAAGAATATATTTTTTTATAAGACAATTTTCAGTTGACAAATTGGAATAAAAAATGTATAATGAAAATACAATGCTGATGTAAAAAAAATAAAAAAAATTTTGAAAAGAGTTTGATAACATGCTTGAACATAGAATGTCCTTAAAGGAAGCCTATAGATATCAGAAATTCCTTGAAAATAATATATTCGCTCTTACTGTTGACTCTGCAATTGAATATGCAAAGAAAACACGTGAATTGGCAGAGCGTCTGAAATACCTGTTGAATTTAAAATAAACAGCAACAGAAGTCGCCCACTTCTGTAAGTGGGTGATTAATCTGGTAACGGTAGTTACCTTGACCACGAAGCTGCCACTTCTATAAGTGGCGGTAGTTCACTATATGTAAAGGGAGTGATTGTTTTGATTACTGAGGAAAAATTTCTGAATTATTTTCTGAATGTACCTGTATCGATTAATAATTTATATGGAGATCCGTTTTTTAAAGTACAGGTGGAGAATACTTTTAATAAACTTAAAAATATAGCTGAAACTAATCACAAGGGAATAGTAAGTATTATAACAAAATCAGAAATCAGTTCAGATAATATAGAAAGACTTAAATATTTCAATTCATTACTTAATTTAATTGTTTTGGTATCTTGTTCCGAATTACCTTCTTCTATTGAAAAGGTAAATGGGAATAGATACAATAGCCTGCGTCGTTGTGTGGAAACTAAAATTCCAGTTATTGCTTATGTCAGACCATTTATTCCAGGGTTAAATACTACAAAGGAATCTATTGAAAATATGTTAAGACAAATAGCTGAGACTGGTTGTAAAAGAATTGTTGTTTGTGGATTAAGAGGGTCTGACAGTATTTTATTGAATTCAAATATTGAAAAAGAAAAATTGCATGAATGGAGTTTAAGAGTAAAAATTATGCCTCCTGATGTGAAGGCATACATATTGGAGTTTTCAGAAAAGTATAATTTGAAAATTTATGACAGAACAAGTTGTGGGGTTGCTGCTGAATTAGGATTGGATTATAGTTATAATCCTTATTATCATTCACCGCAGCTTGCAGGTTGCAGGAATTGTGAATTAAAGGAAACTTGTTTTGATAAACAGCGTTCTTTTATTCCAACAGAAGAAGATTGTGAATTTATAAGATCGCTTGGTTATCATCCAACAATAGCTAATGAGAATGATTTTGAAATATGCAGGGTTGATCCGCAGAAGAGGAAAGAATGCGTTAGTTGCTGTACATCTTGTTTTATGTTAAAAAGGCATGCTATTCAATTATCAGATGAAAATATTTGCCTCGGAGACTTAAGCCTTTTAAGGCTTTTGGTGAAAAAACTTGTTTTTAAGAAAGGTGTAATAGATTTCGGGGATAAGGATATCGCCAAACCTAAGAATCCTTTTTTAAGTGATTTGAATTTGTATATATTGAATTCATGGTGGTCTTATTCAAGAAATATTTCAAGTTGTTATAATTGTTCATATTGCATAGTAAAACACTATAATAGCGATAAATGGAACAGCTTTAGTGAAGAATGCGGTGAAATTCCTTTTTATGCTGGTAAAAAAATATGGATTAAAATAAAGGGGGCAAAAATATGATTGAATGTCCTGTTAAGTGTAAATATTGTATGGCAAGTAAAATTGATTGCCGTTCCACATATTGGAATAATGGTAGTCGTATAGGGATAAACAAGTCCTGTGTATTTATAAACAGATTGCCTGATGATCCTCCACTGAGCGAAATGTCTTTTGACTGGGAATTGTTTGAAGGCGATTATCTCGGATTTCAGGGAATAACTGATTGTTTTTGGATGAAATATTTCGATGATTTGAAGTGGTTAATAAATAAAGTTGAAAACAGTAAAATAAGAAAACTTGTTTTAACAAGCAAAATTCCAATTAATCAGAAACAACTTGATATTTTGAAGCAAACAAAGAAAATTCTTGTCGTATACTCCCTGACAGGGCTTGATTTATTGGAAAACACGAAAACTATTGACAGAATTAAGTCTATGGTTAAGTTAAAAGAGGCAGGTATCGATACTTTTGGGGTTATACATCCATATATACACAATTATTCAGATCTTTCTTTTTTGAAAGAACTTAGCAATAATGGATTTGAATTTGTTTCGTATAAAGGTTTTCGTTATAATCCAAACAATATGAGTGAACTGAAAAAATATGTTCCATTGGATATTTTAAATCAATATAAACATGATGAAGATGAAATATTGATTGGAAAAAATTATTTGGATGAACAGTTGTCAAAATATAATCTAAAGTATATAGAATTAAGAAAATATATCCGCAAGAATAATAATATATTTATTGAAATGGATAAGGAAGAAGTGATCCGTCAGACAGACAAGTTACTTAGTATTTCAACAATTTCTTCATCTGAAAAAGACTATCAGATATTAAGAGACGATATTATTAACAGAAGATTGAAGGGGGAATGATTATGATAGAATTTTATGGAAAAAACATTAATAATGTTTATTTGGATAATGCTGCTTCCACGATTCCTTTTCAAAAAGTTAAAGATGTTGCTGATGAATTTTTGTTTACTTATGGTTCTTTACACAGAGGAAGCGGCATTAATTCTGAAAAATCAACGAATGCGTATGAAAAAGCAAGAGAAACTATTTTATCCATATTGGATGGGACAGAAGATGATTGTGTTATATTTACCAGCAATACAACAGACGCTATAAACAAATTCGCTTTAATATATCCTTTCAAGGAAAATGACGTGGTTTTAACTTCAGATATAGAACATACCTCAAATTATTTGCCATGGTTAAAGCATGCAAAGGTTCAATTACTTGAAACTGAAAATTTTAAAATAAATGTGGAAAAAGTTGAGGAAGCTTTAATTAAAAATCCTGATATAAAAATTATTACATTGACTCAAGCATCAAATATTACTGGATATATTACTGATATTCCATCTATATATAAAATTTGCAGAAAGTATAATGTGTTGTTGTTTGTTGATGCGTCACAATATGCTCCACATCATAGACCGTCATTGAAGTATTGTGATTTTATTGCGTATAGTGGGCATAAAATGTATGCTCCTTATGGAGCTGGTGTTTTGGCTGGTAATAAAAAAGTACTTAGTAATGATGGACTATCTTTGACAGGTGGAGGAAATGTATTGTATATTGACAGTAATGGAAAACCTTATTATAAAGATGTTCCATATATGCATGAAGCTGGAACCCCAAATGGGTTGGGGGCTGTTACAATGGCTTGTTCCCATGAAATACTTTTTAGGGAAATAGGAGAAGAACGTTTGGCTAAGCATAATCAAAAACTGTTGAACGCTATTAAGGAAGTTGGGAATATGCTTATGAAAGAAGGGTATGAAGTTTTCTTTCATAATGAAGAAATAAACCGTACTCCTATACTTGTTATAAGAAACACTAAGAGATCTAATGCGGAAACTGTCAAATTGCTGAATACTCCAATTAATAATTTAACAAGAAATGTTTTCTGTAGGGAAGGAGCTTTTTGTTCTTATAGAATATTTGAAAAACTTTTTCCTGAATTAAAAAATGAAAAACCTATTATAAATGATAAAATTAATCCAAAATATTCCCTTATAAGATTATCAGGAGGTCTTACCACTACTGAAGAAGATATATATTATGCGTATGAAAAGCTTAAGGCAATTAACAGGCTTTAATAAATATAGTCTACCCCTTCTTTAATTTCTTCTGCTGACAAATTCCTGTTTACCAACTTGTCTGATATATCCGCTAAATGGCAGAACCTGCATTTCATTGCACAGGATGTCTGTGAAGGAACACAGATTATATTTTTTCCGTCATTTTTGTCAATGTACGCAACTTCAATAATCGGCTTATCTTCTGTCTGGAATATATACTTTTTTGTTTTATCTTTTGTAGAAGCTATTTTATCCATTAATTTCATTTTTCTTCATCTCCTTTTAATTCTTCCCATATTTGTGGCAAATTTATAATAGAATTATATTGGAAAAAAAGAAAAATGCAAAAATTTTTATGCATTTTTCTTCGTTATGTAAGTTGCACAATATATTCAACTATTTGAACCTCCCCACCTTACAGAAGGTGGAGATTCTTGAGAAGTTTGGTTATGCAACCCTTATTCTCAAAGGGTGGTTCAAACACCCATTATCCCTCGCAAGTTGTATTGCTCTGGGAATACCTTTGTTAAAAGACTATGTTCGCAATTCATCTCCCACCTAAAGAGGTGGGAGTATTCTTGGTGATGTTATATAAAAACATAACGGCGATTATTTCAAATTACACGCAGTTTTCCAAGTATCTCGCAATTCTATTGTGTATCCAAGAATTTCATTTACAATGTTGATATCTTTTTTAATATTTGCTTCTATCAACCTTTCAATCATATATTGGTATATCATGTCAAGATTTTTACTTACTGGAAATTCCATATTCAAAGCATTTTTAAGTTCACTTATTATATCTTGTGCTTTAAGCAATGAGGTATTGGCTTTTTCTATGTTGTTTTGCTGTAAAGCTAACATACATTGATTCAAATTTTTTACAATACCGTCATATAACATATATGTTAATTCTTCGGGTTTTGCAAACATTATTTTGTTTCTTAAATAAGTATTTATTGCTGTCGGTGTCGTCATATATAAACCCCCTTTAAAGTTTACTTAGTAACATCAATGACATTGCCTCGTGGATCAATTGGCGGGAAAAAATTAAATATCTTTTCTGCATTTTTGATTGTTTTATTTTTATATTCTCTAAATTCTTCAAATTCTTTATTTATTTCTGCTTTGTATATATGAATTTCTTCTTCTATTTTCTTGTTAAATTGTAATATTTTATCAATATATTCATTGTATTCATCAGAATTTTCTCTACCTATATCAGCTAAAAGATTATCTCTTTCTTTTAATAAATATGAAAAAAGTTCAAAATCGTTGCATTTTATACTTGAATACATTATCATTGTTTTTTCAAGAATTTCTTTCCATTTATTCATCTAAATTAAGGCGTGGAGACCCCAACTTCTTTAAGTTGGGGAGGAAACGCCTTCCCTCCTTTCCCATAATAATGTTTTTCTTTTGTTCAATAATTTTAAATCTTTGTAACTTGCTGACCTGTGAATCACAGTTCCATCAAGTTTTCTTAAATCAAAATAACCACTACTTCTTCTAGCAAATATGAAACATTCTTGTCCTTTGTATTTTACTTTGTCAAATAACCTAAAACCTTTTACTAAATAATGAGCTTGATTTAATTTTCTTAT
>Ga0209508_1002438_pt1 | contig 12213 bp, 12 predicted proteins | sample AD_UKC129_MetaG_FD_184427 | JGI IMG/M metagenome (GOLD analysis project Ga0209508, IMG submission 184427) | Active sludge microbial communities of municipal wastewater-treating anaerobic digesters from Canada - AD_UKC129_MetaG (SPAdes) (version 2) | ecosystem: Engineered > Bioreactor > Anaerobic... | reverse complement strand
TAATAGTTACAGCCACCTTTTTCTCCTTAACTAAATCGTTTTAACAAATCAATGTTAGTATAAATTATATTTAAAGTGATTGTCAACAGAAAATGGAAAAAAATTAAGGGCTGAAACGATTAGAAATAATGCGTTTGAGGCACTACTACGAGTTTCTCCTCCTGTCTGTGGCATGATGATCTGATTTTTTCTCCCTCCATCATAGTATCCCGCAAAACTGGTTATAATTTCTCCCCAGACAGAAAAGAAAAGGAGATATTACCGCGCCGGGCGAGTAGAAGAGGCTCGCAGTAAGTGTGATAAATGTCAAGAGGTGGGTAGCAAATTTTCCACCTCCTGAAGAGAGAATTTCTGCCAGGATGTATTGTATCTGACCATGGCATTCATAATAGTAAGAAGCTTCCTCGTGCAAGCAATTATAGCTACTTTAGGGGGAAATCTTTCCTTCCCGGTTGTTTTATCTTTTACATCTTTTATTTTTTCGCTTTTTAAGGGGGGCGATAGGGAGATTTTTCCTCCCCCTATAGTTCTAAAACACTCAGGAATGACGAGAAAGAAGAGGGTTATAGGGATGTCCCCTTATAGTTCAGGTGCGCAAAGCTTCTAAATCTTGCTCAATCTGGTTTTTAAGCTCCAGAAGTGAGGGGAAAACCATTTCCTTTCTCAAGAAAGCCTGGAATTCTATGATCAACCTTTCCCCATAAAGCTCTTGAGAAATATCAGGGATGAAAACTTCCACTAATCGGCGAGGAGAAAAATTGACCGTAGGCCGGTGGCCCACGTAAATAAGAGAGGGGTTCCTTTTCCCTATCCCTTTCCCGGAAACGTAACCAGTATACACTCCAGACGCAGGAAGAAGCTTGTAAGAGGGAGGATAAAGATTAGCAGTGGGGAATCCTAATTTTCTCCCCACTCCTTTTCCCCGTCGAACTCGTCCCTGTAGAAAGAAAGAATAGCCTAATAAGCGATTGGCAGAAAATAAATCACCATTTTCTAAATGCCATCTAATGCGGGAACTGGAGATGAGTTTTCCCCCTTCTTGGAGAGAAGGAACTACTGTTACTTCTATTCCTCTAAAAGGAAAATAATTTTTCAGAAGTGCAGCATCGCCTTGAGCCTCGAAACCGAAATGAAAATTCTCCCCCACCACCACTCTCCGGGGTCTCATTTCTTCTTCCACAAGAGCTAAAAATTCCTGAGCTCTCATTTCCCGAAAGCTTCTATTAAAATGCACAAATTGCAAAAGAGATTGAGGAAATAACTTCTGTATCAGACAATATTTCTCTCGATAGGTAAGGATATGCTTAACATCCCCTGAGGAGAGAAAATTTCGAGGATGGGGATAAAAAGTGAAAATATGCAATTTAGTTTTTTCTTCCTGAGCCAGACGATAAGCTTCACCCAACAGGCATTGATGACCACGATGAACTCCATCGAAGAAACCCAGAGCTAAAATGCTATCTTCTGCGGGCTTTATCCCTCTCTGCCACATATTTATTCTCCTAAAATTATCCGGGACTTTAATTCTCCGCTATCTTCTATCTTACCCAGCCCCAAAAACCTGTCCTTTTCATACATCTTAACCCATCCTTCTCCCGGAGAGGAAAGAAAAATAGGTCTTCCTTGTTTTACCCTGTTGACCTCTTTCTCCTCTAAATAAACCGAGGGAAGCCAGTATAAAGCTTGGTCGGGGGGGATACTTTTTCGGAGAAGAAACTGCCGATCTATTTCTCTTTCTGTTATCTCTTCGCTCTGCTCCAGAGAAAAATTACCTACCTTTCCTCGGCGGAGAGAAAAAAGGTAAGCACCTAAACCGCTATCTTCTCCCCACTCGTGAGCTAAGCTACGAATGTAAGTTCCGCTGGAGCAGCGGACCAAAATTTCAGCCTCCGGCCATTCTCCTTCTTCCCAGGATACCAGCTCCAGGTCGTAAATTTCTACTTCTTTTTCCCGCACCGGGACCGCTTTACCCCGGCGAGCATATCGATAGCGAGGCTTGCCCTGGTATTTACTGGCAGAAAAAGGGGGTACCAGCTGTTTTATCACTCCTTGATATTTGAGGAGAAGCTCTTCTCCTTCTTTTCGGGACAATTTGCCTCTGGTAACTTTTACAATCTTCCCTGTAACATCATAAGTATCAGTAGATATGCCAAAACGGATTCGAGCTCGATAAGTTTTATCCAGAGTCTGGAAAAAAGAGGCAAGACGCGTAGCTTTACCCCAGCAAATTATCATTACCCCCCGGGCAAAAGGGTCAAGAGTTCCGGTATGGCCAGCCTTTTCTCCCAGGATTTTTCCCACCCGCTCGGTAATTTCAAAGGAGGTCATCCCCACCGGTTTATAAACATTAAGTATCCCGCCTGACAATCTCTTTTTTTACCTCTTCAGTAGATGATGGGAGAGCACTCAGGAATTCCCTCACCACTCTTAAAACTTCTTCTTTAACCTTCGGAAACTCACCTTTAATTTTAAAACCCGCGGCTTTGCGATGTCCTCCCCCTCCAAAATGGTGAGCAATAGGTAAAATATCCCTTTCTCCCTGAGAACGTAAACTCACCCTAAAAGACCTGTCTTCCACTTCCTTAAAAAGGAGAGAAACTTCTGCCCCCGGGATATAAAGCCCATAATCTACTATTCCTTCGCTATCCTCCTCCTGTGCCCCACAGGATTTAAAATCTTCTCGGGTTAGATAGATTACCGAAAATCGAAAATCTTCATCATAAAAAAGGTGATCCAGTGCTCGACCCATAAGTTTTAAAGATTCCAGTCTCCGAAAGTGGAAAGCATAACGCATTATTTGGGCCAGAGATGCACCCGAGGTAACCAAATCTTCCACCACCCGTAAAAGGTGAGAATCCATATCCACAAACTGAAAGCCACCAGTATCAGTTACAAAGCCGGTAAGGAGATTAACTGCCATATCAGGGCTTATTTTCACTCCCGCTTCCTTTATTAATTCGTAAACCAGAAGCGTAGAAGAAGGAGAGCCGGGAACTACCCAGTTTATATCTCCAAAACAACTGTTGTCGGGGTGATGGTCTATATTCACAACCAGTGAGGCTTTGATACACAACTCTTTCAACCTCCCCAGGCGATCAGGGTGAGAACAATCTAAAACTATTACTACATCTACCTCAGAAGAAAAATTGAGGGAATAGAATTCCTCCGGAGCGAGTACCTTCTCTCTCCCGGGCAAAAACTGGTAAAAGTAAGGAACTACTCCATCCTGAACCATAATAGCTTCTTTTCCTTCTCCCTCCAAAAAGAAAAAGGTGGCAAACATAGACCCCAACCCGTCTCCATCAATATTTTGATGAGAAGTAATTACAAAATGCTTGTGAGCGCGGAAAGCTTCAATTATCTCCTTTTTCGCTTCCATCCTCTTTCCTTTCCATTTGATTGAGAAGCTCTACCACCTGAAAAGCTTTATCCAGAGTTTCATCTATCACAAAAGTAAGTTCGGGCATAAATTTAATTCTCAGGCGAAGAGCTAGTTCGTTTTTTATAAAACCGGTAGCTTTTTGCAATGCCTGGTATTTTTCTTCTTTATCCCCTTCGGGAAAGTAAATAAACACTTTAGCCTGCCGCAGGTCTGAGGATAATTTCACTCGAGTAATAGTAAATCGCTTCAAGCGAGGGTCTCCCACCCGGGATAACAAAATAACCGACACTTCTCTTTTAATCAACTCTGCTACCCGCTCTACTCTTTGCTCTTTCATCAGGGTTCACCTGACTTTCCACTTATTTTCCAATCTCAATAAATCTCTATGGTCAAATCGGTAATTTCCAGGCGGTCGTCTCCTTCCACAAATTGAACCACCTGCTGGAGGAGAGATTGAACACTTTGCTCATCATTTCCCACACAGGAGATACCTAAGCTACTCTTCCTCCACTGAGCATTGGTAGAAACTTCAATTACCGAAATGTTAAACCGATTTCGCAATCTTTCTTTCAGAGAATTAACCACTCTTCTTTTGTCTTTAAGAGAGAAACTCTCATTGATAAAAATGTCAATCTGACAGGCTCCTATTTTCATTTTTCTTCTTTAATGACATAAGCCTCCAGTATATCCCCTTCCTGGAAATCATCAAAGTTTTCTAAACCTATTCCACACTCATATCCTTGAGTTACTTCCTTTACATCTTCTTTAAATCTCTTAAGAGACGTAATTCTTGCTCCCTCTTTCACGGTTTCTTCTCTTCTTATAACTCGTGCCAGAGCCCCCCGTTCTATTTTACCCTGAGTTACATAAGAACCAGCAATCGCTCCTACTCGAGGTATTTTAAATATCGCCCTGACTTCCGCTCTACCCAGCACTTCTTCCACCATACGAGGTGCTATAAGACCTTTAATGGCCTTTTCTATATCATCAATCACTTCATAAATAACTCGATAAAGTCTTACCTCCACTCCTTCTTTCTTGGCTATTTTAGCTGCCTCACTCAGCAGTTTAACATTAAAGCCCACCACTATTCCCCGTGAAGCCGAAGCCAGCATAACATCAGTTTCGGTAATATTGCCTACTCCTTGATACAGGATATTAATTTTAACTTCTTCGCCCTCTAAGGAAGCGATGGCTTTCTCCAGAGCTTCAAGAGATCCTTGAAAATCGGCCTTCAAAATTAAATTAAGTTCCCGATTTTTCCCCTCTTCCGGAGCCAGCATCTCCTCTAAAGAGATAGAATAAGCTTTAGATTCTTTCAATAGTTTCTCTTTTTCCTTGTCTTTTCTCCGCTCAGCGATGAGATGGGCTATTTTTTCTTCCCCTACCACCATTAGCTTGGTCCCTGCCAGTGGTAAATCAGAAAAGCCCACCACCTCAACGGGTGCAGAAGGATAAGCCTCAGGAACAGTTTTCCCCAGATCGTTGAATAACGATTTCACTCTTCCCCAGCTGCTTCCCGCTGCAAAATAGTCTCCCACTTTCAATATCCCCTCCTGCACAACTACCGTAGCAACCGGGCCTCTCCCCCGATCTAAGCGAGATTCTATAACCACTCCTATAGCATAACCATTATGTCGAGCCTGCAGCTCTAGAAGATCGGCCTGTAAAAGGATTAAATCTAAGAGTTCAGAAATCCCTTTTTTCTGAAGAGCAGAAATGTTCACAAAAATAGTTTCCCCTCCCCACTCCTCAGGGATCAAGCCATATTCGGAAAGTTGTTGCTTCACTCTATCCGGGTTAGCCCCTACTTTATCTATCTTATTAATGGCTACAATGATGGGAACATTGGCCGCTTTCGCATGCTGAATAGCCTCCACAGTCTGGGGCATAACTCCATCATCGGCAGCTACCACCAAAACTGCGATGTCGGTAACCTGTGCTCCTCGAGCTCGCATGGCAGTGAATGCTTCGTGGCCGGGAGTATCAATGAAAGTTATTTTTCTCCCATTTACCTCCACCTGATAAGCACCAATTTTCTGAGTGATACCACCAAATTCAGTCTCCGCCACCTGAGAGCTCCTGATAGCATCCAGAAGAGTCGTTTTACCATGGTCAACATGACCTAAAATGGTAACCACCGGAGGACGAGGATAGGTTTTAGTGTCCAGTGTTTTCTGGGTTAACTCCTTCAAGTCTTTTCCCCACTTCACATACCAGCCTCTTTCTCTCGCTAATCTTTCCACTACAAGAGGAGGTAGAAAATCTTTAGGGCTGAAAATCATGTTTAAATCAGCCAGCTCCAATATTAGCTCTTCTACTTCTTCATTAAATATTTTTGCTATTTCTCTCAAAGTAGGCAGGGAATCAAAGCTCAGAGTTTTTTCTTGCTTCTTTCGAGCTTCTTCTTCCTTCTTTTTTTGATAGCTTATCTCTTCCTGCAATAACTCAACCAGCTCTTCATCAACATTACTCATATGGTTCTTAACTTCTACTCCCAGCTCTTTAAGCAAATCAACCACTTCTTTGGTAGGCATTCCTAAACTTTCTGCTACTTTGTAAACTCTTATTTTAGACATTGTTTACCTCCTTTCCCTGGGATTCTACATAGCTACCCAATACCTCCTTCAGTTTTTTCAATTCTTCTTCTCTCACTTCTGCTCGTAAAGCCTGAGACAGGCTTTTAAGGTTCAATTTATCTATACATTCCTTACGAGGGCAGAGATAGAATCCCCTCCCGGCTTTCTTACCCGTAGGGTCTATTTCAATTCCCTCTTCTTTTTTAACCAATCTAACCAAAGCCTTTTTTTCTTTCCTTTCTCGACAACCAATACAAGTTCTAATGGGAATCTTCCTAGCCACTATCCTTTTCTCCCTTTATGTCAATCCTCCAGTTAGTTACCCGAGCAGCCAGACGGGCATTTTGTCCATCTTTACCGATGGCCAAAGACAGCTGGTCTTCGGGCACAAAAACCCGGGCAGTACCGCTTTTTTCATCTAACTCTACTTTTACCACCCGAGCGGGGCTCAAGGACTCGGCAATCAAAACCCGGGGATCATTACTCCACCTTATAATATCTATTTTCTCCCCTCTAAGCTCATCAGTGATGTTTTTCACTCGAGAGCCCCGATTGCCGATACAGGAGCCCACCGGATCTATTTTCTCACTTCGGCTTTCTACTACCACTTTGCTTCTCACTCCCGGTTCCCGGGCAATAGCCTTTATATCTACCAGACCATCGTGTACCTCCGGAACTTCGAGCTCAAACAACCTTCTCACCAGACCAGGATGAGTACGAGAAAGAACGATTCGAGAACCTTTACTGGTTTTCTTCACTTCTATAACGTAGAGCTTCATTCTTCCACCCGGCCGGTAGTTTTCGGTGGAAACTTGCTCACTAAAAGGAAGTAAACCTTCGGCTTTACCCAGATCCACAATTATGTTACTACCTTCTTTTTTAGAAATTATACCGGTAATAATTTCTCCTGCCTTTTCCACAAACTCAGCATAAACCAGATCTCTTTCTGCTTCTCTTATTCTCTGCACAATTACCTGTTTAGCAGTTTGAGCAGCAATCCTTCCAAAATCCTGGGGAGTCACTTCTATCTCCACCACTTCTCCTACCTGAGCATCAATTCCTAATCTTTTAGCTTCTTCCTGCAATATTTCCGTGGTAGAGTCCTTCAATTTATCCACTATTGTTTTCCGAGCGAAAACTTTTATGCTGCCATCCTGGGGGTCGAGAATCACCGAAACCCCTTTATGAGAACTTTTAAAGCTCTTCCGGTAGGCAGAAAGAAGAGCAGCCTCAATAGCTTCCTGGAGCGTCTCTCGAGGAATGCCTTTAGTTTTTTCTATTTGTTCAATAGCAGCAAAAAGATCCTTACTCATATTCCCAACCCTGAAAAGGTTTTCAAGACATAAAGAACTTATAAACAAGAAAGAGTGGGAGAACCCACTCTTTCTTGTTTATCACTCTTCGACTGTTATTATTTTAACTCAAATTATTAAATAGTGCAAATTTTTGAGAGTCATGGTTAGTGTCAACTCATTGTAGGAGTATTTTTATTTTTCCCTCTATTATTTGCTCAAATCTTCTCTCCGTAGTAGCTTCTTGCCACTTTTCCTTCTTCTGTATTGCGACTCTCGCAAGATTGGGAGTAAGAGGGAGGAAAATTCAGGGGTTTCCCATTTTTGTCATTCCCGAGCTGCATCCGGGAATCCACGTTTTTGCTTTTTCTTTGGTTTTTAAATGCTGTGGACCCCGGCTTAAAGATTGCCGGGGTGACGAACAAGAGGTGATAGAAACATTCAGAAGTGACACCCCCTCCGTCATGCCTGGGCGCTTTTATCAGGCATCTACTGAGGAGGATGTTTTCCTTCCTCAGTAGTTTTTGTTTCTTTATATTTTTTGTTCTTTTCCGGGGATTATAAGGGGGGTAAAGCCCCCCTTATGTTCGGATTCCTGATAAATACATTCAGGGGTAACGAAAAAGAAGGGGCAATAGAGGATTACCCCCTTATAGCTCTCCTAATGTCAACTCTCCAAGAAATAGAAAATAAAGCCCTCCGTTGAGAGCCGATAAAAAACTCTCTCCGGAGGGAAAATAGGATGCTTAACTTTTACGATTCGTGATTTATATCAGGAAGACCCTGGTTAATGTAAAGGTCATAAGCTCCTAAGTCTAAAAATCCGTGGCCACTCAAGTTAAAGAGAATGACTTTCTCTTTTCCTTCTTCGGTGCATTTTTTAGCTTCTTCTATTGCTGATTTTATAGCATGAGCGCTTTCCGGAGCCACCACTATCCCTTCAGTACCGGCAAAGAGCATAGCAGACTCAAAAACTTCTTTTTGCTGGTAAGATTGAGCTTCTAAAAAGCCTGAGTTATAAAGTAAACTCAAAATGGGTGACATACCATGGTATCTTAAACCTCCAGCATGGATTCCAGGAGGAATAAAATCATGTCCCAGGGTATACATTTTTAAAAGAGGAGTGGTGCGAGCTACGTCGGCATAGTCATATTCATATTTTCCCCGCAAAAAGGAGGAACAAGCCACCGGCTCAACTGCAATAGCTCGAAAATCCTTCTCTCCTTTTAACTTGTCTCGCATGAAGGGGAAAAGAAGGCCTCCAAAATTGCTTCCTCCACCCACACAACCAATGATAATATCAGGGTATTTTTCTCCTGCTTTTTCTAGTTGCAGCTTAGCTTCTTCCCCAACGATGGTCTGATGCAAAAGGACATGATTAAGCACACTACCCAAACTATACTTAGAATGGGGAGTAGTAACGGCATCTTCAATAGCCTCACTGATAGCTATCCCCAAGCTTCCTAAAGAGTTAGGGTCTTTAGCTAAAACTTCTCTTCCCGCTTTGGTCCGAGAACTGGGACTAGGGTAAACTTCTCCTCCCCAGGTTTGCATTAAAACTCGCCGGTAAGGCTTTTGTTCATAGCTTACCTTCACCATGTAAATAGTGCATTCCAGGCCAAAAAACTGGCAAGCCATAGCCAGGGCCGACCCCCACTGGCCAGCACCAGTTTCAGTGGTTAATCTCTTTGTCCCATCTTTTTTATTATAATAAACCTGGGGCACAGCGGTATTGGGTTTATGGCTCCCCGCTGGACTCACTCCTTCATATTTATAATAAATACGAGCCGGAGTCCCAAGGGCTTTCTCCAGACGCCAAGCTCTAATAAGAGGAGTGGGACGCCAGAGAGAATAAATATCCAGCACCTCACCCGGAATGTCTATAAACCTTTCTCCACCCATTTCCTGTTCAATCAAGCTGGGTGGGAAGATAGGCAAAAAATCCTCCGGTTTGGCTGGCTCTTTAGTAACAGGATTAAGAGGAGGGTCTAAAGGACGGGGCAAATCAGGGAGAATATTATACCAGGTAGTAGGTATTTCCCTCTCGCTTAATATTATTCGACTCTCTTTCATGGGTCTTCTCTCCTTTCTAGTACTTTACTTTCTAAAAGAGTAAAGCAAGTTTTTAATTTTTAAGAAGATAATAATGCTCGGTCTTCGGTAAATCTTTTGTGTCTCAGCTCGCTGAATCTCTCCAGAAGCTCTTCAATAGTCATCTTCTTCCTTTCTTCTCCCGCAAGGTCAAGAACTATTTCTCCCTCATCCATCATCAAGGTACGGTCTCCAAAACTCAAAGCACTTTGTAAATTATGAGTAACCATCAAAGCAGTGAGGTTATTTTCCTCAATCAACTTATTGGTAAGCTCCATAATTTTTTCTCCCGTCTTAGGGTCTAAATTAGCAGTGTGCTCATCGAGAAGAAGAATTTTAGGATGACCAAAAGTAGCCATAACCAAAGCCAGAGCCTGTCTTTGCCCTCCAGAGAGCAACCCCACTCGCTCTCGCAATCTTTTTTCTAGGCCTAGGCCTACATCGGCGAGTTTTTCTTGAAAAAACTTCTTAGCTTCATCATTTATAGCCGGACGCAAGCCTTTCCTTCTACCTTTCAGGTAAGCAAGCGATAGGTTTTCTTCAATAGTCAGAGAAGGAGCAGTGCCCTGAAAGGTGTTCTGGAATACCCTCCCTATATAAGGAGCCCGGCGATAAGCAGGAAGATTGGTTACCTCTTCCCCATTTATCATTATCTTCCCGCTATCGGGTAAATAATTACCACTGATCAGGTTAAGAAGAGTGGTTTTTCCTGCACCGTTACTCCCTACCACAGTCACAAACTGTCCCCCTGAGATTTTCAGGTTGAGGTTACGAACCGCCCACTGTTCATCCTGAGTGTAGCGGAAAAAATATTTATTCACATTTTCCAGTTGTAGCATTACTTTATTGTCTATTTTATCCACTTTATTTAGCTCTCACCCTCCGGGAAAATTTTTCTCGCAAAACAGGGTAAGAAAGAATGATAATCACTATAAGACCGGTAAATAATTTCAGGTCATAAGGTTTAAAACCAATATTGTAACCCCAGTTAAGAGCTATAGCAGTAGCTAAACGATAAACTATTGAGCCCGCTACTACTTGAAGAGTCATAATAAAAATAGTCTTTCCCCGCATCAATACCTCTCCTACAATCACCGAAGCTAAACCAGAAACTACCATACCGATACCCATATTTACATCCACAAATCCCTGATGTTGAGCAAACATAGCTCCCGAAAAGGCTACTAGAGCATTAGAAACGCTAACTCCGATTAATTTCATATAGTCGGGGTTTATACCCTGCGCCTCTACTAAAGTTTCGTTGTCTCCCGTAGCCCTAATAGATAAGCCGATTTCTGTTCCTAAAAAAAAGTCCAGTAAAAGCTTAATGCCCAGCACTAAAATCAGTAAAAACGCCAGACGAAGATAAACTTCTGGCACTTCTGGAAAATAATCTTGCAAAATAACGAAAATAGTTCGATGTCCAAGATTTTCCGAGAGAGAAATATTAGGTCTTCCCATAATCCGGAGATTTATGGAGTAAAGACAGGTCATAGTCAGTATCCCGGAAAGAAGAGCAGGAATACGAGAAAAAGTATGCAGAAAGCCGGTGAAAAATCCAGCCAGAGCCCCAGCTAAAAAAGCTGCTAACATCGCCCACCCCACACCAAAGCCGTGATACATCATAACAGCAAAAACCGCCGCTCCTAAGGGGTAGCTACCATCTACCGTGAGGTCGGGAAAATCAAGACACCGAAAAGTGATAAAAACCCCTAAAGCTAATATTCCAAATAACAAACCTTCCTGCAAACTATAAAGGAAAAAATTGCTAATTGATTATCTCTCCTTTTTAGGGGAGAAGACTTTACTTCTCCCCCTGTGATGTCATCCTGGTAATACTTCCAGAGAAACCTCTACTCCCTGAGCTTCCATCTCTTCTATAAAAGCGTTAATTTTTGCCGTAAACTCCTCTTCATCCAGACCCAGCACTTTCACCGCCTGCGGGTTAAAGGAAAGTTTCAATTTTTTGGCAAACTCCACCGGTATCTCTCCCGGGTTTTCTCCCTGGAGAACCCGGGCCACCAAATCAGCTGTTTGTCGACCGTGGAGATAATAATCAAAACCCAGAGCCAGAAGTGCTCCCTGGCTTACAGTGGTAGGGTCAGCCAGAAAAAGAGGAATTTTATCGTCCGCACAAACTTTAGCTACCGTATCTAAAGCGCTTATCACTGTATTATCAGTAGCCACATACATAGCGTCCACTTTTCCCACTAAGGATCTCGCAGCCATAGATACATCAGCAGTAGTAGCCACCGTAGCCTCCATAATTTCCATACCCAGCTCAGCACAGGCCGCTTTAGCCATATCATTGGTAACCACCGAGTTTACTTCTCCAGCATTATAAAGGTTGCCTACTTTCTTAGTATCAGGAAAAAGAAACTTTATGAGATACATCTGTCTATCCACCGGCACCATATCGGAGACCCCAGTTACATTATCTCCTGGTTTATCCAAACTACTTACCAAACCAGCGCTCACCGGATCGGTCACCGCGGAAAAAACTATCGGAATTTCTTTAGTGGCGTTAATAGCTGCCTGAGAAGCAGGAGTGGCAATAGAGACAATCAAATCCACTCCTTCAGAAACAAATTTCTGAGCAATGGTATTAGCAGTAGGCATGTCTCCTTGCGCCGATTGAACGTCATACTCGACATTTTCACCCGGAATATAACCATACACTTCAAGAAGGGCATCTATTACCCCATCCCTCACGTTATTAAGAGCGGGATGATCTATTATCTGCACTATCCCGATTTTAATTTTTTCTTCCCCCCAACCACAAATGGAAAATATCATTACAAAGCAAATTACTAAACTCACGAGAAGAATTTTCTTCACTTAACCTACCTCCTTTTTCAATCTATATAAA
>Ga0209508_1002437_pt1 | contig 12220 bp, 7 predicted proteins | sample AD_UKC129_MetaG_FD_184427 | JGI IMG/M metagenome (GOLD analysis project Ga0209508, IMG submission 184427) | Active sludge microbial communities of municipal wastewater-treating anaerobic digesters from Canada - AD_UKC129_MetaG (SPAdes) (version 2) | ecosystem: Engineered > Bioreactor > Anaerobic... | reverse complement strand
ACAAATTTGCTGTATAATGTTATTCATAAGAGACCCTCCTTTGGTAAAAGGTGTGTTTGGCGACTTACATTTTACCAAAAAAGTGTGGTCTCTTCTTCTTTTTATCCTATAACAATTTTACACCGAGCGAAAAGGTTAAAATTATTGTCAAATATTTTAAAGTTAAAAAATGTTCCGGCAACCTAAGTTTCCGGAACATTTTTACTTATATTAATTCTTCCTTATATAACGCGCATTCACCCTGAAGAAGCTTGAAATCACCGGACCAAGGGCCGAAAATCCACCGATCAATATCCAGTCATTTACGGATAAAGACACTGTTTTAAATACTTGCTGCATGAAAGGTATGTATACCGCCGAAAGTATCATTGTCAACGAACACATGGTAGCCAGCACCAGGGCAATGTTATTGAAAAACGGTACCTCAAATATATTCTTTCTCTCCGACTTACATTCAAAAACATGCATAAGCTGTGTAATAACCAAAGTTACAAAAGCAGCTGTCCTTGCCCTATCAACACTGGCTGTAAAATGAAATATGCTTGAAAATACCGCAAGTGTACTGATTCCGATAAGCGTCCCCCTAAATAATATAAGATTTAAAAGACCTTGAGAAAATATATTTTCTTTTGCTCCCCTTGGAGGTCTCATCATAATATCCTTTTCAGCCGGTTCAAATCCCAGGGCTATTGCCGGAAGCCCATCCGTAACCAAATTGACCCATAAAACCTGTATCGGTAAAAGGGGCAACGGAAGTCCGATGAGCATACCCACAAACATGGTTAATACCTCGCCAATATTACAGGAAAGCAAATATCTGATAAATTTACGTATGTTGTTGTATATAACCCTGCCTTCCTCAATAGCCGCAACAATGGTGGCAAAATTATCGTCTCTGAGAATCATTGCCGATGACTCTTTTGTAACATCAGTTCCTGTTATTCCCATAGATACCCCAATATCGGCTTCCTTAATTGCAGGAGCATCATTTACTCCATCCCCGGTCATTGCAACAATATGTCCTCTCTTTTTCAGCGCCCTCACTATCCTCAGCTTATGCCGCGGCGATACCCTGGCATAAACCGATATTTCATCCACTATTTCCTGAAGCTTTTTGTCATCCATTTGCTCTAATTCCGCTCCGGTAACTACCCTGTCACCCTCCATGGCAATGTTGAGCTCCCTTGCTATGGCCGCTGCGGTTATTTTGTGGTCTCCGGTAATCATAACCGGTTTTATTCCCGCAAGTCTGCACTTTTGCACAGCATCCAATACTTCTTTTCTGGGGGGATCTATCATTCCCATAAGACCTACGAATATCAGATCCTTTTCAACATCGCTTTTCTTATAGGACCGCGATCCCAGCTTCTTGTATGCAACTCCCAATACCCTTAATGCCTCATCCGCCATACTGTCGTTAGCCTTCAGAACCCTTCTTATTCCTTCTTGATCCAAATTGACTATTCCCTTTGAAGTAAGGATTTTGGAGCATTTGTTTATTATCACGTCCGGAGCTCCCTTGGTAAACACAAATATTTCTCCGTTACGGTTATCACAAATTACCGACATGCATTTTCTGTCGGAATCAAAGGGAATTTCATCTATCCTGATATACTTTTCCCCAAGGGATTCCTGGGTAAGCCCTGCTTTAGCTCCGGCAACCAGAAGAGCTGCTTCGGTGGGATCCCCGCTAAGCTCCCACTTTACTTGCTTAGAAATCATTGAAGATACTTTATTAAAGGGATTCTTTTCTTTCACCCTCACCATGGATGCATTATTACACACCACTCCGATTTCAAGGGTCTGTTTTAAACCGGAGTTTTCAAGAGGATTTATTTTTCTGTTATAGTAAATAAATTCTCCTTCACTGCTCATGGAGCTTCCCTTGACCTCTGTATATCCCCCACTGCTATAGATTTTCCTTACCGTCATTTTATTTTCCGTCAATGTTCCTGTCTTATCGGAGCATATAACAGTGGCACACCCCAATGTCTCTACTGCCGGCAGCTTTCGTATCAGGGCATTTCTTTTAAGCATTCTTCGAACACCCAATGCCAGGACAATGGTCACTATAGCCGGAAGGCCCTCCGGTACGGCAGCAACAGCCAGACTTATTCCCGAAAGAAGCATTGTAAACAGCTTCTCTCCCCTTAATACTCCTGTTATAGATACGATGGCACATATGCTAAGGCAACCGTAAACAATATACTTTCCAAGACTGTCAAGTCTTTTCTGAAGGGGCGTTTCATCGCTTTCAATATCCTGTATCATGTCTGCAATTTTACCCATTTCAGTTTGCATCCCGGTGGCACATACAACAGCCCTTCCCCTTCCGCTTGTGACTATGGTTCCCATGTATATCGAACTGTTCTTTTCATTGGCATTATCGTTCCTTCTTCCGTCATTCTCATCAAACTTCTCTACCGGCACCGATTCTCCCGTAAGTAAAGACTCGTCAACCAACATGTCATTGGCTTCTATAAGAACAGCATCTGCCGGAATCCTATCGCCGGCTTCGAGAATTATCAAATCTCCCGGCACAATTCTCTCTGCAGGTATTTCAACCGTTTTGCCGCCTCTTACAACTTTAGCTGTGGGGGCGGCAAGATTTTTAAGCGCTTCCATCGTTTTCTCCGTACGATACTCCTGAATAAAGCCTAAAAGCGCGTTCACAACAACTATCGCAATTATTGTAATCGCTTCGGTTACCTCTCCCATAATAGCCGAAACCAAAGTTGAGGCAAGAAGTATCAAAACCATAAAATCGCTGAATTGCCCGATTAAAATTTTAAACGGAGAAATCCTCTTCTTTTCGGTCAAAGTATTGGGTCCGAACTTCTCATATCTCTTTTCCGCCTCTTTTTCGCTCAATCCCTGTCTGTACCTGCTATCATTAGTGAAGCTTTTTACCGTGGATCCCATAACACTCAATATCAATCACTCCTTTTACCAATACCTCATCCTGGTGTGCTTATGCGCCGGATTTAAGGCTTTTATATGCCTGTCATAATCCTATTTTTATTCAGGAAAGGACATAAATAGACCATGTATATAAAGTACTAAACCATTGTTTCTCTTATTGAGCATAGAATTTTAATCATGTTCTTTACTTTTTTAGAATATAAAACACGTTACACAAATGTTATGTGACACTCCTAAATACAGATATTTAATTATGCCTCCCAGCAGATAATTACAATTATTATGGAACAAACATTGTGGAGAGACTATTAGAGGCTGTTAATTCGAGCGAAGATAGTGAGAGCATGGAATAATAATTGTAATTATCGTTAATTAGGCACCAACCTCCAATCCGGATACAAAAAAGCCCTACCATGTTAAAGGTAGAGCTTAATAATCCAAACTATATTTTAATCCACACCAAGAACCATTATATGATTGATATACGGGTCTGCCGTACCCTGGAGCTGAGTCTTCTGCTCCTTTAATATATTTATGTAATCCACTATATCCTGAGTTATCCTCTCTCCCATACAAATAACCGGTATACCCGGAGGATATGCCATAACCATTTCTCCCGATATTTCCCCTACCGACTTTTCCAGGGGAACTATCTTTTTACGGCTGTAAAAAGCATCCCGGGGTGAAACTATCATCTTGGGATTCTGAGGAATGATCGGCGGATTGGTAACCTCCTTTTTTTCTGTCTTTGAAGCAATATCCTTTAATGCATTTATAAGTGCAACCACATTCTCTTCCTTGTCCCCAATGCTTATAACTGCCAAAATATTTGAAAGATCCGATAATTCAATCTGTATGTTATATTCCTTTCTTAGTTTAGCTTCCATTTCATAGCCGGTATAACCCAGTCCTAAAACATTGATACCCAGCTTTGTCTCATCAAAATCAAAGCAACCGGAGGTTCCGGTAAGCTCTTTACCGAAGGCATACAATCCGTCTATTTTGTTTATCTCTTCCCTTGCCATTCTCGCAAGTCTCAAAGCCTCTTCAAGCATATCGCTTCCCTTGGTAAAAAGCTGTTTTCTTGCAACATCCAGAGAAGACATAAGAAGATAGGAAGAACTGGTGGTATGGGTTAGATTCAAAACCTCTTTTACCCTTTCAGGGCTAATCATGTCTCCCCTTAAAAGCAATACCGAGCTCTGCGTCAAAGAACCCGCAGTTTTATGAATGCTTGCCGCACTCATATCCGCACCGACTTCCATTGCCGTCAAAGGGAAACCGTCATGAAACGACATATGGGCGCCATGAGCCTCATCCACCAAAACAGCCATTTCATGTCTATGGGCTATTCTTACCAAAGATTTTAAATCCGACACAAACCCATAGTAAGTGGGATTTATAATAAATACCGCCTTTGCATGGGGATTTTCCTTAATTGCCTTTCTGAGGCTCTCTTCGGTTATACCCATGGCAATACCCAGCCTCTCATTCACCTCAGGCTGAATATAAACCGGCATGGCTCCGCTTAATATGATTCCACCTATTGTTGACTTGTGTGCATTTCTTGGGATAATTATTTTGTCTCCGGGCTCACAGGCACTCATAATCATTGCCTGAACACCTGCAGTCGTACCGTTTACAAGAAAAAATGCGTTTTGAGCTCCAAAGGCCTGCGCCATCAAGACCTCCGATTCATAGATAACACCGGTAGGGTTGTTGGCAAAATCCAAATCCTCCATACCGTTCGCATCCATTTGCAGAGCTCTTTCCCCAATATATTCTCTGAATTCGTCAAGACCTGCTCCTTGCTTATGCCCCGGAACATGAAACGGAATTACATTGCTTTCAACATATCTTTTGACCGCATCAAACAACGGTGTTCTGTATTGGTCCAATCTAGGCACTACCAATCCCCTCTCTCTTTGATACATTTTACAAATATTAACAATCTTTTTATGAACACCAAAATCAATTCATAGCTTAAGGTCCGTTCAAATCTTGCAAAACGGCATAATTAAATTACATTAACATGCTAAATAGTCGGTCATCCGTTCAATATATTAAAAATAGCAAACAAGAGAATTATAGGGGATTGCATACAAAATGTCAAACATTTTTATCAATAAACTATACTACTCCTGAGAAACATCTTTTATGCCCTCCAATCTCTGCAGTTCATCCATTATTTTTTCCGGACTTACACTGCCCGGAATCCTAACAAAATACTTTATATGAATCTCGTCTTCATCCGCATCATTTAAAAACTCTATATTCTTTATTGTTACACTATACTTTCCAAATATACAGCCTATCGCGCTTATTTGTCCCGGTATATTTCGCGTTCTTATGCGAAACAAGCTCCGGAGGTTCTTCCTTGCAATATGCTTTTCTGTCCTCTTCAACAAAATTAATGTGATATAAATAATTGCAGTGGCAATAACAGCTCCTCCGTAAAATCCTATTCCTGCTGCAATTCCCACACAGGAAACAGCCCAAAGACTCGCAGCAGTGGTTAGTCCCCTTACATTAACACCCTCACGTATGATGGTCCCCGCGCCCAAAAAACCGATACCGCTCACAACCTGTGCGCCAAGTCTGGTAGGATCTACATTTGTAAGACCTGCGTATCTTCGGGAAACATATTCTGCAGTTATCATAATAAGAGCCGCTCCAACGCAAACGAGAATATGCGTCCTAAATCCCGCCGGGCGGTTGGTACTTTCTCTTTCATATCCTATTATTCCGCCCAATAAGCACGCCAAAAGCAGCCTTGCAACAACAATCCCATAGAAGTATCCGTTTTCAATAATTGCATCCAGCATACGCCTCACCCCTGATTTGGATTTTGGTTAGATTGAAAAACTCCGCTTTACCATGTCTAAGACAAATTTGCATAAGATAAGTTCTATTAAACTAAAGTATATATCAAATACAAGCATATCTTCAATAATCAAATTTTCCCCGAAAAATACCACCAACAAAAAATCCCACACCCTCGGAAGGTGTGAGACCTTATTTTTAAAACAATGACTTAAACAACCTGTTCATTGCTCCGGCTATTTTTATCTTGGAATTTTGAAACACCTCTACAATTTTAAATTTTATTTCAATCGGAATCTCTTCCTCATTATCTATCGATGTCACCAAGCAGTACTCTTCTTCCGTCAGAACCTCTTTCAAATTATCCTTAACAGTATCAGGAACAGTTCCATGGGTAGCATCCACAAAGCAAAGAGGCGGAAAAAGAACACACCACCAATTTTGTCCCTCTCCCTTTCCTATCACAATCTTAAGCGCCTGATAGTTGCCAGCCGGAAGGCTGATATCACCGTAAACCTTTGTGGGAAAAGGATAAGTTCCCAGCATTACATCCACATTATAGTCCTTGTTCTGTCCGAAAATTTCATCTTCGGCAATTTTCTTTATTTCTCCGGCATTTTCAATAATTATTTCCTTTGCAGCCTCAATATCCTTTACGTCCTCTAGCTTATGCTTCATGTATTCTATTACTACATCCCTAACATCCCTCTTAAGCTGCTGATCCTCAGGAGAATCACTGTTGGCAACAACATGCAGCCTTACAAGATTGTCTGCCAGCCCGTTGCTCACATTCTCCGAATAGGACACCATAGCTATTCCCGAAATAAATATCGTCAAAAGAATAACCGTTGCCGCTGCTTTGAATAAAAGTTTTGCCGGTTTGTTTTTTCTTATTGCACTTCTTTTTAAAAATCCAAACATAGTATAAATCCCCCCAAATTCCGGTAAGCAAACCATTTCAAAATTTTCATTGCGAAATGGTTCCATACCCAAGCTTATTTTACATTAAAGACTTAAATTACTTAGTATAATTGTTTACAAATTCAAAAGGATTTATACTATACATAAAATTATTTTCATCAAAATCTATATTATGGTTTTATATCACATACTTTTTCCTATTTGCCGTTTGATTCTTTGTTTTCAACCGCTGCACGGATAAAATCTTTAAACAGCGGATGAGGTCTGTTGGGTCTCGATTTAAACTCAGGATGAAATTGAACTCCGATAAACCACGGATGGTCTTTCAATTCGATGATTTCCACAAGCTTTTCACTGGGAGACACTCCTGAAATAACAAGACCTTTGGAAGTTAAAATATCCCTGTATTCATTATTAAATTCATACCTGTGCCTGTGTCTTTCATATATGAGCTTGTCCTGATATATATCAAAAATCTTTGAACCTTCCATGACTTTGCAAGGATAAATACCAAGCCTCATGGTACCGCCCTTGTCATCAAGATCCTTTTGATCCGGCATGATATCGATAACAGGGTATTTTGTTTCCGTATCAAACTCCGAGCTGTTTGCATTTTCCATCTCTGCAACGTTGCGGGCAAATTCCACAACTGCCATTTGCATACCCAGACATATGCCAAAATACGGTATATTATTTTCACGGGCATATTTTGCAGCAAGTATTTTTCCTTCTATACCCCTGTCACCAAATCCTCCGGGTACAAGAATACCGTTCACACCTTTTAAAATACCTTCGATATTTTCCTCGGTCACATTTTCCGAGTTTATCCATTTTACATCAACATCGGCGTCATTCGCAATTCCACCGTGATTGAGGGACTCCACAACACTTAAGTATGCATCATGCAATTCCACATACTTTCCGACCAGGGCTATGGTTACCGACTTGCTCAGGTTCTTTTGCTTATTTACTATTTGACACCATTCGGACATGTCCGGTTCCTGGCACTGTAGGTTCAACCGTTTGCAAACAATATTCGCCAAGCCTTCTTCCTCAAGCATCAAAGGTACCTCATAAAGGACCTCCGCATCCAGATTCTGAATTACCGATTCACCGGGTATGTTGCAGAACAAACCGATTTTGTCCTTCATTTCCTTGGACAGTCTCTTTTCCGTACGGCAAACAATTACATCCGGTTGTATACCTATACTCCTCAGCTCTTTAACACTGTGCTGGGTAGGTTTGGTCTTGAGCTCACCGGATTTTCCCAGATATGGCACGAGTGTGACGTGTATGTACATCACATTTTCTCTTCCCACGTCCGTTGCTACTTGACGTATCGCCTCTAGGAACGGCAAGCTTTCAATATCTCCCACCGTACCCCCGATTTCTGTTATTACAACATCTGTACTGTCCGACTTGCCGACCCTGTAAACCCTTTCTTTAATCTCATTGGTTACATGGGGTATAACCTGAACGGTGCCGCCTAAAAAATCACCTTTTCTTTCCTTGCTCAGAATTGACCAATAGATCTTTCCGGCTGTTACGTTACTGTTTTTGCTCAGGTTTTCGTCTATAAACCTTTCATAATGGCCCAGGTCCAGATCAGTCTCCGCCCCGTCGTCGGTTACAAAAACCTCACCATGCTGATATGGACTCATAGTACCGGGATCGACATTTATATAAGGGTCAAATTTCTGAATAGTCACATGAAGACCTCTGGCTTTTAATAACCTCCCCAGTGAAGCGGCAGTTATCCCTTTACCAAGCCCGGAAACAACGCCACCGGTTACAAAAATGTACTTAACAGACATGATTCCAATCCTCCACTAAAAACAACTACAGCCGGGAAAAGCACTTCACGGCTGAATTATTAATACTATTGACATATTATTGATTATTAGTTTTATCAAAAAACACACGATTATATTTTATATATGACATAATACAGTGTCAATAGGTATTTCACAATTCAGGACATATTTTTCATAATATAAAAAAAGAAATGATCGTTCAAAGATTCATTTCACGAATGTAAATCCGATATATGATAAAAAAGGCTGTTAAATTTAGTAGTCCAAAGTTCCGTAAGTATTCAAATTAATATCTATACGTGCCTCCCCTAAAAACCTCCAAGAACTCTCCCGGTCAATAATAAAGCTTTAAAATATCTACTCTCCCCTAAACCTTTACCAAACTTTTATTTAAAATATACAAGCTAGTTAAAGTACAAATTCAAAAGAGTATAAAATTGTTCTCCCATAAAATAATTCCATATAATAGAAGGTAAATCAAATAAAAACTTATCATTATGTTAGAACTTTGGACTACTAAGTTAACAGCCTTTTTTCCTCCCCTCAAACATATTCTGAAATCATAAGTAATTAAATTATTGCAATAATATCTGTGCAAAAAAAGATTTGAGCATTAAGAATAAATATATAAGTCGCTAAAATTGCATATAATGGTAATACCCCAAAAGTATAAGTATAGCGTCTTCTAGTGTAAATAGACTTATCCTTACAATAATTATACAATTTATGAAAAACTATGTCAATACACTCTCAAAATTATTTATGTTGATTTTTTTATAAAATAAAAATCCGCCTGAATTTAATTAAAAATACATTAATAATAAAGAGAAATGAACTTATATTTATGCAAGAATAAAGAGGTGTCTTTCTCCTTAGCCAAGCCAATTTTACAGAAAGCTTGTAGTATTCAAAATAAAACCTCCGAACACTCATGTGCTTCGGTTTTAAAATACAATGAAACAAATCCTGCTTTTTAGGATCGTCAGTTAAAAGATTGTCCTTAAACCTCGAATAATCCGCTGCTCCCTGCATTGGAGTAAAAATAGATATGGTCGGGATTATAGCACGTTGGGCAATCCAAGTATACAATTCCCTAAAGTCTTTTACAGTCATATCCTGATGAACTATAAACAAACCGGCACAAATGATACCGAGTTCTTCAAGGATTTTAACGCATTCCTCATTGTGCTTCAATGTTGCCTTTTTGTTATAAGAGTCCAGCTCATCATCGGAACGAGCCTCAAGACCTACCATGACCAGTGAAAGTCCAATGTCTTTCAGTTCCCTCATAATATCCTTGTTCTCCGCTATGAAATCCGCTCTTCCGTAAATCAAATACTTTTTATTTATTTTTTTCTCGCGTATGAGCTCTATAAACTCCTTTAAATACTCCCTGTCGATTAAAAAATTGTCATCGGTAATATGGATGTTGGGTGCGTCGGTTTCCATAATCTCATTTACCAGGTCTTCCACCTTGCGGCAGGCATATTTCCCGCTGTTTCTGTTGGTACAGTAACAGAAGGTACAGGAGTTGTTACAGCTGTACGAATTCTTGACCAGGGCAAGGGGATGAAAAGTTAAGTACCGGTAACGGTTTTTATTTTTATTAAAATATGTCCTGTCTATGGGAGGCAAATCCTCGGGAGACTCCACAACCTTTTTGTTTGCCCTCCACTCTCCTTTTTCTCTGTAGCAAATTCCGGGAATCTCATCTAAAGGAGTCGTGCCGGTATTTGAGATATAGTCTATCAGTTTTACAAAAGAGTTCAATCCGCTCAAATGGTATATGTAGTCCGCAGACGAATTAAAGAAATTTTCGTAATTGATTTCTGCGTGACTTCCGCCAATTATCACGGTAATGCTTTTATTAAACCTCTTTATAAGGCGCGCTAATTTTATCATCAGCTTTTCCTGAGTTATATAGCCGGTTATGCACACAACATCGGGAGCAAAATGCTTAAGCTTGCTCTTAAGAGGAGTCAGCTCATGCCTTCTGTCATAAATATATGGCTCATGTCCGCGATTTTTCAGTACCGTATAGAGATATTCCATCTCAAGGGGCTCATGGTCCACAAGATAAGTATAAGCGAAAATCCCAACGGTTTCAGGTTTAATAAGCAATACCCTCATTTATCGAGCCCTCCTATTGATTTGGACCTTTATTCAAGTACTTTTTGTCATAAGTCTTTAAAAAGTAAGTCAGGTATATCCTCGGAAAATTAATATAATACAGCAAGGCAAAATGAACTTTAAACAAAACGGCGGATATGTTCTGCGGCCTCATCAAAAGTTTAGTGCCGTCGGTTCTTCCATATCTGTATTTGTAAAGTTTGTGCTTGTTTTCTTCATGGATACGGGTTCCTTTAAAGGGTATCAATATGCTGAACAAAACCCAGATCAATTTTTGATTTTTGATAAAGCGGTGAATGTCTATAAAGTTTTTATGCTTAAAATCATAGTTGATTACAAACAGCCCATTGCATACCATGTTGTTATCCCGGAGGATTTTTACCGCTTTTTCGTTTATTTCGATGCTGGAGTTTTTATTATAGGAATCCAGTATTTTATCCTCCACAGCCTCCAGTCCCACAAGCATATCCCTAAAACCTGCTTTATACAGTAAGGGCATGATATCTTCACATTTAACTATGCTGTCAGCTCTCGCAAATATCATATATGTCTTATAACAGTTTCTTTCTATGAGCTTGTTGCAAATTTCAATTACCCGCTCCTTGTTCACAAGGAAATCGTCGTCGCACAGCCAAATTCGGTCGTTATCTATTTCCATTATTTCCTTTACAACGTTTTCTGTATCCCTTTCAGCGTAGAAACAACCGTTAAACTGCCGGGAAATGCAAAAATTACACTCTTGAGGGCAGGAAAAGGATGATTTCATTAAAGAAAAACAACCTTTGGCTATAACACGGTATTTTTTGCGGTTTTCATAAAACAGGCTTCTGTCAGGCTTGACATCATAATCGGTAATAGGCTTTCCGCAAGGATTGTGAACCCATTTCCCGTCCTTTACATAGGCAATTCCACTGGCCTCCTCCAAAGCGTCTATATTAAGGTCGTTTTCCACGGCAATTCTAAAGGAATCCAAGCCGTAATCATAGTATACAAAATCAATATTATCCAAAAAGAAATCCTTATAATTGATATTTACTTCCGGTCCGCCCACTAATATTTTTAAATCGGGCTTTATCTTTTTGAGTTTGTTAATCATTTTCAATATATAATCGGCATTGTTGGACATAACGGAAAAGCAAACAGCCGTTATGTTGTTTTTCTCTATTTTCTTAACCATTTGGCGAAAACGGAAAAAGGGACTGTAGAAAATTTCATCATGGAAAACATATTCCCTGCCCTTTTCTTTCATCACTCCCGCCAAATACTCGAGACCTAAAGGCTCAATACTGGCTACCCTTTTATCATAACGCACCCTTACCAAAAGATATTTTTGCTTAGCCATCTACATATACCTCCGTATTTTAAATCCACCCGGTTCTTTTGGTGTCATATGCCGTTTTAAATACAGTCCGGCAGAATATTTTAGGATAAGTCAATACATACAGCATATAAACCCTTACCATAAACATAAAAGAAGACATTTTATAATGGACCCATAGGTTAAGACACAAAAATCAAAAAACTAAGCTATAATGGAGCTATGGAAAAGAGAAGAATATTCAAACCGGAAGAAAAAGCGAAAATCGTATTGGAGATGCTACGTGAGGAAA
>Ga0209508_1002436_pt1 | contig 12221 bp, 8 predicted proteins | sample AD_UKC129_MetaG_FD_184427 | JGI IMG/M metagenome (GOLD analysis project Ga0209508, IMG submission 184427) | Active sludge microbial communities of municipal wastewater-treating anaerobic digesters from Canada - AD_UKC129_MetaG (SPAdes) (version 2) | ecosystem: Engineered > Bioreactor > Anaerobic... | reverse complement strand
CCTGATGAAGGCCTGGTTGCGATCATCAAACAAATAATAAATCGCTTTAACGAGACTGAAGCGCGCTTCGAGCGAAGCTTCCAGCCGGCCGGAGTGCCGGCACCAGTTTTCATGCTCGCTCAGTATAGCCGCCGCCTTTTCGATGGGGTGAGCGGTAGAAGAGGTAAGAATTCTGAGCGCTTCTTTGGCGCTGGTTTTCCCGGCGGAGGATAAGAGGCGTCTGACGTCGAGGCGCCAGGCATTATTAAATTCGTCTGGCGTCCAGAAGGCATCGTCCAGGCAGAAGTCGCTCAACTCATAGACAACGGCATCACGGAGCGTATCGCGTATTCCGGACGGATAATCGCCAGGCTCCCACAGGTCAGGAAATTCTACAATCAGCCTGGAACTAAGGTGTTCACGGTCTTTCCACACCTGAAGGAAAGCACGCCAGATCTCGGAGAGAAACCGGGTGCTGGTCCAGGTCTGCAGATCGTTGGCCTGGCTGCTGTCTTCGAGCTCTTCTCGCTGCCTTATCTTCCACGGGTTAAAAGAGTAATAGCGGGTCAGAGCTTTGGCATAAACCAGGCTGAGCAGATCACGTTCCAGAGGAGATGCGGGCCAGGACTCGGTCATCAGGAGGACAACTGCTTTTTCCGTTTCGCCCAATGAGGTCCGGAGCTGAGCTTCAGTTATAAGCGTCCAGGTCCAGAGAGAAGAGTCGTTGGCCTGGCGGGCTTGTTGCCTGAGAAGTGGGCATTCATCAACCGCTGATTTTAATTTTTCCTCAGCTATGAGTTGCTCAATTTTCTTCCGGCCGGTAAGCTCCTGGCTGTCGGAACTATTTTTATTGGTTGATTGCCCGGTGGAATTCTGCTCTTCATATTTCAGGCTGGAACTGGAGGAAGAGGTGTGCTCACTAACTGTAAGGGCTGAATATCCCCGCGCTTTACTTTTGAAACTGGAAGAACTTCCCTCATTGGCTGCGACAGCAAAAAATAGCACAGCTAGAAAGCCAGCGAGGAGAAAAGCGGAGAGATGAGAAATAAGTTTTGGCTCTTTGTCCGATTTTCCGTTAGCTGAACTTTTTTGATGGCGATGGACAAACATTACAACCTCTTACCTTGAGATTTAAAAAATGCCTGGCGGGTTCTCAGGTTATATGGTTTAAGTCTTTACAGGCTTCCTGCTGGGACATCAACTCCGCCTTTTGCCTGGCCCTTCCATTATAAAATCCAGCCACAAGCTGAGTCAAACCAATAAAAAATCACGGGCAGCGGGAAGGAGAAGCAGGAGACACATTCTATATTTCCTATTTTTTTCGTTCTGATCGCTAAGAATTATCTATATGGTGACCAGATGATGGAAGGATTTTTAAAGGCGGCGGTTCTGGCGCGGTCAAGGCCAAGCACTAAACACCAGTAATTGACCGCCACTTTCCTGAGATTGCGGCGAGTCATAAGAACATCTACAAATTTCCCCATTCCGTGTTTTTCCTGGACTTCTTGGATGTAATCAAAACCACCGAAGTTTATGGCCCTTTCAATCTCAATCTCTGGCGTCAGTTTCTTTTCAAAGCTGTCCCAGAATAACTCTTTTCTCATCGGCTAAACCTTATAAAAAAATCCTTGATATCTTGCCATTCTTTCTCAGTAATGGACCGGAATTCTCCTGATTTATCAATCATAATAACCGATTTGAGCTCCGGTTCCGCCTCATCAAAATAAACCATGGCTGTCTTTAAATTATAATCGTACTTTTCATCAACTCCGAACTTGAGCCGCACCAGACGCGATAACTCGCTAAAAGAATGACCGCTTTTTTTAAGCAAATAGAAAAGGTCGATGAAATCTTTGGCCGATCCTCTTTGAGCCAGGGCTAAGGCTTTCATCACTTCCAGGTCGTCTAAAGATGCCAAATTGACAGACACGCCTTCTTCCGGGCTAAAAGCAGTTACTGGAAGCAAGAGTTTATATGGAAAATAAAAGAGAGAAAACTTCAGTTTCTCGGATGAAAGGAAAATAGTGACCGTGTCTTTTTCTATGAGTGCGATATCGACCTCTTCAAATTTCTCTCTGAACTTAACAACTATTGAATTAGAATTAAAGGGCTGAGGAGAAAAAAAATCGAGGTCTATTGACAGGCGGTGATGAAAATAAAAATAAGCGGCTGTACCACCAGCCAGATAACAATCAGCTGGAAGAAGTTGCAATTCTACAATTCTGACCAGAATGTTGTTGAGAGTAGCTAATTTCTGGTGGGGATGCATGTTTTTATTTTATCATGAATGGGGTCTATATCATATATAAGGAAATATAGATTGTGTGTCCCCTGTTTTCAGCAGGTCAGATGGAAAGCGGCAGCCTTCTTTCTGCCCGAGATTTGATTGAAGGTCTCTACAGCCTGGCTTGTTGGCTGGCAGATAACTTCAATTCCGGCCTCTTCTAAATACTTTATGGCTTCAGCCGGTACAGTCATAATGCCATGAGCGCCCGTCCCTATGACCAGCACGTCGGGCTTCTTGTCAATGACGGTCATCAGATCTTCTGGCTGCAGGTGATGCCCTTGTTTCCTCCACCAGTTGGGGAAAACCTCGTCGCCGGCAATAATGAGATCAGAGGTATAGGTCCGGCCGTCAATGACCATCCGGCCAAATAAATAGCTTTCGATCTTCATCTGCCCCTCCTCAAAGGAAAGACCTTAATTCGCTTTGCCCGTGGATTAAAGGCAAGTTTATTTTAAACAGAATGGCCGAGAATTCCAAACTTTTCCCTATCAGTTGTCTGACAAACAATTGAAAACCACAAAACTGCCGCTGCTTCGATGGGAAGTGTTAAGTTCAAAAAATATGAAATATAGTTTATGTCCCCTGCTTTAATCAAAAAATAAGGACGGAGGCTGCATTCTGGGTAGCCGGCCAAAAAGCTTTTTATAAAGCTCAGGATAGCTGTCTTTGCCACCCAGCAGCCTGGCTGTCACCGGGAAAACTTTTTTAGCCAGAGCTGACATCCCGGCTGAGACCCGCCTGATCTCCCACTGAGCAGTGGCATCCTCCCGCAGCCTCGACAGATGATAAAGCTCTCTGACGCAGGCTTTGACTGTCACTCGACGACGGTGGGCATTGGTTAGAATATAATCAGCGGCTGGCCCGACCCCATTCTTCAGCGCGCGCCAGCTCTTATCAGTTTTTTTGATTATTTCCATAAAATTTTTCTGTTCTTTTATTTCTTTGATGGAAGGCGGAACCGTTACACCCAGAGCTGGATCATAAGGCTGAGTCAGCAGGGTCATCATTCTATGACGTTTAAGCTGAGCAAAACAGGAGGCAGAAACAATCAGATCATAGGTCAGTTCGGCCAGTTCGAATTCCCGCGGCGGAACATCATAAAATTCCATCTGCTCGAAGACCTTTTTCGCCAGCTCCAGCTTTTGCTGGCGGCCAAAGCGTTTGACTTTCTTTAAAGCTTCCTGGAAGGACAAGCCGGCCGTCGAAAAAAGCAATCCAGCCAGAATGAGTTCATCGCCATTTTCAGAATATTCTGCCAGTTCAATTTCTTTTGGCTCTGATTGGCCAGCCTGCTTCGCACGCATCTTTTCTGCGGCCAGAAGACGCTCTGCTTCCCGGCCGACATTAGTCATCATCTCAGCTTCATAAGGCGAAGCCTCAGTAAAAAGAATAATAGATGGCGCCACTTTTTTGGCCAGATCGTAAAGCTGGCGTCTCAGCTCCTCCAGCTCGGCATTTTTCTTAGCAGCCAGACGCCTGATGATTAGTTCCAGGTTGCGGGCATTAGCGGTCAGTCCCAGTTGCCCTTTGGTCGCCAGACTCACCACGTAGCGGGCATCTTCTTTGGCCCAGCCGTCAAGAATTGCCTGATTCTTCGGATTAGCAGCCTGCTTCTCATATTTTTTAAAAAAATGCTCCCGCAGCCGTCCATAAAAATAGCGGTAGGCTTCATTCTGGGCTTCAATTGTCTCTACAAAAAGCTTCTCAAACTTGGAGCCAGCCTGCTTGATTTCTTCCGGTAAAACATAATCGCCGTCAAGCGTTATGTACCGCTGTGATTTTTCGGTGTAGGAACAGAGGCGGAAATGCTCGACCTCCTCAATGGCCAGGCGGCTCAGTCCGATGAGATCAAAGTTAAAGACGGCATGCTCGGCCACCGAGTGATGGCCCATCTTGAAGATAATATTTTGATTTGAACGGCGCGCTCTCTCCACCTCAGCTCTGGCCACGGCCCTGAGCTCATTAACCGGCCGCGGATCACGCGAGATGCGGGCATAAGCCGCCGAGATGGTCTCGGGGGTAATATCCTGACGCTCGGGGGAATTTTTCTTGAGTTCTTCAATAACTTCCGAATCTAAATTATAACCAGCCAGAATAATTTTCATGTGATTAAGATAAAAGGCCTGACCGCAATTGTCAATCATGCGTGGGAAAAGGACGCCCCGGGGCAGCACGAAGTGTCTCCGCTCCGCCCGCAGCGGAAGGGGTTCCCCAGGGGGGGATGGGTGGAGTGAGGACGGGCGGGGGCACGCCGTGACAGGACCCCTTTTCCTGACCAATATAGAAAGGGTAAACTAACAGGGACTCTGCTTACCCACCTCAAGAACTCTAAAACACCATGGCTTAAGTCTTCAAATATCTTAAAGTAAAACCAGCTTCTCTATTTAAACGCTTGTTTTAAGTGGGGTGGCACGGTGTGTCTCCGCTCCGCCCGCAGCGGAAGGGGTTCCCCACGGGGGGATGGGTGAAGTGAGGACGGGCGGGGGCACGCCGTGACAGGACCCCTTTTCCTGACCAATACAGAAAGGGTAAACTAACAGGAACTCTGCTTACCCACCTCAAGAACTCTAAAACACCATGGCTTAAGTCTTCAAATATCTTAAAATAAAACCAGCTTCTCTATTTAAACGCTTGTTTTAAGTGGGGTGGCACGGTGTGTCTCCGCTCCGCCCGCAGCGGAAGGGGTTCCCCACGGGGGGATGGGTGAAGCGAGGACGGGCGGGGGCACGCCGTGACAGGACCCCTTTTCCTGACCAATATAGAAAAAACCGGCTTACCTCTCTGAGCCGCAGTTTGTCTAAATCACAGCTCTATTATAAAATTAAAAAACAGAGAGACCGCAGGAAAGAGGTCAGCATGGAGAACAAAAATAAAGAAATTGCCAAACTTTTTTACCGCATTGCCGATGCCCTGGAAATCAAGGGAGAATCAGGCTTCAAGGTAGTTGCTTATCAGAAGGCAGCCCGAGTACTCGAGGATTTAACCACTGATGTGGCCGAGCTGGTCGCTCAGGGAAAACTGTCAGAGATGCCGGGTATTGGCAAAGGCATGGCCGAAAAAATCGAAGAGTATCTCCAAACGGGCAAAATGACCAGATACGAGGAAGTCATGAAGGAAGTGCCGGAAGGCTTGCTGCAGCTGCTGGAAATCCCTGGCCTCGGCGGCCGAACGATTCACCAGATGCATAAAGAACTCAATGTCAATAATCTCGAAGACCTCAAGCGAGTCATTGAAGATGGCAGTCTCGAGAAGCTCTACGGGATGGGTAAAAAGAAAGTGGAAAATATAAAAAAGGGTATCGAACTGTTCGAACATGCCCAGGAAAGAATGCCCATTTATGAAGCTATGACCATTGCTGAGGAAGTTATCGAATATCTAAAAAAGTTGGAAGGACTAAGCCATGTCTCGACGGCCGGTTCGCTGCGGCGGATGAAAGAGACGATTGGTGATATAGATATTCTGGCCACCGGGCGGGATGGGTTGAAGATTATCAAGCATTTCGTAGCTTTCCCCAAAACGATCAGAGTGCTGGCTGAAGGTGACACCAAAGGCTCAATTTTAATTCAAACCGAGCTGGGAGAGCGGCAGGTTGATTTAAGAATCGTCGAACAGCAAGAATACGGGGCCGCCCTGCAGTATTTTACAGGCTCTAAGGCTCATAACATCAAGCTGCGTGGGCTGGCCAAGGATAAGGGGCTTAAAATATCAGAATACGGCGTTTTCCAGGGCGAGAAGAAAATCGCCGGTAAGACCGAGGAAGAAGTTTATGCCGTTTTTGGCCTGCCTGTATTTCCACCGGAAATGCGTGAAGATCGCGGTGAAATAGAGCTGGCTCTTGAAGGGAAACTGCCGGTTATTGTCGAGCCAGAGGACATCAAAGGCGATCTCCATGTTCACAGCAACTGGAGCGATGGCGTGCTGACTCTGGAAGAGGTAGCTGAATATGGAAAAAAACTGGGTTATAGCTATATCGCCATCTGCGATCATTCGCAGGCTGCCAGATATGCTCATGGATTAAGCCCCGACCGCCTGGCCGAGGAGATAAAAGAGATAGACAAGCTCAATGCTCAACTTAAGGGAATCAAGCTCCTCAAGGGAATAGAAGTTGACATCCTCGGCGATGGCTCAATTGACTGCCCGGAAGAGCTGCTGAAGAAGCTCGATATCGTGGTGGCTTCGATTCATTCCGGCTTTAAGAAAAATGTTACCGAAAGAATTATCGCTGCCCTGAAGCACCCCTTGGTCAATATCATCGGTCACCCAACCGGCAGGCTAATTTCAGGGAGAGAGGGTTATGACGTTGATGTCGACAAAATCATTGAGGCCGCAGCAGAATATAAAAAGATCCTGGAGCTTAATGCCTACTATGACCGCCTCGATCTGGATGAATTTAATTTGAAAAAAGCCAAAGAGAAGGGCGTTCTGATTTCGATTGGCACCGATACTCACTATGCACATGGATTCGGCATGATGCGCTATGGTCTGGGGATTGCCCGCCGGGCCTGGCTGACCAGGAAAGATGTCATTAATACCCTGCCAGTCAACAAACTTCTTTCTCTCTTATAAACAGGAAATACAATTTATATTTCTTAATCTTTAAGATGACGGTGAGGATATCTTTAACCTTATGAGTCGAACTGTCTCTCTCCATCGGTCAGATGGTTCTTATCTATATAAGCTACGAAACATGAGAATAGAAAATATAGGCTATTTTCCCTGTTTTTAGCCCTATTTTCAGGCAGTTATTCTTTCGTCTTGCCCATCTCCATGATAATGCTTCCGGCTATCATTTTTTTAAAATTATTCAAATTAGCTTCAAACCCTTTCTTATCGCGGGAGGTTAAAACATAGCAGATCAAACTATTTTTAAATCGGGCGTAGCCAGCAGCTTCATAATTTTTATAGCCGCCACCATAAAAAGTCCTCAGCAGGACTTTCTCACCGCTGACAGTCACCACGGGCTCAAGCTCATTGATTATGGCCTCGGGATAATTTTTCTTAAACCTGGCCACATCTCCAGCAATGGAGTCTTCAATAGTTTCTCCTGGCTGGCACAAATTTATATTAATATACATAACTTCATTGCCTTTTTCCCAGGAAGAACCTTCGGGGTACATTACACAATGAAGTCCCTGGCTCACCCCGCTGACATTATCTACTACCCAGCCAGGAGGAGAGGAAACAAGAACAGCAGCTTCATCTCCATAAACGATCGCACCATTTGACTGAAAATCCTCGGGGTTAAGAGCCTGTACCTCGAAGCTTATGTCAATTTTTGTCCACCAGGAAGGGCCAGGCGGCACAGGAAACTGGATTCCAGGTAGAGCTGATTTCAGACAGCTGGAGATAGATGTCTCCGGCCAGAAATAAATCTTTTCTACTTTCCCCTCGAGACTAACCCTGGCCAGAATCGTAAAGGTTTGAAGCGATGAAGCTTTATTAGCCTGGAGACACTCATTCATAATCCTGTTTAAATCGCTGGCCAGGGCAGGGCCAAGGGCTTCATCATATTTTTCCCCTTCGGGAAGTTTTAGATTGTCTTCAGCCGCTTTAAGAGCAGCCTTTATTTCTTCCGGAAGCTGAGACTCGGGCTGCGCTAATTGTGGAGAAAGATTACCTGGCTGACCATAGACTGGCTCAAGGCAGAAGAGACCGCCAATCATTATTAGCCCAAGGGCCGAAACCAGAAAAATGCAAGCGCCCGCTTTTATATTAGTTATATTGGCTTTCTTGATTCTCTTTTGATGGGACATTTTTAATGCTCCCCCTTTAATTTATGTTGCCATAGAAATATTAAACGAAGAGAGTAACTGCCGTCAATAAAAAACAGGAAATTAGGAAATATAAACCGTGTCTTTTCCTTCTCTTAGGATATAGAAAGACAAAGACCTTTATATACATTATTCAAATGGGAGGGAGGATGGGTTTCTTAACAAGAAAATTTAATACCCCGAAGATCAATAACAATAAGCCTAAAGTTACTATTATGATATCAAATGAAATATTGGAATTATGTATTTTCCTAAAACTGTGGTTTAAATCCCCTAAATAGCTTGGTTTTTCAAGCGCTGGATCTGCATCAATCTTAATAAATAATTCTTCTAATGCCCTCCACCTCTGTTTAATATATATTCTCATAGTCATGGCCATAAGTAAGCATAGAAGGCCTGAAATGATCAACAGCAATGATTCGAATTTTCTACTCCACAAATAATCTTTGATTTGTTCTTCTTGAGATTTTATTTGTCCTGGATATCCAAATGTTTTAATTTTCTTTTGTTCTTTTATAATTCCTTCGATCAACAGTGATATATTTGGCCCGCCCAAATATGCTATTTGAATTATAGCGCCATCATTTTGTTCTAATGTCCTCCATGAAACTCCTAAGTAACCCTCGTCAAGATTCGTCTTATCTAAATTGAATCCGATAATTTCTCTTGAAACTTTTGTCACAATTGCATCAATTATTTTCGCCCTCGGATCTGTATAAATTTTTATTGCATCTAAAATATCAGTTGTTTCAATTGGTTTTTTCCCCATATTATATAGCGCAACTTGGACAATAGAAATATCATCTTGAATTTTTTCCTTATCGATATATATTTCGATCGAAGGTAACAATTCTGTCCTTATCAATGAGGTTTTTACAGGATAACAATAGAAAGAAAGTTCTCTTGTTGCTCTGCTTGCGTTATAAAAATAAATTGCCAGAATGACACCGACCAAGCCAAAGATTATTCCTGAATAATCTCTAATGTACCGGATTATACTCTTTTCTTTTGACTCTCCCATTTTTCATCTCCCATAAATATAAAAGGGAATTAAGCCCATTGTTGCTACATTTTAACGGATGGATAGCTATCATTGGATTCGATAGTCAAAATCACGATATTCTCTAATACTTCTGATAAGATTGATTGTCAGCCCCCACCTATTCAAAGTATGTTCAATAACCAAACATCATTATTTTGATGATACTGTACATCTGCATCCTACATGTAAAGGAACTTTTGGGTAATTTTTTCCCACATATTCTTTCATAGCGAGTCTCTTACAATATGGACAGGCATCTTCCCCAACTGTTTGTATTTCCCATCCCTTGATATATTCAGTGTATTGTTTTTTATTTATTAAATCATTCAGGGCATACCCTCCGTTCACATAAGTCATTGCCAAAAGAAATGCAATTTCATTGACATATTTCCAAGACTTCGAAATATCGATAAGATTTATATTAGAGAACTCTTCAGGTAAAGGGACTAACATAAATAGCTCCCGAAATGCTATTTTCTTTCTGAGACGCTCAGATAAATCCGGCAGATTAAGTAAGTATTCTATAGCTTTGCTCTTCCTTGTGAATGGTTTAATGTTTAAGTCTGAAGCTATTTCATTCATTTCTTTAATAGTTAGCGTATTTAAAACATAGCTTAACGGAATGTCAGTGCCCTGAACAGCTAATTTTTTTTCAGACAATTTTTCGAAATATTGACGGCGATAATTATCCGCAGGAACTATAAAGACTTTATCCAGCCTATCTGCATAAGACACGTAGAATTGCATAAGATCATATCCATATCTTTCTATCAATGAGTCATCAATCGTAAAATCTTGAGGTTCAAACTCAAATAAATATTCTAGATTACAATAGGGCCTAACATCCAAAGAATCGACAGCGATTTTCCTAAAACTCACTAGGACATCTTCTCTATCCTTATCTGAAAGGACTGGCCATTCCGCCGATTCTTGTTTTAATTGTTCTATTTTTCGGAAATATAAAGGTTTAAACTTTCTTATATAATCGTCAATCTCCTTGCATCTTAGGTTTGTCCTGGCAATAATCTGGCTAATTTTACGTGATATATCATAGACCGATGAGGTATAAGCCTGTTCTAATAAGGCCTTTAATTCAACTGCAGATTGCTTATTTATGCCATAAATTGTAAGAGGGAAGGTGCTCTTAGGATTGATAAGCCAGCCTCCTTCCTCCTTTGATATTACATCTCCTGTATCAGGATTATGAAACGCATCACCACCCTGAAAGCCAACCTGGATGGTAACTTTTGGTTGAGATTTCTTCTTGTTTTTCCTGGATTTATTCTTAGTTGTTAACCAAATTAATAAACCAGATACAACCAATATAAATATAAGCAGTTCCATGTCTCTTCACCCCTTGCTTTTAATTTATGCAGTAGCATTCAAGCTAAGAAGCATTTTCTTAAGATCTGTTTATATTTTTTATCCCTCTCTGTGTAAGATTCTAAAATAGCTCTTTGCCGGAGTCAACAATATACTGCACCCTGCAGATTATGATGATCTCCTGTCTTTAGAGCAAGAACCCCCTTTTGCGATTTATGTTTTAGATTTACTGCTCATGCCCTAATGTTTACTTTCTTATAGTATTCCCACAAAAGTGAGAATATATCTTAACAGCACGTTTAAAACTACCGTGTTAATCGCCTAGAATTGATGGGTTAATAAAGTGCATTTTGGCCCTTTATAGCTCACAAGCAGTTATGGACGCCATTTTTATGCCTTATTGCTTGTTTATTGCCGCGCCCAGTTAATAAGTTTTATTCTCGAATAATAAGCGTGCATTAAAAATTCATTTTGTGTTTTTAGCCTTTCATCACGCCGACCGGGACCAGACGCGCCACCAGCCGCCCCAGCCCGGTCTCATGCGAGACTCTGACCACTTCGTCCACATCCTTGTAGGCAGCTGCCGCCTCTTCAGCCACACCTTTCCAGCTCGCCGCCTTTAGCTCGATGCCTTTTCTGGCCAGTTCATCTCTGATCTGTTCACCGCGAAAACGACGCAACGCTTCGTTGCGGCTCATCACCCGACCCGCTCCATGAGCGGTTGAGCTAAAACTTTTCTCCTCCGCTTCGAGCGTCCCGACCAGAACATAAGAGGCGGTGCCCATGCTGCCCGGAATTAAAACCGGCTGCCCAACCTGCCGATAGACGGCTGGAATCTCAGGCCGCCCCGGGCCAAAACTCCGCGTGGCGCCTTTGCGGTGCACACAGAGCATCTTTTCCTGACCACTGACGGTATGTTTTTCCACTTTGGCCACGTTGTGGCAAACATCATATATTTGCCGCATCCCTCTGGCTTCACCCATCACCTTTTCAAACACACTTCTTACCCAGTGAGCAATCATCTGACGGTTGGCGAAGGCATAATTGACGGCGGCACACATTGACCGATAATACTGCTGGCCGAGTTTCGACTTAAACGGCGCATTGATCAGCTCGCGATCCGGCAGGTCTTTAAAACCAAATTCGTTTTCCATGAACTCGATGTAATCGGTAGCAATTTGATGGCCGAGTCCACGGCTCCCGCAGTGAATCATAACCAGAATCTGATCTTTTTCTTCGATGCCAAATACCCGGGCAACTTTTTCATCATAAATTTCATCAACCTTTTGAATCTCCAGAAAATGATTGCCTGCACCGAGTGTGCCGAGCTGGGGGATGCCCCGTTCCATCGCCCTGTCTGAAATAAATTCGCAGGAGGCCTCCTTCATCTGCCCGCCTTCTTCCGTCCGGTCAAGATCTTCAGCCGAACCATAGCCTTCCTCAACCGCCCACCTGGCACCCTTGACCAGTATTTCTTTAAGCACACGGTTGCTGAGTTTGGTTACTCCTCCCTTGCCAACACCGGCCGGGACTTCCTTAAAAATCTCGGCGAGCAATTCCTTCTTTCTGGAAACGATGTCACTTTCCATAAAATCCGTGCGCAGAAGCCTCACCCCGCAGTTGATATCATAACCAACACCGCCAGGGGAAATAATTCCTTCATCGAGGTCAAAGGCCGCCACGCCGCCAATGGGGAAACCATAGCCCTGGTGGGCATCCGGCATGACATAAGACATCTGCTGAATGCCCGGGAGGCAAGCCACATTTTTAGCCTGCTGCAGGGTCTGGTCGCGCCCGGCTAAGTCAATGAGGCGCTTTG
>Ga0209508_1002432_pt1 | contig 12237 bp, 10 predicted proteins | sample AD_UKC129_MetaG_FD_184427 | JGI IMG/M metagenome (GOLD analysis project Ga0209508, IMG submission 184427) | Active sludge microbial communities of municipal wastewater-treating anaerobic digesters from Canada - AD_UKC129_MetaG (SPAdes) (version 2) | ecosystem: Engineered > Bioreactor > Anaerobic... | reverse complement strand
TATCGAAATTGTAAAACTCTTCCGGAATCTCTTGGTCGGGAGGAATCACAACACGGCGTTCCTGCTCCTGACCACCGAGATACTTTTCCACCGCCTCGACAACTTGGGCGCAGGTTTCCAGCTCAGGGAGGATTTCTTCGGGAAATCGCCCACCGAATCGTTCTTCCAGGGACGCCAAAATCTCCATGCGTTCCAGCGAATCGAGACCTATTTCCGTGATGGCCGTGTCAAGGGTCAAGCCTTCGGCACGGTCGCGAGCAACACGACGAACCTCGGAAAGAACCGCTTGCACGATCTGCTGCCGATCGAGAGGTGGTTTCGCCGCGCCTGACGCTGATGCAAGCGAAGCCGCCTTGGTCATTCGATCGGGCGAGTCTTCGCCGTTCGGCCCTGCTCGTTTACCGGCGGCCTGCCAGGCCGGGCCCGTTTGACTCACCGTGGCCAAGCGTGCCGCCAATTGGTCCATCGCCAAGGGACCGTGATCGTCCCCGTTGTCCGGCGAATGTCCTGAGGTGCCAACATCGGATATCCTGCCAGTTTCTCCGGTTTGGCGAACCGAGCTAGCCGTTAGCGCAGGCTCTTTCCATTCATCAGGTGTGTCACCGCGCTTCCAACTTGCGACGACCTCGAGCGTCCCTTCCAGATAGGCCTGCCGGCAGGCGAATCGCTGAATCTTGTTGCTGGACGTGCGGGGGATGGTACCGGGTTTGATCAGCACGATCGCATCGACCGCCAACTCATGTTCCAGGGAGACGGCTCGCCTGATGGCCTGGAAGATGGCGTCAAATCCATCTTTGACTCGGCGTTCGACCTCTTGGACGATGACGAGTTGCTCCCGGCCGTCTTGCTCAACGGCAAAGCAGGCACCGGCATTTTGCCGCAATCGCGGATCAGCCCCCTGGACCGTCTGCTCAATGTCGTGGGGATAAACGTTCACCCCGTGGACGATGATCATATCCTTGATGCGGCCGGTGACGAAAAGCTCTCCCTCCCAAAGGAATCCCAAATCGCCTGTTCGCATGAACGGTCCGTCGCCATCGGCCAAATGGGCGTGGAAGGTTTCTCGCGTGGCTTGCTCATTTTCCCAATAGCCAATGGCAACAGAAGGACTTTGCACCCAGATTTCGCCGATCTGCCCATCTGGCAGCCGACGATGCGTCTCCGGATCGGCAATGACGATTCGCCCATCCGGGAGTTGTCGTCCCGATCCTACCAACGGGCGAGCGCGGGGGTTGTCGGGGCCACAGATCACGGCACGCCCCCGGGCAATCTCCTCGGGGTCAAAGAAGCGAATCACGGGAGGTTCCTTCACGAATCCACCGGAGACCATCAACGTGGATTCGGCCAAACCATAGCACGGGTAGAAGGCCTCCTTCCGGAAGCCACACGGGGCGAAGTATTCGCTGAACCTTTCGATTGTCTCTGCCCGAACCGGCTCGGCCCCATTGAAGGCAACTTCCCAAGAGCTAAGATCGAGAGTCGCTCGTTGCTCCGGCGTGATGGATCGCACGCATAAATCATAAGCAAAATTCGGGCCTCCACTGGTGGTTCCCCGGTACTTGGTAATGGCGGCCAACCAACGATAGGGCTTCTGCAAGAAGGCCATGGGAGACATCATGACGTTGGGGCGTCCCACGAAAACGGGCTGGATGATCCCGCCAATGAGACCCATGTCGTGATAACTGGGGAGCCAGTAAACGCCCGTTCCTGATCGTCGATGTTCAAAGGCGTAACAGATGAGGGCCGAGTTGTGCATAAGGTTGGCGTGCGTCAGCATAACGCCCTTCGGGGTTCCCGTTGATCCCGAGGTGTATTGCAAAAAGGCGAGCGTCTCGCCCGAAATATCGGGCACCTGCCAGCGGTCTTCCATCCCCGGCTCGATCTCGCTCGTGGTCAGCCAGGTCAATTGCTGAAGGTGGGGCGTTTCGTGGATTAAGCTGTCAACCCGCTCGCGGACCGCCCGTGTCGTCAAGGCCACCTTAGCCCGCGCGTTGTCCGAGATCGCTTCGATTCGCTCCATGGAGCGGTTTCGCCGCGGAGGATAGACTGGCACGGCAACCACACCACCGTACAGGCAACCGAAGAACGCGGCGATGAACTCGAGGCCAGGGGGATAAAGTAATAAGGCGCGTTCGCCCACTAAGTCGTGAGTTTGAAGCCAGGCGGCAATGGCTCGTGCCTGTCGGTCTAACTCGCGATAGGTAATCGGTCGCTCCTCGCTTTCACCATCAACAAGGTAGATAAAAGCGATGTCGTCCGGTTGGTATTTAGCCCGATGCCGGAGCAACTCCACCAAAGTGGCTGGCCCAAAAAAACTACCTGGCAATCGCTCCATCTTATTCATGAACCTCAGCTACCTATCGACTGACGCCAAGTGATGATTAATCTAACAGTGCGTTCTGGGTACGAACGTGGTGAAGGACATTCTAACGGGAGGCCCGCAATCTTGTTAACGCACTCGATATCGGCGATTAACTCTCAGCAAACCACTAGGTTCTTCGACGCACTTAGCAATGGATTCCTTGCATGATGACAATCCATGAAGCCAAGATCCTCAAGACACAACCGGGCGATTATCCCTGCTAGCGCCCAAGGATCATGTTACACGGATCACCACGCGTTACCCCCTCCGGCTGCCCCCATCAACCACCCCCTGTTTAGACTCTGAGCGCAATGTATCCCCTGGAACAATCCGTTCGGAAGACTCACCCATTTTCTACGGGTATTCTTCCCCAACCGCTTGAGTCTATTCCTCTTTGCCTATCCTCTCATGTTACGCTTTTGCGATTGGGGACGCAAAGGCGGGGAATACACCCCAACGTAGTGGGGTTGTATACGTATCTTAGGTGAGCCATGGTTGAAATTTCGCCAACCCCGACGGACCATGAAAGCAGAATGGCGCTGCCGGAATCACTCCAACGGGAGGATAACAGATGCTCGTCGTGACTTGCCCCTCGTGTCAAGCTCGATTGAAGGTTAGTCCGCAATTCGTGGGTCGCGCGGGAAAATGCCCACGGTGCGGAGAAATCGTCACCATACCTCAAGCGGAGCCCCCCCAACCTGTCACATCGGAGCAAGCTAATCAAGCGTCTTCAGGATCAGACGAAGATCTTCCCGGCATCGAACATGCTGATAGACTTGTGCGAACGTTTCACTACCTGGTGTGTGACCGTCTCGGCTTGGTTGCCACCTGGGAAGCTAACGGGCAAGGTTGGATGATCCGTTCCGGAACAACCATGGTCCGAGCCATAAAAAACGCCGATAAGCTCCCTGCCCAAGGCGATTTCAAGCTGGTGGAATTGCAAATCGTGCCCCGTACGGATGGTTCCCACCGGCTGGAGGGACTCCACGTTTATCAGTTGGCCCCGCGCTACGCCCTGACCCGCATCGAACGGGGAGAGGACGCCATCCTGGGTGCGATTCGTGGTCCCGGGAGCCTTAGCCGTGATCAAAAGGCGGCAGTGTTTCGATATATCCGGGAAAAGTTTATGCGGGAAATTTGGGAGGACAATCAAGCCCTGGTGGATTATTTGACCAATCAAGATTACCATTCCCCCGGGATTTCGCCGCCGACGCATCCCACCTTTCCCGCATGAAGGTCAAATGTGTTCTCGATCGGTCGCGCGGGGTGTGCTGTCTTGTTAACGACGGGGCTCCGTGGCTCCCAAGAGACTACCTGCGGGTGAGGTTGCCGCGGGGGTTACCTGTTCTGGTTCCTTTTGGTAAAGCCACGGCTGCGATCGCCTCATATTACGTAGCAGATCGCCCACTCCCTCCGCAGGTCCAACGACGAGGTAACCGTTGGGGCGGAGTACGTTCAAAACATTCTTGACAACAACCTGCTTGGATGCGTTGTCAAAGTAAATGAGCACGTTCTTCAAGAAGACGAGGTCGAATGGGCGCTCTCGCAAAGGCTCCATCAGATTGTGCTGGCGGAACTGCGTCATGCCGGTCAGAATGGGCTTAGCCCGCCACACCATGGCGTTGGGAATCTTGTCGAAGAATCGTTTCTTGTAGTCCTCGGGGACCAGCCGCATGGCCCTTTCGCCGAAAACAGCCGTCTTGGCCTGCTCCACGGCCGCGACACCGATATCCGTCCCTAAAATGGTAATCCGCCAGGAACGGAAATCGGGCAACGCTGCGGCGATGCAACAGGCGGCCGTGAAGGCCTCATCGCCCGTGCTACAAGCCGCCGACCAAATTCGCAACGTCTTGATTGGTCCCGCTTGGGTGGCAGCCATTTCGGGCAGGAATTTTTCGCGAAACCATCGCCACTGGACCTCATCTCGAAAGAGGTACGTTTCGTGGGTGGTGATTTCCTGCAAGAAGGCGTCCCATTCTGGGTGATTCGGGGGAAGTTTGGTGAGGTACTCGTAATAATCGCTATAGGTGCGGATTCCGGTCTCTTTGAGCCGCCTCCTGAGACGGTTGGAGAGTAATGTCTTCTTCTGCGGCGAGATACGAACGCCGGTGCGGCGATAGATTAAGTCCGCGTACCGCTGCAGTTCGATGTCAGTTACCTGGGGAAGGTTCAGGGGACTGACAATCGGCTCAATCGGCACGATCTTGGGAACCAACCCTGGTGAATCTCCCAACACACCTTTGGATCGATTTGACGGTGAGCTTGGGCTTTTGTCCGACCGAGAAAACAGCATCGTTCCCGATTCCTCACAGGGGATCAAAACTCACTCGCACACTGGAAACTGATGCCAGGAATGTTTGGCCATCCGAGTCCACCGACCGCAGTCCGGCCGAGTGGCAACGCTACCGAGCGTTCCTATCCGCAGCTTCAACTCTCGGCGCCACAGCCGCTGCGCCCCGAGAGGCTCTTTTGAGCGCGGCGGACTGTCTTGGCCTCTGCAACCCTTCACTGTGGTGGGGCGTTCCCGGCTGCGGCTGTGGGCCGAGTCAATGAGTAAACCATCAGGCGGCTTAGAGGCGTCCCGCCTCACTACGAGTGCGATTACATTCCACCGAAATCGGTGTCGTCGTCGCCAAGAATGCGTTCGATGTCCAACAGAATGAGAAGCCGCTTGTCCAGTTTGACCAAGCCAGTCAGGTATTTCTGGCCCAAGCCGGCAACGGTCGGCGGCGGAGGAGCGATCTGGTCTCGATGAATCCGAAGGACCTCGCTGACTGCATCAACGATGATACCGATCGTCTTGCCGCGGACGTTCACCACCATAATCCGTGTCTCGTCCGTCGGTTCCTGGGGCATCAACCCAAAGCGGAGCCGTAAATCCACAATTGGAATCACCGTGCTGCGAAGATTGATCAATCCCTTGATGTACTCCGGCGTTTGCGGTACCCGGGTGATTTCACCCATGAGGATGATCTCTTGAACCTTGGTGATCTCAACGCCGTATTCCTCTTGTCCCAAACGGAAGCTAACCAGTTGCATGCTGCCGCTGCCGCCATGATGGGACAACTCTTGGATAAGGGCCTCTTGAGAATCTTGAACGACACTTGCCATGGGTGGTACCTCCTGGTTCAGGAACATTTTTCCAACCGTTTTTTGCACCTCAAACGGCGGCTTCTAGACGAATATCCCACGAGCCGCTTTGATGAAACTATAGGTTATGGATTCCCATGATGCCTTTCTTCAGGCAACACTTTGAGAAAAAATCGCAAACACAGGGGTTAAACCCCTTGTCCCTACAAAACGCACAAACGACACGAGCTTCCCAATCAGCAATGGCGTGTTTTCCTCATGAAACTCAAACAAATACCGGCTGACTTTATCGTCGAGGAAATCACTGATTTTCCCTTGGATAACGGCCCCTACGCGGTGTATCGTCTGACCAAGTAATCGCTGGGCACGCCGGAGGCCGTCGATGAAATCCGCAAACAGTGGCGACTTCCCCTGCACGCGGTCTCTTACGGCGGATTGAAGGATCGCCACGCTATCACACGGCAGTACCTGACCATCCGCAATGGCCCAAGCTCGTCGCTGACCTTAGAAGGAATTCGTTTGGAATATCTAGGCCAAGCCTCTCGCCCGTTCACTTCGGATGATATCACGGCCAACCACTTCCGGATCGTGATTCGGGATTTGACTCTGGAGGATATGGAGAAGGCCATCACGGCCCTCCAGGAGGTTGGCCAATTCGGTTTACCCAACTACTTCGATAAGCAACGATTTGGCTCGGTGGGATGGTCCGGCGATTTCGTGGCCAGGGCATGGTGTCTTGGCGACTACGAGCGGGCATTGTGGCTAGCCCTGGCCGACCCGCACGACTCGGATCGTTCCAGTGACAAAAAGGAAAAGGCGTACCTGCGGGAACACTGGGGTGATTGGCTGGCGTGCAAGCAGGTGGTGCGAAACCGATTCCGCCGGGCTGTCGTGGCCCAACTGGCCGACCAACCGGGTGGGTATCGCCGGGCCATGGCCGCCTTGCGACGTGATCAACGGGGATTGTACCTGGCAGCCCTCCAAAGTTATCTCTGGAACGTCATGGCATCGCAGTGGATTGTCCGCCATGTCCCCCCGGAGAACAGATTTGACGTCCAAATCGGGCGATGGGCGTTTGCCTTTTTCCGTCGGCTCTCCGACCCTGTGCTGGAGCAATTCCGAACCACGCATTTACCACTTCCCTCCGCACGTTGTCCCGTTAAAACCGGCCCCATTCGAGAACTGATGGAACAGGCCGCCGCGGAAGTTGGGCTACAAGTCCGCCAACTGCGCATCAAGTACCCGCGGGATAGCTTCTTTTCAAAGGGTGATCGTCCCCTTCTCGTGTTTCCTGAACGACTGGTTAGCCACACCGAGCGCGACGAGCTGAACGCTGGCCGCCAAAAGTTAACTCTGGAATTCGATCTTCCAAGGGGTTCCTACGCGACCATTTTGGTCAAACGGATCACAGAAGATCACGGCGAAACAGACCTGCTTTAGGGTAGCGGTCTCTCCCTCAGCGGCAGCCCATTTTGTGACGAGAAAGAAAACACAAAGGATGCGCGGCCTCGCTACCCGTATCTTGTGACTGGGCCGCGCAAACCGCTATACTGAGCGCGGACGAGAAGAATCGTCGCAGAACCGGTCTACCGAGACTTCTTCTGATCGCGGAAATGAGATCAGTTCTTTATCGAGAACGATTGACAGCGAACAACCGGAGGTTGACCTCATGGCCAAGAAAGCGGGGCTAAAACCCGAAGAAAAGGAAGCGAAAAAGGACTCTTCGACCCCTCTTATCGAGAAGAACCCGGCACTTAAAAACGCGGTTCAGCAAATCGAAAAGCAGTTCGGAGAGGGGGCCATTATGCCGTTAGGGGCCAGCAAGGTGGAGGCCATTGAAGGGATTCCCACTGGCAGCCTTTCCTTGGATTTGGCACTCGGTGGGCAGGGAATCCCCCGCGGACGCATCATCGAGATTTTTGGTCCCGAATCAAGCGGAAAGACCACTCTCGCCTTGCATGTTATCGCCCAAGCGCAAAAGTTGGGGGGAATTGCCGCTTTCATCGATGCAGAGCATGCCCTTGACCCGGCCTGGGCCAAGCGGTTGGGCGTTGATCTTGAGAATCTCCTCGTCAGTCAGCCATCCAGTGGCGAAGAAGCGATGCACATCGCGGAGATGCTCATCCGTTCTAACGCCGTCGATGTCATCGTGATCGACTCGGTGGCTGCCTTGGTTCCTCAAAAGGAGCTTGAAGGGGAAATCGGTGATTCTCACGTCGGATTACAGGCCCGACTGATGAGCCAATCATTGCGAAAGCTGACAGGGGCGATCGCCAAAGCCAAGACCGCTGTTATTTTTATCAATCAAATTCGGGAAAAAATCGGGGTCATGTTTGGATCGCCCGAAACCACCCCCGGGGGCCGGGCACTTAAGTTCTATGCCTCGTGCCGGATCGATGTCCGCCGAGTGGGTCAAATTCGCGACGGCGAACAGGTCATCGGTCAACGTGTCAAAGCCCGCGTCGTCAAAAACAAGGTGGCGCCGCCGTTCCGTGTGGCAGAATTCGATATGCTGCACGATTCCGGCATTAGTTATGAGGGTGACGTTCTGGACCTGGCCATCGAGAGAAAGCTTGTCGTCCGCAGCGGGGCGTGGTTCCGGTATGGTGACCTTCAACTTGGTCAAGGGCGAGAGCGTACCCGCGAATACCTCAAAGAGCACCCAGAGCTTGTGGAAGAGCTGCGGCAGCGAATCTTGGAGACACCGGGGACCATCCACACGGAAATCGCCGAGTAATCTCCAGCGATCTTTGGAGTCCCTGACCGGGATTGGAATCACTTCTCCTTTATGAGTTATCAAAACACTCAATACGGCAAGTGGTACTGGATGACTCCCTTGGTCCTTGGGACTCTTCTGGTCATCGATCTCCTTGTGCCAGGGCAACCCATTCCTTGGTTCGGTTATGCCATTGCGGGCGGCACAGTCGCGATGGTAACGCTATGTTTTACATCGCTGACGGTCCGCGATGGCGGGGACAAATTGGTTGTGCAGTTTGGACCAATTCCTTTAGTTCGGGCAACAATTCCCTACCGGTCCATTACCCGCGTCGAACAAGGTCGAACCAACTTCTTCGACGGCTGGGGGATTCACTACAGTCTAACGGGGGGTACGGTGCTCAACATTTGGGGATTCGATTGTGTCCGCATCTGGTGTGGCAGCCGACTTTACAGCATCGGTACGGATGACCCCGATGGTTTGCTTACCTTTCTAAAGAACAAATTGGCCGATCTGGGAAGTAATACAGGTATCACTGAAGATGGCTCAAAATGAGCCTTTTCTAGTAGGTTTGACCGAGTCATTTTTTGGCAGAGCTGCGAGAACGCGTCGGGGCGACCTGCCCATTCTTTCGGGAAGAAGCCTACAATGAAAGTGTTGGGATGGCTTCGCCCGCTTATGTGGCGTCAGGGTGAGATGGAATCCCAAGTAGTACGGGCAGGTTTGCCGACTGTGTGATCTTAGATGGGGGTTTTGGCGTGCAACGATTCATGCTTAAGTCCAAAATTCATCGCGCCACGCTTACCGCGACGAATTTGGACTACGAAGGAAGTATCGCTATCGACCGTAATTTAATGGAAGCAGCGGACCTGCTGCCCGGAGAGCAGGTTCATGTCTTGAATATTAACAACGGGGAACGACTTATTACCTATGTTATTGAGGCCCCAGCAGGTTCCGGAACGGTCATGTTAAACGGTGCCGCAGCCCGCTTGGGTATGAAGGGGGATTTGGTTATCATCCTCTCTTATTGCAGCATCGACGATGCCACGGCGCGGCAATACACGCCCAAGGTTGTCCGGGTAGATGGCCAGAACCGCCTGTTGGCCGGATGATTGGGGAACGATCGTCGGCCTTTTGCGTGAATCGTTTCATATCTTGGCCCATTACCTCATTTTCGTCGGACGATTAAGCTGATCACTGCACGGGGCATTCTCTCGCCATGACGGTGCGGACCTTCGGCGCGGTATTGGTGCCCATCCTTGTCGCCGCCTCTAACTGAGAGTTATACTAAGGCTATCTGTGGTTGACCTCCCCTTTAATGGTTCCTCATGCCGAGGTGTTGTTGGTATTTTCGAACATATGTTGGTGTTCTGAAATTGGAGTAACCTGTGGGCACAAAGAAAACTGGCAAAGGGCGTCGCAAGATTGGCAGCAAGAAGCGCCGAATGCGGTCCAAGATTCGGCATCGCAAGAAGTAATCGTCTGACACAACGGCGCTCCGCCTAGTGTTTCCTCGCGCCTTGCGCACCAAGTTGGGCGGTTAAAGTTTCGTCCGGCAAGCCGTGTTTCCTTCCTCAAGTGTCTTCTCAAATGTGTCCTCATGGCCGAACCCTCCCGGGTGGGGTTGTTTTTCCTGTTCCTGACCAAGCCACCGGGTGGACAATAGCGCTTTGCCCATGGAAAATGTTTGAGCGTTTGGCCAGGGTCTGATTACAATCGAATCAAATGACTTGTCCGCGTGCCAAACGCACGGCAACGGAATGTGGCTTGTCCTTGCGATCTGGAGCGCTCGATGAGCGGTTGGCCGCGTCGAAGAGGCCGGGTTTTTGATCAACAGGAGTGTGACGGTGTCCCGGAATTTGCCTCGCACGGCCTTACTTGCAGGCTACTACGAAGATTACCTGAAGCATCAAGATACGGCTCGTTTTGTGGCCGAGGTCAATGTCCGTTACACGCAGGGGACGCTCCAGCGCTTGCTTGAGCATCCGGCTTGTGAGATTCGCCGGGCAGCCGCCCTCGCCCTGGGCTTTCTCGGCAATTACGATTCCAATGCCGCCCTCGGGAAATTGCTCAACGATCCCGACCCCACCGTTCGGCTCTTGGCCGAGACAAGCATCCGCAAGGTGTGGCTCCGCTACGGTACGGAATCGCAGCAGAAGCAACTGAGTGTGATCATTCGGCTCAATGCGGCTCGCCGTTATCAGGAAGCCATTACGCGGGCAGACCGACTCATCGAGGAAGCCGCCGGATTTGCCGAGGCCTACAACCAACGGGCAGTGGCCTACTACGGGATAGGCGAACACGCGGAAGCTATTCGGGACTGCCGCATGGCTCTTGAGTTGAACCCTTATCACTTCGCCGCGGCTGCCGGGATGGGCCAAGCGTATCTGGAACTGCGCGACCCAGTGGCGGCATTGGATGCCTTCCGACGGGCCTTGAAGCTTAATCCCGATCTTCAGGCTGTGCGGATGCAGGTGGCCCGATTAGAACGCCTCATCGAAGATGCTTGAGGCCCGACCTCAGGTTGGTCAATGAGCGATCAGGCAGCCCGGCGTCTTATGGCGTTCTCAGCCCGTCGCTCCGCTTCGGCTTTCGAGATCACCTGCCAGCGATGCCTTCCAGAAGACGTGGTTTCGCACCATATTTGGCCATCTGGTGCCAACATCCGCGGTACAAAGAGCCACAAACGGTTATCCGGCGGTAGCTGATTCTCTTTCCAAATCACCAACAGTTCGACATCTCTGATGTGATTGGCCCAAATGGGAAGAACAGCCTCGGGCGTGCCCGGTAGTAACCGTGGTTCAACGCCAAGTCTTCTCAACGTTCGGTAGAGCCCCTTCAGACTGACAGGGTCTTTCTTACTCGACGATTCAAATTCGTCCAGAGCGATGTATCGGGGAATTCTTCCCCCCGACATTTGACAAATGATCTGAAGCAACGTCAGCGTCCGCCGTACCTCAACACCAAATTCCATGAGTGAGCGGGGCGGATGAGCATGAACCTGTCGATACAAGAGGCGAAGATGTGACGGTCGAGCAAGATGGAGAAGATACCACAAACGGAATCGACCCAACCCGGCCAAGAGTTCCCTCCTTGCGATGGACTTCCACAAACCTCTGTTGCTATCCAAAACGTGTTGAATATGTCGGCCGATTGGCGTCATAACTCTAGGCAATCTTTGCGCTATGTGGGGCATCTTTGGGCGATAGCTCCCGAGTGACCGGATTCCGGTCAGGCTGCTGGAGGCGGGCAGCCTTTCAAGCCGATTTAGACACGGGAGAGTCTCTGCATTTGTCGAGCGTCAAAATAGGCAAACTAATAGGAATTTTGTGCTCAGGAGGATTACGCAAAGCGTTTTTGAGTTATTCGCTTCAACAGGCGAAAACCATTTAGGGGGGAAATCTGGGAGACTCAGCCACACCACGGGCCTTTGGCCCGGTTTGGTGGACCTCGGAGACGGATTCTTTGCCGGTTGAGTTCCGATCGCCCTTCTCGCAAGGAGCCTTTCGGACACGGATCGAAGGAAAGGACCCATGACGAATCACCAGCGGCATGAGCCAACCTGGCCGTTCTTGATTATTCTCGTGATTCTTTTCATCCTCAGTGCCACATCGCCCCGGGCTTGGCGGATTGTCGAGCGTCCAGACCCACCTCGGCCCAAACAGAAACCAGAGCTCGCGCTGGCTAGTGCTGCGCAACGTACTCCACACACCACAAAACCCCATGAAAGCACTACGGAGCGCTCACCGCTTTCACCCATTCAGAAAGATCACACACAACCGGCGGCGGAGTCAGCGCTCGGCGGCAGTTCCTCCTCGGTCACCTCGTTCCAACCAGACGGCTTTTCCCAATCCCGAGAGGGTTTTTCTCAACTGGAAGTGCAGCAACCAATTGGCAACAACGGTGATCAGTCCGAAGCTCCACTGGGAATGCGGGAGCCCACAGGTGACTTAGTCTCCGAGTTGTCCGGAAATTACGCCCAAGAGATGGCAGAATTCGCTGCCGAGTCACACGAGCCGTGCCATGAGGCCGAAGCACCGCAAACGGTTGCCGACGCAAGCGAGGGACG
>Ga0209508_1002429_pt1 | contig 12248 bp, 3 predicted proteins | sample AD_UKC129_MetaG_FD_184427 | JGI IMG/M metagenome (GOLD analysis project Ga0209508, IMG submission 184427) | Active sludge microbial communities of municipal wastewater-treating anaerobic digesters from Canada - AD_UKC129_MetaG (SPAdes) (version 2) | ecosystem: Engineered > Bioreactor > Anaerobic... | reverse complement strand
TTTGAGGCTTCATATAGAGAAAGGACTAAGTCAACTTGAGTCAGGATAAATTGCGGCTTTAAAAAGCTGGAGGTGTTAAAACATGCATTATAAATTAAGTCCGTCCGATTTTACATTTCTATACGAGGGGTGTAAACGATGTTTTTATTTAAAAGTGGTTCATAATATCTCTCAGCCATCTGTTCCTCTGCCTTCTATCTTTAGCGAAATCGCAGGTCTCTTGAAAAATCATTACGATGGGAAACACACCAAAGAATTGTACCCTGAGCTACCACCTGGCCGGGTGGTGCATGGTGAAAGATATGTCAAATCAGAACCTATTCAGCTAACAGGCCATAATGCCACATGTTTTATCAGTGGAAGATTTGATATTGCTGTGGAGTTTGATGATAACACTTATGGGGTAATAGATTTCAAGACTGGCAATCCCAACGAGGAGTATCAATCTCTTTATAGCCGTCAGCTACACGCATATGCCTATGCTCTCGAGCATCCCGCCCCGGGTGCGCTGGGTTTATCCCCTATTTCAAAGCTGGGTTTATTATATTTCCATCCTTCAAAGACCAGCCAATCAACTATTGAGTGGCTTTCCTATGACGCTAAAATCAACTGGATAGAAATCAAAAAGGATGAACAGGGATTTTTAGATTTTGTAGGGGAAGCACTGAGTATACTGGAATCCAGCAAAGCTCCTGACCCCTCTCCGGACTGTCAGTGGTGCAACTATATCAATAAATTGGAAAGTTATTCCAGGGTTGTAGAATGAAGGGGGCATCACTTTATATGATGGTAGAAATAAGGTTTTGCTGTGCTTTGTCAGGTTATTCTTCAGAGAACCCCGGATATAGTCAGAATGTTATTAAAATGTTCAGGAGGTAAAAGATGAACACCATAATTGGATGTGTTAAAGCCCTTCGGATAAAACTTAATAAGCACCGCAAAGATAATCTCAAAGAATATCCAACAAGAATAATCTTTGTGGACCCATTACTTCAGGCTCTTGGCTGGGATGTAAGAAATTCGGATGAGGTAGAGCTTGAATATCCTACGATTGATGGAAAATCAGTTGACTATGCACTTAAAATAAATCACGAACCAATTCTATTTATAGACGCAAAACCGCTAAATAATTCTCTCACAAATGTCAAATCGATAAACAAACTTATTAATTATGCCGCCAATGCTGGTGTTGAGTGGTGTGTTCTTACTAATGGTGTTACTTATAAAGTTTACCAAATTACTGATGGAGTAAGAGCTCCTGATAGTCTGCTTTTTGAAATTTCTCTTGACCCAGAAAAAACAGAAGGTATGACAATTAAAGAAGTTGCAGAACAATTTGCACGTTTTTCAAAGGATGCGATAGCCAGAGGTTCCCTTAAGGAAATTGGCGAACAAATCTCTACGACGGTTAAGATAAAAAAGGCTTTAAGTAAAATTTTTACGGAACCTCCAAATACACTTATTAGATTAATACACTCAACTGTTGGAGATAATAAAATTAAACCAATACAAATTAAAAAAGCTCTCAAAAGGCTTTGGGCTCAAATGTCTGAAGTTGGAATTTTTTCAACCTTTGATAAGGAGACTACCTCTCCCAACAGAGCCAAGGCAACAGACAAAGAATACATCGAGGAACATCATATTAAAGAGGAGTCACAATATATTCGCAATGTTTCAGATATTGGACATTTAATGATGATTAACGAGAAGGAAGAAAGACGCTTGATGGTGGTTGATAAAGAAACATTTGGGGTAGAGAAGAAGTTGGAAGAAAAGAAGGAGGAGGAAATATTTGAAGAAGAAACAGAAGTTGAAGAAGAAAAGCAGCAAAGAGTCATAGAGGAAGGACAACAATTAGAAAAGGTGAGGCAGAAAGTATTAGAAGATGAGGGAAAGAAAGCAGTGGAAGATAAACACGGATGGGAAGAGCAGGAAAAATGTGAAAAAGAAAAGGAGGAGGATAGATGTGAAGAGGTAGAAATAGAGAAATCTGAAAGAAAAAGCGGGGAGATAAAAATTGAGGAAGAAGATACAAAAGAGGAAGAAACGAAAATCAACTCAGAAATAAAACTAAAGGTAAGAAAACCTCATCAAAAGAAATCGCCTACGGTAGAGAAAAAGAATGAGGATACAGAAAACCATTATGAGAAAGAGAAAGAATCAGTAATTCTCAAGCCCATGACAGAAGTAGATTTAGGGAAAAGAAAAGACTCAAGATTGATTAAATCACCACAGATACCAGCAGATTTGGAGAAAAATGATAAAGTGCCTGGGGAAAAAGAAACATCTATAAAGGTGGAATCACCTTATGTAGAAATCGACCTTGATGAGACAGAAGTTTTCTTTGTTATACCAAAGCAGCAGTTTGAGATCGGTGCAACGGATAATGTTCCCCAAGAGCTGTATTATAGATTGGAACTAAATGGGAACGAGCAAATTATTTCCGCAGGAGTAAGTAGTGATAAACAAGGTGTTGCAACGGTGGAAGAAAAGCAAATAAACTTAGAAAAACCCCTAAAGAATTTCAAGATTGTCTATCCAGATGAACTTCAAAGTAAAACTTATATTTATCAGCATAGTAGTGAAGTTCTATATCCATTTATTGCAATAGGAAATAATCGTGGGAGAATGTATTACCTTTATGATAAGGGAGGGGGCCTTAATCCTTTACCGAATAGAGATGTTTGGATTCTTCTTGAGAAAGATTTTGGTTTAGTTACTGACCCAGATGTAGTTGAAGAAAGATGGGTTTGGGGAAAATACCAGTCAATGCGTGTTAGCCTAAAAGGCGTAAATGAACTTATTATAAAGAATAGCCAAACCGGAAAAGAAAGAAGAATACCCTGTCAATCATCTTTCTCTATGGAAGGCGATACCCTGATTAAGGATGATTTCGAAAAGCAGATGCCACTGTTTGCAGGAAATAGCCTCAAAATAAAGGCACCTACTGTAAATCCATCTGGTTGGGTGATATGGATTCAAAATAGGCAAGCAGGTTATAAAGTTGTTACGGAGAACTGGACTGGGGATGACCCCTTAGAGCTAAAGCTTCCTGATGACTTACCTTGTGAATGTGGAGAATTTCAAATAGATATTTGCGAGCAAGAGGATAGAATTCCTGTAGAAACGCTATTTTTCCGCTATATTCCTTTTATCCAGTTGGAATTTCCAAAAAACCTTGTAATTCCAGACCCAGATATTGGACATAAAGAAGAATCTGTCAAAATTCTTCTGGATAGAGATTTTCAGGATTGGGAATTGAAGATGGATGATGAGATTCAGTATAAATCTATAGAAAATAGCTATCAAATTGAGCTATTACCTGAACAAGATACTCTTCGTTTCTCCCTTATGAAGCGAGGTAAGCCCGAGACTGAAACAAATTTCAAAATAACCATCCCAAGATTAAGGTGGAGAACTTCAAAAGATGAGAAATGGCGTGATAAACCCTTACAAATAAAAAGAGACGAATTAATTGCAGGTGTAGATTTGTATCTTATGCTTTGTACTAATGATTTTGACATAAAATACAATTTTGTGGCCATACTTGAAGCAGATGGCCAAAAGTTGCAAGAGGCAAAATTTATTCGAAAAGGTATAACTTACAGTCTCCTTTTAAATCAATTTTACGACACAATTACTAAAAGCAAAAAAGCGCTGGTGCTTAGAGTTAAAATCCTGAGTCTAAAAGAGAATCGATTACTATATGAAATTAAAGTTTTAGACATTGCTCCGCCTCTTCTGAGATGTAAACTATGTGCCTTTGCATCATATGAGAGGAAAGACATTATATCTCATATAAAGCAAATTCATCTTCAAAAGTTTGTCGAACCACTTACTTTAGAAGAACTGCGAGAGTACGATTCTAATCTTCCAGTAAAAATTTATAAATGTTCTTATTGTGGTCTCTACGTCAGGGGAGATGACCCCAGCAATCCAACAACTTTAATTTGCTCTCATATTGAAGAAGATTGCCCTAAAGCTGATCGAAGTAAAGGAGTTGTCAGTATAAAATTTCGAATTATTACTGACACTGATGAAATTAGAAAGAATGTTATTCCAGACCTTCCACATTTTAATAAATGTAAATTATGTGGAAAACATTTTAAAAATCCAGATGAAGAGGAATACCTAAGACATATGCTTGAAGCCCATGAAGAGGAATTGTATTTATATAAGTAATTTTTTAAAATTTTTAAAATGGGGGTAATTAGTAGTGCCTATAGACCCAATTAAGGTGACACAAAATATCAAAGGGAGTTATATTAGATATTTAACAAGTGCTTTGCGTCTAAGGGACGCAAATTTGCGAGAACTGTTCTATCAAGAAGCTGAAAAATTCTGGTTTATAAACGGCCCCATATTAGAAGCAACTCCACCATTCAAGAGTGGTTGTTACCTGAAAGATTTAGTTCAAGAGGGATTATTAGCTGAAAGGTTAGAAAATTTCATCTATGATGCTTTACCCTATTTAAGAGAGAATCCCTTGTATTTGCATCAGGAGAAAGCACTTAGAAAGATAGTCAGTGGTCGTAATGTGGTTATTGCTTCGGGTACAAGTAGCGGAAAAACAGAGTCCTTTCTTATTCCCATCTATAACCATCTCTTAAAAGAGCATAGGGAGGGAAAGCTCACACCTGGAGTTCGTGCGCTCCTGCTATATCCTATGAATGCGTTGGCAAATGACCAGTTGCGAAGGCTGAGAGAAATGGCAAGAATTATAGAAAGGAAAGTGCCAGATGTGAATATTACTTTCGGAAGATATGTTGGAGATACACAAGAAACCAAAAAAGAGGGAGAAGAACAATTCAGGCTTAGAAATCCGGGTATCGAGCCTGTAAAAAGTGAGCTTCTCTCAAGAGAGGAAATGCGAAACAATCCACCACACATCCTCATAACGAATTATGCAATGCTTGAATATTTACTTTTAAGACCAAAAGACTCATCCTTCTTTGATGGTGAATATGCGAGAAATTGGAAATTCTTAGTCCTGGATGAGGCACATATTTACAGCGGAGCATCTGGCATTGAAATGGCAATGTTAATTCGCCGTTTGAAAGACAGAGTTTGTAGAAATATGGAAGGTGATTTACAGTGTATTGCAACCAGTGCAACACTTGTAAAAGAAGAGGAAGATTTCGGTATAGTGGCAGAGTTTGCCACTAAACTTTTCAGTGAGAAATTTGAATTCGATCCACAAAATCCCCAACGGCAAGACATAGTAAAGGGAATCAAAGTTATAGTGGAAAAATCCACGCCTAAATCTACGTTTAATTGTCCAGTCCAGTTGTATTTACAATTAGATAAGATAATTCGGGAAAGCTCCGAAGAATCCCTATTAGAGCAATGTTGTGAAGTGTGTGAAAAATTTGGTATTCCAGAAAATATTCTAAATGAGTCAAAAAAACGGTGTAATGGTGATGTAAAAAAATTCCTTTATGGAGTACTCTCGAGAGACGAGAAAATTTTGAAGTTAAAAAGAATACTAGAAGAAGGGGCAAAAAATTTCGAAGAGTGTATTAAACAGCTTGTGGATAAGGACAATCCTTCAGATGAAGAACGTCAGTGTATTGCTAGTCTCGTTAATATAGCGGTATGGGCGCGTCCTGATGCAGAGTCTTTACCTCTTCTTCCTGCACGTTACCATCTGTTTGTACGGGCACCAGAAGGCATTTTCGTTTCATTTTACCCTGAACCGAAAATATTTTTAGAAAGGCGAGAATTAACAGATGAGGGTTATCCGGTTTTTGAGTTGGCATCTTGTCGCCGATGTGGACAGGAGTATTTAGTAGGTAATGTAAAAGAAGGGAAATTAAAACATTCTTCTACTGAGATAGATACTCCAGGTAAAAACAGATTTTTTCTTTTATGGAGAGAAAATGCCCAATTAGAAGAAGATGAGGATCAAGAAGTTGCAGTACCTGAAGAAATTGCTGAAAAAGGAAAAATTTGGAAATTATGCGTAAAATGTGGAGCTATAGGAAATGATGAACCTACATGTTCCTGTAGCCATGAAGACAATACCGTACAAACTTTAATTGAAATCACCCTTAAAGACGGCATCCTCAACAAGTGCTATTTATGCGGGTTGCGGTCTGCCAATATTGTCCGAGAATTCATTTTCCAAAAAGATGCTCCCACCGCAGTGTTAGCTACGGCTCTATATCAAAATCTGGAAAAGGAAAGGGTAAGGGAAAAGAAGATACTTACTTTTTCGGACAGTAGACAGGATGCCGCATTCTTTGCCCCTTATTTAGAATTTACATACAAAAGGATTCTATTTCGGCGATTGATGGTAGATGCTTTGTCACGAAATAGTCTGTTACAGGATTATAGACTTAGTTCTTTATGCGAAGATGTCTTAAAGCTTGCTGAGGAACATAGCATATTTGACTCGAGTATGGATTTTAAAGAAAAGAGAAAAGAGGTTTGGAAATGGATTCTTCAGGATTTTTGTGGTGTTTGGGATAGAAGAAATTCTCTGGAGGGAGTTGGATTAGTATCATTTATGCCTGTTATTCCTCAAGGTTGGAAACCGATGAAAGAGTTACAAGAACCTCCCTGGAATCTTAGCGAGGAGGAGGTAATATGTGTATATCAGGCATTGCTTAATACTTTGCGTTATAATATGGCTATCACTTTTCCTGATGATGGTCCAGGCCCTCAGGATGAATTCTTTGCTCCAAAAAACAGAGAGTATAAATTTAGAGGGGAATGTTCTGATACTAAAAAAGGCATATATTCTTTTATCCCTGCTCTGGGAAGATTGAATGCAAGATTAGAGTATCTGAAGAAGGTGTACAAACAAATTGCAGGGAACGATGATGAAAGCGATGAATCCAGGAAATTATTAGGAAAAATATGGGAGGACCTTAGAAATAACTGGATAGAAAAGGGTATCCACCCGTCTAGCAATTCCAGCCAAGGTGTACTTTATCAGCTTGATTATAGATATTGGAGAATTATTCAGGAAAATAACAGTTCTCCCTGGTTTATTTGTGATAGATGTGGAGCGATTATACCAGCAAGTGTCCAAGGAGTATGTCCTACTTTCAACTGTAACGGGAGACTTGAAAAAATAGACCCACTAATGAAGGAAGAAATTACAAATAATCATTATCGGTATCTTTATTCCAATCTCTCTCCTGCAAAAATGACATCTCAGGAACACACGGCTCAGCTTACTACAGATTATGCATCAAATATTCAACAGCGATTTATAGAGGGAGAAGTAAATATCCTGAGCTGTTCAACAACATTTGAGCTGGGAGTGGACCTGGGGGAGCTAGAAGCGATATTCTTACGTAATGTTCCACCTGAACCTTCAAATTATATTCAACGGGCAGGAAGAGCAGGGCGGAGACTCGGTACTGTGGGTTTCATCTTGACTTTTGCTCAACTTCGGTCTCATGACCTTACATACTTTAAAGAACCTGAAAGAATGGTGGAAGGGAAAATTAATCCACCTGTAATTGAAATAGTCAATGAAAAAATTGTTTCTCGTCACCTATATTCTATTGTTTTAGCCAATTTCTTCAGACAGTTTCCTGATTACTTCGGAAAGGTAGAATCTTTCTTCAGGCTTGAAACTGATGGTATTCCTGGTACCGGGAGGCTGAAGGAATATCTAGAAACCAAACCAGAATCTATTTTGCGGTCATTAAAAAGGGTTGTTCCTCAAGATATGTATAGTCTATTCAACATAGAAAACTGGGGTTGGATAGATAGTCTCATTGGTAACGAGGGCTCGCTTACCATTGCCGATGAAAAAATAAGGGATGAATATGTGGAATTAGAGGAATATTATAAAAACAAAGGTGAAGAATTAAAGCAAATCATTGATTCAGGCGGAAACAAAATGAAAGAAAAAATACTGACCGATGACCGTAATTGGGCTAAAGATAGAATGGAAACTGTTCAGAAAAAACAGCTCATAGATTTTCTGGCATCACATACTGTTATCCCTAAGTATGGTTTCCCTGTTGACGTTGTAGAACTCGCCACCTTATCGCATATTCCTGCATCTAAAAACATACGGTTAGAAAGGGATTTACGCATAGCGATTTCAGAATTTGCACCAAGCAGTCAGGTAGTTGCAAATGGATATATTTGGGAAAGTGCCGGTTTAAGAGTGGTAAAAAATAGAACCTGGCCAATTTATTGGTATGCTACTTGCCCTGAATGCAAGCGGTTTTATATTCAGGGAGGAATGGTTAATGATAAACCACCTTCTATGTTATGCGAGGCTCATGGAGAAATTTCAGACAAGGAAGTGCATAAATTTATCACACCCGTATTTGGTTTTGTAACTTCTAAGGACTACGAGCCCCAAAAACCAAGTGAATCTCGCCCCAAGCGTGAATTCACAACAAGACCGTATTTCTTTGGTTACGAAAGGCCTGAAGAAAAACAATTCTCTATTGGCAGGTTCAAAATTAAATGTAGGTATTCTTCAGATGGTGAGTTAGCAGTCGTCTGCAAGGGGAGAAAGAGTAAAGGATTCTGGATTTGTTTTACATGTGGAGCTGCCTTCTCAGAAAGGCAAAAAGGAAAACATAAAACACCCTACGGGATAGACTGTTCATCACCGCTAAAAGGGCCATTGCATCTTGGACACACGTTTAAAACGGATGTGCTTTCTATATCTTTTATGGAACCAAAAATAAGTTCTGGAGATTATAGCTTTTACCCTTCTTTGCTTTATGCCATCCTTGAGGGAACAAGCCAAGCCCTGGGAATAAGAAGAGAAGATTTAGATGGTTGTCTTTATCCCTTTGAAGAAGAGATTATGCTTATTCTGTTTGATAATGTTCCGGGTGGAGCTGGACACGTGAAACGCTTGATGGATAAAGAAAATTTTAGTGATGTTCTTAATAGTGCTTTGGCTCGAGTAAAGAATTGTTCTTGTGGTCTTGAAACTAGTTGCTACGGTTGCCTTAGAAACTATCAGAACCAATTCTGTCATGAGCAGTTGAAAAGGGGAGTTGTTTTGGAATTCCTAAAAAATAACTTAGAGGAGGAAAAATGAAAGGAATATCAGAAACGCTGTTAAACAAAATATTCTGCTATTACCGCACTCCTCTCCACTCCCATTTTGTTCCGGCTTTCTTGTATCCGCATATACTTGTGGCTATAAGCCACTGGAGGTGATAAGATGACCCAGATTAAACCTGGCAATATTCTAAAGGGTCCGTTCTGGCCGGAAGAAGTTAGAGTTATTTCAGCGGCAACAATCGGAGAAACCCAGATAAAAATAGAAGCCGTAGGGCTTAAAACTCAAGCATTCTATAACCCTATCTTCTCTGCAGAAGATATACAAGCTATTGAAGTATTAGAAGAGAAGCCTTTCACCTTTTCGGCTGATGGAGAGCTTCTCTTTCTTTATTTAGAATCTCATCGTATAAGAAATGCTTTTCAATTTGACCCCCTCTATGCCGTAAACGTCTCTCAGGTTGACCCCCTGCCTCATCAGATTGAAGCTGTCTATCACTATATGATGCAGAACCCTCGTATCAGATTTCTATTGGCAGATGACCCTGGTGCTGGGAAAACCATAATGGCTGGGCTTCTCCTGAAAGAACTTAAATACCGGGGGCTTGTGGAAAGAATCCTCATCGTTGTCCCCGGGCATCTCAAAGACCAGTGGCTCAGAGAGATGAAGGAAAAGTTTCAAGAGAATTTTTCCATTATAGATAGAAATGTAATAAGTACCGAATGGGGGAAAAATGTTTTCACTGACCGAAATCAGGTCATAATCTCTATGGATTTTGCCAAGCAAGATGATGTGATGTTCGCTCTCAAAGACTCCCGGTGGGATTTGTGTATAGTAGATGAAGCCCACAAGATGTCTGCCTATAAGTATGGTCAAAAAGTCAACAAAACCCAACGCTATGCTTTTGGTGAACTCCTCTCCTCTATCACTGTTTATCTGCTTTTCCTTACTGCCACACCCCATCGGGGAGACCCGGAAAACTTCCGTCTTCTGCTTGACCTTCTGGAGCCGGGTTTCTTTGTCAATGCTGCTATGCTTTCTGAATCTATTCAAAATAAGGATAATCCCTTATTTTTAAGAAGATTAAAAGAGGATTTAAAAGATTTTGAAGGTGCTCCAATTTTCCCGCCCCGAAAAGTGAAAACCATTAAATACTATCTCTCAGATGATGAAAAGAAGCTTTACAATGCTGTTACAGAGTATGTGGAAAAGCACTTTAATAAAGCATTGGAAAAGGAGAAACGCAATGTAGCTTTTGCCCTCACCATTCTCCAGCGCCGTTTGGCCTCCAGTGTCCGTGCTATAAAAAAATCTTTAGAAAGAAGGTATAAACGTCTCCAGGAATTATACGAAAAAGGGCAGTTCATTCAGGATATCGGATATGACGAAGACTTTATTGAAGATCTGGAAGAAAAAGAGAGGTGGAAAGAAGAGGAGGAATTACTGGAAAAACTCACTTCGGCTGAGACTTTGGAGGAGCTCAGAGATGAAATAGAAAAACTTGAAGGTCTGGTGAACCTGGCCCGAGAAGTGGAAAAAAAAGAGATTGAGACAAAACTCAACGAGCTAAAAAAAGTAATGGAAGCGGAGAAACTTCGGGAGACAAAAACGAAGCTGTTACTCTTTACCGAGTTTAAAGACACCCTGGATTATCTGGTGGAGAAACTTAAAAGCTGGGGATATTCTGTAGTATACATTCACGGAGGTATGAGTCTGGATGAGCGAATAAAAGCCGAAGCAGATTTCAGAAATCAGGCGCAGATTATGGTGTCTACTGAGGCAGGTGGAGAGGGTATCAACCTGCAATTTTGCTGGCTTATGGTGAATTATGACATTCCCTGGAATCCCAATCGCTTAGAGCAAAGGATGGGTAGAGTTCACCGCTATGGCCAGCAGCATGAGGTTTACATTTACAACCTGGTGGCAATAGATACAAGAGAAGGGCAAATTCTTTACCGGCTGTTTGAAAAACTGGAGCAGATTCAAGAACATTTAGGTTCTGACCGGGTGTTTGATGTTATTGGAGAGGAATTGGTGGGGAAAAGTTTAAAAGACCTGATTATAGACGCTATTTCCAATCGCAGGACCATGGAAGATATTCTTAAAGATTTGGAAAGGATTCCAGATGAGGAAGCCATTGAGAAAGTCAAAGAGGCAAGCCTTGAAGCTCTTGCTACGAGACACATTGACTTAACCCGAATCCTTGGCGAGCAACGAAAAGCGATAGAAAACCGGCTTGTTCCGGAATATATAGAAGAATTTTTCCAGAGAGCTGCTGAGATATTGGGTATCAAGATGGAAAAAAGAAATGATGGACTCTGGCGCATCACCTCTGTACCTTTCGAAATTCGCAACCAGCCTTATGAATTTAAGATAAAATTTGGAGAGGTACAAAGAGAATACGCTAAGATATCTTTTGATAAAGAAAAAGCTTTTAAAGCTCAGGCAGAATTTGTGGCTATGGGGCATCCCCTCTTAGAGGCAGTTGTAGATACCATTCTCACTCGTTATGCTCAGAGTGCAGTGTATGGTGCTACCTTTGCTGACCCTGGAGGTAAAAAAGATGGAGTTATCTGGTTTGCAGAAACAGAGATAAAAGACGGGAAAAATGAGGTTGCTGGCAAAAGACTATTTGCGGTTTATCAAAATTTGAAAGTAAAGAATCAGAAAATAGACCAGCCCTCGTCTCTATCTTTCATCAGTCCTGCCATCCTCTGGGACTTAAAGCCTCTACCTTCTAAAAAGGAAGCGCAGGCAGAAACTCCCCGGGATGAAAATGCAGTAGTGTCCCTGATTGTAAACGAGGGGATAGAAAATTATAAAAGAGAGCTTTTAGATAGACGTCAGAGGGATGCCAGAATAAAGGAGAAATATGGAATCCGCTCACTGGACTCCATGATAGCTGAATCTGATGGCAAACTGGCTTCTTATTATGAAAGACAGATGAAAGGTGAGAATATACCTGAGGTAACGATACAAAACGAGCAGAGGAAAAAAGAAGACTTAGAGCGCAAGAGACAGCGTCTGCAAAAAGAAATTGAAGCCGAGACACATCTCTACTCCACTGCTCCCAAAATTCTTGGAGCGGTGAGAGTGATTCCTGAGCCTCCCCAAGCTGATATGGTGAGCGATGAGGAGATTGAACAAATCGGAGTAAGGGTGGCAATGGAATATGAAAAAGCCCATGGCCGAACTCCAGAAGATTTGTCTCTGCAAAATTTAGGTTATGACCTTCGCTCTTGTGACGATAAAGGAA
>Ga0209508_1002428_pt1 | contig 12255 bp, 11 predicted proteins | sample AD_UKC129_MetaG_FD_184427 | JGI IMG/M metagenome (GOLD analysis project Ga0209508, IMG submission 184427) | Active sludge microbial communities of municipal wastewater-treating anaerobic digesters from Canada - AD_UKC129_MetaG (SPAdes) (version 2) | ecosystem: Engineered > Bioreactor > Anaerobic... | reverse complement strand
TTGAAAAGTGTATAAGACCCTTCTGTGATTTCAGAAAAGAAATGTTGAATACCACCGATGAGTGTCTGAAGATTCACATTTTTTTTGACCAAATGCTCCATTTGGAACTCTTAATTTAGGTCATCTTAACATGTGAAATTAGACACTTATTGATTCTATTTTACTATATTGAAGTAATACAGACAAGTTTTTTTAGAAAATATTTTTGTATATCCTCAATATATCTTTATGGTAATATGGTAATAGTTTGTTCGTTACATAACATAAAGGAGGAAGATTTGAGAATAGGTTGTTTTAAATTCAGTGAACCTCTTCCTGAAACAGATGCATCTCATGCATTTGCCACTCTCTGGCCATGGATAGATGTTAATAATGTAGGAACCCTTATTTTAAAAGAACTAAGGGATAGGTTCGGTGCAACGGAAGTAGCAAGATTATCAAGGCCAGGTATGTTTTTTGATTTTACCCGATATAGACCCACCATTCACATACAGGAGGATGGTATAAAGGAAATGATTATACCAAACACAAGAATCTATTATGCAAAAAGACATGGGGATAAAGATTTAGTGCTTATAAGGATGCTGGAACCCCATATGAACGCAGAACTTTATATAGATTCTGTGCTTAAGGTTTTTAAAGCATTGAATGTAAAAACATATACACTCTTAGGCAGCATGTACGACGCTGTACCCCATACAAGACCTTTACTCGTAAGCGGCTACAATATGGGTAAAAACATTAAAGATACATTAAAAAACATGGGCATATTACCTATTGTTTATAGAGGCAATTCCAGCATAGTAAATATGGTTGCCAAAAATGCAGCAGAATCCAATATCCATGTGAATGTGTTTATCGTTTCTATTCCCCAATATGTAATCCTCGACGAAGACTATATAGGCAAGACACGACTTATGGAGGTGTTAAACATCCTTTATAATATCCCTGTCCACAGACAAGATTTCGAAAAGGCCCTTCAGCAGAAGAGTATTATCGATGAAAGATTAGAAAAGACTCAGGAATTTAAAATGCTTCTTCCTCAACTTGAAAGCGCATACGATATGAGAATAAGATCCATAATCCAGGAAGATGAAGATGTTATTGATACAGAAATGGATGAAATCTTATGGAAATCAATGGATAAGGACATTGGAAAGGCTTAACTATTCTAATGGCTCCAGATTTTCAAGCCTCCATAGTAATGTCTCTGTATCATAGGTTAGTTCGTAAAGCGCACTACCGTCGGTGAGGGCAAAGTGGTATATATCCTTTCTGCCCTCCTTTGAACGCCATATATAGGTTATATCTACCACCCTGATAGTTCTTCCTGCCCACTTAAACTTAAATGGTTTTACTCTGTAGGCAGGGTCAAAAGTGGCAACAACCTTTACAACCTGACCAATATACATATATTAAATCCTGCTTCTTATAAGTCCGATAACCTTTCCAATAATGCTCACCTCAGAAGGATTATAAGAAACAGGGGACATAGTTATATTCTCAGGTTTGAGGATTATTTTCCCTTCCCCAAACAGCACCCTTTTAACTGTTGCCTCATCCCCTATAAGCACAACCCCTATCTCACCGTGTTCGATTATGGTCTGCTTTTTCACAATTACAAAATCACCATCAAATATGCCTGCATCTTTCATGCTGTCTCCCTTTACTTTCAGTGCAAATGTATCTGCCTGGGGAAAAAGTTCGGGATCAACAATGATATGCATATCAATCTCTTCCATGGCGAATACAGGCTCTCCGGCCCTTATCCTGCCTGCCACAGGTATAGACCTCTCTCGATTCCTTTTTAACCCTATTATCTCTATACCCCTTGACTTTAATGGATTTATGCGTATGAATCCTTTTTTCTCAAGGGCACGGAGGTGCTGTCTTGCCGCAGGCCATAATATATTAAAATGACTACCTATTTCTCTTATTGTAGGCGGATAACCGTATCCTTCAATATAATCTTTGAGGAATTCGAGTATGAGCCCCTGCATTTTCGTTAAACTTTTCATATATACATTTGTATACTATAATTTGCATTTTGTCAACAAAAAAGATAATGCATAATCTTGTAATAATAATGCAGCTATTGTTATAATAAGAAATGCCTTTGCTTTTTGAATCTATAAGCCATGGAGAGGTTCCATTCGGGTTCTTCAATATAGAAACAGATATGGTTCTCCTTGATAACTCTTTCTTCTTTGCAAGTGATGTATCAGCCCGTATATGTGAACTTTCTGATCTGTCTATGGGAAATTTTCCATCACAACATTGGGAGGTATATGTAATTGAGTCATATAAGATAGGCAATCTCATGGGTGCCATAGCAGGGATTGACTTTCATGGTTTTATAGGTGAAATATACAGCCATTTCCCCTTTCCCCATGAACCAGATAAATTTAAACAGAATCCAGAAGGTTTTAAAACAAGGACATTGGTCGAAGAAATTGTTAAAAAATATGCCAGTCCTTCTAATATAAAAATATCCATAGATGAGGGCTCATGGACAATTTCAATTGGTAAATATGTATTTTCAAGGGATGGTTTTCATAAATTGTTAAGATATCTCTGGCTTGGTGGTTATCCAAGATGGAAGGATAACATCAGACCCGATTACATTATTCGAATGAAAGATAAAGTGGAACATTCTAACTATCCTTTGTTTTTCGGGATAAAGGGGATGTTTGAGGGGCCATAATGGTTATACTGGACTATGAATATCTAATGGAGTTATGTCTTGTAGAGGCCATGTGTGCCTTTGAGGAAGAAGAGGTGCCAGTGGGAGCATTGATTACAGATAAAAACGGTAAAATAATCTCCATTTCTCACAACCTAACGAGGAGTAAAAATTCCCCTACTGCCCATGCTGAGATACTTGCCATTGAAGGGGCAGCAAAGGTGTTAAATAATTTTAGACTTACAGGATGCACACTTGTCTGTTCAAAAGAGCCGTGCACCATGTGTGCCGGTGCCATAATTGAAGCAAGGATTAAAACTGTTGTATTTGGATGTTATGACAAAAAGGCAGGTGCATTTGGTTCATTGATTGATATAAATAATATGGGACTAAATCATAAAGTTGATGTAAAAGGTGGTATTTTAAAAGAACAAAGTGAGGAAATTTTAAAGAGTTTTTTTAAGATAAGGAGAGGTACCGAAGCGGTCATAACGGGGCCGACTCGAAATCGGCTGTCCCGCTAAGCCGGGACCGTGGGTTCGAATCCCACCCTCTCCGATTTTATTTTTTTTTGATATGTTCTTGCCTTTTCGTATTTCTTACTAAATCATAGTAATAATAAAGACTTTCAAAATATAGTTGTTATTATCAATTTTTATATTTTCGTTGACATCCACGGTAGTTTAATTACGGTAACTTTATACGGTGTCAATTATCACCAAAACTAACCCACTATTTTTACCAATTTTAGTCCACCCATTGTTTTCATAAACCTTTACCTTTTTATAGCTTGGTCCTTGGGAAGTCTACACTGTACCCTCTTCCTAGTCCCGCAGTAGAGTCTTCTGGAAAGGTTTTCTTGAAGGCGTATAAAGCGCCTTCATTGTATTCTTACCACTTCTTTCTATTCTTATTAAAACATTCGACATAGGAGTATTACTTCCTGGATGGGGAAGGCAGACAGAGAGAGACAAGACAAATACTATGCAGTGAATCCGGAAACAAGGTTAACACAAGAAGGGATTTTATTAACGTTCGGCTCCTTAAAAGACTGAAAGTACCCTTTAAGGAAGCCCTATTGTATGGTGAAAAGTTCACAAAAGATGATTTTTTAATAGAACACCGACGGAAGATGGATATGGTATGTATAACATTACACAAAGCATCTGTAATGTAGATAACGGCGAAAATCTGCGGTGGCTATTAGCTGTCCGCTGGAGTGATTTATTATACGCCTATTTATGTTTTTACTATCCCGACTTTCCTTTAAGATTAAACAATGTAGGAGCATTAAAAATAGAGGAAAATCCCTTTATCCGCCTTTTTGCCAGTTTTACGTAATCTTCGTTTATGTCATATCCAACATAATGACGGTGAGTTTTTATTGCTGCAATGGCTGTTTGTCCACTTCCTATAAATGGGTCAAGAATCACTTCTCCTTCAAAAGTATAAAGCTGAATTAATCTATAAGGCAGTTCAACTGGAAAAGGGGCTGGATGTCCAACCTTCGTTGCTGGTTCTGCAGAAAAGGTCCATACACTTTTGGTAAACTCTAAAAACTCTTCCTTTGAAATGGTGCTTTTTCTTTTTAGGCTCTCTCTGCTAAACATTCCCTTTGAAAAGACTAAAATATACTCATGAATATCTCTGAGTGTAGGATTTTTGGCTGAAAGCCAACTACCCCATGCAGTAGAAGGGCTTCCACTTGAGGCTTTATTCCAGATGATTTCCCCCCTCATTAAAAATCCTAAATCTAACATATCCTCAACAATAAACGCGTGAAGAGGGATATATGGTTTTCTTCCAAGATTTGCAATATTGATACAGGCTCTACCACCTGGAACGAGTACTCTTTTGACCTCACTCCATACCCTTTTCAAAAATCCCCTATATTCATCTAAAGTAAGGTCCTCATCATATTCTTTACCTACATTGTAAGGTGGCGAAGTAACCATCAGATGGATAGTATTATCCGGTAGTTCTTCCATTGTTTCGCTGGTTTTACAAAATATTTTATCTAAACATTCAGGAGGAACAGGATTTTCTTCATATTTAATTACCTCTTCTTTTGGTAACCCTTCATATAATTTACTTGTATAAAAAGGAGTGGAATCATGGTTAATCCGCCCGGGTGAACCAAAAATACTTGTTTTAGTTCCTGCTTTCTTATGAATAAACCTCATTTAATCTTCCCTCCATAAATCAACCCACCTCTTAAAGGAATTGAACTCAATTTTTAACCTTTGCCAGTTTATTGAAATGCTCTTTGAACCTGTATCTCTAATCAAATTTGTCAAAGCCTCCTTAGTAATTTCTACTCCTCTCGGATTTGTCCCGGGTTTTGGAAGTTTTATATAATGGTCTCTTCCCATTTCATTAAATAGCTTTTTCTGGACATTCAAAGGAATATAATAAAATCCTCCAACACCATTCCAATGTATTTGAACAAGAAGAATATCACAGTGGGGATAGTAGCCTTCGCAAAATTCTTTTGCCTTCTGTGCATCCACTGTCCATATAAGTTTAACTCCACTAAAGCTTTTACCTGTAAATGTTTTGATAGAAACAGGTTCTCCAAACAATTTTGCATCTATTTCTGGCTCTGTAATTGGAATCTCTGTATCAACATTGGCTTCACCATATTTATAAATAAGCAGGGCAACGATTATTCTTTCACGAACGGAGCCAACTTCCATTCCGATTTTACCCGCTCTTGAGCTTTCTAATTCTGCAAGCTGGAATAAATAAGGTAATCGTCTTTTAATTTTACCAATAAGATTTTCGTCTTCAAAAATCTCTATCAAGCGACTAGTCAATTCTTATTTCCCATCATATTTACGTATAACATTATTTTTTAATTTTCTTCTATATATGGAAGGATTATATTAATGATGATGGGTAGTGTCAAGATTCATTTAGCTAAAATCTTTGATTTTTAGTCATTATTACGATACAACAATTTATAATATTTCATTATACAAAATTTTCAAAATTTAGAGAGATTAATAATGGTGTTGATAGATTAAAAAATATTAATTGTTGACCTTAAAAAACAATCATCATATACTAGCATTAATTATTAGGTAATCTTTCATATTAAAAACATTGTATAGCTAAAATTTGGAGAAACATATTAAAAACAATTGACATTGCAAAAACAATAACTTATTTTTCATTCTGAAAATTTTTATAGTAAACTACATTGATTATTCAAAAAAAGTGGTAAACACCCAAAAAATTAATGGTGGTTAATCATGCTTTATTATAAGATGAATCGGTATTTGGCCCATCCTTTGGTAAAAACAGTAATTTGGTTTTGATATGAAGATTATTAATTGTGTTACATATTTCAACTGTTTCCAGATTCATAAGCCCATGCATTTTTTATGATATGGGATAATGAAAAATGCTACTTTAAGCATAGCTAAAAATATAGGAGGAGGGGAAAATGGAGAAATTATTAAGAATAAATCTTGAAAGCAAAAAATTTTGGTATGAAGATGTACCAGATGTCTATGCCAATTTAGGTGGAAGGGGACTTACCTCAAAAATTGTAAGCGAAGAAGTTCCACCAAAGGCAGATGCTTTAGGAAAGGAGAATAAGCTCATATTTGCACCTGGCATTCTTGCTGGCACTGTTGTCCCAAATACAGGTCGTTTATCAGTAGGTGCAAAAAGCCCACTCACTGGAACTATCAAAGAGGCCAACTCAGGAGGCGCTGCTGCCCATAAGCTGGCAAGACTTGGAATTCGTGGAGTTATCATAGAAGGGACTGGAAAAGACCTTACGCTGATAAAAATAACAAAAGATGGGGTTAATTTCATTCCAGCGGACAATTTTAAAGGTATGGGTAACTATAATCTTATCGACAAACTCAAGAATGCTTATGGAGAAAATATTGCAATTATCAGCATAGGTCTAGGCGGCGAGAATATTCTCAAGACTGCATCTGTGGCAGTTACTACGCCAGACTTCAAGATACGTATGGCATCCCGGGGTGGCCTTGGTGCTGTTATGGGTTCAAAAAAACTCAAAGCTATTATCATTGATGATACTGATGCGCCTGGAATAAAGGTTAAAGATGAAAAAAGACTGAAAGAGGCCACAGCTGAACTCACAAAAGGTATTCTTTCCCACCCACTTATTGAAGCCCTAAAGCAGTTTGGCACTCCGGTTTTGGTCATGATGATAAATACTGCTGATGCACTCCCTACAAAAAATTATTCCATTGGTCAATTTGAACATGCACAACAGATTTCTGGTGAGTTCATGTTAGAAACTATGGGTAAAAGGCCAAACAGCCAGACTATTCATCGTTGTATGGCAGGTTGCATAATCGGTTGCTCAAACATATACACCGATGAGAAAGGAAAAGAAATTGTGTCCGGTCTCGAATATGAAACCATTGGTCTTATTGGATCCAACTGCATGATTGGCAACCTCGATGATATCGCCCGGCTCAACTGGCTCTGCAATGATATAGGCATTGATACGATGGAAATAGGTGCCGCTATTGCAGTGTCTATGGAGGGAGGCCTTTTACCATGGGGTGATGGAAAGGCTGCTTATGCCCTTATTGAAGAAACAATAAAGGGGACTAAAAATGGAATTTTGATTGGAAATGGCTGTGTAGCCACAGGCAAAGCACTTGGCGTAAAACGCATCCCTCATGTAAAGGGACAATCTCTGGCTGCATATGATCCCAGGGTACTAAAAGGCACAGGTGTGACCTATGCAACCTGCCCGATGGGTGCTGATCACACAGCAGGTAATGCACTTCCCAGCCCTGCAAACCCTGAGTATAACCCAACCTCGCCTGCTGGCCAGAATGAGATCTCTCAATTCCTTCAATGGTTTTTTGCTGCCATTGACAGCCTTGGCATGTGTCTTTTTGCTTCATTGCCCCTTCTTGACATGCCTGACCTAACAAAGCACCTCATTGACTGCGCAACTTCTGTCACTGGCCAGGCTCCTATTGAAAACTACTTAATGAAATTAGGGGTCTCGGTTCTACAATGGGAGAAAAGGTTTAATAGGGCAGCAGGTTTTACTGAAATGGATGACCGCCTACCCGATTTCTTTATAAATGAGCCATTACCTCCTTCAGGTCTTATCTTCGATGTTTCTGAGGCAGATATAGATGCTACACTAAACCTTTAGGATCCGGGAGAGATTAATATGGATTCTCACAAATAGTGACCCCTGATTTCAATAATAAAAGCCTTTCTCATACTACTTTATCTCGTTTATCTCGTTTGTCTCGTTTGTCTGGTCGGTTGGGTTTATTGAGTTTATTGCATTAATAGTGTTTGTTGGGTTAAGAACGTTTTAGGGTTCAATTTAAATATTTAATAAAATATGATAATTGACGCTGAATTTTTTCTGCATATTCATAAATGGTGTTGAAAAGTTCCCTGCTTCATTATCTTCAAATTTATCTATTTTCATGATTAATGATTTTTAACTTTGAACTTAGAACATTGAACGTTGAACTATAAATTTCCTCGTCTTTCTGGTCTATTTCGTTATCTCGTTTATATGGTTAATTTTGTTGGTTATATCTTTTTTCCTCTTTACTACTTCCTTTCTATAAACTCACTAATAAATACTGTATATATTTGAAAATTCAAACAATTTTTAATCATTACACTTTTTGTCGCAGGCATTGTTTTTTGTAATTGTATCCACAAAATCCCCAAACAATCTCTCAATATCTTCTTTTCTTGCTATTTCTTTTATCCATTCATCAGGTATTGCATCTATACCATAGGCAACCCCTGCAAGACCACCTGTTACTATTCCTGTAGTGTCTGTATCGTAACCAAGATTAACGGCCTTTAGAACTGCTTCGGTAAACGTATGAGAGTTAAGTAGACACCATATGCCTGCCTCAAGGGTATTAATCACATATCCACCTGATTGGATTTCATCTTCTGGAAGTTTCTCAATATCCCCTTTCAGTATTCTTTCAAAATGGGTAAGTTCTATTAAATATGGGGGCTCACTGTATTGAATATATGATTGTTCTATGGCATAGTGGTATGCCTGTTCTGGTTCGAATCCCCTGAGTAAGTAAGATACCATAAGACAATAGAAACCGCATGCAATTTGCGAGCGTATATGTCTGTGGGTGATAGAAGACATCATATGGGCAGCATTTAAGATTTCTGAAGCAGGCTTTAAGGCAAAGTATATACCAACAGGTAATATCCTCATGAGTGAGCCATTACCGTTGTCATGTTCATTTATACCGCCTGCCATATGGGGAGGTATACCTTTTATTATCCTTTTTATGGCAAGCTGTGTTGTCCTTCCTATATCAAAGGCCACTCCCCATGGAGTTAGAAAGCCTTCATTATACCAGCGGACAAATAGTTTAGCCGTAAGGTCTATATCAAAACCATGAATAAGGCTCTCTACGGTGCACAACATAAGGGATGAGTCATCTGACCATGAGCCAGCGGGTAGATTAAACGTGCCATAACCTTTCATGGTTGTAACAGGATGTTTCTTAAGCTCTTGCCTATTAGTGAACTCTACAGGCACACCAAGGGCATCACCTATTACTGCACCCCAAAGACCTCCAAGAATCTTTTCTTTAATTGTCATCTTTTTTCTATCATCCAAATGAGATTCCAGTTTCTGTCATACACCTTTTTGTTTTCAATCCTTTTTTCTAAATTCCAGTTTCTGTCATAGATTTTGTTATCCTTCATACGATATTTTAGGCTCCAGTTTCTATCATATACCTTATCTTCTTTTAATCTGCCCTGAAGAACCCAGTTTCTATCATATATGCAGCCGTTTTCATCTATTCTATATCTTAAATTCCAGTTTCTGTCATAGATTTTTGTCTCACCGTATAGAAAAAAAGGTATAAAAACACCAATAATAACGGTAACGATAATAACTTTCATAAAAGTTTTGCCTTATTCATCATAGAGTATATCATCAATATTTATTATTCTGTGTAAGGCAAAGTTCCTTATTGTCTTTCTTGGTTGGCAGTAACCAATAAGTATCCATATGCCTTTATTTATAAAGGACAACACCTTATAGTTCAATATATTTCAATATTTTTGTATGTTATATCCTTTAAGTCTCTTACCCTAAAGAAGGTTATATCAACTACTCTTTTCTCCTGTGAGCAAAATATGAGGGTTTAGAATCAAGGGCCTCCACATTCTATCTTTCCATCAACACAAACACATCCTTTACCCTTTTCAAAGACAATGACTGGATTTATATCAAGATTTGTTATTTCAGGGTGTTCAATGAGGAGTCGCGACACATTAACAAGAACATGTGCAAGGGCATTTCTATCTAATTCCTTCTGCCCCCTAAACCCTTTGAGTATTCTTGCGCCTTTTATTTCATTCATCATCTCCTCTGCTATCCCTTTATCAATAGGTGCTACACGCAATACCACATCATTAAACATCTCTGCAAAGACCCCTCCAAGACCAAAAAGAACTACAGGACCAAAATTGGAGTCTCTCTTCCCTCCTATTATCAATTCATAACCCGGTGCACACATCTTCTGAATGAGATATGCCCCTGGCCTCATCTTATGAAAGGCATTTTTAAGAGTCTTATCATCTGCGATATTAAGGATAACTCCCCTTTCTTCTGTCTTATGGAGGACCTTTGATGAAGCAATCTTCAATACTACAGGGTAGCCAATTCTTTTAGATTTATTAATTGCCTGCTCTAAATTGTTTACAATAGCATATTCTGCAACTGGTATCCCATAGGAACTCAATAATCTGAAAACCTCATCCGGCGGCATAATCCTATAGCCTGCCACAGGCTTATGCATAGCAGTCTTCTCCACAGAATGAAAAACCACCTTCTTTTTTGGCCTTCCATGAAATCTGTAATGTTCATATGACTTTGCCAGCATCTTAATGGCATGATCCACATCTTTAAATATTGGAAAAGGTGCTGCCTCCTTTACGGTAAACCAGTTCTTTTTATCAGCAATCAAAGAGAAGGCTACAGGTTTATCAAAATGATTTGTTATTTCAAAGATATTCCTTATAAAATCAATTGTCTGGGGTAATTCATTCTCAAAGTCACAGGGATGGACAATAACTAACCCGTCTATATCTTTTTCTTTGAGTGTAGATTTTGCGATCTCTGAATAAAAATTGATATCGAAAACATCACCAAGGTCAAGGGGGTTTGTCATCCTTATAACACCTGCCCTTGTCTTTTGTTTTACTGTCTTTAAAAATTCATCAGAAAACTCTGCAAGTTCAAATCTATATCTATATGCTGCATCAGTGGATAAAACCGCATGGCCACCTGAGCGGGACATAATGGCTAACCTTGTTCCCCTCATAGGTGGTAACAGGAATATTTTAAAACATTCTATCATCTCTTCGAGGGTATATACACGGTGGATACCTGCCTGTTTTAATGCTGCATCTAAAACTTTATCATCCCCTGCAAGGGCAGAAGTATGAAACTTTGCAATCCTGCTGCTTGAAGGGCTGATATTTGATTTGAGCAATACGATTGGTTTATCCGTTGACAATGCAAGGTTCATCAATCTTCTTCCGTCCTTAATACTTTCGAGATACAAACCTATAATTCTTGTATCAGGATCAGAAATCATAAACTCCAGAAAATCATTCTCATCGAGCATCAGTTTGTTGCCAATACTAACAAATTTTCCAATGCCTACATTTTCACAAAGAGAAAGGAGCATAATATCATGGATGAGGCCTCCGCTCTGGGAGATTAATGACACGGGACCCTGTTTAATATATTGAGGACTTACGGGATAAAAAGGAAGGGCAAGACCATTTTCTGCATTGATGATTCCAACGCAATTTGGTCCTATAATCTTTATATTCCATTTTTTTGCAATAGTAAGGATTTCCTTTTCCAGTGTCTTTCTATCCTCTTCAAATTCAGAAAAACCTCCTGACTCAATAATTATTCGCTGTATCCCCTTTCTTCCACATTCATCAATTGCTTGCGGCAATCCCTTAGCAGGAATTAAAAACACTGCCTGGTCAGGAACCTCTTCTACTTCCTCGATATTCCTATATAACCTTCTCCCCATTACATTATCATCTCTATCACCAATGAGGAAGAGTTTACCCTTGAATCCTATTCTATACATGTTTTCCGCAATGACTCTCCCCAGATTCGAGGGAGCAGATGAGACCCCAAAGATAGCAACACTTCGGGGAAAGAAAAATTTCTTCATCTATCCTCCATGAATATCACATTCATACTTAGCAAATATACTTTGTTTGTCCATAGAAGACAAGCTAATAATGTTCTCATCAAAATATCTGATTTTGTGTAATAATATAAAAAACAGGTCAAAAAGTGTCAAGTTTTTTATTAATTAGACAAAACTTAATTTTTTTGTAAGAACACTTTTCAGACAAAACATTATAAATATCTAAAAAGCTGTTATAACTTAAGTAGCATTGTTGAAATATGGAAAAGCCTTCGACTTTACCACATTTCAACAATTCCGACTGCGACCTGCTATTTATAAACATGTAGCTTTACTCTCCCAATAGAGTCTTCTCTTTAGTCTTGATTCATG
>Ga0209508_1002422_pt1 | contig 12300 bp, 11 predicted proteins | sample AD_UKC129_MetaG_FD_184427 | JGI IMG/M metagenome (GOLD analysis project Ga0209508, IMG submission 184427) | Active sludge microbial communities of municipal wastewater-treating anaerobic digesters from Canada - AD_UKC129_MetaG (SPAdes) (version 2) | ecosystem: Engineered > Bioreactor > Anaerobic... | reverse complement strand
CTGCTTGGAACCATCCAGCTGCCCACAGGTTAAGTTGAACGGCGGCTTCGATTATTAATATGAGGACCAACGATAGCCACACGTTTCTAAAACCAACTAGCAGAATAACGAATATGAAAAGTAATGTTAGCCAGCTGGTCTTTGTGTTGTCTTCCATGCTTATGCGTTTTATATCATCGATGGCTATGGATAAGCCGGTTACATAGTTTTTTCCAGGAAGAGAAGCAAGGATCTCTTCAATTTCTTTCCTCAACTCTTCAGCTTCAGGCGTATCGGGTTTCACCTTCGTGTTCACAACGGCATAAACGTATTGGTCGTTGGAGAAAGAGCTAAGTACTGAAGAAGGAAGCATCTCCTGGGGCATGGCTGGGTCCAACATGGTCGCAGGATTAAGCACACTTTGCACTAAATTGAGTTTGTTGATTGCTTTAAGGGCTTGGGTGTAGTTTGAGTTTTTGTCAAGTAGCACCATCCAGGTATCGTAGTTCTGGAACTCCTTTTGGTATTCCTGCTGCACCTTCATGCTCGTAAGCTGGCTTGGTATGAACACATCGTTGGCGTAAGTGATTTCTGTGCGGCTGCCACCCCAGAACCCTAAAATTAGCACGATGAGTAACAGTGCAAAGAGCGGTGCTACGGCTTTCTCTACGCTGGCTGCAATATTTGCCACAATGTTTTCCAGATTAAACGTTTTCCAGGTTAGTTTTCCTTCAAAGGTGAGAAGTAATGCAGGAAGCAGAGTAATGCTGACAAGGAAAGACAATGCGACACCGCGAAGAAGCAACCATCCAATATCCTGGCTTATGGTCAAGGTGGCGAAGGTCAGGGCAAAGAATCCTGCCACCGTGGTTAGGGCTGACAAGGAAATAGCTTTTATGGTAGCTACTAATGCTATCTCCATGCTTTCACTGTCAGGACGAGCTTTTCTTTCTTCTTCGTACCGGTGATACAGAAAGAGAGCGTAGTCATAAGAAACAGCCAGTTGAAGTACTTCTACTATGATGGTAACCAAATAGAACGTGCTTTGGTGAAGGAGTCCAGAAATACCTAAATTGAGTAATACACCAACTGCCATGGAAACTACAATGAGAACGGGAGTGAGGGGCTTATCGAAGTAGAACAACAAAAACAGGAACACAAAGAGCAAACCCAGTCCAAAATAAAGCATTGGCTTACCCGAGAAGTATTCTTCTACTTCCTCCAACTGAACATCGCTGGAGATAATATGAGCATTACTGGGTAGGAAACTTTTAAGCTCATTTGTAATTTGGCTAACCTCTCCTGTGGTAGCTGTCGTTTGAATTACTACATTGAAGTTATTTCCTTTTACCCAATTGCTGGCTTCTTCTGGATAGAGTTCTTGTGGTGTGGCAGGGTCAACTACGGTTCCCAACCAAGATACGTTAGCTACTTTCGGTATTTGCTTTATCTTCTCTACGGCTGCAGCTACGTCTTTTAGGGTTCCATCTTTCCAGTATATGGTGATGGATTCTCCGACTTGCATCTGGTCGCTTAGTATTTGCATAGCTTCAATGGATGGTATATTCTTAGGTAATGCACTGGTAATGTCGTAGTTCATCGCGCGGTTTTGCATCGCAAAGAATGAGAGTACTGCCAATATCAAATACACTGCGATCACCCATTTTCGGTTCTTAACAACAAAACGAGCGAAACCTTGCAATGTATCACCTCCTAAATGTCTTGTGTCAACAGTAAACCATTAGTTCCCTTTTTTTATACCCAGTTATTCAAAGCGCTAACCTCAAAAAAGAGGCTAATCGAAAAAATGGGTTTTAATTAGTTTTCGATGGGCCCTGTAGTAGTACCAATGGAGTACCAGTACTAAGAAGGTGTTGGCGGAGCTAACCCAAAAAGCTGTAGAAGGCGATACTGTAAGAACCATGAGAAGAAGATAAAGCATGGGTGCATAGAAAAGCCACTGGGCAAGGCTGTTCAAAATGAAAGGCAGTTTCGTGTTGTTGTAAGCTTGGAAGTAGCTTATGAAAATAGAAGTGATATAACTCATTAGTGGGACAAAAGCCATTATCCTTAGAGCTAAAACTGCTAGTGGTACCAAGGTTGGGTCTTTTACCCTAAACAAACTCAGCAGGCTGCCAGGGAAAATGAGACATATGATGGCAAAGGCACCTAAAAGGTACACGCCTATCTCAAGGCAGTAATCCACAAATGCTTTCACCCGATCATATAGCTTTGCACCTACGTTTTGAGCCATGATGGGTGTGGACATGAGGGAAATGGAAGAAACAACGGTGTTCGGTATTTGCACGATGCGGTTGAACACTTGATAGGCAGCAAAAACCGGTATGGACACGGCATTTATGATTCTCTGTGTAATTACGCTGACTGCGACTGTAGAAAGATTACTTAGTCCAGCATAAAAACCTACACTGAACACTTCTGCTCCTAGTTCTGTAAACCTTATCTCTCTAAAAATGTTTGTGGGCAGTTCGTATCTTGGTGTTGCAATAAACATGAAGGCTGCAATGTCCGATACTACCCAACTGATTAGATAAGCCCATCCAGCTCCAGCAAGATTGAGTTTAGGAAAGATCCAAAAACCCAGGATTAGGAAGAAATCCAAGCTGATATTGAGCGCAGTTTGCAATAGCATAAACCACATGGCCCAAATAGTTTGTCCGGTAGCTCTGAAAAACGTATAAGAAGAATAGCCAGCCATGGAAAAGGGAATGCCAAGTAAGTAAGGTAAGGCATAGCCCTTCGCGTGTAACATGATTTGTGGTTTCGCTCCAAGCACCTTAAGAAGTGGCTCCAAAAAGGGTAGGCACAGCAGTACCAAAATAAGCGCCCCGAAAAACTTACCGTAAGTTGTTTCTTTTAAAGCGAGTCTAGCTTTTTCGTATTCTTTCTTGCCCAAGTAGTTCGCCATAACAATTACGGACCCCGTGCCCCATACTTCGTTGTAAACGTAGATAAGGCTGACCAGCATACCCACAATGCCCACAGCAGCTATGGCGTTCGTTCCTAAGTCTGCGATAAGCGCCAATTCTATTGCAGGAAGTGCGTTAGAAAGCAATGAACCCAGCATGTTGGGTAGCGACATTGACCAGATTACTTTCTTGGGGTCACCTTGAAGCATTTTCTCCTGTGCACTCATAGAAGTAGTCTATCATGCCAAGCATCGGAAAAAGCAGGTATGGTGTTCCATGGATGAGTCTACGGGTTCAATGGAAATGGGTACTCTTTTCATGAATTGCAGTTTCTTATGAGGAATCGCTGAGGAAGCGCATCCCTTAGAGGAGTGTGGATATAACATGGGTAAAATGTTTGTGTGTATGTGTACGGTCATTTGTTTCACTGCTCGCAGTGTTTAGCCTTAGCTTTAGTTAAACAATAAGAAAGGAGTTATGTCTTCTGGAGGTTACATCAATAAAGGGTTTGGCTTCTTACAGAGAAGTCATAAAGCGCTCTGAGTTTATAGGTTATGCAAAAGCCGTTTTTACCGAGCAGGAAGTGCACGAGTTTCTGCAAGAGGTAAAGTCAGAACATCCCAAAGCCACGCACTGGGTGTGGGCATATAAGATAGGGGGAGTTATGTTCTCCAGTGATGCAGGGGAGCCCAGTGGAAGTGCAGGGTTACCAATTCTGAATGCCATCAGGAGCAGTGGACTAGATTATGTCATGGTAATTGTAGTTAGATATTTTGGTGGTGTGCTTCTTGGCATTAAGGGCCTCATTGATGCCTATAACTCGGTAGCAAGAAAGACTCTAGAACTTGCAGACAAAGGTAGGGTAGTACGTCAGCGTTATGTAACAATGGAGCTGAGTTATGAGGTGTATGGAAAACTGTATGAAGATTTGGCACGTCTTGTCAGTGAACCGAACGTTCGTTTTGAGGAGCAGGTAATCATGTGTGGATGGGTGGACATGGCACGCAAAGAGGAATTAGAACACTTAATGGCTCAGCGAGGCATGTCACTGCAGTGGGGGCAAGATGAAAGAACAATGGTGGCTTGAGTTTTTACTTAACAAGCAGATAAAGTACTTCTCCCAACAGTCCGCTTAGGAGCAAAATAATGGCACTGTTCAGCTTTGTTCTCTGTTTCAATAAAAGCGCGAAGAGGAAAATACCTACCCCGTAGTAATCAGTTATTGAGGAACTTAGTATGCTCAATGTGGCTGCTATTACCAGTCCGAAAGTCAAGGGTGTTATGTTATCAAAAAACATGTCCAAGAACACGGGATTTACTCTGGTAAGCAAAGTGGACATGGAATAGACAAGTAGAAAAGGCACTGCAATGGAGGAGAAGGTTGCCACAATGCTTCCCCAAATACCTCCCATGAGATAGCCCACGAACGTGGCTGTATTTATGGCAATGGGGCCCGGGGTTATCTGGGATACGGCAAGTACATCCAAGAACTCTAAATCAGTAAGCCACGCATACTGGTTTACCACCACGTACCGGATGAGGGCGACGATGGCATAGCCACCACCAAAAGAAAAGACACCTATTTGTAGGAACGCTTTTGCCAGTTCCAATAAAATATCCATGTGAGCAGTCCTCCTAAGTAAACCAATATAACCCAGGCTGGATTAATTCCCAAAGCAAATATCATGAGTGTGATTACCAGCACTAATATTAAGGAAGGAACTTTCCAATGTCTTCTTGTAAACAACTGCCACACGGCAGCCACCATAAGTGCTGCTACGGCAGGCCTTAGGCCAAAGAACAGGCCCTGTACCCACCAAAGCGTATAGGCTTGCTTGAAAAAAATGGCAATGATCAAAATAATTACCAAAGAAGGCAATGTGGCTCCTAAAGCGGCGGTTATGGAACCAGCGAAGCCAGCTAATTGATAGCCTGAAGCGACAGCTAAATTGACTGCGATGGGACCTGGAAATACCTGGGCTATGGAAAGTACTCTGAAGAACTCTTCCTCGCTAATCCAGTGGCGTCTATTCACAATCTCTTCTAGAAATATGGGTACCATAACATAGCCGCCACCGATGGTCAAGGTGCCGACCTTTATGAAGACAAGAAAAAGGTTCAGTAGACTAAAATTCATAGTTCTATTATAGGATGCATAGGCTGGTAAGGTAAAATGTGTTTGTGGACAAGATATCCCTGTGGGTGGTAGTTTCTGCCGCTTTAGCGGATAGTGTAAATCCTTGCGAAATTGGCATACTTACTATGGCTCTGCTGCACATAATCTTCGCCTATGGCAAGGAGAAAGTACTTCGCATTGGCCTCATGTTTTCTCTGGGAGTAGCCATTAGCTACTTTTTTTATGGAATATTCATTGCCCACGTCTTCAGGTACATAGCCAGCATAAGAATCATTGTGGGTGTAGCAGCCATATTACTTGCCGTACCGCGCATGATTTACGCACTCCGAGGGGAGGAGCTTAAGCTAACACCAACACCGCTCCGGCCTCTGGTGGCCGGATATTTACGGAAAGGTAGTGTTTGGTATGCTTTGGCGGGCGGCTTATTAGCTGGCTTCGTTCTCATGCCCTGCAGTAGCGGACCTTACTACGTAATTCTGACTTTGCTTAGTCACGACATTGTTACTGTGCGCTTGAAAGCTTATGGTTGGTTGGCTCTTTACAATGTTATTGTTGTTTTACCGCTTGTGGTTATTACACTGGCAGCGCACTTCCTCATGGATGTAACTAAAGTGAAAGAATACAAAGACAAGCTTGTGCCATTGCTGGAGTGGGCTTCATCCCTCATTCTTCTTGCTTTAGGTCTTTATGTGCTTACTCAGATGTAACTGTGGAACGTGAATATGTGAATATGCGTAGTGTACAGGTGTGTTCCGAATGGAGAAGTCCTGGCAAGCTTTACTAGGTGGGGTTTTGTTTTATTCTGTTTCCTCTTTGCTGGTAAAAGCCACTACGAGCCCTCCAGTGACGATAGCTTTCTATAGGGTTTCCATTGCTACCTTGGTGGTTACGCCATTTTGGGTTGGAGATTTCTTTCGTTGGTGGAAACGTAACTTTTCTCTCCCCCTAATTGTGGCAACTTTGGGATTAACCTTGGACTTTGTGCTGTGGTTTTATTCACTACGTTTTACTACGGTGGCGCATGCTACTTTCATTGTAAATATGGCACCTCTTTGGGTGGGTATAATGAGCAGTGTTTTTCTGCGAGAACCCATGAACATTAAAGGGTGGCTTGGTATCGTTTTAGGTGTGTCTGGAGCTGCAGTGATGACTTTGCAGCCTTCTGCCATGCAGATCCATGCTGGTGATCTCATGGCTTTGGGAGCCAGCTTCGGTTTGGCACTTTACATTACCATGACACGCATGAGCAGTAGGAACATAGATAGTAGCTCCGTTCTTACCTATAGCATATTCTTTTTCACTTGCATATGGCTTGCTTTTGCTGTGCTTCTTCTTGACCAAGGCTTTGTCATAAAAGCTCATGATTTCCCCTTTGTACTGGCTTTAGCACTGGGACCTCAGCTGGGTGGTAATACACTCATAAACTATGCCTTAAGGAGTTTGCCAGCTTCTACGGTTTCTGTGGCCTTACTAGGTGAGCCCGTCATCGCCACAGTACTTTCCTACTTTTTGTTCAGTGAACCCCTCTCTTGGCAAGTGGTCGTAGGTGGTGCCTTGATTTGTTTGGCGTTATATGCTACGTCTGTAAATACAAAATAAACAGCAGAGCTGCAGAATACTCAAGTATTTAGTTTTTTGGCGGTTATTTGCATAACTTGTTTATGTCAGTTTTATGTTAAAATTAACTTGGTTTTAGAGAACGAATTGTGTAAAATGTAACTGTTTGGAGGTGACCATATGTCAACAGAATCTCTTAACCCACTGGTCAATGCGCAGAAGCAGATCAAGGCTGCTTGCGACCTCTTGGGTTTGGATCCCGCAGTTTATGAAATGTTAAAAGAGCCTATGCGTGTTTTAGAGGTTTCCATTCCTGTTAGGATGGACGATGGTAGTTTAAGAGTGTTCAAAGGCTGGAGATCTCAGCACAATGATGCCTTAGGCCCCACAAAAGGCGGTATAAGGTTCCACCAGAATGTTAATTTGGATGAAGTAAAGGCTTTATCCATGTGGATGACATTCAAGTGTGGAGTCTTGGGTCTCCCTTATGGTGGCGGTAAGGGTGGAGTATGCGTTGATCCGACAAAGCTCTCAAAGAGGGAATTAGAACAGTTAAGCCGCGGCTATATCAGAGCCATTGCAACCATTGTGGGTCCTGAACTGGACATACCCGCACCAGATGTGGGTACTAATGCTGAGGTCATGGCTTGGATGGTGGACGAATACAGCAAGATTAAAGGTTATAACAGTTTCGGTGTGATCACTGGTAAACCACTCATACTTGGTGGCTCCAAAGGTCGTACCGATGCAACTGGCTATGGTGTGGCTTTGACTGCACGGGAAGGCGCAAAGCGTTTGGGCATGGACTTCAACAAGTGCACTGTGGCATTGCAGGGTTTTGGTAATGTGGGTAGCTACAGTGGACTTTACCTGCACCGCTTAGGTGGAAAGGTAATTGCAGTTACTGACGTATTCGGAGGTATTTACAACAAGGACGGTATCGACATTGAGAAGCTCATGGAGCATGTGAAGAAGACAGGTTCTGTGGTGAACTTCCCCGGTACGACGTCTATTAACAATGAGCAGTTACTTAGCTTGGACGTTGACATATTGGCACTTTGCGCTCTGGAAAATCAGATTACCGCAGACAATGCCGACACCGTAAAGGCAAAGATGATTGTTGAAGGAGCTAACGGTCCTGTGACTCCTGAGGCAGATAAGATTCTGGACAGCAAGGGCATCTTTGTGTGCCCAGATATTCTGACTAACGCTGGTGGAGTCATGGTTTCTTACTTCGAGTGGGTACAGAACTTGACAAATCTGTACTGGTCTGAGGAAGAAGTCAAGCAGCGTCAGGAAGAGGGCATGGTTGAAGCCTTCAAGGCTGTGTACGATTTGGCTCAGCAGTACAAAGTAAACATGCGTACGGCTGCTTACATGATCTCCATTAAGCGTGTTTACGAAGCTATGAAAGCCAGAGGTTGGGTGTAATAATAGTAGCCTTTATAAGTCGAAGTTGCATTTGCGTGTCAATGTGGAGGAGAATGCACTAACGCAAACATAGGCATATGTGATGCTACAAGAAGAATCTTTCTCTCCTTTGGAGGGCGGCTCATAGGTTGAGCCGCCTTTCCTTTTTTGTTGTTTTGAAGCGCACATAAAACAAGCCGTATCATGGTTAAGATGACACACTTGGTTTAAAATGAGTTAAAGCAGAAGGAGGATGAGCAATTTGGATTTTATTGATTTGAGGTCGGATACGGTAACGCTTCCCACGGAAGAAATGCGTCGTGCCATGGCTGAGGCAGAAGTGGGTGATGATGTTTACGGTGAAGACCCCACCATTCAACGCTTGGAGAGTTTAGCAGCTGAAATTATGGGCAAGGAAGCGGCTCTGTTTGTGCCTTCAGGAACCATGGGTAACCAAGTGAGTGTGATGACCCATACCCAGCGAGGGGATGAAGTCATCATGGAGGCAGAAAGTCATGTTTATTATTACGAAGTGGGTGCCATGGCTGTCCTAAGTGGAGTGCAGGCTCGTCCAGTACCCGGTAAGCGTGGTGTCATGGATCCTGATGACGTGAGAAAAGCCATCAGAGAACGTAATAACATCCATTTTCCCCGGACGTCCTTAATTGTTTTAGAAAACACCCACAACCGTGGTGGTGGGAAAGTGCTGCCTTTGGAGAACGTAAAAGCCATTTCCGACATTGCTCACAGCAATGGCCTCAGCGTGCACATGGATGGAGCACGCATCTTCAATGCACAGGTTGCCACTGGTATACCAGTTAGTGAATATGCAAAATACGCTGATTCTGTGATGTTCTGTTTGTCCAAAGGGCTGTGTGCCCCCGTGGGCTCCATGGTAGTTGGTAGCAAGGACTTCATTGACAAGGCAAGAAAAAATAGGAAAATGCTCGGTGGCGGTATGCGTCAGGCTGGTGTGTTGGCTGCTGCTGGTATCATCGCACTGACTAAGATGGTGGATCGATTGCAGGAGGACCATGATAATGCAAAACTTCTGGCACAAAAACTGCAGCAGCTGGGCTACGGCGTCGATCCTGAAGCAGTAGAAACCAACATGGTGGTTGTGGATGTGACGCCTACAGGTAAAGACGTTCACACTATGGAAACGGAGCTCAAAAGCCGAGGTGTTCTTGCAAATGCAAATAGCCCTAAAACGCTGCGTTTAGTTACTCATTATGGGATAACCAGGGACGATGTAATAATGGCTGTTGATGCTTTCGCCCATATTATGAGCCATTGAACTGGAAACTTTGTTCTGCGTTTTGCTGCTGAATGCTTCGCTTTGGCTAGGTGATCTTAATCGCTAAACGTGTCACCTGGCTCTAAGCATTCTAAGCCACTTTGGTTCGTAATACAGGGCGAAATAGGGTACGGCTTTGCCCCCAAAGGATAATTTGAAGTTGGCAAGGCGAGGTAGGTTAATGGCGCACCAATCAAAATACAAATAGCCTTCGCTCTTGAGTTTCTCCAAAATGGTAAACATGAGCAAAGGTGAAGCGCCAAGTGAAAGCCCTTTAGGTGTATTTCCAGAAACATAGTAGTAAGCGCCCTTACCTTGCAGTAATATGGCTGCAAAACCCAGTAGTTGTTCATCTTTCTTTGCGGTGTAGATCCTAATGTTTTCTCCCAACTGTGGTAGAGCTAAGAAAAAATCTTTTGAGTAGGGTGGCTCAATGGATTTGCGGTCAAAGGTGCTGATGTAGATATCCCACAGAGGTTCCATATCAGTGGTTTCTGCCACTGTGATGTTCTCTCTTTGAGCCTTGTAGACGATGTTTCGTTGTTTTTGCTCCACCTTCATGATGCCAAAATCTGTCAGGTCGCTAAGCGCTGTATACAACACCTGCATACCAAAACCTTCCCTTTGGAAGCCTCGTACATCTTGAAAGAAGTTTGTGGCTGATATGTAGTGGATAACAGAAAAGTTCTTCTTCAAATACTGAGCTAAGGCAATCTGGGCATCTAAAAGTGTGCGGTGACTAAGGTGGTCATAAACTAAGGGCATGTAGGTCATAGGTGGCGCGGGTCTTATGTGTTTTCCAACTTTTCTAAGCGCTGCGCCCATGAATATGTTGCCTGATGAAACCACTGATAAGGTGAAGCTTTGTCCGTGGTAACAAGAATCCACTAACTTTAGAAATGAACTGGTGGCAAAGGGTGAAGGACATTCAAGGCTTTCTATAAAATGATCCCATTTAGGGTGATTCTCGACAATTTCAAACTTCGCCATGACAGTTATAAGTTTAGCAAAGAACAACAATTCATCAAAAGTGAGCTTTAGGTGCTTATGATGGTCTTATGGAGCAGTTGCCATTACTCTCTACCAACAAGAATTGGTAGTTCTTACCAAACTCCACAGGAAGTCTAATTATGTCACCCAATTCTACTTCGCTTTTGTTTTCTAATACAATAAACACTTGCATTGCGAAATTATGTAGGTCGGCATTTTCTGGGAAGTCTTTTTGTATCAGATATATGCTGATGGTTTCCCCTTTTTGAAATGGTGTATCCATGTCGGGATTCAGCGAAACCAAATGACCGGCGATGGCTTTGTCTTCTATGTAATACTCCACATGCAAACCATAAATTGCTGTATTATTACATTGGTTTACAAAGCTGAGAACTACCTCGTTATTTTGTTTCTCTGTATTCGAACTTGGGCAACTGCACAGACACAGCATCAGCAAAGCCATTGCCAAGAGTAAAAGAAGTTTCTTCATCGTCGCCTCCTTCGGCTGAGTAGCTTTTCATACTTTACTAAGTGTGTCTGACTCACAGGTTTAGTAAAACTATTGCATTGTGCAATGGTAACGCCACATTGTAAATGTTAAAGTTCTCTTCTGTGTACATCCATTGAGGTGCATAGTGACAGTGTCCATGGATCACTGTGAGAGGAAGGCTCTTAAGTTTTTGGAACAACTTTTCCGAAGTAAGTTGTAGCGGGTTGGGCACTGGGTCGATAGTGTACGTGCCCACAGCATAGTGGGTTAACAATATACAGTTCGGATGTTTTGAAACGAATGCTTCGATTGTTTCTAAACGGTTTTCATATACTTTGGTAATACCAGGCACATTTTTGCTTTGCCAAGCCGTGGGCTCATCGAGTACTCCTGTAGTACCGAAAATGTCAATACCTTTTACTTGTACCTGTTCATCGTCCAACCAAATAACGTCAGGGAACTCCCTCTTTAGTTTTCTTTTTGTGTTTTCAAATTCCTCATTCCCGAACACAGCGACTACGGGGATGTCTTCCCAGTTCTGGCGGACCTCTTCGTGTATTAGATCAAAAGCTCCTGCAGCTCCCCTGAGTACCAGATCTCCTGCTAAAAGAAACAAGTCTGGCACCGGTAAGTTTCTTATGCTGTCAATGAAAAGCCTTATGTATTTTGGGCTGTGTATATCTGCGCTGGCTGCGATGAGCATATTGTTTTAATTATAAGATCAAGTGTGTTAACACAGCATTCCCTACTTTGATTTACGATCCCAGGCCGGGAAAGCCCACCCTTTGAAGGGTGGGATGAAAGGCATCCTGGCTTAGACTGTTAGGTACGATGCATAGGACTAGTATTTGTAGTATAGTAAAGCCATGAACGGCAAACGATGGAAACGATCAGCCACAACAGTATACAACATCGGCTACCACCTCATCTGGTGCCCTAAGTACCGGCGCAAAGTCCTAGTGGGTGAAGTAGCTGAGCGGCTGAAGGAGCTGTTGCCCCAAAAAGCCCAGGGAATTGGAGTGGAAATTGTTCAGATAGAGGTCATGCCAGATCATGTGCATCTCTTCGTAAAAACTGATCCTACCAATAGTCCTCATTTTATCGTCAATCAGTTGAAGAGCTACACCTCCAGGGTGCTGAGGGAAGAGTTTCCTTTCCTGAAAAGCCGGCTTCCCTCCCTATGGACGCGCTCGTACTACTGTGAGTCGGTCGGACACATATCGGAAGAGACCATCAGGAAGTACATTGAGGACCAGAAAGGGAAGTAACCGGCATGACCAAGGTGGAACGTATAACAAATACTCTCCAGGAGACAAGACAACGCAGAGAAACCCAAAAACCCACTGTGTACGAGTTGAAGCTCCAGAACCTTTCCAAAAGGAAGGCTGAGGTGCTCAGGAAAGCATTTCTGGAAGCAAAGTGGCTGTACAACTGGCTGGTATCGGACACGGAGCGGCTAGGTATTCCCGCCAACAAGGTAAGCGCGGTTGAAGTCAAAGCGGGAGATAGT
>Ga0209508_1002418_pt1 | contig 12321 bp, 12 predicted proteins | sample AD_UKC129_MetaG_FD_184427 | JGI IMG/M metagenome (GOLD analysis project Ga0209508, IMG submission 184427) | Active sludge microbial communities of municipal wastewater-treating anaerobic digesters from Canada - AD_UKC129_MetaG (SPAdes) (version 2) | ecosystem: Engineered > Bioreactor > Anaerobic... | reverse complement strand
TACTATCCACAACACTAATGCTAAAACACCTAAACCAAAGAAAACAAGCCACACTCATAGAAAAAGCCCTCACAGAAACCCTGAAAAAAGGAATAAAAACACCAGACCTCGGAGGAAAACACACAACAACACAGGTAGCCCAAAAGATCAAGGAACAAGTGGAGAAATATCTATGAACCCCCAAAATCTTAGAGATGATATTCCCCTACTAAAAGATTACGTTTACCTTGACGCTGCAAGCACAACACCAACACCAAAACCAGTAGTAGAAGCCATGACCAGATACTATTACAAATACAATGCAAATACAGGAAGAGGAGCATATTCACTTGCAGTAAAAGCAACTGAAAAATTGGAGAATGCAAGGCAGAAAGTAGCGGATTTTGTCAACGCCCAACCAGAGGAGATAATATTCACAAAAAACACCACAGAAGCTATAAATATCGTTGCAAACGGTCTTAGATTCGAGAGGGGAGATTCCATTATCGTCCCGAACATTGAACACCATTCAAATTATCTTCCATGGCTGAAACTACGAGAAAAAGGAGTGAAAATAAAGATAGTTAAAGCAGATAAGGACGGTATCATCAACCCAGAGAGCATAAAAGATGCTATCGATGAAAAAACCAAACTTATAACAATAACACATGTATCCAATGCTATAGGCTCAGTACAAGACATAAAAAGGATTGGTAAAATCGCAGATGAAAATGGTATCCTTTTCATGGTAGATGCAGCCCAATCAATCGGCCATATGAAATTTGATGCCAAGGAACTTAAGGCCAATTTTGTGGCATTCCCAGGACATAAAGGGACTCTCGGCCCTGTTGGAACAGGATTCCTCTACTGTAACCTCCAAAATGTCGAGGAATTGGAACCATCAAGTCTGGGTGGCGGAACCGTGATTGATGTTCTAGGAGACCAGTTTAAATTAGAGGAGCCGCCAAGAAGATTTGAGGCTGGAACATTAAATATAGCAGGTTTCATAGGCCTTGGAGCAGCCATAGATTACATTAAAAGTATAGGTATCGATAGGATAGAGAAACATTGTACGTGGCTTACAGGGAAATTATACAAATCTATAATAGATATTGATAAAGTTGAATGTTATGGCAATCCAAAAAATATTTATGGGATAGTATCTTTCAATGTAGATGATATAAACCCAGATGATGTGGCAAGGAAATTAGATGAAATGGCGCGTATATGCGTTAGAAGTGGTCATCATTGCGCCATACCTGCTATGAGACATCTTGGAGTCCATGATAGGGGTGGTACTGTAAGGGCTTCAATCCATTATTATAATATTTTAGAAGATGTTGAAATATTAGCAGAAAGCATAAATGAAATAGTATAAAAAAAAAAGAATGGGTAGGGATGTGATATGACAAAGGCACAGTTGATAGCCATAATCATAATAATCATAATGATTATAAGCACAATAGCTTATGCATTAGTTTAAATCCCCTTGGAGGAAATATAAATGGAAAAGGTTAGAATAGGAGCTGTGGTAGCGGAATTTAACTATGACATAACCCAGATGATGCTAAAATTGGCTGAAGAACATGCTAAGTTCCTTGGTTCTGAGATAACTAAGGTTGTGCCTGTTCCAGGCGTCTTTGACATGCCCCTTGCAATCAAGAAACTCTTGGAAGATGATGAAATAGATGCTGTCATAACACTTGGAGCTGTTATTGAAGGTGCGACAGATCATGATCAGATAGTGGCACAGCATGCATCCCGTAAAATAGCCGACCTTGCACTAGAATATGATAAACCAGTGGCGCTTGGAATATCAGGACCCAGCATGACAAGGTTAGAAGCCCACCAGAGAGTGGACTATGCTAAAAGAGCTGTTGAAGCAGCTGTTAAAATGTATAGGAGATTGAATAAACTCTAAATTTTGGGATAGAATTGCAGATTTTAACACCTGAAGAATTAAGGGAAAAGTTTAAGGACCCATGGATAGCCCCTTACAAGAAGATCATCACAATGGTAGATAATGACCTTGTGGAAATAGTAGAATATCATCCATGCATCTCAGGCTCCCATTGGATGATTTATCAGTATCCCCGCACAAGCAAACTAATAATAAAGGCAAAAAGGGATGGTAACCGGCACACTTACCTTACAAGGACCGGTAAAACCCGCCTGGGCTTGAAAGCGAGTTTAAACGCGGCTGGGATAGAGGAAGTTGCAGTAGCTGGAGATGAGGTTAAAGTTGTACATGCCGGCCTTGCAGGGGCTGGGGTGGGTGCTGCCATGTGCAGGGGAATGGCCGAGGGCGTGAAACGCATTGAATTATATGATATGGGTGGAGGCTCAAAGGTCGGGCGTGCTGCTGTCATAACACCACGGATGGAGAAGGTCATTATAGGAATAGATGACACAGATACGAAGGATAAAGGGGCTACATGGACTCTAGCACATAATATTGGGGTTGAACTTTCAAGGAAAGGTTTTGAGTACTTGGACCATATCATAGTGCAACTTTATCCCGGAAACCCTTATAAGACGCAAAATTGTGTTTCTGTAGCATTAACATTCGCTGTTGAACCAGGAAGGGATAAAGAACTTATAGAGCATGTTATCAAGGAGTTAGAGGAGAAAACACTCTCAGATAAAACATCTATAGCCATCTTTAACGGGATACTAATCCCAGGAGAACTTAGGAAATACTCTATAATGGCCAAGAAAAAATTAATCACCGTAAAAGAGGCTGAAAAGGTTGCAAGAAAGGTTGGAGTTCAACTTATAGAAATTACAGGAGCTCAAGGTCAAATCGGGGCTCTTGCAGCTATTGGATTGTCTGATGATGTCAAGGAAGCTGTTAAAGTTTATCAGAAATAATATTAAGGAATACGCCTTCATTTGATGGAGCGAATCGCATATTACTCATTATTGGCCCGCTAATCTCTATTGTTATAATATGATAACCCCAGGAGATTGTATAATTTTGATTGGATATAGCTTCATTGAAGTATAGCGTACTAGTGGGTATACCATTGATATATATGGAATATGAGCCATTTTCCATTGCACCAGTGGTCGTGGCGATTTTTTCACCATCAAGATAAATTTTTATTTCACGTCCACTTTTATCATTATCTTCAATTATAATACCATTCTCTATTGTAATATTAGATTGTCCTGAAACTTTTCGAATTGCATATAAATTATTGAAGACCTTGCGAAGGTTACTATCCCTGATAACATCCCCCACATTCAATTCTAATGTTTCCCTCGCATTTGAAGGTATCCGTATAATATTACCATCATTAGGCTTTGATTCCATTAAAGTATAATTTTCACCCCCTATATAGATGATGTCACCATATCTGAGTCCTATGGTGTCAATAGCCTCATTAGGCAATCTTATAATATCATTTTCGCCTTCAAAGGCACTATCTACCGTATAAGGCCCTCTAACATCAAATGTTCTGTTTTCTGGGTTTTTCTTCCATATTATAAGATTTCCAGGGTTGGGTTCGATGGATATCTTACCCTCATCAATATGTACCGCTCCAAGGAATGTTGAAATCATAGCAACCAGGATAAGGGCTGACACAAGGATTGGGAAATGCATATAAACAAATGATCTTAGAACTTGTAACCGCCCCTTTGAACTGGTTAAAAGATTATAAGATCTTTTAACTAATGCTACAAAATAATAGGCTGCTATAGCCACTCCTAAAATACCCAGTATAATGCCCATGATGGGTTTAATCGCCCTGATAAAAAATATGCTGAATATTCCGAGGGTTGCGAGTGAAAGTCCAAGTATACACATTCTAATTGATTCTCCCATGGAATCCATCATTGTTATCCTACCATATTCAAGGGCTCTGTCAACAATGGTGCGGACGACTTCTGTAGCTACAATGTTAAGGTCAGAAAGAGTTGCCATGTCATGTTCGAGTTCGCCTATATCAACTTCTTTAATATTTAATCCCTGGACATCAGCATCAAGGACTATCCCTACATCAACTCCATAATCGTCCTCAAATTTCATCCTTTCAAGTGCTTTTCTTCTAGCGGCGAACTGACCGCTTAGTGGCTGTTCAAATTTTATCTCTGGGAAGAAAAACCTTAATAGGGGTTTTGCAGTTAATTCAGTGACTCTACCTGCTCTCCTTTTAAATTTGGTCTTTGTGATATCTGCTCTACCATCTATTATGGGTTTTATCATCTTATTTATTTTGGCTGTTGTGATATTTTTAAGGTCAGCGTCCAAAAAAACCACAATATCTCCACTTGAATGATTAAACCCAGTTTTGAGAGCAGCTCCTTTACCACGGTTGCTTGCATGGCTTATTATCTTCGCGCCTGCTTTTTTAGCTTCATTGCAGGTGTCGTCAACTGAACCATCATCAACTACGATAATCTCATCCACATAAGATGAAGCCTTGGCTGCCTTAACAACACTTCCAACAGTCTTTTCCTCATTATAAGCTGGTATAACCACTGAAACGCGCAAATTTCTCTTAACATTGTTTTTTAGTGCGCATAATAGTATCACCATGAGAAGAATAAACCAATACATGTTCCTTGACCTCAAGCTTTCAATAGTTAACTGTCTTACTAATTATAATATAATACACTAAAATATATAGATTAGAGTAATCATAACGAAGATTTCAATGAAAACTTTGGTAGGGGACTTATAGGGAAATTCCCATGATCCTAAAAGAAGCTGTACAAGTACAATTTCGCACCAATATATGGAGATTCTATTAAATTTCCCTCAATCACATGATTAAGTCAACTAAAACCCCCCTAACGGGAAAGAGCTTGCAAGTGAATCATCATGCGAAGCATTCATCCAAGCATTGGCAAGTTGACAGCGACACCCTGCTCTGCTGAGCCAGTTCAGCAGAAGCTTTTCCAGGATCATATCCCCAATGTAACCGTTTTCCCCCAGAGAATGGGGTGGATACCTTAAAGGGGGTCTTCCTTTAAAATATGTATGCATTTATAAGTTTAATGGGGGGTGGAAGGCCCGCTTTCCCCCCATATTATTGGATGGAGGTATCTCCAACGGGTGTTAAAGATGAAACCGAATGTAATGATAATTTTGGGAAGTGGAACAGATTATATGGTTGCTGAAAAGGCTATGAACGTCTTTGAAGAACTTAAAATCCCATATGATCTAAAAGTGGCATCAGCCCATAGAACCTATGAAAAAGTTAAAAGGATCGTTTTAGATTCATTTAAAAATGGCGTGGAAGTCTTTATAGGAATAGCAGGACTATCAGCCCATCTTCCAGGCATAATAGCCGCAAATACTCATAGACCTGTTGTCGGAGTGCCAGTAGACGTTAAAATAGGGGGCCTCGACGCACTCTTTGCATGTTCCCAAATGCCATTTCCAGTCCCAGTGGCCACTGTAGGTATTGACAGGGGAGAAAATGGCGCTATACTCGCCGCTCAGATAATAGGAACCCATAACGAGAAGGTGAAATCCCGTATAATCAAATTTAAAAAAGGATACTATGAAAAAGTTGAAAGGGATGAGTCCCAACTCATCAACAATATTGAGGGGAACTATTATTCACCAATTGAAACAGAAACCTTACAACTAACACGGAAAACGTCCAAAGAGAAAACCCCGGATAAAAGTGACCCCCTTGTTTCTGTTATCCCGGGTAGTTATTCTGACATGAAAATTACTAAAAAAATCACAATGTTCCTTGATAGGCTGGGCATATCCTATGACTTAAATGTCATATCACCTATACGATATCCTGAACGTTTCCAAGAATACATAGAGAATATGGAAACTGTTAAGTTATTCATAGCAATCAGCGGATTATCTGCACATGTAACTGGTGCAATAGCTGCCCTTACAGACAAACCAGTTATAGGCGTCCCTTGCGCCATTAATAAATTTAGTATAGACTCTTTACTCTCAATGGTTAACATGCCCCCAGGCACACCAGTAGGTACTGTGGGCGTGGGAAATGGGGGGAACGCCGCCATACTAGCAGGTGAAATCCTAGGAATACAGAATGAAAAAATAGAAGCGCGAATAAAAAGGCTGAAGGGGAGATCTGTCAATCTGTAAGCCGGTGATCCGGATGAAAAAATTTTTAAAATCTGTAAAAGGAGAATTCGAGATCATAAGGGTCAAAGATGAAGTTTCAAGTCATCTTGAAGCCGCTAAAGTGTTAAGAAAACATTCCCGTGAAATCGTAATCCTAGAAAACATCAAAGAATCGGATATTCCAGTGATCTCAGGAATATGCAATAGTAGAGAAAAAATTTCAAAAGCACTCAACTGTAAAAAAGAGGATATAACAAGGCGGATAATCCAAGCCATGGATCAACCAATCCCCATAGAGAATGTTAAAAAACTTAAAGGCTACCATTCCCAAAAATCAGACCTAAAGAAGCTACCAATACTCACATATTATAATAGAGATGGCGGCCCCTATATTACAGCCGGCGCTATCATAGCCAATGATCCCGACACTGGAATCAGAAATGCATCCATCCACAGAATGATGTTAATTGACAAAAAACACTTAGCTGTACGCATAGTCCCAAGACACCTCTACAATTATTATAAACGAGCCGAAAAAAAAAGAAAAGATTTACCAATAGCCATAGCCATTGGAATGCACCCCGCAACATTACTAGCAATAACAACCTCTATTCCAATATATGTTGATGAACTAGAAGTAGCCAATAATTTCCATGATGGAAAACTCAAACTTTTCAAATGTGAAAAAGTAGACATAGAAGTCCCAGAAGCCGAAATAATATTAGAAGGAAAAATCCTAGCAAAAAAAAGAGCCGATGAAGGTCCTTTCGTAGATTTAACCGGAACATATGATATCATAAGAAAAGAACCTATCATAGAAGTTGAAAAGATCCATCTCAGAAGCAATCCATTATACCATGCCATCTTACCCGCCGGACTTGAACATAAACTCTTACAAGGAATCCCACAAGAACCGAGAATATTCAAAGCCGTGCAAAATACAGTTCCAACTGTAAAAAACGTCATACTTACAGAGGGTGGCTGCTGCTGGTTACATGCAATCGTATCCATAAAAAAACAAGCCGAAGGCGATGCTAAAAATGTTATAATGGCGGCTTTATCAGCCCACCCCTCCCTAAAACATGTTGTAGTAGTTGACGATGACATAAACGTATTCGATTTGGATGATGTGGAATATGCAATAGCAACACGCTTAAAAGAGGATGACATACTTATAGTCAAGAAAGCGAGAGGCTCATCACTTGATCCCTCAGCTTCAGCCGACGGGACAACCACAAAGGTCGGTGTTGACGCTACAAAACCATTAAAAGAAGCTGAAAAATTTGAAAGAGTGGCCCGCTAGATTATGATATCGATTTTCGCATTACAAGAAGGGCAACGACCCTTTTTCAAGTTCATCTTATTTATTTGGAAACCATATCTTCGTATTAAAAGTTCTCCACAATTATAACAATAAGTGTTCTCCTCTGAAAGGCCTGGAATGTTCCCTACATAAACATATCTCATACCTTCTTCTAGGGCTAGTTCGCGGGCTTTTAGCAGTGTTTCTGTTGGTGTTGGAGACACATCCTGCATCTTATAATATGGATAGAAACGGGTGAAATGTAAAGGGACCTCAACCCCAACTTCCTCAACCATGAACCTTACAAGGGCCTTAATATCATCCTCCGAATCATTATATCCTGGTATTATAAGGTTTGTGACTTCGATGTGTATCCCTGCATCATGCATCCATTGTATATTGTCAAGGACTGGCTGTAATTTCGCACTGCAAACAGTCTTGTAAAACTTATCTGACATTCCTTTCAAGTCTATGTTAGCAGCGTCTAAAAGAGGCGATAAAAGTTCAAGGGTTTCTTCTGTCATGTAGCCATTAGTAACATATACCGTCTTGATATCATCCTTATGGGCAAGTTCTGCACAATCAAGGGTATATTCGAGCCATATTGTGGGTTCATTATATGTCCATGCGATAGACTTGCAATTGTATCTCTTCGTAGCTTCAATAGCCTCCTCAGGAGGTATATCTACTGTATAAGCTTCATCTATTATGGCTTGTGAAATATTCCAATTTTGACAATGTTTACAGCGGAAGTTACAGCCAACAGTCCCTAATGAATAAACAAAGCTTCCAGGATAGAAATGGAAGAGAGGCTTCTTTTCGATGGGATCAACTGCAGATGAAGATACAGCAGCATAGATCAGAGTATAAAGTTTACCATCCCTGTTTTCCCTTGTGAGACAGAATCCCCTTTTACCCTCCGGGATCAGACATCTCCTATTACATACACTACATTTAACCTTACCATTAATTTTTTCATGGAGAATGGCCTCTTTTATCAACTTCAACCCCTCAAATGTTCATAGCCTTTCACTGGTAATGTGTATGTTCTTCCTTCTTTATCAACTATTTCAATGGTTCCAGTAATGGTAACTTCACCTATAACATGAAAATCTACTTGCCCTTGAAGTGGAATAACATTTTCTCTGGGGATTGTCAGTAAAAGTTCGAAGTCTTCACCATAATATAGGGCTAATTCAAGTGGGTCTTCATTGAGTAATTCTGCTATTTCTTCAACCTCTGGGGGTATGGGGATCTTTTCCTTGTATAGTCTTATACCAAGGGGTTGTGGGGAAGCGTTTATCAGCTCATTTAATTCACTTATCAGTCCATCTGTTATATCAGTCGCTGCATTTATAAGATGCGATTTTGCTATTATCAGCGCCTCTTTTAACCTTGCAACGGGTTTAAGGGCATGATCCAAAACCATGGACAATTTATCCTCTGCCAAGGGGATTGAGTTTATCTTGTCTGAGAGTAGTGTTTTCATTCCGGCTGCTGCAAGACCTAATGGCCCTGTTACCGCTACCAGATCTCCTTTCTTGGAACCACTTTTTAATAACACGTCACTTTTTGGTGTTCTCCCAATGGCCGCGCCTGCTAATATTATTTCGTTCGCCTCGTTTGTATCCCCTCCGATGAGGGGTATCCTATAATGGCCGCAGGCTTTAAGGATGCCATTGAGAAGTTCGTCGAATTCTTCGATTTTCATGTCGGCTGGGAGACCCATGGATATCAGGAATCCGAGTGGCTCCGCTCCCATGGCGGCAAGGTCGCTTACGTTGACTGTTACGCTCTTCCAACCCATTTGTTTGTGGGTCATGGCCTTGGGGAAATGTGATGTTTCTCTGAGCAGGTCGCTTGTTGCAACAATGTATTCTTTGCCCATGTCTATGAGGGCGGCGTCGTCTCCAAGGCCTTCAATGTTAAAATCCTTTAGGTGGAATCTTATATTTGATATTATTCTTTCGATAAGCTTTTTTTCTCCTATGTCCGAAATTTTCATTTTTTTTATACCGTTTAGAGTGCGGAGTTAACTCTATCTTTTATTATTTCAACGATTCGTGGGTCTGCGCCCAATGGTTCTGTATAGATTATTTCGCCATTAAATTCTATCTTTTCGTCATGTTCGTGGTGATGGTGATGTTCTTCTTTATTTATTCCTAGTATGTGGGGTATGTCATGTTTTGTGTGGACTCCGTGGGCAAGGAATACTGGTGTGACGATTATTTTTTTCACGCCTTTTTTTGAAAGTTCTTTTATGGCTTCTGGTATCCTTGGTTTTGAGATGTTCATGAAGCCTACTGCTACTGGATATTCTACTTCTTTTTTGTAGAGTTCGGCAAGTTCTTTTATGACCTTTTCTCCGTATGGTAGTCTGCTTCCATGGCCTACGAGTAAAATTCCTATTTTATTTTGCTGGTTTAAATTTGAATCCATATGTTATCACTCCGTTTTTTCCTTCTTCTCTTATTTTTCGGAATACCATTTCGACTTCGTCTCCTATTTTTATTTTGTTAGGGTTGCAGTCAACGATTTGTGTTGTTATTTTAGCCCCTTCTTCTAATTCGACTATTGCAACTACGTATGGTGCCATGTTTTTGAATTCGTCGCTTGGGGCGTGTATTATAGAGTAGCTGTGTATTTTGCCTTTTCCTGTGAATTTCATGTCTTCTAGTTTGCCTTTTCTCCTGCAATTTGGGCAGACTATGCGTCTGGGGAAGAATACAGAACCACATTTTGAACATTTAGAGCCTAGTAGATTGTAACGTTGTGGTATGTGACGCCATGTTCTCACGGTTTCTGACATTTTATGAACCTCCATTTTTCATTTCTGGGATTATCTTGTAATTTGGAATAGTCCTTTTATTCTATGATTAAAATCCTATCATTACTATTCTTAGTTTATTTGCGTGGGGGTTCTTTGACTGGGGGGCTTAATTGCTAAACCCTTTTTAAGTTTTCATGTTATTTAAATTATACACAACCGAGTAATACTCTTTTATGGTTTTTTTGATTATATTCATATAGTAATATTTTTATGATATTTTGTATTATAATATTTTTTTGGTGTTTGGTATGGAAGATGAGGGTTATGTTATTAATGGAACAGTGCTTTTAATCATAATCCCCATATTCATATTGTTTTTAAGCACATTAAGAGTCCTATACTATGAGAACAAGGCCAATTGTAATTCTATAAGTTCAGAAAATGTCATGTCGGCCGTGAAAGATGTTGAAAGGAATATACCGGTTATAACATTGGATGTTTTGAATGATAGTGCCTATGAAGTCATTGAGAGAAACGCGACATTTGTAAATAGCAGCGAATACTTGAAAGAGAAAGTGCAGGAAAGAGTCAACCTACTCAATTATAACTGTGATTTAAATTGTACTATAAAGAGCATAACACCCTATGAAAAGGATCCATTTTATATTGAAGTGAATGCAACCATAACAGCAAAAAAAGACAATATTAAACATGAAGAGAACAGTTCACAACTGGTATCTATTGAAGGACTGCCAGATCCCCTCCCATTTACCAAATGCAATCCAATATCCCACAACCTTACACATATACAATATCATCACGCACTCGTAGTTTATCTAAATGGTGTGGAAAACGGAACTTTTTATGAAAATGCCACCTCACCTTTTATCATCAAAAAATGTCCCTATGAACCATATGAAAGCCACGGATCCACCCCACTACTATTAGACTGCATCCAAAATGGCTACTATCACGAAAGTAATGACGGGGCCTGTTACCTCTGCAGACTCGAAGGAAAAGCTACTTGCCCCCACCAAGGCATAGAAACTTTTATAATCCCTGGAATATTAAATAATGGCTCCAGCATAGCCTCTATAGATCATGTCATCTTCGGGGATTTATACGAAGGTTCGCCCTTTATCATAAACTCCACAACTTTACTTTTCTTGGATGAATCTCACCAACGAAAATATGGGATAATAAAATGAACGAAAAAGGCCTAATTTTCTCAACAGACATACTATTATCCATAATCATCCTAACTATCATAATAGGGGTCTCCAGCGAACTATTAGATATGCACAGGGAAATAAACAATGAAAACCTTCAAAGGTACTATTTTGAAAGGTCAATAAGTGAAACAACACAAATACTTATAAATACACCCGGCTCTCCAAGTAACTGGGAAACTCTCCCAAGCACCAATAATATTATTCCAGGCTTATCCACAAATGAAAACTCTAATATTTTATCCTATGATAAAATCTGCAAGTTAAAAGCCACCCCAGAACTCTGCAGTAAGATACTCCCATTACAAGTACATGCAAACATAACCATATATCCAAAAGATGAGAATATACCCCCTGTAAATATCAAAAGCGAAAACGGAACCCCAAATGAAATATTCACAGTAAATAGAACCGTGCAATGCGATTTCTACAAAAAATATGTTATCCTAGAACTAAATTCAAGATCTAATGGTTGTTATAGACATAGAACATGGAAATGTGGACATTTTAGAGTAACAGATGAAGAAATTGAAAGAAAAGACTATTATCTCCTATCAGATAATCCAAGGATACAATGGATCATCGACACCCCAGAAAATATGAGCAATGAAGAAAACATTGGAAGACCCCCTATACTCTTAAATGACAAGATCAGAAACCTATTATCTTCAAGTTCTACTGATATAATATGGATACATACAAAGGATGATGGTAAAGTTTTAATAGTTTCAGAGCCTAAAGGGGCTTCTATACCACTTCAAATGGCCTATTTCCAAGTTCAACCATGCGATTTTGTGGTGGTGGCATGGATTTAACTTATCGCCACTGCTAAGCCCCCATGAAAAAGTTGGGATAATTCACACGTTCAGAAGGAGTATTATCATTAAAACAAGGCAAAGATTTGCCATAGGATCTGTTAAACTTGTTGAAAGGGGTACAACAACATTATCCGGGTCTAATTCTCTTCTATATGAGA
>Ga0209508_1002416_pt1 | contig 12324 bp, 8 predicted proteins | sample AD_UKC129_MetaG_FD_184427 | JGI IMG/M metagenome (GOLD analysis project Ga0209508, IMG submission 184427) | Active sludge microbial communities of municipal wastewater-treating anaerobic digesters from Canada - AD_UKC129_MetaG (SPAdes) (version 2) | ecosystem: Engineered > Bioreactor > Anaerobic... | reverse complement strand
GACGCTTATGAACAGACTCTTAGGCAAAGAACGCGTGCTAGTATCTGAAATGCCTGGTACAACGTTGGATTTCATCACAGAAACCATAAATGTGAAGGACATGGTTGTAGAAGTAACTGATACTCCTGGACTAAGGAAAGGAGACCTCAGACGACTTTCTGTTCCAGAAATGCTGGCAGTGAAAAGATTGGAAAATCGATTACGCAAACAGCAGGTACTTGTTCATGTCATAGACGCTTCTGTTGGACTCACATCTTTAGACGAAAGTGTCATAAGAATAGCAGAAGAAGAAGGAATTGGTTACATTGCAGTTCTGAACAAAATCGATCTTGCGGAAGATCCACGCAAAGCTGAGAGGATTCTCACCGAAGCATTCTTAGACAAGTTTCCATGGGTTGATCGAAAAGCCGTGATCGCAGCATCGGCAGAAGAGAACTACAATGTGGATAAGGTGACTGATGCTTTGTATTTAGCAAGAGAAGACCTTGGCATTACTTTTAAGCCTCGTGAGCTTACTCAGCTCATAAAGCCTTTGGAAGAAATCATTGCGGGTTATCGTTTCTACTTTGCGCTGCAAGTATCTACTTTGCCTTCGGTGGTGAAAGTCTTTGCTAACAAAGTGGAAATGCCATCTAACATAATGACTTATTTTAGAAGACAGCTAAAGAAATCTATGGGGTTAAAGACGGCTTTGCCAAAAGTTATATTGGAAAAATCGTAAAATGGTACAGTGGCAGGGAAGATATCACTTCATGGCTGTAGGGGGCATGGGTATGAGTGCCCTTGCTAAAATCTTAGCTCAGAGAGGCATTTCTGTTTCGGGCTGCGACGTGCAACCTCACTTTATGACCAAAGCAGATTTATCAGCGTGCGGTGTAACTCTGTTTACAGGACATGACCCAAAACATCTTCAAGATGCAGACTTTGTTGTCTATTCCTCAGCTATTAAACCGGACAATGAGGAGTTTAGAGCTGCCTTGGATGAGCACATTCCTGTTCTGCACCGCTCAGAGATTCTAGCAGATCTTCTCGACGAAGGTTTATCGGTAGCAGTAACAGGTACTCACGGTAAATCGTCGACTACCGGATTCATAGCGCAAGGGCTGCAACTTTTGGGTTTTGATCCAACTTTCATAGGAGGCGCCGTGGTAAACTCTTTAGGCGGAAATGCAAAACTGGGCAGCGGACCTGTCATAGGAGAAGTAGACGAAAGTGATGGTAGCCTAGTGAGGATTCCTGCATCGGTGAAAGTCGTTCTGAACTTGGATGACGATCACTTACCTTTCTATGGAACGATGGAGAACTTGGCTGCTACGGTGCATCGCTTCATATTGGGTCGTCCTCACAGCAGTATTGCCATATTGAACTACAATGATCCCTTGCTTAGGGGAATGGATTACTCTTCAAGGCGTGTGCGCTGGTGTGGTTTTGGTTCGCCGGATATACGCATTGATGCGCTTGAGCTCGAAGGCGTGAGCCCTAAGATATGTGTTTGTTATGAAGGTAAGCGATTCACTATTTTAAACGATAAAATTTTCGGTAAACATAACGGATTGAATTTGGCCATGGCTTTCTCTGTGCTTGTTGCCATGGGAATAGATCCAAACTCTGCTGCAAAGGTTTTGGAGGAGGTCCAAACTCCGCGCAGAAGACAGCAGATTCTGGGTAGCTTAAATGGCACATCGGTTATGGTGGACATTGCTCTGCATCCAACAGAACTAAAAGCTCTTCGTGAAGTTTTTGAATTGAGTAAACAGCGGGTTCTACTTGTTTTTCAACCTCACCGTTATAGTAGGTACAAGCTCCTGTTTAAGGACTTTGTCGAAGAGCTTTCACTGTGGAGCGATGTAGTTATAACAGAAATATATCCATCAGATGAACCTCTCGAAGACACCAGTAGTTATCCGTTATATGAAGAAATAGGTAGTAGGAACAAATTCTTCTATTCAGACAAAGAAAAATTGTTTCAAGACTTGCCTGACATTATGAGCGGCTATGACATTGTGCTCTTTGCCGGTTTGGGAAGTATTGGTAATTGGGCTGAAGAGTTCTACGCAGAAAACTTTACAAAAGGCTAGTCAACTAATTCCTCAAAAAGCTCTTTTTGTTAACTAACTTTTAATTTTCCACCGTATAATATTTATAGTAACTCATGTTCAACCTTTAAAGGAGGAGGTGTTAGACTTGGATGGAAAGCTTCTAAAAAGGTATTTGTCCTTGGTCTTAGTCCTCGCTATGGCAGTTGGTTTCGCTCTCCCCATAAACGTTGGTGCACAGGAGACACTAAAGATTACAGTACTAGAGACTTCAGATGTCCACGGTCATATTCTGGCTTATGACTACGGCAAGGACAAAGAGGATCAAAGTTTTGGTCTATCTAAGGTCGCCACTTATGTTAATAAAGTGCGTACGGAAAACCCCAACACGATTCTTGTAGACAACGGTGATTTTTTACAAGGCACACCGCTAGTTGAAAACTACCTTACAGCTACTCTAAATCCCATGGCTGCAGCTATGAACTACCTGAAGTACGATGCAGTGGTGTTAGGAAATCACGAGTTTAATTTCGGTATGGAGGCTCTAAAGAAGTTTGTAGAATCCCTCTCTGTACCAGTCATTTCTGCGAACGTCGTAAAAGCTGGAACTGAGGAGCCGTATTTCAAACCGTATGTGGTCATAGAACGTTCCGGTGTAAAGATCGGGATTCTTGGTCTTACCAGCTTAGTGGTTAAGAAGGTGGAAAAACCAGCGAACCTTGAAGGTGTGGACCTAATTGATCCTGTTGAGACCGCTAAGAAGTATGTAAACATCCTCAGAAATGAAGAAAAGGTAGATGTAGTGATTTTAGCTGGTCACTCCGGATTGGAATACGATCCTGAGACTAAGACTTACAGCACTCGCGAGTACCCTGAGAACTTCATTTTCAACGTTGTAGACAAGGTTCCTGGTATTGATGCTGTTCTTTCAGGACACGATCACAATGAATTTGCTAAAGTAATCACCACAACTTCTGGAGCAAAAATCCCTGTTGTTCAGCCAAGCTCTTGGGCGAAAGCTGTTGGTCGAATTGACCTTACCTTGGTTAAAGAAAACGGTGCATGGAAAGTTTCGGAAGCAGTTCCTACAACAGTTAAGATGAAGGACTATGAAGAAGACAAAGAACTTGTTGCTCTGATGCAAAAGGAGCATGAAGAGGTTCTCCAGTTCATTCGGACTCCCATCGGAGAATTTAGTGAAGATTTCCCTGTCTTAGATCCGTTGACAGCTCGTATGTCTGATAATGCATATTTTGATATCCAGCTAAAAGCAATGGAATGGGCTGCTGGTACTGACATTGCCGTACAGGCCATACTTCCTACGACGCCGCCTACATTTACCAAGGGCCCCATCACAATCAAGGATGTCAACGCTTTGTACATTTATGCCAATACACTTTACAAGGTAAAAGTAACAGGCCAAATGATCAAAGATCTATTGGAGAATTCAGCAAAGTACTTTGTTTTTAGCTATGATCCGTTAAACGGTGCAACGTTAAGCTCTGATCCGAATTTCCGTGCCTACAATTTTGATGGTGTGTCGGGCGTCAGTTACCAAATAGATGTCACGAAACCTGTGGGAGAAAGAGTGGTTAACATGACTTACAAAGGAGAACCACTGAAGATGGACGATTGGTATGTGATTGCCATTAACAACCACAGGTTTGAATCGTTACGTGACACTGTTTTCAAAGGTGCCGAAAAGCTTTGGGAAAGTGACATTGACATTGCTGAGTACATCGTAAACTACATAAAAGAACAGAAGACCATTGTCCCTGAAACCGATAACAACTGGTCTATAACCCCAACCTATCTTTTGTACAATGCTCCTGCTTTGGTAAACGATTATGCTACCTTGGATCAAACTAAAACACTGTATGCAGGATATCAAGGTCCTTCTGTCAGCCTGACCAGAGGAAGCGCTGCTTGCTTCTTTACATCCGTTTACATAACTGCAACACCTGGCGGCGAGATACCAGAGTTTAAGGATCTTGACCCTAATATAAACAGCTGCGTAAAGCCTTTGTTGCAGACGGGACTTTACGTTGGATATGGTGATGACACTGTAAGACTGGAAGAAGGGTTAACCAGAGAACAGTCTGTTGTGGTTGCATTAAGAGGAATGAAAGCAGCAGAAACACTGCCAAATGATGATGAAGCCAACAGCATTCTAGCCAACTATCCAGACGCTGAGGAGGTTTCTTCTTGGGCACGACCCTATGTAGCAGCTGCATTGAAGTATGGCTGGCTCAAGACTAGGGATGGCAAAATTGCTCCCAAGGACAAAATTACTGAAAGTGAACTGGTTTACATGCTTCACTGGAGCCGCTTCCCCAATGTGCGCATGCTCAGCATCAACGACTTCCACGGCAACATAAGCACTTTCTATAATGACAGCAACTTGAAAGCTACGGTGGCTGGATACGAGACCATTGCTTGGTACGTAAACAAGTACAGGGCAGAGAACCCCCTTTACACATACTTCTTTGATGCTGGCGATTTGATGCAGGGTACTCCTACGTCTACCATACTTCATGGTGAGCCGTTGATCACACTGCACAACGCTATTGGCGCCGATGCTATGACCATTGGAAACCACGAGTTTGACTGGGGTCTGGATGTGCTAAAGGAACGCATAGAACAGGCTAAGTTTCCCATAGTTTCTGGAAACATTTTTGATAAAGAAACAGGAGAACCTGTAGACTTTGCAAAACCCTATGCAGTGCTGGAAAAAGGCTTCCTTAGTGTGGGCGTTGTTGGCTTCACCACACCAGAATCTTCCATAACAGCTCATCCGACCATTGTGGGCGGGTTGGAGTTTAAGAGTGCCAGCTCCATACAGCCTTACATCACCGAGCTGAAAGATAAAACTGATCTAGTTGTTGTTCTCGCTCACGATAGTGCCTATCAAGATTCTAAGACAGGTTCCATAACAGGGCCCTCTGTTCTGGATATTGCAAGCTATGAACCAGATGCACTGATTACAGGACACAGCCATTCCCAAGTTGCTGGATTCATTGACGGGGTTCCCACAGTGCAAGCCTGGTACAATGGGCGTAGAATCGGCGGTATAGGGCTTCTTTACGATGCGTTGGAAGGCGAAACTCTGTTGAAGACAGCAACCTTGATAGCTCCTAAGGTTACTTCAGAAACATCAGTTCCAGCTGTGGCAGAAATCATTGCAACATATGACGAAAAAGTAGGTCCAGTATTTGGCGTTGCAATTGGTTACACAGAAAATGGTTTGAAGAGAAACTATTATGGCGAATCTAACTTGGGCGATTTTACTTCTGACATCATGCTGCAGGCTGCAAGCAAAGCCATTGATGCTGTTGTCGATGCAGCTTTCCAGAATGCCGGAGGTCTTCGCATCGACATCCCAACTGGGACAATCACCGTAGGAACTATTTGGCAGCTGATGCCATTTGACAACACGGTTGTTGTGATGGACCTTAAAGGTGCAGACATTAAAGCTTTGCTCGAAAGATCTTGCCTGAAGGAAGGCGAATCTGATGCAAATGGAGTTAGCAAGGGTCAGTTACAACCTTCTGGCATTAGGTGGACTTGCGACATGAGCAAGCCTATAGGTGAAAGAGTTACTACGATCTCGTTTGAAAATGCTAAAGAGTTTAGCTTGGATGCAACATACAAAGTCGCAACGAATGACTTCTTGGCAACTGGTGGAGATGGCTTTGCCGCGTTTAAGAACGGTACAAATCTCACCAACACCTTTGTTCTAGTGCGTGACGCTATCATTGAAGCTATAAAGCAAATGACTGAGGAAGGAAAGACCATCGACTACGAAGTAATTGGCAGAATAACAATCCTTCAGTAAGCAGTAGCTACGCACGCTGAAGAAGGGGAGCCAGCTGGCTCCCCTTCCTGTTATATAATCATGTTTATGAAAATAGGATTGGCTCAAATAAACCCAAAAGTCGGTGACTTTGATAGTAATAAACAGAAAATCCTTCATGCTCTCGATGAGCTAAAAGAAGCGGAAATTGTTGTGTTTCCCGAACTCGCTTTAACCGGGTACCTTCCAGAGGATCTTTTGTTTAACAGAGACTTTTTACAACAAAGCCAGCAGGCTCTGTGTGAAATAGCATGGTCGGTTCCACGTAATCAAGTGGTTATTCTGGGATCGCCCGAGAAGGAAGGTACAGATCTCTATAACAGTGCATTCGTGCTCAGCGGGAGAGAGATTGTCGGCAGTCACAGAAAAGTACTCCTGCCGAACTATGATGTTTTCGATGAGATGCGCTACTTCAAAGCCGGGACTACCGGTACTGTTTTGAGATTTTCAAATACATCAGTAGGGGTAGTGGTATGTGAAGATCTTTGGCACCCAAATGGGCCTGCGCAGTGGGCTGCAGCCATCGGCTTGTCCACTTTAATAAGCATAAACGCATCACCTTACGAACACAAGAAACTGAACAACCGTTTAAGCTTGCTAAAGCATTTGGCTAAGTCCTTTAACGTAAACATTGTCTACGTAAACATGGTTGGGGGCCAGGACGAACTATTGTTTGACGGAGCAAGCCTGGTAGTTCTGAATAACGGCAATCTCATTTGTTCACTACCTTTTTTTGAAGAAAGCCTTTGTATGGCTGATTTGCCTGTAACCCTGAAAGAGAACATAACTGCTGATCTATCTAGTAAGTTAGAAGAAGAAACAAAGGTGAAGACCATCTTCATAGACATAGTAGTTTCTGACTCAGCGCAGGTAGCGCAGAGCGTAATGATACCTGAGGATGACATCGCTAACCTCTACAAGGGGTTAGTTTTTGCTATAAGCGACTATGTGCATAAACAGGGTTTCAAAGGTGTACTTGTGCCAGTCTCAGGTGGAATTGATAGCGCGTTGGTCGCCACCTTGAGCGTGGATGCTTTGGGCCCTGATAAAGTGAAGCTTCTTTATTTGCCTACACGATTCAATCGCCCAGAATCTTTTGAAGATGCCAGTTCGGTAGCGACTAACCTGGGGTGCACACTTTCGGTAATTGAGATCGACCATATTCTCCAAACCTATGAAGAGGTGTTAAGGAAAAAGTTTCAAAAACAGACATTCGATGTCGCTGACGAAAATCTTCAGGCTAGGATAAGAGCTAATATAGCTTTTTACCTTTCAAATATGACAGGGTATTTGGTTATGTCCTGTTCCAATAAGAGTGAGTCGGCTGTTGGCTATGGAACCATTTACGGTGATATGGCTGGTGGGTTTGCTCCTATCAGGGATGTATTTAAAACTCAGGTGTATGAGCTTGCTCGGTACAGGAATTCCATAAAACCCGTAATTCCAGAGCGCACATTGCTGCGCGAACCTTCAGCTGAACTCAACGTAAACCAAAAGGATCAGGATGTTCTGCCACCATATGAGGTGCTCGATGCTCTGCTAGAGGATTATGTGGTTGATAACCTGCCTTTTGCTGAGCTTGCCGACAAGTATGGAGAAGAAACCACAAGCAAGGTTCTGCATATGGTCAAAACTAGTGAGTTTAAGAGAAAACAAACTCCGGTAGCTCCGAAAGTATCCAGGCGTAACTTTGGAAAAGGTTGGAGAATGCCCATCGTTAATGGATTCAACCCAGACCGTGACACTGGCTAGGAATAATGGTATAATAAATTTCTGCGGGGCGTAGCGCAGCTTGGTTAGCGCGCTTGCCTTGGGAGCAAGAGGTCGGCGGTTCGAATCCGCCCGCCCCGACCAGGATGGGCCCGTAGCTCAACTGGACAGAGCATCGGCCTTCTAAGCCGAGGGCTGCAGGTTCGAGTCCTGCCGGGCTCACCAAGATGGTGAGCGTAGCTCAACTGGTCAGAGCACCAGACTGTGGATCTGGGGGCTGGGGGTTCGAGTCCCCTCGCTCACCCCATACTTAATGGGCCCGTAGCTCAGGTGGATAGAGCGACAGCCTCCTAAGCTGTAGGCCGCAGGTTCGAGTCCTGCCGGGCTCACCACTAGCCGCGCCTGTGGCTCAATTGGATAGAGCAGCGGACTTCGGATCCGCAGGCTGGGGGTTCGAGTCCCTCCAGGCGCGCCAACAGATGCTCAGCGATAACTGTGCGTGTTACTCTTCAAAGATGAATATCTCTTCTAGGGGTGCGTTTACAGCTTTTGCAATGTCCATGGCAAGCTTTAGGGAAGGGTTGTACTTACCAGCTTCTAAACGCACTATGGTTTCCCTGCGCACATGTACCATGTTTGCTAATTCTTCTTGGGTTAACCCAGCTAATTGTCTGTATTTCTTAAGGTTACATATAAACTTCGCCATAGGAAAGCCTACTCAACGCTTCTCCAAATTGTAGAGTTTTATTCCGTAGGTAGTGATCAATGATGCGTAGCATATAGCCACAAGCCCAACGGAAATGTGTCCCAGAATCGCTGCTGGGAAATACAATGACATTATCAAGTTTATGAGGAAGAAGATCGTTACTTCAACTATTGCCACATCGAAGGCAAACGCTTTTGCTGCTCTTACGTCTTCATAATAACGTTCGTCGAGCACACTGGTGTCTATCCGAGCAACGAAGAAGTTAGCCAAGAAAGCAAAAAATGCAAAATAGCTAAGATACGACGGATCATGGGTTGAGAAGTAGTTTAAACCAATTAGACCAAACAAACTGAAAAACCCAAAAAGGAAATTCACACGTTTTGACATAGTTTTCCTCCTTTAGAAAGTGCAGTGGCCGTCTACTTAGTGATAATTATATCACATCACATTGGAGATACTGTAGAAGTAACAAATCATTTTTCTTTAAGCTCTTTTAAGCATGTAAGGTTTGCCTTCAAGTTTTTGAGTAAACTTTACCTGGTTAATGACCAATTCCACGATATCAGCAGGGAATTGTTGCTTTAAGTCTTCAGCTGTTTTGCCTTCCTCCAAGCCCGCAAGTATTTGATCTAAAGTTTCATAGTTGACTCCGAGAGAATACTCATCGGTAATGCCCGGAATGAGATCGGGGCTGGGTGGTCTATTCCTTATGTCCTCTGGCACTGAAAGGTATTCGCTCAGCTGCCTTACTTCGGTCTTGTAGAGGTGGGCGATGGGCGCCACGTCACACACGTCGTCACCGTACTTAACGTAGAAGCCGATTAGTCTTTCAGACAAGTTTGTGCACCCCACTAATAAGTAGTTATTCTTCTCAGCGTAATAGTACAGGGTCGCCATTCTTACTCTGTGTTTTATCCTGTAATAGGCAATTCCTTCATAGAAATAAGGTAGCTGTGTGGGCGGCTCTTCACACTGTGCAAAGAAAACCGGTTTGTTAAGTTTTTTTGTGTAATCATTGTAGAAACGTCTTACGATGGATTCTTTAAGCCCTCTGGTAGGCAACAAAAACAATGGCATGTCCTTGTAGACTCCGAGATGCCTTAGCAGTGGGGTCATGGATATGATTTTATAAGGTACCTTCTCTTGCTCCAGAAGCGAACGGGCCAAAGTAGTTGACTTCTTCTCTGTATCTCTCTCTGGTAGTATCAAGCCAAGGACATTTTCTTTGCCAACAGCTCGCACTAGAAGCTTAAGTACCACTGCGGAGTCCAAACCTCCGCTTACTCCGATGACGTAGCCGTGCTTTTTCTCACTCACCAGCGCTTCACGGAGAAACTGTTCAATTCTCTGCGTTTCTTCCATGGCTGAGTTCATAACACAATTATAGTTATGCTATGGTCTATTTGAGTAGTAATTCAGCTTTGCTTATGAGTTCTTAGGTTTGTTGACAGCTGATTTAACATGTGATACTATTTAAATGTTCGGGGCCCGTAGCTCAGGAGGCAGAGCACCGGCCTTTTAAGCCGGGAGTCGCAGGTTCGAATCCTGCCGGGCTCACCAGTGGGCCGTTAGCTCAACAGGTAGAGCAACGGACTCTTAATCCGTGGGTTGCAGGTTCGAGTCCTGTACGGCCCACCAAAATGGGTGCGAAGGTGGCGGAACTGGCAGACGCGCTGGACTTAGGATCCAGTGGGCTAAACCCGTGCGGGTTCAAATCCCGCCCTTCGCACCATTTTTTATTAGTGGTAGCGAAATAGTAGACAGTAATCAAGTTGAGGAGGTCTGATGATGAACTTGAACAAAATCTCTTCTGTGGAAGTGTCTGTTGAGGAAACATACGAGGGAGAGCAGTTTCAGAACATTGAGAATAAAACACTAGAAAAACTTGCGCGTCGTGTTCAAATCCCTGGTTTTAGAAAAGGGAAAGCACCAGTTAACTTGGTAAGAAACTACGTAAACCAAAGTTACCTTCAAGAAATGCTAGTGGATGAAATCGTAGACGATGTACTTCGCAGTGTAGCTTCAGAGTTAGAAGCGCCCGTGTACAAGGTTCACATAAAAGAATCAAATATTGAAGAAAAAAAAGCTTACATCAAAATGGTGATTGAGTTGCTACCACAACCAAGGTTTGATGACATTGATTTTTCTAAGCTTTCTCCTTACGAAGAACCAAAGGTAACTGAGGAAGAAATTGAAGATGTAGTAGACCATTTACTGGAAGATCAGTCCGTAATAAGAAGTGTGGAAGTGGAGAGGCCAGAAGACGGCTATCTTGCTGAGATTGAATGGGCTCTTTTGGATGAACAGGGCAATCCCTTGAAACCTAGAAGAACGACTATTGAGATTGGTAAAGAAGAGTTCTTAGAGGGAACTGATGATCTGGTAAAGAGTATGACTGTGGGTGAAGAGAAAAACATGGCAACCCCTGACGGGGAATCCCAAATACGTATAAAGTTGCTTGATATAAAGGGGAAGGTAAAACCTGAACTAACTGACGAACTGGCAGCTGATTTAGGCTTCGAAAATGTAGAGAACTTAAGAAAAGCTGCTGAAGAAGAGATTAGAAGGTATAAACTAGATCAGTACGTAGATGAGTGGCTGAATAATATTTTAGATGACGTAGCAGAGCAGCTGGAGATTCAGCTTCCACCTTCCATGATAGAAGATGAGTATGAGCATCGCTATGAAGAGTTTATTAACATGCTTGAAAATAGTGGTTTAAACTTGGAGTCTTATGCTTCACAAGTGCAGAAAACCCCTAATGAGGTCTTAACAGAAATCCGCGAGAATGTAACGAAGTCACTAAAACGTTATTTTGTACTAGAGTTCTTAAAGAGTGCCTTTGGCATAGAGGCTGATGAAGCTGAGGTTAATGAATACTTGAAAACTCGTCAGGGTATAAATAGACAAGAAGCTCGTTACAATGTAGAGCTGGAGAAACTTACTGAGGTATTGAAAGAAAAAGTTTCGGCAAACAAGGAGGTTTGATTAATGAGCCCACTCATACCGTATGTTGTTGAGCAAACGCCACGTGGTGAGCGTGGTTACGATATATATTCAAGGCTTCTAAGAGACAGAATCGTGTTCATCAACGGTGAAATTGAGCCAGAGATGGCAGGAGTCGTCATAGCACAGCTACTATTCTTGGAAGCAGAAGACCCTAAGAGGGATATATATGTGTACATTAATTCACCTGGCGGTATTGTCACAGATGGTTTAGCTATTTATGACACCATGCAGTACATCGAGCCCGATGTGGTAACCATGTGTATTGGGCAGGCAGCAAGCATGGCTGCAATCCTTTTAGCTGCCGGTACGAAAGGTAAAAGGTTCGCACTTCCGAATTCTCGCATTCTCTTGCACCAACCCATGGGAGGAGTGCAAGGGCAAGTGACTGATGTGGAAATACAGGCAAAGGAATTAGTAAGGATTAAGCAAAGGATAAATGAGATTTTAAGTGTACATACAGGTCAACCAATTGACAGAATATTGGAGGACACTGACAGAGATTTCATACTGACTCCGGATGAAGCTGTTCAATATGGTGTCATAGATCAAGTTATAACTAAGCGTATTAGGAAAGAGGATTAGTAGCTATGCCGAAGGAAATTAGGTGCTCTTTCTGCGGTAGGACCGCAGACGAAGTAGATCAGATGTTAGCTTGGCCAAACGGTTTGTACATCTGCAACTATTGTGTTGAAGATGCTCACAAGCTTCTTGATGCAAACAAGAAGAAAGCATCTGATCCTACGGTTCTTGATGGCAAGCTGCCTACACCGCAGCAAATTAAAAGCTTCCTAGATAACTACGTAGTAGGCCAGGCAAAGGCCAAGAGAATCGTTTCGGTGGCTGTTTACAACCACTACAAGCGGGTTAGAAGCAAACTTCGTGGTGACTCTTTTGGTACGGAACTTGGAAAGAGCAACATACTTTTCATAGGGCCTACGGGCACTGGAAAAACTTATGTTGCCCAAAACTTGGCAAAGTTTTTAAATGTTCCGTTTTCCATAAGTGATGCT
>Ga0209508_1002415_pt1 | contig 12326 bp, 5 predicted proteins | sample AD_UKC129_MetaG_FD_184427 | JGI IMG/M metagenome (GOLD analysis project Ga0209508, IMG submission 184427) | Active sludge microbial communities of municipal wastewater-treating anaerobic digesters from Canada - AD_UKC129_MetaG (SPAdes) (version 2) | ecosystem: Engineered > Bioreactor > Anaerobic... | reverse complement strand
TTTCCGGCTGCCTTTCCGTCTACATAAGATTCACCTAAAATGAACGCAGTAACTATTCCGACAATCCACTTATAGGCTACTGGGTCGATCGGCGCACCGAGTCCCTCATTCAGAATAATAAAAATAGCGCTGAACAGCGCCGATAAGAATTTACGGCTTTTCAGTCTTTGTAGAAACGGTCTCATTTCTTCAACACCCCTTCCCGTTCCAGAATAACCAGGGTTTTCAATGTAGACTCCGGCAGGTTGATATTACCTTTGCCATCGCCAGTCAGTGATTTCCTGTCTATTAGTTTCTTCACCAAAGGCTTGCCCCAATCTGGCACATCATTAAGGGTCTTATAGATCATTTCATCACCTCCGTAATGTTCGGCCAAAGCATCTGCAATACAATAGCCTATGTATTGCAGTTCTTCATCCGTATCTGCTATCTGGCGGTCAATAGGGTTATCTATAAAGCATGGCTCCACTATCACGGCAGGCATTTTGCTAACTCTTAAGATTCCAAAATACTCAGCATTACCTGCGCTGTTTGCCTTGCTCTTGTAAACTCTGACCTCTGTCTGGCCAGCCCTTTTAATACCTTCTGCCACGGCATTAGCCAATTCCAACGCTCCAGGCTCCCAAGAATAAATGACTTCGCCACGGTCACCTCCACCAGCATTAAAATGGAAGGACAAAAGCAGATCAGCACCAAAGTTATTAGCTGCCCTTGCGCTGTCGCCCATCTCCAGGTTGCCCTGTTCAACTTTCACTTCCCAGCCATGCTGTTGCATTCGGTTAGCAAAGGCATGGGCTACTTTAATGTTCATTTGATGCTCAACAAAGGAACCGGATACAGCTCCTGGATCCCCGCGTTCACCGTGGCCTATGTCGATATAGACCTTCAATTAATTCACCTCCCTAGTAGCGCCAAAATAAAATCTGTCCCCGCATAGCCCAAAGCGATGATGGCGACTAGTAATACACCGCTTGCTTCCGTCCCCAGCAGGGCAATGCCGGCTATAGTTCCCACGGTACACCCTACCATCAGATTGACTGCTACCTGTAGACCAGTCTGCTCCCGAATAGTGAGCAAATGAATTATACCGCCCACCATACCAAGGAAGGCCCCCAGCAGTATGAATATCATGGCTTCCACTGCTCCTCACCACCTCCCTGTGTGATTTTGGTCTTGGTTATGCCGCTTAAGGCCCACAACTCAACGGTCGTAAAGCCAAACCAGCACCCGATGAGGGTCGTTGGCTCTGAACCCGTGCGTAGAAATAGATATAAAACAGCCCCGGTAAACAGTGCGTTAAGCAGTATTACCAGAGCCACAATTTTTTTACTAAACGCGTTCATCTTGCACTCCTTTCTTATAAAACTTTTCGCAGGCGTCGATTCTCTTATGCGCCTGTTTTACAGACTCCTCGCACCGGATCAACCTCTCCCCGGTTTCCTTAACGTCCTGCTTTACCGCACTCAGCTCGGACTTGATCTCAAAGATCCCGTTTGAAATGGTCTCCAGCTTAACGATTACCGTTGTCATTTGCGCAGCTTCTTCCCTGGTATCTCTTTCTTCATTTCTCCTGAGATTTGATATGCCGAAAAAAAGAGCTGCGGCTACCGATACCCCCGAAAACAACAGGGCAAGTTCAATGGTCAATAATATCCCCTCCCCAATTAGTAATCTCCACAAACAAGCAACAGAGCCACCATGCAGTGACCCTGTTGCTTAATGGAGTTATTTATTCGCTGCGTTGTTGGCTCTCGTCTGAGCAATGTACTCCTCAAATTCTTTGTCGAGTAACTTGACCTTCGCTTTTAGTTCGGAGCTAAGACCATAGTTTAGATAATACTGCTCCGTTAAAACCTCAGGCGTAAGCCCTGCTTCGTACATTTTTATGAATACCAGGGTCTCCCTGGCGAGCCTACCTCTCTCCTTCTCTATCTCTTTAATCCAGTAACCTTTTTCTGCTGGGCTTAGATAAGGAGTATCCCTAAATGTTCTAATCAGGGAGTTGGCTGGGCCGAAGGTGTTGCGTATATCCACGCACTCTTTCAAGTACCAGTATAAATTCCAGTCCTTGTCTGGCATGGCTCTGTACGCAGCATCAACCTGCCCGTTTTCAATAAGCCTATCATATCTCTGCTTCTGTTTTTCCAGGGTTTCCCATTTGCGATAGACCTTGTTCATTGATGTTCCATAGTCATCCTTCAGTAAGAACACCCTCAACATTGGGAGCGATTCAGCGTCCATCCCCGTAACTCTGGAAATAATATCCTCCGTGTAGGGGCGCTCGCCCACCATCTTTTCTCGATAAGTCGGGACATCCACAGGGGCGATGGCGTTTATCAAGTAATTCGCGCCCTCTATCGCCATGTCCGTCAAGTCTAGTGTCAATGTCCCCAGACCGCCGAATGTGGTGTTGATCAAGCTCTGCATCGCTATCGGAGAAGCAATGGTAGCATCCTCAAGTCCTATGGAGCCCATGAGTCTACCCCATCCAATTAACAGATGCGGAGTCTCTGAAGTGTACTGGTACATAGCCAATTCATCCTGTAGCGATGCAGGAACCGAGCTCATCCCATAGAACTGGTTGAATCCCGTGCTAGCTTCACCCAACACGTTTAGAACCTGCGGGAACATACTACTAGGCATTACACTGTGCATGAAATTGTCCGTTGCCCACTCCTTCATATACTGCGTCCATGTTGCCGGATCCTTGTCAAAGACGTACTCGAGGAATGTTTCTATGGTATTAGCAAACAGCATACTGGTGTCAAACGGCTTAGGTATCCGCACTATCACATCAGAGAATGGAACCGGCACCAACCAGTAGTTGACTCTAATGTAACTATGAGCCTCGTCGATTCTTCTCTTTTGGTCGTCGCTGGCGAGTGCCCTTAGTGCCATAGAGCCAAGTGTAATCGGAATATTAGCCCACATAGCCCTTATCAAAAATTCCTTCGGGTTCTTTTTGAATTGCCTCCAGAGTTTATACTTGCTCTGGATTGGCGAGTTAAAAAACGGGATTACGGAGTTCACGGGTCTTATCCATGTTCCCGCCATACCGAAGTCCTGCTGGTCCATAGACCTAAATGCAGCCTCCTTGCGACTTGCTCCGGTTTCTCTCGCCTTGACATACTCAGTAAAGCGGGAAATGTTTTCAGCAACGGTCGCCTTTTCTTGCAACCAACGGATTGGGCTGTAATCCTGCATCGACTTGCGACCAGTGACGTCCCTATAGAAGTTATTGTGCCGAGATACGATGTCATTTAGGAAGTTGCCCATGCCTGCGCTATCTTCCAAGAACTCTTCCCATAACTGTTGTAGCCTTGGGTCTTTCCACGGCGTACTCAGGAACAGCGTCGTTTCGCAAAGGTCCTTGAACGCAACACCCGAATCCGTAGCCACGTATCCATGGAAGGTATCTCTAAAGGCGTTCTTGACCCAGAACTCGGGAGTAGCAGTTGCACCAGTCCTCAGTACGTCACCGAATCCCTTGGCCAACTTCCATACCCAATTATCATCAATCTGTCTGTTCATGGTCTGGATTGCTGCAATAACTTCAGAATGAGCCTCGTAGATGACAATCTTTCCTTTTTCCTTGCCTACTACGAAAGTAGCCCGATCCCTGCTCTTAGAGCGTATCACAGTTCCTGCTTCTAGCGCCTCTAAATCCTCCTCCGTGAGGCCACTTGCAGGAACCTCCCGACCATCCTTCTGGACAACATACATATCTTTCAGTACCGGCACATTGTTGTACTTCTTAACAAAAACACCCTCCATGCCGCTAGCAGCAAACCCTTCTATGATTCTGTCCATCTTGCGGATGATGGTGTTCATTTCGATAGCCCGTTGGGCTCTGGTATAACTCTCCATGGCGCTAGTCAGCATATCCTGAATAGGTAGTGTACTGCCTTTCCGTCCCATTATCGGCTCCAGGACTCCCTCGAATGACACAGCGTCCTTGATGTCCTTAGCCGGGTCAAAGTCAATGATTTTACTATTTTTTAGGTAACGGAACATTGGCACATAATTCGGATATGCTTCCTTTAGGGTGTTGTAGGTCTTTTCAGTTATGACCTCGCCCTCCAGCATATCGTCGAGAATCTTCTGGTAGAATTTTACTAGTTCCCGATGCGCCTGTCTGACCTTTTGCTGTTTGCTCTTTGGCATCTTAGCGAGCTCGGCGTTGACTTCATCCAGTAACTCTTGAATCCTTTCATCAGAGAATCCAGAGGCGTCCTCCCGTTTATTCTCGGCCTTATCTCTAAAGAACTTGTTCACATCCATGGCATGAGTAGCTATCGCCAACTTAGCCACAATATGCTCCATTTCGTCGCTGTAATTACCTTCCTCGTCGGTTAGGAGTTCGGCAGTTTTCCTGAAGTCTTTTAGGAGTTTGTGGTAAGTGCGGTTCTCGATACCGCCGTACATTCTGGCTAACTTATAAATACTATCGTCGGCATCTGCTAGCTTGCCACAAGCAAGTTCTTCCATTAACCGCAAGGCCGCCTTATCGTCTATAAAGTTGCGCATGGTCTTGTAGTATGCCATAGACTTATAGTAGCGCCACTTTTCCTTAATGGTTAGAGGCTTTCCGTTAACATCTGCTTGGTACTGAATCGCCCCCATTAAAAAGACATTCATTAGATTGTCCTTGACTAAGAATTTCTCTAAGGGGTTCAACTTCACGTTGTCAACGGACCGCTTGACTTCAATGGCTGCGTCCTGCAATGCCCCTTCGCCTAGGGCAAAGCCAATGCCCTGCGCTCCTTCCCTTACGACCTCCCCAGGAGTAAGAGCTAGTTTCCTTTCCTCTGGATCGTTGATTTTGGTGTTAAATATTCTGGCTATGGTGTCCAGTATTCGCTCTTGTTTAACGGGCTTAGATCCCTCCGTCTCCGTGCCTGGTTGCTCTGCAACTGTCTCCGCTCCTACTGGCTGAGTTGGTCTGCTCGCCCTTGCTTGTGAGGCGAAATAGTCTACGAAGAAGTTGATGGAGTTATCCCTGACCTCGGACATGACCTCTAAATGCTCGGCAACATTCTGTTTTTCTTCTCTTAGTCTATTCGTTACCGCATCGTTGCCCGCCGCCTTTGACTCTTTGATTCTATTTTCATAGTAGTAGTCGTTGGCTTCACGCAGTGCCTTGAGGCTCTTTAGACGGTTGGCTTCATCCAACGCAGCCTTGTAACGGCTTCTCCAGCCCTCTTGAAACTCCGCAACGCCCTCTTCGTCGTAGGTTACGGTGGGAGTTTCTTTTCTTATCCCTATTCCAGTAAGCTCTCCAGCACTGACAGGGGAGTCATCGAGCGCCATGGCAGCTTTGACTGCGTCAATCTGCCCAGTAGCCCCGAGCATACCTAGCTTCCTGCGAGTGATGTCAAAGCCCCAGTCATCAACAGCATGGTCAGCTTTGACGAATATCACCTTTACATCACTCTTGGTGCTTACTCTCCATGCTCTGCCTAGTGCCTGTAGAGTTTCGATTGCACTAAACGGAGGCACGGCGAATATAACGGTTCTGGGACTGTTCCCACGGGTATCATCCAGGGATATTGACACGCCGCCCTTTTGGATAGTTGCCAGAGCGATCCGACCCACCCCATCTTGGAACTTGGGAATTTCTGTTTTCATCGGGTCGATATTGCCGTATATTTGAGCAACCTGACTGTAATATGGTGGCTTGCCCTGCTTCTCCCTAAAGTAAGAGTCAAACCTCTTCTTTAGTTCGGTAAGCGTCCCTGGGCCGTCGGGGACTCCTCCTATCTTGAGTAGTTCCTCCTGTACTAATCGCTCCAATAGGTCAAGCGATTCGCTTTTCGAGAGCTTTCTTCCCCCCCTTTTTTTCACCTCCCTCTTTACTTTTTCCTGGAACCAGTAGCTGTCATAAAGTTCCTGCTTAACCTGTTCAACAAGCGTGGTTGGATTAACTTGACTAGCAAATATTATTACCTGCCTGCCGTTCTCAATTTCCTTGATTGCCAATTCTTCGATCTGCTTTATCTTTTGGGTTTCCAAATATCTCCTTTGAGCCATCCATACCCTTGCTTTAGAGAGCGGATCTTGTGAGCCCTGGTCAACGATTCCAATGATCTTATTAAGGGCGTTTCTTATTGTGGTCCCTACTTTATACTCATGTACCTCGACGCTCACTCCGTCAAGAGCTAGTTCTCTTTTCAGAAATAGTCCTGCGTCAGTGAGTTCGTGGAAGAGTAAGTCCATTTGATTGGCAGTGTAATTCGCATCGCGTGAATGCCATCTTCCTGGGGCGGACGATTTTTTGTTTTCCACGAAATAGTAGCCCATTTTTTGCATGAACCCCTCTATGCCCCCGTACTCCTCGTTTAAGAATCCGAGCTTCTTTAGGTACAATAAGTGCTCGCCTTTCTCTGCTACGGTAGCTGTGACAAACATTACTTTTTCCGCAGCCAAGCTGAGGTCAACGCCCTCTGAAGACTTTCCCCCCATGTCATCTTGGTAGGCATTCTTTAAGTTGTGAGCCTCGTCAAATATGACAACATCGGGAATCCTCCCGAGCTTCTGTACGATCGGCTCGTCACCTATGGATAGATAGTTATAGGCAATCACATTGATAAAACCCTTGCGCATTTTTTCTCGTTTGTTCGCTTTTTTGGTAGCCGCTAGAAACTTAAACTTCGTCCTGGGGATTCCCAGTAAGTCCGCATCTCTGAGGAATGCCTCTTCAAAACTCTTTGCGTCGTGGAGGACAAGTAAGACATCCTTACCGCTACGAGAGTAATGTTCTGCGACGGCCAGCATCTGAGCGGTCTTACCCGCGCCAGTTCCATCTGCCAAGATAAATGCTCCGTGGGTGTCGAGTCCTTGGATTGCAAGTGCCACTCCATCCTTCTGGTGTTCTTCTAAAACATCCCAAGCTTTCTTTCCAATATTGATTTTTGGGTTCTTATTTGCTTTAACTCCCTTCGTAACAAATAACTCTTTGGAGCCCTTTCCAGATCCCGTCTTATACTTTGTTCCTGTAAGTCTAGTAACATCAGTTCTTCGTGGAAGTCCGGTAAGGTAGCCCCTATCATCTGTTTCTCCCGTTCGGTTCTGAGCCTCTTGGACATATTCGTCACCTCCGAACTTTTCCATCAACCTGGGCACTGGTGAATTATTGGCATCAGCAGTGACCCATTCGTAACAGCGCTCCACTTCATTGTATCTCCAGTTCATCCTGTAGAGATACTCACCGTAGGTAGCGATATTGCCGCTAATCTTCCAGACATACTTGTATTCTTGTTCCCCAGTCATGGGTTCGCGGCGCTTCTCGATGCCCATGTGCAGGTTTAGCCCCAGTCTCTTTAGGACCCTAATCGGAACAGAGTCCTCTAAAGAAGTCGGAGACATAACTTCGTTGTATCCAACGAATACTTCATTGAGCTTTGCGAGCTGTTTGTCAGTTAATTTTTTCCCACTAGCTAATATCTCGTTGATCTTATCGAATTGCTTCTTGACTTTGTCCATCTCTTTTGCGCGAAGCATCTTCTTGGCTTGCCCCCGAGCTAATAAGTCCTTGGTTTTCTCAGATATTTCTTTTAACTCTGGGCTTGCTTTCTGCTGTTTTGATTCCTTAAATCTAGTGACCTTACTTTTCTCGGCATTGTATAGTCTTGCTACTAATTGTCTGATTGCGTCTGGATTATCCTTGACCCTCTCAAGATCTTTTAATGCCTCTGGGTGCGACTTACTCAGAACCTGTTTGGCTCGTTCGTAATAGTTGATTCCTCCACGCTGCATACTCTGGAACTCTACGCCGGTATCAGAGCCGGTGTCCGGGTTAGAATCAAATAAGTCGAGAAGATCTTTAAGTTCTTTGGCTCTTAACTGAGCGAGTTCTTCCTCCGAAACAAGGTCTGCATTACTTAGGATCAAGTCCAGGTCCCTTAAAATATCGTCTAACTCCGAGGACTCTTCGACTTTCTCCTTCGTAGTAACCTTGGGAGCTTTCTCCTGCTTGGTAACTTTGGGCGTCTGAGGTGCTTGCTCCTTGATTACCTTGCCCTGTTTTGGGAACTTCTTGGGCGGAGTTTTGGCCAATAGCCGCTCATTTAGTTCCTCAGATATAACTTCTAACCGTTTGATGCTATCTGAGCGCTCCTCATTGTATTCCTCTACCGCATATGCATCAGGCAGACCCCATTCTTCTGCCTCGGCGGGGTCAATCTCCTCCGAGTCATAGGCAAGTCGAAGTGCCTTCCTAATGTAACCCAAAGCCTCTTCAATCGTAGCCTCGTCGCCATCTTTAGCATATCTTTCTACTTCACTTGCCCAAGCCACGATGTTATCCCAGTAGTGAAGTCCATTGGCATCTGGGTCAAAAGCCTTGGTCATGCTGGCCTCGAAGTCTGGTGTTTCGGCTTCTGTTTCGGCTTCTGTCTCCGCCTCTACTTCCGCCTCTACTTCGGCTTCAGGGAGTTCTGCTTCTACTGCTACTTCTGGTTCTACCACTTCTGGCTCTGTCTCTGCTATTTCCGGCTCAGTAGCGACGGCGGTTTTCGGCTCAGTAGCGACGGCGGTTTCCTGTACCTCTGGTTCGGGAGCGGCCTGTACAACATCTACAACCGGAGCTTCCCCTTGTACTGGCGCTTCCTCGGTCACCTGTTCAATCGGAGTCAGGTGCTTCTTGGCTATCCAATACGGCTTCCCGCCCTTTTCGCCCTCGGCAACATCTGTCCTTCTAACCCTTACAGTTGATTCCTTCTCCTCCAGAATCACCACTTCTTTGCCATGCGGGTTGAGAGCAATATTTCCAGGGGCAAAGGCTTTGGCCTCTTCGGCTGCCCTGTGTCTTTCTTCAGCTGCTTCCCTTGCAATCTTGCTTAACTTTTTGTCAGTCTCGCCCTTCTGGCGAACTGGCTCGACCTCGCCGTATTCGGCAATAATGTCATCCGGAGTCGCCTCACCTGCGTTAACTCGCCGAGCAATCTCTAAGGCAGCAGCTCTGCCCGACGTCCCCGGCTCCGGAGCTCTCCATATCGGCTGGTCGGTGTCCTTGTCGTACACAAAGAAAACCTGTTTCTGAGACTTTTTCCCAGAGGATCCCTCGATTAAAATCGAGTGAGTGCGAACCACCGCTCTGTTTTGTCTGTGCTGAGAATACTGCTGTCCCACCTTTTCAGCCATCTGTAACAATGCGTCTGCTTCCGCAAATACTTGTTTAACATCGTGCTCAGGCGCAACATCAGTGAATAACGACTTGATGTGCTCAACTATTTTCTTTAGATAGTTGTAAAGCTGTTCAAAAGCACGGGGCGACTCCTTGCGTAAGTTGATCCAGAATTGCTCTGAGTTTATGGCCTGTCCCATTATATCTCCGGCCATCTCTACGAACTCTTGGCTTATATCGGCTCCCGCATCAAGCATATCGAATAAGCCTTTGACATACTCCTTGTCCTTGATGCCTGCGTTTTCTACTGCCGTTAGGTATTCTCTAAAAACGCCCTTGTCAAAACCTTTGTCTGCAATCATAGCATGGGTCAATTCGTGACCGATTACCGCCATTGCGGGGTTCTCGCTGTTTACATTAACGAAGATTGTGCCAGTTTCCTTATTGAACGCTCCCTTGGGACCGCCGTATTGATCAATAACGGGACTTGCTTCAAAGAAAACTACCTTGTGGCCGAACGCCTTTTGAACCAGTTCCTGTATCTTTGCTTGTTTTTCATCGGGTTCAACCACATAGGCGTATGCCTCGGTGAGCTCGGACAAGTTTCTTTGCAGGACAGGGTGCTTATTGACGAAGTCCTTAATGACATTTTCCGTCTCTTGCTGCACGGCCTTCTGTTCTTCGGTTTGCTTTTTGAGAGCTCGGTTATACTTAATTACGAAAGGAGTATGGATCTTTAACCTGCCGACATACTCCTTGGCTTGCTGGGCTTCCCTTTCACTCTGAGCGTTCATTAACTCGACCTCTGACTGTCGAGCGAAGAAGTCGGGCTGTGCTTGCTTGACGACATTAACATATTCGTTGCCAAGTTGGTCGATGAGACTGCGATCGACATTGCCGTTGTAATAGAGAGCATCAAAGATGTCTAGTCCAGCGTTTAGATCTCCGCCCGTGGATCTATAGATTAAGGACGCCAGACCTCCTAAAGCAGATTCGTCTGCTCTGGCAAGGGAAGCCTCTATATACTTCACCTTGTCGGCAAACTCCTGAGAACCGAGGATTCTAGACAAGATGTCCATTAACTCCTCGTTGCGTTGCCGCCAGAAGCTGCCATCTTGCAACCCAAGGGAATCAAATATCTTACTACCTTCTGGTGTAAACAGAAACTTGGACATTACGGAGTCATAAACAAAACTTCCATCGGCATCTCCGGTTTCCTGCATGGTGTTAACTATGGTATCCAGTAACATAGCACGCTGTTCTTGGGGCAGTTTATTGAGGACTGCGCCATAAACCGCAAAGCGGTTGAACATTTTCTCGCCCTGGCCTTGATATTCGCTCAGGGTTTCGACGTATGCTCTGAAAATAATGCGCTGGGCTTCCTTGTCCTGGGCCATTAGGTCGTCAAAAGCAGAATACACCGCCTCGTCCTCTGTCATTCCGGCATCCATATTAGCCATTATCTTATTGTTCAGAATGGTTAACCTATCCTCAGAGAGTCCCTCTCTGATTTTGGTAATGTAGTTTTCCTCTAAAATAGGGTCAACATCACTCACTTTAGGAAACCTTGCGGACTGAACGCTCTCCTGGATCTCGCCACCGCCCCAAGGAGTATCGAGGTCATCTCCAGAGTATCCAATATCAACTTTGACTTTAGAAGGATCAACTTTGACTTTAGAAGGATCGACTCCTGACCTCCTGAGCGATTGAGCCGCCATCCCTCCTCCGGCAAAAGTCGCACCAAATACACGGCCAGCCCAATGCGCCTCTTCCGCCTCTGGGGAAAAGAGATCCACTTCCTGCCCAGTTGCCCATTGGCTAATTCCGGTTTGCAGTCGCTCTGAAGTACCCTCTATCTCACCAGTTGCAAGTATTTTGCCGCCCGCTTTAGCGAAATCACCAGCCTTACCTGCCCTGGCTATGATGTTTTCAGCAAGTTTAATTGCCTTCCCTGCTTTAGATGCCTTAGCTAGCGCACTCCATTGAGGTCCAAGGAAAACCAGAGCCATTTCAGCGGTGTTAGCAGCTCCCAAGAGGGCCATGTTAGCCCTTGTCGCTTTATAAAAGGCTTTTTTTCCAAGCCAATGGGCTTCCTGTACGGTCTTACCTTCCTCTAGACTCCTATGGAAAACCTCCTGGTAGGCACTAGAACCCTCGTCCTTCGACTCCATCGCGGTTGCCTTGGCTATAGAAGCCGCTATCAATCCCCCGCCAGCGGCCCAGCCAATAGGTCCACCAAAGGCTATCAACCCCGCCCCTACGATACCAGCGCCGATCGACATGACAAGAGATTCGTCCATCATCGGAACAGAGAAAAGCAGGGTCTTGTAAAAATCCCTGCTCGTAAGCCTGTCTCCTAGATTTTTGTATTGAACATCGGACTTTGGGAGCCCCTTTTCATACCTCGATAGCTCTTGGGTGAGCTCTTTTAGTTCCTCCTCTTTCCAGTACGGATCATTCCTCTCGGCTCTCTGGGTATAGATATTAGTTATGTCTTCCTGAATAGCTCCTGCTTTTATTGCTTGAAGGAATTCAGGGGCATTGGACTTGGGCTTGGGCTTGGTGGTCATGGCTTCAACGGCAGCCTGCTTCCTGGAAGTAGGCGTTCCCGCCATGCCAGAGGCTATGCGCTCTTTGAGTGCCTCGGTATTTCGCCTTTCCTCCTCATATATCTTTTGCCAAGTTCGTTCTTGAAAACTACGATGCAATGGGTTTCACCCCTCTCACTTAATAAATGCCATTGTTCTATTTTCTGTCTCTATCTTTTGGGGGCCTTCCTTGGTATAGTGGGCGGTATAATTCATTACCAAACTTAATGCCGGCGGGAACAAAGTTGCCATATTCGTCAATCGCAAGCGGGGGTGTATATCTATCCTTATCTATATATAGGTCATAGAACCATCTGTTTTTCCGCCCGCCCATGGTATCGAAGTAGTTTCCTCCGGCATCCATAGCTTCCCTAATTTTAGGATCCGTTTTGCTCAATTCACCGGCCTGTCGCAATATTGCATCCAGTAACTCCTCCCCAGAATAGGCAGAACCTTGAGATAAACTAAAATAGGCAATCGTGTCGTCTATAGCCCGTTGAAAAGGAACATCGCTCTTGCCGATGTAATGTTTCATTCGCTCCTGAAGAAACCGAAGGGCGGTGTTACTCCTCTCAGCAGAGCGTTCCTTTTCGGAGTACTCCTTGAAGCCGTAA
>Ga0209508_1002414_pt1 | contig 12330 bp, 10 predicted proteins | sample AD_UKC129_MetaG_FD_184427 | JGI IMG/M metagenome (GOLD analysis project Ga0209508, IMG submission 184427) | Active sludge microbial communities of municipal wastewater-treating anaerobic digesters from Canada - AD_UKC129_MetaG (SPAdes) (version 2) | ecosystem: Engineered > Bioreactor > Anaerobic... | reverse complement strand
GCTCTTCAAGAAGTAGATAGTACTATACAGGAGTTAGATAAGATGGCCGAAGGTTTGAAAGAAGACTTAGGACAGTTTAAAATCTAATATACTAAGGAGGGAGGAATTCCTCCCTCCTTAGTATATTTCTTCTCATCTTTTTGCCTCCTCTTGAGAAAACATTCTTTCAGTTATAAAATTATTGCAAGATAGAGAGGGGTTTTCTGAAAATGAGAGGGGAGAAAAAGCAAAAAAAGTTAGTAAACATCTTTTTAGTTTTTCTTCTCTTTTTGCCTCTCCGAGGAGAGGCAAAAAGAGGTTTCTTCGTGGAAGATGGTGAGAGCCCCCTTCGGTTTTCCAGGAGGGAGAAGGGAGGGCACGGGAAATGTGCCTGGAAGCGTTAGGGCAATGGTCCACTGTTTCTGTTCAGTCTTTACCTAGTCTGGCTTCTGAAATTTATCACCAATCTTTAGCTTCCGGGATGAGCGTAGGAAAGAAGAGATGGCAGTTTCCCTCCCGGTGGGGATGTTTTTTAGTTGCTGTTTTGCTTCCCCCTTTTTTTCTGTTTAAGTTATTCTTTGCGCCGGAAATCGGGATACCAGACCAGAGAGCTGGTGGGAAAAAGTGAAGCGCTTGCTGAGGAAATAGAAAGGCGGGAGACCTTGGAAGAAGAGCTGCGCTTTAACCTTGACCTTCAGAGACTTGTTGCCGGTATTTCTTTCCGTTTTGTTACTGCTTCTTCTTTTAAAGAGGCAGTAAAATTTTTCCTGGAAGAAGGCAGGCATTTTGCCCGGGCGGATGAGGTTGTTCTTTTCTGGGAGGGAGAGGGCTACATTGGGAGGGAAGGGAAAATAGAAAAAATAAAGATGGAAGGGAAGATGGTTTCCTGGAGAGAAAAGTTATGTTCAGGAGGGCCAGTGTGGACAGAAGGGATAAGTATTCCCAAGGAATACTGGAGGAACAGGGAATCTGGAGAAATTAAGTTTCTCCTTTCTTTCCCTCTAGAAGCCGAAGATCGGTGTCTGGGGTTCTGGGAGTTAGTCTGGAGAGAAGGAGGGAGCGTAGATAAAATATGGATAGAAGCGCACCTTGACCTTTTCCAGGTTTTCTCCTATCTTTTGAACAGCGCCCTGGAAAGAGAGAAAATAAGAAAGGAACTGCAGCGAGAAAGAAACTGGCTGGAGACCATTCTTCGCTCCATTGCTGATGGCGTGATAGTTACCGATTTGGAGGGGCTGATTAATTTTATGAACCGGGAGGCAGAAATTCTTACTGGTTGGTTTTTAGAAGAAGCCCGGGGGAAGAAGTTAGAAGAGGTTCTTGTCCTCCGGGAAAAAGATAGTAGGAAGCCGGTAGAAAACTTGGTAGAGGAGATTCTGAGAAAAGGAAAACTGGAAACGAAAGAACCCTTTTTTTTGAGGAATCGAGAAGGGAAAGAAATAGTAGTTACCGATAGCGGAGCTCCTATTAGAAGAGACGGGGAGCTCCAGGGAGTAGTGCTCGTATTTCGGGACGTTACTGAACGCCAGATGATGGAAGAGGCCCTCCGCAGGAGCGAACATCGCTACCGCCTGCTTTTTAACCAGATGTTAGATGGGTTTGCCCTTCTGGAGGAGATTTATGATGAAGAGGGAGAGCCCGCTTTTGAATTCGTGTTTTTAGAGGCTAATCCTGCTTTTGAGCATATTACTGGCTTTAGTAAAAAAGACATAGTAGGACTTACTCTTCGAGAAGTTCTTCCTTTTCTGGATGCTTCTTACTGGGAGCTTCTTCACCAGGTGGCAGAGAAAGAAGAAGCCACCCAGATAGAGAAATTTGTTCTTTATGAAGATAAATGCTTAGAAATAGTGGCTTTTTCTCCCTCTCCAGGGCAGGTAGCTACTATCTGGCGAGATGTTACCGAGAGGATAAAAAGAGAAGAAGAAATCCGCTATCTTGGCTTTCACGACGCTTTGACTGGTCTTTATAATCGGGCTTTTTTTGAGGAGGAATTGCAGCGCCTGGATAAAGGAAAGCACTTCCCTCTGAGCCTCATTTTTCTTGATGTCGATGGCTTGAAGGAAATAAACGATTCTCTGGGGCACGAAGAAGGAGATAGATTGTTGAGAGAAGTAGTGCAAGTACTTCGAAAATCTACCCGGGAAGGGGATATCCTCACCCGGTGGGGAGGAGATGAATTCGTCATCCTTCTTCCTCAAACCACTGAAAATGATGCTCAACAGATTGGGGAGAGAATAGAAAAAAATTGTGAAAAGGCTCAAGGGGAATGCCTTCTTCCTTTGAGCCTTTCCTGGGGGGTAGCTACCAAAGAAGACGATACGGAAGATATAAGAGAAATTTTTCGCAGAGCAGAAGAGAGAACTTATCAGCGAAAATTCTTAACTCGCAAGGAATTTTTTCATTCTCTTATCTCTATTCTGGTACGCCGATTTTATGAAGAGGAAAAAATTCGGGAGCGCCAGATTAGGGTGGAGGAATTGATCCAGAAAATAGGAAGGAAGTGGGGATGGAAAGAGGAAGAGAAGAAAAAGCTACATTTTTTGACTCTTCTCTGGGTCTGGAGAAGGATGCTTCTTCCTGAATACCTGAAAGGAGATGGCTATCCCTTTTTACGGGAGGAACTGGTTAAAATTTACCCTGAGTTTGAGGAACAACTCCCTCTTTCATACTCAGAGTGGAACTCCCTGTTTTCAGAAATTTTACCCGGAGAGGGACGCTGGAAAGAGGGAGAGGAAACTCCTCTTGCGGCTCGTCTTTTAAGAGTTGTGGAGGCTTATGAGCTCCTGGTTGAGGAACAACACCTGACCCCCCGGGAAGCGGCGCAGGAAATCCACAAAGAAGCAGGAAGGCGCTTCGACCCGAAACTGGCAGAAACATTAGAAGAAATAATAAATGAATAAAGGACGATGGCTCGCTGACCCGGTGCTTGAGGAATTGTTTCAATCACTGTATGTATTGACTTTTATAGTTAACCGCAAAAGACAATTTGTGGCGCCCCCATTTTGTCATCGCGAGGAGCGGGACAGCCCACGGCGTAAGATAAAAAAGCAAATTAGATAAGAAAAAATCTTGATAAAAAGAGATAGAGCAATAAGGGGGTTTACCCTCTTATTGCTCCCCAAAAGCAAAAGAAAAGAACAAAGACTTAAAAAGCAAATAAACAAAAACTACTGGTGGGAAAATATCCACCAGTATGCTGGGAAAAAACCCAGCGTTGAGAAAGAAAAAGCCTTCTTCAGTGCTTGCGATTGACCGTTTGGAGAGGATTGCCACACCCGGCAAAAACCGCTGCCTTGTGTCCAGACCAGATAGATATTGGTAATGATGAGCTCATAACCCCAAACTATAAAGGAGAGTGCCCCTTTATAATCCCCCCAAAAACAAAAACATAAAAGTAAAAGACTACTAAAGACTATAGTATCCTTCTGTGTTTGGCGATTCCATTTTTGACTTCCGATGTAATTTACTTTTTAAAAGTTTTAATAATTTAACAGGTTTTGCGGGATACTATAATCTTTAAGCAATTCCCGAATATCAGTTGTATCCTTTCTTTTCGGCTTAGAATAAGAGGTGATATAATTTAGTTTGTGATATTATTTGGTATTATTCTCAAAAGGTGTAGCTTTTAAAGAAGAGGTGATTACTTTGGCTTTTGTTCAGGGAAGGATTCTTCTCCCTTGTGATACTCCCTGGGTAAGAAGAGCAGCCCGGGAATATATGTATTTTAATAAAGAAGAAAAAGAAACAAAAAATCTTTTAGCTCCTCTTCCAGATACGGAGATCAAAGCCTTCCATACCGAAAGTTCTGATTTAATAGCCCGGACGAGGAGCAACGAGGAAGGAGAGTTTTTTCTGCGAGTTCCTCCTGGAGAAAATTATTTTCTGGAGTTTTATTCTCAATCCCAATTAGTGGCTCTGGCTTTCACTACTTCTACTGAAGAGGAGGTAGATTTAGGCACAGTCGATAGCCTCGTTACTGCCCGGGCTTTGAAAATGAAGATGGGGGAGAAAGGGAGACTGGTCTCAATCCTTGAACTTACTAAAGATATAGAACAAATGTGGGCGAGGGGCGAGGGGTTAGAAAAGCTCGTAGTGGCTGGTAGCAATTCTATCTCTGACCCTTTTTGCTTGATAGAGCATTTTGACTTTTCTTTTCTCTCTGATGGGAAAACTCTGGTAGTAAGCTGGAAATCTCACGAGCCAGTGACGGCCCGCTTTTATTATCGCTCTTTTAGTTCTTCTTGCTATCGTAGCATGGTTACTGGACGAAAGAAGAGAGGAGTATTTTCCCTTGAGGTTCGAGAATTTGAAGGGTATCTTTTTTACTTAGAAGTGGAAAATAACCGCCATCTTCTGGGGAGAACTCCTCTTCGGGCGGTGCGCGCTCCCCTTTCTCCGGAAAAAAGAAAAGTGGCCATAGAGGGGAGAGAAGACGGACCCGTCACTGTGGCTCGTCGTAAAGTTTCAGGAGAAAAGATGATTTTTTTTCCTGGGGAAAAGGAAAGCATTAAGCTTTTCCTCTCCCGGGCGCTGGAGAGAGAGTTTGAAGCAGAAATGTACTTTGATTTTCTGGGAGTAGAAGAGGTGCCTCGTTTTCTAGTGCGAGAGGGCTTCGAAGAGCTGGAGCTTGCCCTTTATTTTCCCACTGAATTTTCTTTCCTGTGGGGGCCGGTGGGGAATAATCCGGGAGTTTTCATCTCTGAAGAGGACAAGGAGAAAATTTCAGAATTATGGGAAGATGAAGACCTTGCTCTTCCGGCGGGGAAATTGATGGAGATAGGCTATAGCACTCCTTTTGCAGAAGTGGTTGGTTATCGAGGGGGAGAATATTTCCATCTTTTTTCTAATACCGACTTAAAGGAAAGGGTGTTTCTTTTTTCTCTGCGCCGGTTGGACTCTCTGGATCTGGAGGCCACCATTTATTACTGGGGACAATTAACTCTTCAAGGAGAAGGACTATTTGAAGGTTATTCCTTAGAGCTTGACCTCCGGGGCAGGTTTGAAGAAGGTAAAGAGCCTCTTTTCTGGACCTTTCAGAAAGGCGAAGTGGAAGGAGAAATTAAATTGTGGGTGAATCTGGAGATTAAAAGGAAGTAGCAGAAGGACACCATTCTCTCACCGGACATTCTACACAGCGAGGTTTTTTGGCAGAGCAGAATGTCCGGCCTAAAAAGCCTAAGAGATGGGTTGCTCTTATCCATTGCTCCCGAGGAATTATTCTAGCTAAATCTTCTTCTATTTGAGAAGGGGAGGAAGATGAAGCAAGGCCTAATCTCTGAGATACACGAGCCACGTGAGTATCCACGGCAATAGCTGGAATATTAAAAGCATTGGCCAAAACAATGTTAGCAGTTTTTCTCCCTACCCCGGGTAGGGAAGTGAGTTCTGAAATCTCAGAGGGAACAATCCCCTGGAATTTTTCTACTAGAAGGGAGCTCGATTCTTTGAGGAAACGGGCTTTTTGCCGATAGTAAGGAAGAGATTGGATGATTTCTTCAATTTCTGAAAGAGGAGCACTTGAGAGAGTCTGGGGGGTGGGAAAACGTTGAAAAAGAATTTTAGTTATCTGGTTTACCCGTTCGTCAGGAGCTTGAGCAGCTAAAATGGTGGCCACTAAAAGCTCAAAAGGATTGCGAAATTCTAAAAGCAAACGAGCATCAGGGAATCGCTTTTCTAAAGCATTCAGAACATGAACCGCTCTTTCCCTTTCTTCCATTTTTACCCTTCTTTCCGATTTTAAATGTCTTGAGTAAATTATAAGCGAAATTGTAATAAGAGAAAAGATAAGAGAGGGTGAGGTTATCTTTCCTCAAAAAACCTCTTCTTTTCCGTCGCTGCAATACCTCGTGTCTGTCATTCCTGAATGTCCCCGTCAGGAATGACAGACTATAGGGGAGGAAGCCCCTTATAGCTCCCCGAAAAAGTCAGAAGAAAAGTAAAAACAATCAAGGACTGTTGAGGAAGAAAAAAACAGACAACAGCCTGCGATGCAGGATAAGAACATAAATAAAAATACAAAAGATCACTGGTGGAAAAATCATCCACCAGTAAAAATCTGTGGATGCCTGATAAAAGATTTCAGGCATGACAGAAAAGAACTATAAAGGGGAGTGCCCCTTTATAATCCCCCAAAAGATAAAGGAAAAGGATAAGAAACTTAAAAAAACAAAGACTACTGAGGGAGAAAAAACGTCTCCCTCAGTGAGGAGTGCCCCTTTATAATCCCCCGGAAAAGATTGAAAGACAAATAAAAAACATAAAGAAACAAAATCCGCTGAGAGAGAAAAAACTTCTTCCTCAGCGGATTCCCGATTGAAGCGCTCGGGAATGGCGAAGAAAGGGAATTTATCCAGAGAATAAAAACGAGATTGCCACACCATGCGAGAAAGTAAGATCTGCGACAACCTCTTAAGAGAAGAAGCACCCCCAGCACCGGAGGGAATTACAGCTATGCATACTTAATGGTATAATAACCAAAAATTGGGGTTAAGCGAGGGATAAAATTGAGGAAAATAACAATATGGGGAGCTCTGGTTTTGGCCTCCTTCCTTCTTTTCCTTCCCTGTTCTTTTGCGCAAGAAACTCAGAGTACTCAGGAACCTAAAAGTAGCAAAGAAGTAATTTTAGAAAAAGCGGAAAAAATCAGATACGACTCTGCCGGAGAAACTTTTGTCGCTTCCGGGGGAGTGGTGGCTATTCAGGGGGAGAATCGCATTCAATGTCAGGAACTCACATTCGATCTTAAGAATAATAAAGGTAGCTTTAAGGGAGAGGTAATAGTCACGAGAGGTAAAACAGAGATTCGCTCTTCTTTTATGGAGGGTGATTTTGATGCTGAGATTTATCTCTTTAAAGAAGGGGTAAAGCTGAAAAAAGAAAGAGAAGAAAAGGAGGGAGAAACTTCTTTTATATTCTGGGAAGCTCCTCTTCTTTACTATAACGGAAACACGGAAGAAGCGTGGAGTGAAGAGGGGGCAGAAATTGAATGGAAAGAAACCAGAATAAAAGCCGACCAGGCTCACTATTATCCGGAAAAAGAGGAAAGCGGGGAAAAAGAAAGAATAGTTTTGGAGGGTAAGGTGCTCATCACCGAAAAAGACCGAGAAATGGAAATAGCTAAAGCAGTTTATTATCTGGATACGGAAGTTTTGGAAGCGGAAGGGATTACCCGTGCCCGATTTTTAATTGAAGAAAAAAGCGAGGAATGAAGTGTTTCGCCAGGGGACGCTTGCTCTCTTCTTTATCTTTTTGTTTGCTTTTTCTGTAGGGGCGCAAGAAGCTCTCGATCTAACCGGAGAACGCCTTCAGTATCATCCGGGAGAAGAGGAGGTAGTGGTCTACGAGGGGAAGGTGACCTATAAAGATGTTTCTCTTTCTGCCAGCTATATTCATATTTTTTTAGATAAGAAAGAGTTGGAAGCAGAAGGGGAAGTAGTGGTGGAAAGGGGAGAAGAGGGAGCCCAGGCAGAAAAGGCTTATTATAACTGGGATATGGATTGGCTGAGTTTAGAAAAGGTGCGCTCTGACATTACTGGCAAATCTATTGAGGGGAAGTTTTATTTTCGAGGAGAAGAAGTAAAGGAAGAAAAAGCGGACGAAGATAGAAAAATGGAGGTGGAGGGAGCTCATTTAACGAGCTGCGATTTAGAGGAGCCTCATTACTACATAGAAGCTAAAAGGTTGGTAATTTATCCCGATGAAAAAGTAGAAATCTACGACCTTTCTTATTGGGACTTTGGCCGTCGCCTCTTTTCTTTGCCCTTTTACGTTTTTTTCTTAAATCGTACCGAACAGTTGCCCTTCTTGCCTGTGGTGGGACATTCGGCAGAGCTGGGATTTTATTTTAGCTATTATTACAATTATTTTGTAAATGACTACTCTTTTGGCACTATCACCCTGGATTGGTGGCAACACGGGGGATGGGGTCTCGGGGTCACCCACTATTTAGAGCGAGAAGGAGAAGATGGGAGGCTCACCATCTATTATCGAGACCCGGCTTCTTCTTCCTCTGCTCTCCGGGGGAGCGTTAAATACAGCAAAGAAGTCGATGAGTTTACTGATTTGAGCTTGAGCGTGGACTATTCCGGCACCCTGGGAGAAGCTGATGAGCGCTATTCCGGTTTTCTCTCTGTTTTGCGAGCGAAAGATAAAAGCACCAGTAAGCTTAACCTGAGCTACAGCGCTAACGAGAGCAGTGCAACTGAAAGTCTCTATACTACCTGGAACTATCAGTATAAGCTGAGAGAGGACCTGACTGGAGAATTGAGCCTCAACTACAGGGAATATGAAAAAAGAAGGGAGTTTACCGACCAGGATCTCGCCTACGGGATTACTTTTAAGAAAACTTCTGACCTTTATGCTTATTATCTACGATATGGTGGCCACATAGACTTAGAAGGAGATGCCTATACTGGCGATTCCAATAAAGTGGTATTTAAAATTCCCGAACTTGAGGTTGCTCGAAGCAAAGAGAGGATTGGAGAGTCAGATTTTACCTATAAAGCGGGATTGCTCCTCGGACACTATTTTGAAGAAGAGACTGGAGTAATAGATGAACGTCTGCGTCTCACTTTTAACCTTGAAGGTAGTAGCAAGGTGGGAGGAGGAAATCTCACTTCTTTTTTCAACTTTCAACAGGATTTTTATGGCAATGGCTTTGCCCGCTACATCTGGTTGGGAGAGATAAAATGGGCGGACGAGATATCTTCTGATTTATTTTTAACTCTTTCTTACCAGAAGGGTAGCTATGATGGAGCTACCCCTTTCAAATTTGACTATGTTCGTCCCCGAACTGATTATTTGAACTTAGGCCTAGATTATGCCCGGAGCCCCTGGGAAGTGAGCTTAGATACCGGATATGATTTTCGGGAGGAAGAGTTCGTAGATGCTTTGTTGAGTGTAGAGTATAACTTAGACGATAAGAAAAAAGTAGAATTGAGTGGTAGCTATGATATCTCTAATGAAGAGTGGGGAAGCGTGGTATTTGGTATTTCCTGGCCTATGAATAAAGAGTGGGGTATTGATTTTTCAGGGAGATGGGACCCTCAAGGAGGAAAGATAGATGGAGTGCGAGTGGGGTTAACTGATGACCTCCACTGTCGGGAAATAAGCCTTTTTTATGACCAGTCCCGGGATACTTTCTGGTTAGAGTATGGAATAAAAGCCCTCCCCGGAGAGAAAATAAAATTAGGAGGTTGAATCGATGAAAAGTAAATTTTTTCTTCTTGTCGTGGTGGCGCTTCTTGTGGTGGGTTGCGCTCGAGGAGAACAACCCCCCTGGGAAGAGGGGAAAAATCTCTATATCACTACCACCTGGCAGGAAATTAGCTCTTCTTATATTTACTATATAGTTATAAGCGCTGACTCTGTAGCTCCCTCCACTGACCCCCGGAGCTGGAATAGTTTTTATGTGGTGAAGTGGGAAGACCACAACTTCTTTTTAAGAAAACCCGGTGAGAGCACCTTTAGCTACTTTTCTTCTCCTTCTGTGTCAGACCAAGAAATGAGGGTAACGTTATCTTTAATTGATGTTTTAGATGACCCTGCTATTCTCCGGATAATGGTGGTGTCAACGGATAGAGGAGGAAATGTAGAGGATTCTCTGGATAAGGGAGCAGTGATATTTCGACCTCGGGATGAGAGTAGTAAATCCTGGAATGATGACGACGATACAGGAGGCCTTCTCTCGTTAAAAATAGAGGCAAGATAAATGAAAAAGAGAAACGGGAAACTTTTCTGGATAGTTTTTATCCCTTTTTTATTTATCGGCTGCTTTAATAGCGGGGTTCTTCCTCCGGTGGTGGATAAAGGCACCAGCTGGACGGTGATGGTTTTTCTGAATGGAGATAATGACCTGTATAACTATGCTTGGCGAGATTTTGACTCTTTGGAAATAGTGGGCTCAACTCCTCAGGTGAAGGTGGTAATACAATTTGACCCTTTCTGGGGGGAAGCAGCTCGTTATCTTGTGGAGAAAGATACCATACCTAACTATATTGGTTCTCCGGTTTTGGAATATTTAGGGGAGGTAGATATGGGAGATGGGTCAGAGCTTGCCAATTTCGTGCATTTTTGTGCGGAAAACTATCCGGCCAATAAATATGCTCTCATCATCTGGGATCATGGCACAGGATTTAAAAGTAAAGATATCTCTTTTGATATATCCCCCGAGGATTCTATTACTATACCGGAGCTAGAGAAGGCTTTGTCTTTGTCTACTATGTACTTAGGGAAGAAAATCGACTTTCTGGGGATGGATGCCTGTCTTATGGCGATGGTGGAAATTGCTTATGAGGTTAAAAATCATGCCCGGGTGCTGGTTACTTCTCAAGAACTTGTGCCTGGAGAAGGGTGGGATTACGAAACTATTTTAGGTAACCTGGTTACTCACCCCACAATGGATGAGAGAGATTTAGCTCGAATTGTTGTAGATAGCTATATAGACTATTATCCGCGGGGAAGCTTTACTCAATCGGCAATAGACTTAGGAGAGATTTCTTCTCTCTCGGGGGCTCTGGATGGATTAGCTCAAGATATATTGAATGACTCTCTTACTCCTCCCTGGGTTTATCTCTCTTTGGGGGATGCGGCGGTTTATTTTGGTGATGTGGATTATGTAGATTTGGACAGTCTGGTGAGTTTACTTTCTCAGGATTCTCGGGTTAAAAGTAAAGAGGTGAAAGAAAGTGCTCGCGCAGTGCAAGAGGCACTAAACAAGTGTATTATTCATAAGCGTGCTTCTGGAGAGATGGCTGGTAATGCTCAGGGCCTGAGCATTTACTTTCCTTACTTTCCTTATAACTACAAATATGATGACCTGGCATTTTCCCGTGACACTCACTGGGATGAGATGATAAAATATTTATCGCAATGGCGGAGGTGAAGGGAAAGGTAGAAAGGAGTAAAATTATGGACCGTTATGAAGTGCAGATATGGCGAACTCTTAAAAATGGCCCGTGCAGTTTCTGGAGATTATTAGATGAGCAGGACGAACATATAAAAGGTTTTGTAGAACGGCTCAAAACCATGATGGAGGAGGGCTGGGTAATTTATGAGGGGGGAAAATTTTTCCTCTCTCCTCAAGGGGAAAAAATTGCTGATTCTCTTTCTCCTTCGCAGGATGTGAGATGTCTTTACTGTCGAGGAGGTTACAATTTTCATGCTTTTCCTGAGGCCTGGGAGCTTTATTCCAAGCTGGTAGAAGGTAGACCTCTTCCCGACCCTCGTTTTGACCAAGGATTTATGACTCAGGAGGATATTTTCGCCCGGATGGCCTTCATGTATGAACGGGGAGACATAGAAGGACAGAGAATTCTTGTTTTAGGAGATGATGACCTTTTTAGCTTAGCTTTATCAGCTACCGGCCTTCCTCAGTCAGTGGCTGTTTTAGAAGTGGATAGTCGTCTGGTAGATTTTATTGAGAAGAGAAAAAAAGAGAATAATTTTAATTTGGAAGTTTACCACTATAATGCTGCTGACTCTTACCCTCTGGAAAACCGCGCCTTTTCTGTTTTTGTTACCGACCCGGTAGAAAGTGAAAAAGGCTTAAGAGTTACTCTTTCCCGGGGGGCTCAAGCTCTTCGCTCAGAAGGGGCACTATATTTTGGTTTAACTACTATTGAATCTTCCTGGAAAAAGTGGTATAAGATAGAAAAGATGCTTCTGGAGATGAATTTTGTGGTAACGGATATTTTACGTCGTTTTAGTTCTTATCCTGACGCTGATAATCAGTTTGATGAAAGTTACTACGACCAGACTAAGATGAGAAGACTTTTAGATGTTGAGATACCACTGCCTGCTGATGTGGATTGGTTTCGCTCTCATTTTTTGCGTTGTGAAGCAGTGGAAGAGCCTCGGCCTTTAGTTCGGGGGAAAGTGAATTTTGACACCAGTTTTTATTTAGATGATGAGACTCTGGCTACTCCAGGTTGGGGAAATTGAAAAATTTTTAAAAAATTCTTTTTTACTTGTAGCCAAAAATTATAATTTGTCGTATAGTATATATAGGGATAAAAAAGGCTATCCTGTCTCTTACTCCTGGGTGTAGAAAAAGGAGGTGAAAAGGAGTTCCTGGTGACCCGGTGAGGAGAGATATAAGGTGGCAGCTGGAAGTCCGAAAAAAGGAGAGAAAAGAGAGGAAACAGGGATACTCTCGGTGATTCTCCTTGGAAGGGCGGAAGGCTGAATAAAACAAACTACCAAGGAGGTTTAAACCATGAAGAAGATCGTATTAGCATTAGTTTTAGTGTTAGCTTTTGCTCTTCCTGCTTTAGCTAATCCCTTTGTGGATGTGCCATTGAACCACTGGGCTTATGATGCAGTGCAGAGCGTAGCGGCCAAGGGCATTTTTAT
>Ga0209508_1002413_pt1 | contig 12333 bp, 10 predicted proteins | sample AD_UKC129_MetaG_FD_184427 | JGI IMG/M metagenome (GOLD analysis project Ga0209508, IMG submission 184427) | Active sludge microbial communities of municipal wastewater-treating anaerobic digesters from Canada - AD_UKC129_MetaG (SPAdes) (version 2) | ecosystem: Engineered > Bioreactor > Anaerobic... | reverse complement strand
GCAGTTCCTTACCCAGTGTCCCGCCTTTGACGAACTTCAGCCCATGGGAGATGACCGAGGCCGTTTCTTGTTGGCCAAGCCGGGCGAGTTCTACTTGGTCTATTGTGTTGATCAGCGAAAACAAGTGATCAACCTGGCCGAGGGACATCGTTACAAAGTGGACCTCATCGACCCCTGGGAGATGACCATTACGGCCCTGGGGACAGCCGAACCGGGGGAATTCGCAGTGCTCCCACCCCGTGCTGATGTGGCCTTTCGCTTCGTGGCCTATCAACCTGGCGAGCCCATACGGCCTACTGTGCGGATTGAGGCCTCGGCCACCGAAGGTCCTGCCCCGTTGGAAGTAGAGTTTAGCAGTCCCACCGTAGGCAAGCTGCGTTGGGATTTCGGTGATGGAACGACCGGCGAGGGCCCACAGGTGCGGCATGTTTTTCAATCGCCGGGCGTGTACTGCGTCGCCTTAACTGCCACCACGGCGGAGGGTCAAAGCGCGACGGCCTTTCAGGAAATCCTGGTCGATCACGATCCCAACGTCCCCATTGTTCGTGTGGGTTTTGCAGGTGGAGAGGTACCGACGTTGACGTTTCAGGGCACGGCAAAACGTGGGGCCGACGGGTCGCTCCTTCTCCCTCCGGGCCCTCCGTGGGGGTGGATTGAGGTCGGTGATGACGTTGTCGAGGGACTCCGCGGTTTACGGTCGTTTACGATTCTCGGCTGGGTCAAGCCGGAGAGCCTGCAAGTGGGTAGCGGCGGCAATCGGATTGTCTTCTGTCTGAAGGAGAATCGGTCGGGGATCGACCTGGTTTGCCACGCGGATGGTCGTCTCCGCTTGGCGGTGAACAAATGGCCCGACAGCGTCCAAAACGATAGTTAGCCCGGCAAGTTGCAACTCGGGCGATGGACGTTTTTCGCGGTAACGTATGACGCAACTCAGCCGCGGGATAATGTGCGGTGGTATTTCAGCGAGCCAAGAGAGTCACCTGGCCAGGCCGCAATTGTCCTGGACCGTATCACCTCTTATAACGTTGGACCGGTTGACATGGACATCGGTCCGCTGGCCATCGGCAACTTCAACAAGACGATGCACGGTTACGGTCTGGACCGACAGTTCCGCGGAGAAATTCGTGGTCTGAAAATCTTCGGCAGCCGTGTTAGTGGCCGGGGGGCGCTCCCTTTAGAAGTGATCCGTGAGCATCAACGCTGAAGTGGTCCTCGAGAAATGATGGTTGCACCTGGTGGTGTGGTTCCCAGGATTCGGTAAGCCTTTTCTGGGAGAAGAGCATAAACATGGAGTGCGCGCTTGGGTGGTTATTAGCTGACGCTATTGGCGTTTTGTGCTTCGCGTTGCCCAGGGCGACTGGGTTAGAACCGTCGCGAGTGGCGATAACCAACGGTTGCTGGTGACTGCCAGCGGCAAACCTTTCTTTTGGGTGGCGGATACGGCTTGGCAACTGATCCACGACTTGGATGAGGCCGAAATGCGGCGCTACTTCGCCGACCGCCGGGAAAAGGGTTTTACGGTGATCCAAACCGTGGTGCTCGTAGAGTTGCGGAGCGATAAGCCCAACGCTTTTGGGCATTTTCCTATTGAACCGAGACGACCGGATCGACCGATTGTCGAACCAGGGCCTAACAACGATTACTGGGATGACGTAGAGCGCGTCCTGCGGCTGGCAGAGGAGAACAACCTGTATGTCGCTCTGCTGCCAACGTGGGGTAAATGGGTCATTTCCAATTGGCAGGATGGCATCGTCGATGGGTTTTTCACGACGGAGAACGCAGAAATTTATGGCCGGTTTATTGGCAATCGATTCCGCGATCACAACAACATCATTTGGGTTTTGGGGGGCGATAAGGCCTCGCCCACGGATGAAGCCAAGGCGATCTGGCGGGCCATGGCACGGGGTATCGCCATCGGTGTGACGGGTGAGGAAGACTACTCGAAAGTGTTGATGACTTATCACACCAGTGGTCCAGGTAGCACGGCCTGGTTTTTGAACAAAGAACCGTGGCTTGACATCCATGGGTTGCAATCCGGGCATGGCCGCTGGGCGCTGAATTGGATGATGGTCGAGTACGCCTACACCATGAGACCCACGTTGCCGGTGATTGATTTGGAAACAAGTTACCCGGGTTTTCGACATGGTCGCCCCCCCACGGTGGCCACCGACGATGACGCGCGGCGGGCCGCTTATTGGGCGGTTTTCGCGGGCGCGGCCGGGCACACGTACGGCCATCACAGTATTTGGCAAATGCACTCGCCCAAATATCCTGGGGTCGCCGGACCCAAGGAGTATTGGTACGAAGCCCTCGATGCCCCAAGCGCATTCCAAATGGGATACTTGCGGCGGTTGATCGAGTCCCGACCATTTCTCACACAACGGCCTGACCTTTCCTTGCTCGCCTTTGAACAGACGAAGCCTTGGGAAATGTGTTTGGCGTTACGCGGGGATGGCTACGCCCTCGTGTACACACCGACCGGTCGAACCCTGGAAATTGCCCTGGACAAGCTCGGCTTTGCGAATGTCAAAGCTGCGTGGTTTGATCCCCGCACAGGCAACACGAGCGAGATAGGGCAATTTCCGGCCCGCGGTCGCCGGTCGTTCGACCCACCAGGAGAGCCAGGCGAGGGCAACGATTGGGTGCTGATCCTGGACGATGCAGCACGGACCTTCCCCATCTCGGACCTAAAACCTGGACCGAAAAAACCGTGAAACCTTTCTTAGCATCCCCCAATCACCACGGGAGGTGTGCTATGATTCGTCGCACGTGGGTCGCGTTCCTTCTCGTTGTCGTAAACACAGCAAACCTTGCTGCACGCGAGTGTCTTGCAAGTGTCTTTGATGTCCGTGACTTTGGTGCCGTGGGTGATGGTGTCACGCTGGACACAAAAGCGATCCAAGCGGCTATCGACCATTGCGCGGCCGAGGGTGGTGGACGCGTCCTGCTAACGGGAAAACGGGTTTATTTATCGGGAACGGTGGTATTGAAAAGTGGTGTCACTTTGTGGATCGACAGCGGCACCGTGTTGCGCGCCAGTCTCGATAAAGATGACTATCCCGACTTTACGCCGCAGTTGAAATATGTATACCGGGATCGGTTTACTCGGCAACTCATTTACGCGGAGAAACAAACGAACATTGGGATTGCGGGACCGGGAACAATTGACGGCCAGGGGACCAATGAAGCCTTTGATGCGCGGGCGAACCCGGGCGACCGAGACCGCCCTTACATCCTTCGTTTTGCCGAGTGCACGGGAGTTCGCGTGCGTGAGGTTACGCTGCTTGAATCGGCCCGTTGGTGTGCCCATTTCTTGGGATGCGATGATGTTTTGATCGATGGTGTCACCATCCTTTCCAGCAAGCGTGAGAATCGCGACGGACTGGACATCGACAGTTGCCATCGGGTGCGTGTGGCGAATTGCCGGGTTGAAACAGGCGACGACGCGATCGTCTTGAAGGCCACGGCCCACCGCCCGTGCAAAAATGTGACCGTCGTTAATTGCCACCTGTCAAGCCAAGCTGCTGCCTTCAAGCTGGGCACAGAGTCGAATGGGGGTTTCGAGGATATCGTCATGTCGAATTGCACAATCTATGACACGGGCGGAGCCGGTATCTCCTTGCTAATGGTCGACGGGGGAGTGCTAGATAGGGTGTCGATCTCGAATGTGGTGATGGACAACGTTGCGTCGCCCATCTTTATCCGTCTCGGCAATCGTGCCCGACCTTTGCCCGATGAAGAACCGCCGGGGCAAGGCATGATGCGGAATATTGTGATCAGCGGAATCCAAGCCCGTGGCGCCGGTGTGCTCGGCTGTGCCATATCGGGTATTCCTGGGGCTTGTATTGAGCACCTAACCCTGCGCGACATCCGTATCCAGTCCGCAGGTGGTGGAACGGTTGAAAACGGCCGGGCCACTGTTCCTGAACGCGAGGCCGCTTATCCGTCGCCTCGGATTTTCGGTCCTTTGCCAGCGTATGGGCTGTTTATTCGCCATGTCCGCCATCTGACACTTGATGGCGTGGAGCTGAGCTTTGACACTGCCCGGGGTGAAGAGCGACCGGCATTGGTCCTCGAGGATGTGCATGATGCGTATTTGACAAAGCTCCGTGCTGCTGCGGTCAGCGCAATGCCAACAGTCCGGATGGTCAATTGCCAGGGGGTCCTCTTGCATGGTTGTCGCGCCGAGCAAGTTAGTACTCCGTTTTTAAGCGTCGAAGGTGAATCAACTCGCGACATTGCCGTTGTTGGTAACGACTTTTCCGGCACGCAAACGGCGATGATCGTCGATCCGCTTGTTCCGGAGTCCGCCGTTCGACAGCGGTAGCGGCGAGGGACGAATAAGGGGCACGGTCAGTGGACTGTTTCCCCGCCTGAGCGAAGCGCTTGGTTTGGTATGCCAGCGACAGTGCGTGCACAGCCATCGTGGCCGATTGTTTTATGACAGGAGGGCAAGTCTCCTTGAATCTGCCGCGGTGAACCATCGTAATTCTACTTCTATGCGAATTTTTTGAGGGAACGGGGTTTTCGCTCTGCCGGTTCAGGCTTTAAGGGTCATTCAGTTCCCGACCGTTAGTCAACCACAGTTGTCCCGTGTAAACTTGGGACAATGGGAACCTGAAAACACCAAAAGGAGGTTCGCACAGCATGATGAGACACCACTTCCAATTATCGGCCCCGACGTGGGGGATGTCGGCAATCCTGGGGCTTTTCCTGACAACATGGGCAAATGCGGCACCGGCTTTCGTCTCGGGGACGCCTACCGCTCCCCACCGAGGTGTTTGGGAAGGAGAGCTGACACTGGACCGTGTGCGTGGCAACCCCTTCTTCGATGTAGAGTTCCACATCATTTTCACCTTGCCCGACGGCTCAGAGGTCAAGGCGGAAGGTTTCTTCAAAGGAGAGAATCGCTGGGCCGCCCGCGCGTACTGTTCCCAACTTGGGCGATGGAAGTGGCGGAGCGTCTCAAATCAGCCGGAATTGGACGGTCGATCGGGGAGTTTTGAAGTTCAACCGTCGAACCTCCCTGGCAAGCTCCGCAAGCATCCCGCTGATTCACGACAGTTTGCCTACGACAATGGTCAGTGGTTTCTCCACCTGGGTGATACCGCCTACCGCTTTGTAGCCGCCACAGAACCATTGTGGCAACAGTACATTGACGAGGCCGTCGAGGTGGGTTTTACCAAGGTGCGGACCTGGTTCAGTAGTGGGCGGCACGATATTGGGGCACTCTTTGCCCCGGATCGGCAGGGGTTAGACCTGGCCTATTGGGACGAGATCGAGCGGCGACTCCGTTACGCCTTGGAAAAGTATCCCCACATTCAGTTTCAGGTGATTATTTACGGCGAGGACTGGCCAGAATTAGCACGTTATGGCAAGGGCGACCGCGCTGCCCAGTTGGTGGCCCGTTACGCCCAGGCACGCTTCTCGGCTTTTCCCAACGTGTATTGGTGTATCTCGAACGACGCTCACATTTCGTCAGGTCCTGGTCCCCGGAACGCGGACCCGGCTGTCATTAATCAAATCGGCGATGATATGAAACGGCGTGAACCCTGGGGAACACTACTGACAAATCACCAGCAGCGATTCCAAGGTTATTCCTTCGTGAATGCTGCATGGTCGGACATTGTCACCTTGGAAGACCGGGACCAAGTGGCCGGAGCAATCGTGCTGCAATACCGGCGGCTAACCAACTGCCCCGTTGTGTTGGATGAAGACCGGTACGGGATTTACATCTCACCTCAACACGACCGGTATTTCTTTCGGCGACTCATGTGGGCCAATCTGCTTAGCGGCGGCCAGGCCACTTACGGCGGCTTAAACACCTATGAACCGTTCGACGGACCAAAAGGAATCCGGGGAATCCAAGGCTATCGGACCGCCGTGGCGGACGGCCGTCTCGATGACGGTGCGGCGGATTTTCTTCACATCAAGCGATTCTTTGAAGAAAGTGGGCTAACACTGGTCGGCTTAGAACCCAACGATGCGATGGCCGGTAATAACGGTCATTTGGTCAAAGTCATGGAGGGTAAGAAGACGATCATCGCTTATCTGCAAAACCCCGACTCTCCCACGCCGGAGACGGCCAATGTGTCCGAGACGCCGGCCACTTGTCGGATGCACCTACCTCCCGGCCAGTGGCGCATCCGCTGGTACGATCCCCGCTCGGGAAAATGGCACCCAGATCCCGAGCGTGCGGAAATCACCGGCGGTTATACCCGGGATTTCACGTCACCATTTTCTGGTGATGCAGTACTTTTGTTACAACTTCCCTGACTCCACAAGCTTGATGGGACCATCAGCAGTGGAGATTTTGCAACACACGCCCGCGACTCTGGATGAAAATGGGTGTGACGAGCAGATGGAAAGTCAGTCTTATCTGTGAGAGGTGACATGGTCAAGCCACAACGATATTGTGCTCCGCCGGTTTTTGGCGAGGTAGGGGGAACCTAACCGTTTACAGAGCATATCGGCATCTCCTTGCGACTCAAGGGGTTGCGCGGTAAGGACTTTGTAGGGTGGGCGAAGAGGAGGCAGCGACGGTGTCCCCGCCGTCCGATGATTTGGTCACCGCGGACGGCGACCTTCCTGAGGTCACCTCTCTGGGTCGCCAGGGACGCTGACCCTCCCTAGGTGGCTAAGGCACTGGCCCTGCTATTACGGGTATCTTTCGGGAAGGTCCTTTGTTCTCTGTGAGCGATTACAGAAGGAACGTAGGGCGGGCCGGCGTGTTTACGGTAAAGGATCTTTTTTCGCTTCATTCAAGAGTTCGACCATCGCCTTGCCCATCGCCTCTCCGACGTTCATGTAAGTCTCGGCATTACCGCCGTAGTGGTTATTGGAGGCGCCGCCTTTAGAAAGCGGGTAAGTGTAAACGGTAGCCACGTTGCCCTGAAATTGGGGATATTTCCCGCTTCTGCCGTCCACTGCGAGCTGTGCCTCGAGGATCAATCCATCGTTGCCGGTGGCGCCCTTCTGGGTCTGACCAAGCGTGGCACAGACGAATTTGGCGTTCGGGGCATTGAAATCCCGGCGAAGCTGTTCGATCAGGCGAACGAGGTTCTCTTCATAGTGAACGGCATGAGCCTCGTTGTAGCGGTCCTTATCCCCCTGCCAGAAAAAGAATCCCGCAATTTCGTAGCTCTTCGCGCCGGGGTAATACTTGTCAAGCTCTTCGAGCACCATTTTTGCCCGAGCGATGTCACCATCGTACTGCATGCCGGCATACCAGCCGATTGGCTCGGGCTTTGTTCCCTTATCCCAACTCATAGGCGATTCTTTATAGCCAGCGTAAATCTTCCCCTTGTACTCGTATTGCTTGGAACCTGGCGGAAGCAAGTCCCAGCCCAGCGAGCGGTTGCCAATGCAACTTTTGAGCAAGAGCACAGGGGCAGCAAGGGCTTCTCCCAAGTAGTGTCCGATACCGATTTCCGGGCCGATCGTTCGCCCCGATACGGTCAACCACTCGTTGTTGAAGACCTTTATGGGGCCTGTGCCACTGCCCATCACGCGGACATAGCGGACGTCGTAACGCACGGTCCAATTGCCGGCGTCGTCAATAAGATAAGGATAAAGCCCTTTTTCTTTCACTGCGTATTCAAGCGAGCCTTCGCCCCCACTTACCTTGCCGAATCCGATCATATTGGATTGTCCCAAGAGTATGAAGACCTGGACAGGTTGGGACATGTCTGCAGGCTTGCCGTCGGGATCGGGAAGGGGCGAGGGGATCGTTTCAGCAAGTCCGCCCAATGGCAACAAGAGCACCAGCATTGCCACACCAACGATGCCAATATTACTCCGCTTGTCTTGAATCATTATTCAGGCCTCCCGAAAGTAACCGTTTCCAAAGCACGTGATTCTTTACGGGGTTCTTACTCTTGTGATCCCGCGAGGAGCACTATGGCCGCAGGGGTTGAAAATCCATGGTCTCGAATAGGGGTATCTGGCTTGTCAACCTCGCAACCAACCGATTTGCCGAGAATTGTCCAGGCTCAAAGAGTGGTACCAACAATTGTCGAGACCATAAGCATTCTCCGCAAGCCTTATGTTGGTTCAACTATTTGTCCGGCGACAATGGCGCTGATGGCCCTCCCCAAAGCCGTTACCAGCGCGTAGAAGCCCCGAATGGGATGGTCCGTCATGGCATGCACGGATAGCGAAACTAAAACAAAAGCAGCAACGGCCAAACAATTGTGACGTTTTGTTCGGACAGCATCCTGGCAGGCTGTGCAGGCTGCGAGGACAACCGGACAGCGTGTGGTAGGCACCCCCACTATGTGCTCGCATGCGGCCAAATGAACATTGAGGGTTTATTGAGAGGCGTCTCAATTAGTGTCTGCATCAATCAAAATCACCTTAACCGGGACGGCAGGGAAATGTCGCTTCAAGCGCTCAATATCGTATACCAGTTGTTCTCCGAAGGATACGCCGGTGGACATTTGCTTATGCAGGGCGTGGCAGGGGACAATCTCGACGCCCACGTCCGCCTTATTCTCGTTAAAAAAGTACTGGAACTTAGCCATATCGTAAAACATAAATGCATACTTGCCGAACTGCACTTCCACCAGCACCTTCCCTTTTACGAAATCAATCTGCTTAAACGCACCGGGGATGGCTACATCGCTATTGGGTATGGTAATCGTGTATGTGTCGCGCAGCTCAGCATAACCCCTGGCTGCGAATGCCTCACGAAACTGCTGATTCATATCCTTAGGAGAGTACAGTTCTCTTCCTTGCATCGTTTTCTCTTTGCTGATCTTAGTTTTGCTTGCCTTCACACCGGCAATGATTTCCTTAATCTCGTCTTCATGTTCTTTATAATGCACTTTCAAGATTTCCGCCCCACCCAGGTGCGAATACTCGTACACGATCCTCATTCTTCTTGCTCCTGCGCAGAGTACCGGGCAATCTGCTCGAATAAAGGGAGCTCCGTTCGTGCTGACCCCAGACGTACGACTTGGGGTGGGATACTGGCGTCTGGCATATCGGGGTCATAAACCGACCTTTCCATCGGCCTGATGCGCAATTCCCCTCTCTCTGCCAGGCGGATGCGCTCTTTCGCAATCTCTACGTATTCAGGCATGATCTCGGCACCAATGGCTTTTCGGCCATGCATCAGGGCAGCGATTGCTGTTGTTCCCACACCTATGAACGGATCCAACACCCAGTCACCCTTGTCGGTCATCGCCAGCACCAGACGTTCGATCAATTCGACCGGAAACTGGCAAGGATGGATGGTTTTTTCCACGTGGTTTGCTTTGACGTTGGGGATTTCCCAAACGTCCCCCGGATTTTTACCCAAAGGGTTGCCACTAAGTTCACCCTTCTTCGGTCCCTTGAAGTATTTCTTGTTGGGATACTTCTGCGGCACGCGCACCGCGTCCAGGTTGAAGGTGTACTCATCGCCTTTGGTGAACCACAGAAGGACTTCGTATCGGCCCGAAAACCGTTTCGAAGCGTGTAAGCCATGTCCAAAGTGCCACACAATACGATTGCGCAAATGCAACCCTAACGAGGCAAAGATCGGATACAGAACGATGTCAAGAGGGATAATTTCGCCGTTATCGACATAGTTACCCACCTGCCAGCAAATACTTCCTTGGTCGTCTAAAACTCGCACGCATTCTTCAATAACCCTCCGCTGCTGGCTCAGATACGCATCCATGTCCAGGCGAGTTTCGTAAGGCTTGCCCAGATTGTATGGTGGTGAAGTGACTACGAGCTTGACAAATCCATCAGGGATTCGAGGAAGCAAATCCAGGCAATTACCCTCGTATAGAACAAAATCCGCCGTCGGATCGAATTCAGCAGCGATCTTTACCTTGTCCATAGGCCCCCCTTTTTAGTTTGGTCTTTAAGCATACCACCGCTTTGGATAACTTATGTGCTCGACTCCTGCACCGTACAAAGCGAGGATTTTCAGCGAATCAAAACGCCAGAAAAGTAGAGTGATGGAGTTGCTTTTGAGATGCATTTTTGGCACCAGCAATACACAACGTACCCTGGCTAACAGATCCTTGCTAGCCAAAAGCGACTCCCTCCATCGGGCAAATCGCCCCCGAATTCCATCTTGAATTGGCGTTGAAACTTGTCAAAGAGGACCTGGCTGTACTGGACGGTTCTCAGTAAGCCGGACAGAACGGCGGCCAAAACGAAAGCCCCACTATATTGCTCGAGAATCCAAACCTTATCCTGAACCAGCCAATCTATTCCGCCTCTGCGCCCAGGACTCCAGCACGTCAGTGCTGCCCGCGGGGGCCGGTGCCGCCTGCTGTAAACAACGGTATGGTAACCGATGGTACTGTGAATGTCAATTCACCGTCTTGCGATCGTTCGAACACTCAACCAAGGAATTTCCTTTTTCTTGTCCACAGCCGGTTATGGCCGCGGCCTCATTCAGCCGGCTTCGTGGCGGCGGTAGCGGTAATATGCCGCACACGCGCCTTCGGACGAAACCATCGGGGCTCCCAGGGGATGTGCTGGAGTACAGCGCGTACCAAATGCCGGGCAGGCCATCGGTTTCTTGTGCCCTTGAAGGACCTCGCCCGCTATGCACTCTGGGGACTCTTCGGCTGTCACATCTGCCGTGGCAAAACGTTGCTCGGCATCGAAGTCGAGGAATTCGTCCCTCAGTGCGAGGCCGCTTTGTGGGATCATACCGATGCCGCGCCATTTGCGATCGACGATTCTAAAGACTTGGTCGATGTGGCGACGGGCCACAATATTGCCTTCCGGACGCACGGAACGTGAGTACTGGATTTCCACCTCGGCCTTGCCGGCCTCCAGTTGTGCCACGCACATGGCCAAGCCCTGAAGTAGGTCGGCTGGTTCAAATCCTGTGACGACGATGGGCGTGTGGTAGCGATCTGCCAGGGGCAGATATTCCTCGGTTCCCATCACCGTGCAGACGTGTCCCGCCGCCAGGAAACCCTCCACGTGATTCCGCGGCGAGGAGAGGATTGCCTCAATTGCCGGGGGAACCCTGACGTGCGCCACCAACACGGAAAAGTTTTTCAGACCGGCCTCGGCAGCCTGGAGGACGGCCATCGCATTGGCCGGCGCGGTCGTCTCAAACCCCACGGCGAAAAAGACGACTTGGCGGTCGGGGTGTTGTTTGGCCAGGTCGATCGCATCAAGCGGCGAATACACAATCCGGACATCACCCCCCCGTGATTTGACCCGGAGGAGATCGTCTTTTGTGCCGGGAACGCGTAACATGTCGCCAAAGGAGCAGAAAATGACCTCTGGTCGCGATGCAATGGCCACGGCCTTGTCGATCAATTCCACCGGCGTCACACACACAGGACACCCTGGGCCATGAACAAGTGTGATTTCTTTCGGCAAAAGTTCGTCCAGGCCGAAGCGCAAGAAGGAATGCGTCTGCCCCCCGCAAATTTCCATAATCGTCCAGGGCCGCGTCACCAGATTTTGAAGCTCTCGCAGCCAATGACGGACGGCTGTGCTGTCACGATACTCGGAAATGAACCTCACGCCTTTTTCTCCATATCCTGCGGTTCCTCGGCAGCCTCGCCGGCGGCGTCGATCTCCCTGAGGAGGGCCAGTTGTTCCATTGCCTCGGATTCATCAAGCCGACTAATGGCGAATCCGACATGGACAATGACGTACTCTCCCGGTTTGGCTTCCGGGACGTACGCGAGGCAGATCTCTTTGGCGATTCCGCCAAAATCGACACGCCCATAAAGGAGACCGTTCCGTTCGTATTTATCAAGGATCCTTCCTGGAATGCCCAAACACATGGGTTCGTCTCACTTTCTTTAAGTTATCTTAAGGTCGAATATACTCGCACAATGAATCGGCACGGACCAAGCCCTGAAGCGTTCGGGCCGTTAACCATAGTTGTCCCAAAGCGATCCCCCCATCTCCTGCCGGGATGAGCTGCGGTTGGTACAACGGAACGCCAAAGCGCTTGGCCTCTGCCCCGATCAATTCCCGCAATAATTGATTCTGAAAGCAGCCGCCCGAGATCACCAGGGACCTACACCGAAGCATTTGGTACAACTGAAAAACCGAGTCAACCAGGCGAACATGAAAGGCCAGGGCCAATTGTTTCCGGCTCATCCCGCGGGACATCGCTGTGACCACCGATTGGAACAAAGGTTGCCAGTTCAACTCGAGCAGACCGTTGACCTCGTGCACTAGCAGTGGTTCAACCTCCGTTGAATCGGTCGCTTCCCGCGCTGTAGCAATCACGTCCGCTTGCTTCTCAGGGTCACATTCGCTGGGCTTGCCCGCGGTTTTAGGGGGAGGACGTCGGCTATTAAGAGCCTGTCTCAAAAAGTCCCCCTCTCCCTCTGGGAGAGGGTTGGGATGAGG
>Ga0209508_1002412_pt1 | contig 12334 bp, 9 predicted proteins | sample AD_UKC129_MetaG_FD_184427 | JGI IMG/M metagenome (GOLD analysis project Ga0209508, IMG submission 184427) | Active sludge microbial communities of municipal wastewater-treating anaerobic digesters from Canada - AD_UKC129_MetaG (SPAdes) (version 2) | ecosystem: Engineered > Bioreactor > Anaerobic... | reverse complement strand
GCGGAAAAGTAACTCTGCTGACACGGACACTTAGATCCATACGGGATAATGGATTTGCTATATGATCCTTGCCCAAAGAGAGGGGCAGACAGTGACATAAAACCTAAAACAAGTTGACACGACCCAAGGTCGTTTCTTCCATTGACTGAATGCCGGGTATATAATATAGTAGTAAGTCCGATATAAAATGTTGATAATATAAGTGTTGATGAGTAAGTCGGATGGTCGCGGGCGCAGTGCCGAAAGGCCGCGCACGAGGAAAGTCCGGGCTCCGCAGGGCAAGGATGCCGGGTAATGCCCGGTGAAGGCGACTTCAAGGAAAGTGCAACAGAAATAAACCGCTGGGATCGGATCCCAGTAAGGGTGGAAAGGTGAGGTAAGAGCTCACCGGCCCGACGGCGACGGAGGGCGCTCTGTAAACCCCATCCGGAGCAACACCGTGACGAGGAAGCATCAGGTTGCCCGCCTGTTCCTCAGAGGTGGCTTGAGCCATGTAGCAATACATGGCCTGGATAGATGATCATTCAAGACAGAACCCGGCTTACAGACTTACTCATCATAATCGCCAGGACCGCAGGCCTCAAAGCCTGCGGTCCTGTCTTTAAATTTATTCCAAAGGCGGTCTCCTGGGATCATAGACTTTGTCGACGTCGATAAGAGGCGCCAGGGCTTTGCGGGCGTAGTTCATCTTGTATCCGTCAATATTGATGCGCTCCATCAGCACAAAGCCGTCGAGGATGTCGTAATGGGCACGGTTCCCCACGCTGCAGACGATATAATATCCGCTGGAGACCAAATAACGCATCCTGGGATCACCGGGTCTGAACTCGATACCGAAGGGGGTGATATAGATTGGTGTGGAGCCGGTTATGGAACCCACCTCGTCTTCCCATCTTTCGGTATCCTTGATGAGGTCGTCCAGGGTTATGCTCATGTCCGAGAAGGACCGGGAATGGGACCAACTGTGGTTGGCCACCCGCCATCCGTTTGCAAGGAGGGCATCCACGATGGGCTGCACGGCGTTCTTTTCCTTTTCCCAATCGGGATTTTTCCTGTTGGTTCGGTATCCCAGGATGCCTTCGTAACCGTTCAGCCCGATGGCGCCCTTGGCATTGTTCCATGAAAAATCGGGATGGCTTTTCACGAAATCATCCAGGATGGGCATCACGTCCCCATCCCGGGTTATGATCTCTTCTCCCTCCGGTGTTCTCACCAGTGTTGCCACCTCTCCGTTGTCATCCAGGACCAGGCGTTTGGCAAAACCGTCCCCCGATCTGTATTCCTCGTAACTTACGTTGTCGACGGATAAAAGGAGCGGTTTGGTGCCTTCCGGAAGGCGGATCTCTTTTCGGTATACTTTACCCGAACCGTCCCGGCCGAACATATCCATAATGTCAATAAGGACGTAGCCACGGTCATAAAGCTGGTCCAGTATGGCCTTGAATTCAGAAACCGTAGTCATCCATTTGTTGTAGCCATCGGACATGGAATCGCCGTCAAAGCTGAGCTCAGGGTAAACGATCAGGCTGTGAAAGAAGATATGGTAAACAGGCCCGTCGTACAATACCGGGTTATCAAGCCTGTTCCTCGCCTGGTTCGCCAGGTCTGTCAGATCAGGGTCGCCGGGAAGGTCCGGAAGCACTTGCTCAACGATGGACAGGCATTCCCTGTAATGGGCCTTGTCAAAAGAGGCACGGGCTGCTTCAAGGCGGATTTCCTTAATGCCTGCCAGGCATTCCGCCAGAAGTTCCATGGCTTTGTCATAATGCTCGGTATCCTGCTCGCTGACCTGGAGAAACCAGCCTTTCGCCTGTTCGTACTCCTTCAGCTCCAGCAGCCGGACGCCTTCTTCAAAGCATTCCGCGGACTTCTTAAGGACTTGCGGATCGGGAGTTGGCGTAAGAGTTGGTTCAGCGGTTTGGGCCGGAGGATCCCCGTATGAAGGGGCAGCAGTCTCTGACCCGGCCGGGTTGTCCCTATAGGGCACATCATAAGGGCGATACAGTATCAAAAAGAAAAGGATCGCCACTGTCGCTATTATTGATGCTATTTTCAAGCCTTTTGTCATGCATGTACCACCTTGCAGGTTGACAGCGCCGGTCCCTCATATGCTGTCGCTTTCATTAATTCATTATAACACAGCGGGGCTTTTCTTTTTATGGGTATATGATACATCATTCTTCAAAAACTGAGTTATTTATATAAATTATGGTGTCCTCGATATAAAAATAGGGTATAATAAACACAGATTTAGAATAATTTAGGAACGGGATGGACTGGTGGTCATATGGCTTTGCTGCAGATAAACATCAAATCCGAAATAATCCAGATGGAGCAGACGCTAAATGTCATACTGCCGCAGGTGGGGCTCTATGAAGGGGAAAAACAGCGACAGATCAAGGAAAGGGGCTTCCAGGTACTATATCTTCTGCACGGCCTGTCCGACGACCATTCGGTCTGGCTCCGCCACACTTCCATCGAACGGTACGCCATGGAATATGGAATCGCAGTCGTTATGCCCAATGCCGGCCGCAGCTTTTATGTGGATATGAAATACGGGCCGAGCTACTACACATATATTTCCTATGAGATTCCCCACATAATAAGGACCATGCTGCCAATATCCTCCGCCCGCGAGGATAATTTTATAGCCGGCCTTTCCATGGGAGGGTACGGCGCCTTTATGATCGCCCTCCGTAACCCGGATCAGTACGAGGCGGCAGCAAGCCTTTCGGGCACCCTGGACCTGACGCCGGGCTTCAGCTTCCAGGAAGAAGGATATAAGAAGATGGCCAGGGAGATATTCGGATCGAAGCTGGAGTACATAAAAAGCGATTACAACCTGTTGAGGCTGGTCAAAAAGCAGAGCATGTCCGGTGAGCGGCTGCCCAGGCTGTATCAATCCTGCGGCACCGATGACTTTGTATATGGTGTAAATCAACGGCTCCGGGCTGCGGCTCTGAAATACGGCCTGGATCTGACCTATGAGGAAAGGCCCGGCGCCTACGAATGGAGTTACCGGGATTCCAACCTGAGGCGGGTACTGACCTGGATGCTGAAACGTGAACCACAAAAAGGCCCGATGCTGAGATTTGAACCCGCCGGCAGGGCAGTGAACTGATCTGTTGCCGTTTATTTAAGACATTGACTTTACAAAAATGCCTTTTGGGTTATAATTATGTTTAAAGCGATGAAGGAGAAGGGATTTTCCCGGCTTTTCACGGGCTTCACCGACAGAGAGTTGATGCCGGAGGCTGAGAGCATCAAGATGAAGTGTGGAAAGATAGTTCGCTCCGGAGCCGCCGCCTGAACGCCAGCATTCCGATGGGCAAGTAGGACCGGCCGGCAGCTGCCGTTATCAGCATAAAGTGCACCGTGGCTTTGGCTGCAAGGTAATGTTGTTGTTTAGGCCGCCAGGGTGAACATAGGTGGTACCGCGAAAGAACTTCGTCCTATGGACGAAGCTATTTTTTTATTATGGAGGCAGTCACTGCGAGAAGGCGCAGCCGACGAAGCAATCTCACGCCCAGCTTCGCAGGGCTCGCAATGACATGACTAATAATATCAAATATAAATAGTTGAGGTGTTTGTCTTGAAGCAGCAATTGGAGTCTATTCAGAAAGAAGCGCTGAAGAAGCTTGAAACCATTACGGATATCCGTGAACTTGAGGATTTCCGCGTGGCCTACCTGGGAAAGAAAGGAGAGCTTACCAGCATACTCAAGGGTATGGGAGCGCTGCCGCCGGAAGAGCGGCCTCTGATCGGGCAGCTTGCCAACGAGGTGAGGAATGCCCTGGAGGCTGGGATTGCCGCGACCAGGGACAGGCTGATCAGAGCCGCAAGGGAAGAGAAGATCAGGCAGGAGACCCTGGACGTTACCATGCCGGGACGGGCAAGGAAACTTGGCAGGAAACATCCCATTACCATTGTGCTGGATGAAATCAAGGACATATTCCTGGGAATGGGCTATGAGATAGCCGAAGGCCCGGAGGTTGAGCTTGATTATTACAACTTCGAGGCACTGAATATACCTAAGAACCATCCGGCCAGGGACACCCAGGACACCTTCTACATTACTGAAGAGGTCCTGCTCAGGACCCATACATCGCCTGTCCAGATCAGGTATATGAAGTCCCATAAGCCTCCAATCCGCATCATCTGCCCGGGACGCGTCTACCGTTCCGACACCGTGGACGCCACCCACTCCCCGATCTTCCACCAGGTGGAAGGTCTCGTGGTTGACAGGGGCATCACCATGGGAGACCTGATCGGGACCCTTGAGGTTTTTGCAAAGGGTATATTCGGCGAGGATACAAAGATACGCCTTAGGCCGCACCACTTCAACTTCACCGAACCCAGCGCCGAAGTGGACGTTTCCTGCTGGGGATGCGGAGGTACCGGATGCAGGATCTGCAAGGGCGAAGGCTGGGTTGAGATACTGGGCGCCGGCATGGTGCATCCCAACGTGCTGCGTGAAGGCGGGGTAGATCCGGATGTTTACAGCGGCTTTGCCTTCGGCCTTGGGATTGACCGCATCGCCATGGGCAAATTCGGCATCGATGACATGCGCCTGCTATTTGAGAACGACATCAGGTTCCTGCGGCAATTCTAGCCAAGGGGACGGTTCCTCTGGTTTGCCTAACCAAGGGGACGGTTCCTCTGGTTTGACGGTATAACCATGGGGACGATTCTTATGGCTCACCCGCTTTTGACCCGCACGGGACATGAAACCTAATGAAAGGATGATATGTGATGAAGGCTCCATTGAACTGGTTAAAAGATTTCGTTGATATAAACGTGGGAATCAAGGAGTATGTCAATGCCATGACCATGTCGGGCTCCAAGGTTGAGGGCGTCGAGGACATGGGCGAAGGCATAGAAAAAGTGGTTGTGGGAAAAATCCTTGAGATGGAACCCCATCCCAACGCTGACAGGCTCAAGGTATGCAAGGTTGACGCGGGCAGCGAGGTGGTCCAGGTGGTCACCGGGGCGCCCAATGTAAGGACAGGAGACCTGATACCGCTGGCCCTCGTGGGGGCAAAGCTTCCGGGAGGGGAGATAAAGGCCTCCAGGCTACGGGGTGTTGAATCCTATGGCATGATGTGCTCCATGGAGGAACTGAACCTTACCAGGGACTACCTGCCGGATGCTCCCGAAGACGGGGTATATGTCTTCGCCGAGGATATAAAGCTTGGCGCCGATATCAGGGAAGCACTGCACCTGGATAAGGTCATAGAATTCGAGATTACATCCAACAGGCCCGATTGCCTTTCCATCTACGGCCTTGCCCGGGAATCCTCGGTTGCCCTGGGGGTTCCGCTGAAAAAGCCTGAGATCCGTGTAAAGGAAGAAGGAAGCGGCAATGCCGGTGATTATGTTTCAATCGAGATAGAAAATCCCGAACTGTGTCCCCGCTATTCCGCAAGGATCGTGACCGATATCAAGGTAGGACCATCTCCGTACTGGATGCAACACAGGCTGGCGGCTGCGGGTATGCGTCCCATCAACAATATCGTTGATATCACCAACTATGTCATGCTGGAACTGGGCCAGCCCATGCACGCCTTTGACTTCTCCTGCATCACCGGCTCGAAGATTATCGTGCGCACCGCCAGGGAAGGCGAGGTTATAAAAACCCTTGACGGCCAGGAGAGAAAGCTTGACACAAACATGCTGGTCATCGCGGATGCCGAACGCCCCGTGGGTGTTGCCGGCGTAATGGGCGGCGAGAATTCCGAGATTACCGATAATACGAAGGTACTGCTGCTGGAGTCGGCCAATTTCAACGGCGCATCCATCAGGGTTACCAGCAAGAAGCTGGGGATCCGCAGCGAGGCCTCCCTCAGGTTCGAAAAGGGGCTTGATCCTGAGCTTACCGTAAAGGCGCTTGACCGCTGTGCAGAACTCATTGAACTCCTGGGAGCGGGCAGGGTTGTCCGGGGCATCGTGGACTGCAATATGACCAAAAAGAGGCAGGATACCATCAAGCTCGATGTTGACCGTATCAATGCCCTGCTGGGAACTGACCTCCCTGCCGAAAAGATGATAGCGATCTTCAGGGCTCTTGAGTTTGAAGTGGATCCGGACACCATGCTGATGAAGATTCCGTCCTTCCGTTCTGACATTGAGAATATTGCCGACCTCTCCGAGGAGGTGGCGCGCTTCTACGATTACAACAACATAAAGCCCAGCCTCCTTTCAGGGAAGGAATCAATGCGCGGCAAACGGAGCTACAAGCAGCGCATGGAGGATGCGATCAGGAACACCATGTGCGCCTGCGGGATGAATGAGGCGTACACGTTCTCCTTCACCAGCCCCAAGGTTTTCGACAATATCAACCTGCCCCAGGACCATCCGCTGAGAAGAACCGTGGTCATATCCAATCCGCTGGGAGAGGATTACAGCATCATGCGCACCACTACCCTTCCCGATATGCTGCGGGTTCTGGCCATAAACTACAGCAGGAAGGTGGAGACAGCCAGGCTGTTTGAACTGTCATATGTCTATCATCCGGTTGATGGCAAGGAACTGCCCGATCAGAAATCGGTGCTGACCCTTGGCATGTACGGGGAAGGCTGCGATTTCTATGAACTGAAGGGTGTCGTGGAGGAACTGATGGCTGCCATGGGCATCGCGGACTATGAGTTCAAGCCCGAAAAGGAAGATCCCTCCTTCCATCCAGGCCGCACGGCAAGCCTGATCATCGGGACGCCGGACAGCAAATCGCAGAAGGCGGGCGTTTTAGGCGAGGTCCATCCCGAGGTTGCCGAGAAGACGGAATGTCCCGAAAGAACCTATGCGGCCATGTTTGATGTGTCCCTGCTGATCGACGCTTCGACACTGGCCAGGAAGTTTAAACCCCTTCCGAAGTTCCCGGCAGTGCCACGTGATATCGCCGTCGTGGTCAGGGACGAGGTTTATGTGGCCGACCTGATAAAGGCCATCAGCAAGGCGGCCGGCGATATCCTGGAGGATGTGTCGCTGTTCGATGTCTACAAGGGCAGCCAGGTTCCTGAAGGCATGAAGAGCACTGCATTTGCCCTGACCTTCAGGTCTCCCGACAGGACATTGAAGGATGAAGAAGTCAACAAGGCCATGGAGAGAATCCTCAAGAGCCTTGAACACCAGTTCGGGGCCAGGCTGAGATAGAATAACCGGATAAATCCTGTTTTAGAGAGAAACAAAAGACCATCCCGGATTTCGGGATGGTTCTTTATTATTCCAACGATTATGCTTTGGCTGTGTTACACCATCACGGGCGGAGCGGTAAGTTCATAGCCGCCCAGTTTCAGCTCAGGCCTTTTGTATCCGAGAGCGTAGACATCGGTTATCCTGGCTTCATGCTCGAACAGTCTCCTGGCAAGAGGGTCTTTTAGCTTCCTGTAGCTGGCGGGCTTTGTGATGAGGGGAAGGGCAGCCTTTTTCCTCGCTGAGGCCAGAAGCTTCCTGCCCTTTTCGTTGAAGCCAAGAACCCTGATATACCGGGCATATCCATTGTCCTTCAGCTCGTCAAGGAATGATGAGGTCATGCCCAGCAGCAGGGCGCAAAGAATCCTGCTGATCCTCGATCTCGGGTACCGGCTTGTTGTGCAGTATTCCAGGATTTCATCAAGGCCGGCGCAGTTGAGGGAAGCCTGGCGCAGGCGGTTGTGCAGGCCTTCCTCCATGTAGGGGAGAGCCATCAGTTCCTGGTCAGAGGCTGTTCTCAGCCTGTATACCAGGATGTCCTCAAAGTCCTGCATGAATATCGGACCGCGGCCCGTCCTGAACTCCGCATCCAGTATTTTCAGGCTGCTTTCGGGCAGGTTCCCGGCCAGGTCGGGAAGCGAAACGCTGAAAGTATCCGGAGCAGCGCCGGGCGATACGTCGTCTGAAGTCCCGCTGAAAGAGGAATACCCTCCCGCTGCCGAGCTTTTCCACAGCCTGATATAGCCCCGGATCGCAGTGGCGCTTGAATAACTGGTTCCAAGGTCTTTCTCATTGTAGCCCTGGCCGACCCTGGGAATGGTTACAGGCCTGATTCCGCTGTTGAATCTTTTTATAGCCTTCAGGTATTCAATTCCAAGGATGTTGTTGGGGGAAGAAACAACCTCAAAAGTCTGATCATCCAGGCAGGCCCTGAGCGCTGCCTGCCGGGCCGCAGGAAATGACAGGCCCTTGTCCAGGTTGCTTTTCAGCGCTTCCCTGAAGGCCTGGTTCTCATCTGCCAGAAAGTCCGCGGCCTTCCTGATGGAGTCGAGGGATCCCGTTTCGCTTCCGAAGCTGACGTAATCAACCACCCCAAGGCTGTCAAGAATCCTGATGGCTGCAGAAGCGAAATACTCCGCCGAGGCGCAGGAAAAAGCGCCGGGCAGTTCAAGAACAAGGTCGATTCCGCTGCTTAATGCCATGCGGGCGCGGGCCTGCTTGTTGACAATGCCCGGTTCGCCGCGCTGCACAAACTGGCTGCTGAGAACACAGACGGCAGCATCAGCGCCCGTGAGCTCCAGGGATTTTTTAATATGCCATTCATGTCCGGAATGCAGGGGGTTGTATTCGGCGACAATGCCCAGAACCGACATGGGTTCCTCCTTACGTTTCAGGCCTTTACAGCCTGTCCATGCCTTATTTTACCACAGGCGGACCAAAGCATACAACTGTCTCACATCCAACATCCAACTTCTCACTCTATTTTGCGAGATTGCCACGCTCCGCGTTGCTCCGCTCGCAATGACAGTCCTGGGTATTGCCGCGCTTCGCTTACAAATAAAGTTCGGGCACGCCATGGCCTCCAACCTCTTACTTCATACTTCCAATATGCGCGGAAGGGAAATAATGCGCGGCATTCCTTTATTAAAAAGGTGTTGCCACAGCAAAGGTTTTATGCTACAATGAGTGTGGTCCAGAAGTTCGTTGCACAAAGAGTGGGTAGTTCCCACTCTTTGCATTTATTAACGGAGGGTTGAATGGCTAAGGAAAACATATCAGAACTGGTATGGTCAATGGCGCTTCCCATTGTTGAGGAAGCCGGATGCGAACTGGTTGACGTGGAATACGTCAAGGAAGGCGGCAGCTGGTTTCTGCGCGTGATTATCGATAAGGATGGAGGCGTCAGCCATGAGGATTGCGAACGGGTCAGTCAACCCCTGAATACAATACTTGATGAGAGGGATCCCATACCTCATCCGTTCTACCTCGAGGTATCATCGCCTGGCCTGGAGCGTCGGCTGAAAAGGCCCAGAGATTACGAGAGGGCGTTGGGCAAGCTGGTGGAAATCCGGCTGTTTAAGGCTGTGGATGGGACAAAAAGATTTGAGGGCCAACTGGAATCCTTTGACGGGAAGGAACTGTCCATCAGGCTTGATTCCGGTGAGACAAGGACGTTCCCGCTTGACCAGGTAGCAAAAGCTAAAACGCTGTTTAAATATTGATTTATGATATGGAGGTATATTGGAGATGAGCGCTGAGTTGCTTCACGCCCTCGAGCAGTTAGAGAGAGAAAAAGGTATCAATAAGGATATCCTGGTGGAAGCCATCGAGCAGGCGTTGATTTCTGCGTATAAGAGGAATTTTGGTTCAGCTCAGAATGTAGAGGTCATGATTGACAGGACAACTGGGGACGTAAGGGTTTTCACCCACAAAACCATCGTGGATGAGGTGACCGATCCTGCAAACGAGCTGTCCATCGAACAGGCTAAACGATTCGGAGCGGATTTTGAAGTCGGAGATATAGTAGAGGTGGAGGTAACACCCAGGAAATTCGGGAGAATCGCTGCGCAGACAGCCAAGCAGGTTGTGATGCAGAGGATTCGTGAAGCTGAGCGCGGAATTATCTACGATGAGTTCTCCAACAGGGAAGAAGATATTGTAAGCGGTATTATCAGCAGGTTCGACCGGAAAAACATAATTATAGACCTGGGTCGTGCCGAGGCCATACTGCCTCCCGCGGAACAGACGCCCGGGGAAAAGTACAATGTCCACGACCGCATAAAGGTTTATGTTATCAACGTGAAGAAGACCAACAAGAATCCGCAGATATATGTTTCACGAACCCATCCCGGGCTGGTGAAAAGGCTTTTGGAGCTTGAAGTTCCCGAAATAGCCGATGGCACGGTCGAGATAAAGAACATCGCCAGGGAAGCCGGTTCCAGGACCAAGATTGCCATCCACTCCAGGAATGAGGACGTTGATCCCGTGGGAGCCTGCGTTGGCCAGAAGGGCAGCAGGATCCGCGCCATAGTGGACGAGCTTAAGGGAGAAATGATCGATGTAATCAAATGGAGCAGCAATCCTGAAGAGTTTATCGCCAGCAGCCTGAGCCCGGCCAAGGTGGTGCAGGTTGACCTGGACGAAGATGCCAAGGTGGCCAGGGTTATCGTTCCCGACTTCCAGCTGTCGCTTGCCATAGGCAAGGAAGGACAGAACGCCAGGCTCGCAGCAAAACTGACCGGCTGGAAGATAGATATAAAGAGCGAATCACAGCTCAGAAGCCAGATAGAATATGAACTCTTCCATCCGGAAGCAGTATCTGATGATGAAGACGAAGAGGATTACGAACCTGAAGATATTCACGAAGAGGATTACGAGTCCGAAGAAGACACGGAATCCGCCGCTGACGGTGATGAGGCCATTGACGAGGCCGAAGAGCCGGAAGAAACCATTGATGCGGCAGAGGATGCCGATGATGAAAACCAGTAGACCTTCGCGGCTTTTCGGGTTGAGGTGGGTGCGTTGAGAAGGAAGAAGAAGGTACCCCTGCGCCGGTGCGTAGGATGCAGGGAAATGAAGGATAAGCGCGAACTGCTGAGAATTGTCAGGAACAACGAGGGCGAGATCTTTGTGGATCCCACCGGCAAGAAGAACGGCAGGGGAGCGTATATCTGCAAAAACAAGTCCTGTTTTGAGCAGGCCGTAAAAGCCAAAAGCCTTAGCCGCGAATTTGGATGCGAAATACCGAAAGAGGTTTATGACGAAATCGCTCAGCAGATGGAGGCCTATGGAGGAGAATAGGATTTATTCCTTTATCGGACTTGCCAGAAAGGCCGGCGGTGTCGCAGCCGGTGATTATGCGGCTGAGTATGCGATAAAACGCGGCAGGGCGGCTTGCGTGATCCTGGCGCAGGACGCATCGCCGAATACGGCGAAGAAATACAGAAACATATGCAACTCAAGAGGCATCAAGCTTATCAGCTTCGGGACCAGGCAGCGCCTGGGCGGGATCCTGGGAAAAGATGCGTACTCGGTGATAGCTGTTACCGATAAGCGCTTCTCCGACAGATTAGAGGAAATGATTGAAGAAGCGGAAAACCACGACAATAGATTTAATGGCCAAGCCATTGGCAAAACACACGGGGGTGGCTTTTTTGAGTAAACTGAAAATTCATGAGCTTGCGAAGGAGCTCAATGTTTCGAGCAAGAGGCTCATGGAGAAACTTGAGGAAATCGGTATTCATCCCAAGAGTCACATGTCGACTCTCAGCGATGATGAACTGGAAAAGCTCTATAAGCATATAGGGATAGTTGACCGTACCCAAAAGAAGGATGAAGCGGATTCAAAAAAGGATTCCGGTGCGGGCAGCCGTCCCGAAAGTGCTGCAAAGAAGGACGTTCCCCGTATCATCAGAAAGACTGAGGTCGTGGTTCGTGATGATTATTATGTCATGGACGAGCAGAAGGAAAAGAAGAAGGAGAGGCGCAGCTATGTCCGCTCTTCGGATTCCAATGACGGATTGATGGCAGGGTACACCAGGAGCCATGACAGCGTCATAGCCGCTATCAGGAAGCGTCCGAAGAAGGAAGAGCCCAAGCCCGAGACCGAGGAAAAAAAGCAGGAGCCCCCGGATATCCTGGATACCATTGTCGTGTCCGACAGGATCAGAAAGCCTGTTGACGATATACTGAGCATCAAGAAGGTAGCCCGTGTGTCGGATCTTGCCGAAAAAGCCGAAGGCAAGCAGGAAACCGCAAAGGAACAGGAAGACGTGCAGAAGGATACAGCGACTGCCGAGGCCAAGGATGAAGAGGCGAATGCGCCCCGGAAAGCGGCAAAGGCCGCGGAAAAGGCCGAAGAGAAGGATAAACAGGACCAGAAGCCTGAAGCCCCAGCCACTCCGGCGAAGAACAAGGCGGAGGTTTCTGCCAAAAAGCCCGCCGAGCAGCAGACCGGGGCCAAAGCCGCCCGGGATGATCGAAGGAAGGGCGACGCAGCGGAGAGCGCCGACAGGGCAGAACACCGGAAGCCGGCCGAATCGGCGGATGCCGGCACCGTAAGCGATGTCCCGCCTAAAAGGCCCAGGGGCGACCAGTTGTCCCGCGGCGAAAGAAAGCCATACGATGACAGGGATGCGGATGGAAG
>Ga0209508_1002411_pt1 | contig 12337 bp, 9 predicted proteins | sample AD_UKC129_MetaG_FD_184427 | JGI IMG/M metagenome (GOLD analysis project Ga0209508, IMG submission 184427) | Active sludge microbial communities of municipal wastewater-treating anaerobic digesters from Canada - AD_UKC129_MetaG (SPAdes) (version 2) | ecosystem: Engineered > Bioreactor > Anaerobic... | reverse complement strand
TAAACAATAGACAAAAAGAGGAACGATGATAAAAAATAAAACACACCAGGGAAACATTTTTTTACAAAAAGTAGCAAAGCTCGAAGGATTTTCTTTTCTCTTCTTTACCAGATCGAGAAAAAAGAGCACCGCCAGCCCTACCCCGGCATAGATACCCGTCCATTTTACTGACGCTCCTAACCCAAAGGAAAGACCAGAGAGAAAAAGAGGTAACAAAAATCTTCTGGTTTCCGAAGGAGAGTAAGGAATGGAGAGATAGACAAGCATAAAATAGTACATAAGGATGATAAAAAATACCACATAGGTGTCTATAGTAGCTATACGAGCCTGGACAAAATGCATAAACTCAAAAGTCATAAGAAAAGCAGCCACTAACCCATATTCACTTCTGCCAAATAACTTTTTCCCCAGAAGGTACATCAAAGGAATAATCAAAGCTCCAAACACCACTCCCATAAATCTCCACCCGAAGGGGTTCATACCAAAAATAGTTATCCCCAAAGAGATTAACATCTTGCCCAGGGGAGGATGAGTCCACTCATAAGGTTCTACCTGATGGAGGTATTCATAAGCAGTACGGGCAAAGTAAATCTCATCAAAGTAAGTGCTATTTAGATAAGAGGATTGGTAAGGAACGGTATCTTGCTCATCAAAAGCTTCAGGAAAACCCTGGGGAAGTAGGTATCCCTGGTGTAGAGGTAAAATAGCATTTACAGGAAGCAGGGTCTGTTTTTCTCCCCAAAAACCAATTTCGTTGAGCATCCCTCCACTTTTTTGAGCTATAATTCTAATATATCTTCCTCGCAAGTCAACGTCCGCTTCTTTCCACTCAAAAACGTTCTGGGGCTTAAGAAGAGGTCCTTCTTGCCAGGTTTCGGCATCAGCGGAATATTCAAGCCGATATTCTCCCTCCCCGATAAGCCCCCCGAAAAACGATATACGCTTGATAGTTTCTTCCTTTCCTAAATCGAGACAGGCTCCCTCTCCCGGAGAAGAAGGTTGCCAATAGGTTTGAGGAGCTTTAAGAGAACCTAAATGATAAAAAGAGACGATAAGATAGAAGGTAACCAATAACAAAACGATAGTTTTATCTCTTTTTTCTTTTCTTTCAGCTGGTTTTTCTATCCAATCCACGAAAAATCCTTTCATTTCTGGCATATTTTTACTCCTTAAGAATTATATAACATTCCGTCTGTTTGCAATGCTAAGAATTACCTTATTTAAAAATCAAAGTGGGGAGAATCATCCCCATAAACTGCTGAAAGTGCTGAGTGTAGTGGCAAAATAGCATATTCTAATTTAAAGAATATAGATTTGACGCGGGTTTCAACTAAATGAAGTGTCAAAGTCAGAGGTTATAAGAGTGGGTCCTTTTATACCGAAGAGACGTTTTCCTCTCCAGCGGTGTCCACTTTTTCCGGGGATTATATAAGAGGCTCTCCTTCCTATAGTCCCTTCTCGTTATTCCCGAAATCTTTAGACGGGAATCCACTGAGGAACGCTTTTCCCCTCAGTAGTTTTATCTTTTTATTCAAGTTTTTAGTTTTAGTCTTTTATTTTAGTCTCTCGGGGATTATAAAGGGCGACCCTCATAGTCATTGCCATGACTGATTTTATGGGATACTATAATAGCGAATTATAGTTAGAGACAATAAGAAAACCAATGGAAAGGAACAAAAATTGATAAAGGTGGAAAGAAAATGAAAAGAGTCGTAATAATCGTTGTGTTGCTGGTAGCGGCAATTTTAGCTGGTTACACAGAGGAGGTTTCAGGAAAGCAATCACCAGAGGAATTAAAATACGACCTTGATTTTCTCATCCAGACACTGGAAGATGTCCACCCCGATTTATACAGATACACTCCTCAAGAGGAAATTTATAAGATGAAGCAAGATATCGAGGAAGACTTGAGTGAACCACTGACCAGGCTTGAATTTTACAGAAAGGTTGCACCGCTGGTAACCAGAATTGGAGATGGTCATACCTACATTACCTATCCGGTTGAGGAATTGAATGAATATATAAATGGAGGGGGACGCCTTTTCCCGCTTGATGTCAGAATCATTGGCGAAAGACTATTCGTCGTAGTTGACTATACCGGAGAGATTCCACCAGGTGCAGAAATACTCAAAATTAATGGATTCTCAATTTCACAGCTCATTGAGGAACTCACTAAATACGTGAGCGGAGAGAAATTATCGTACCGGATAGAATCGGTTAACACAAACTTTCGGGCCCTGTTATGGTTTGCATATAGTTGGGAAGAGTTTAACATAACGTATTTATCTCCCTCTGGCAAAGCTCTCCAGAAACCTATAAAAGGGATGACCTGGAATGAGCTCACCAGAAAAGCTCAGGAGCTTCAAAAAGAATTTGCTAAAGAAGAAAAAGAGGAAGACAGTAAAAAAATTCAATATCCCTATTACAGTTATGCTTCAATGCCTGAGTTAAAAACAGGAGTAATTGATTTTAGAGCCTTTCAAGATCCGGAAAAGTTTAATTTATTCTTAGAAGAAACATTCAGAAAAATAAAGGAGGAAGAAATTGAGCACCTTATTATAGATATTCGCAACAACAGTGGAGGAAACTCTACTCTGGGTGATGCTCTCCTCGATTACCTGACAGATAAACCCTGGAGGCAATTTTCAAAAATTGAACTTAAAGTAAGTAAGCAAATAAAGGAATATTACAAAGACCCCCTTCCAGTATTAAAAAAGATTTATCCAGAATCCTATGAATCGATGTATCAAGCATCCCGGGAATGGTATCAATCAGTGTATCAGGAAATCTCTTCTTTGCCTGAAGGCGAAGTATTTTCTTCTTCTCCAGAGCTCATAGAACCCTCTGAAAATCCCCTTCGATTTCATGGCAAGCTATATGTATTAATAGGCTCCCACACCTTTTCCAGCGCCGTCAATTTTGCAGCCACAGTTAAAGACTACGGCATCGGCACACTTATTGGAGAAGAAACAGGAGGGCTGCCTACTCATTTTGGCGATATTTATCCCTTCTGGCTACCCAATACCGACCTTCCAGCAGGGGTTTCACACAAGAAGTTCTATAGACCCAGTGGAATAGATGACGGAAGAGGAGTTTTACCAGATATCGAAGTTACCACCACCCTTGAGGATGTTTTAGAAGGCAAAGACCCGGTGATGGAGCATATTCTGGAGGTTATAAAGACTATTGAGCTTGTGCCCTGATTTTTATCCTGCAGAACCTGCTATAATTATTCTCTTTTCCCGACGTCTCCGTGAGACATTATTTTCGTATTCCGTGGCGGTTTCTATTTTTTGATCCCTTACGGAGTAGAAAAAACGAGACTGCCACGACGCTGAAACACCTTTTCCCGGTATAATTATTTTCTCGTTTATTTGCTTTTAAAGCTCACACTGTAGGCGTCTCGCTCGCAAAGATACCCCGAAAAAATTTCCACAGAATTATAAATGAGGGGAATATTCTCCCTACAACCCCTCCTTTTTTTGTCTTTGCGAAGAGGAAATTATGAGGCAACCTCGCTTTTTTCTAATTAAAAAACCTTAAAAGAGCAAGAACCACTGGGGGAAAAGCATTCCTCTTGATGCTAGAATGCCCGGAGAAATTGCACAATACGGCAGAAAAGAGAAACAGAGCGTGAAGTAAGGAAACACCGCCATGAATTTTGCAGTTGGCTACAAAGTGAGCTGAAGATGAAATGATTCACAAAAAAAACACTGGCGCGCCTGGAGGGATTCGAACCCCCAACCTACAGATCCGTAGTCTGTTGCTCTATCCAGTTGAGCCACAGGCGCACCTTACCTCACCATAATTATATTTCTATTCAGCTATAAAATCAACTGTCTCTCTACTTCTCCACCCGGTAAGAACGACTGATTATTATAATCGCTCCTGCTACTAAAGGCAAGAAAGCCACAGCGTAAAGGTAAGCTCCATTTTCCTTTTTCAAGAAACGAATAGTCCGCTCGCTTTTAGGGATATGCTCTCCAGTTTCTCTGGAGATGGTAGATATCTGATAATCAGCCCCAACAAGGTCTTCTCCCAGAGTTACTTTATAGCTTTCAAAAGTGGGTTGATAACCACTCATTTTCAGTTCTTCATCATAGGGGATTATTTCATACCCCAGCTCTGGTCCGGGAACCTGCTTCACAAAATAAGGAGCTTTATCTACTGTTTGCAAGATCTCTTCTCCTCTTCCCAGAAGAACTTGAGCATCGTCTACCGGGTCAACATGCACCCATTTCCACTTTTCCAGCCGACCAATATTTTGAGGGTCTTTAAGCTTATTATAATACAGCTCATTGTATTCTTCCTGATAAAAGGGATTGAAGTAGAGTTCGTTTTTACCTACAGCATGGATAATCCAGGAAGGGTCGTCACAGTTTTCTCTCTTGGTCCAGCGGTTTCCCGGGATTATTTCATATCCCACTCCCTCTCGCCGGCGAGCAGTAAAGACTACTAAATTCTTCTCACTTCCTTCAAAAATAGTTCCATCTTCCATCCTTACCCTGATTTCATAGTTACCCACAGGAAGGTTAAGGATAAAACCCTCTGCTGGCTCAGTAACATAGAATTTTACGAACTCAGGAGGCTCTGGTTGCTGGGGAATAGAAATATCAAGAGGTCCGGTCTCACCAGCTTCCCGTCGGCGGCGCACTTCTTCAAAGAAATTATTCAGCTGTTGCTGATAATAATTCATAGCCTGATAATACTCTTGAAGTTTTTTGTTGAATTCATCTACTGCCGCCTTATATTCGTCGTAATACTCTTGAGCATCTTCGCCCAGATAAATCGTGGCTTTTTCTGACCAATACCCTTCGGGGTAATAGAGAACATACTTCTGCTTCTCCAGAGTGTTTATCAATTTTCCACCCTGCCAGATTTCCAATTTCCCCGGGACTTCTTCATTTAAGGTGCTGAACCCGGCCATATACCGGCGAGTTATAGGCCAGTAGTAAACAATGGTTTTTCGGGGGTTCACCACACTATTAAAATTGGCAATAAAGTACAAAGTTTCCTCGCTCTGAGGACAGAAGCTTTTACTGAAGCCAGAGCCATCAAAAGAAGTCAAAGAATAAACCAGTTGTTCCCGAAAAAGGGGCGCCTGAGCCCAGGAAATACCTCCTCCCAGAACTAAAATACCCGCTAAAACAAAGAAAGCTATCTTTTTATTCATCAGGCTTTAACCCCCCTTCGATTCATAGTAAATATAGAAAGAGCCATAAAAATGAGGGAATAAATCAGACAATAGACTATGTTAGCCAAATACAATGACCAGCTCTCTAAAACCACGGCATCCAGTCCCCGACTTAAGAAAGCAAAAGGTGATATCCAGTTTATGCCCTGAAAAATATAAGAGAGAGTCTGGCGGAGATAGAGAAGGGGGAGAGATATGGTTGCCTCTTCTCCCAGGCCTAAAAGAGCGCCATAGGCAAATTGAACAGCCAAAAAAGCTCCCAGAATAGCTAAAAGAGTGACCACTGAGCTGCGAATCCGACCGGTTAAAGAAGAGATGAAAAGCCCGAAGCTCACCACACAAGATATGATAAAAACCCCCATAAACAGAGCTTTAATCAAACCTGTGGTGAACCCCAAATTGGTAAGACAGCTCACTAAATAAAAGTAAACAGCAGTGAAGCCTAAAGCTATGATTCCTAAAAGTAAATCCTTGAAATATTTACTCCAGAGAAAGTTTCCCGCTGTCACCGGTCCATAGAAAAGGACTTCTAAAGTCCCTTGCTCCCTTTCTCGAGAGATGGAAATAGCCGATACTATCACCAAATAGATGGAGATAATAATTAAGGTGATATAAAGAGGCTGATGCAGGGGATAAGCCGAAACTAAAATATCCTCTTCCCGGATACCATCTATAAAGTTTTTTAAAATAAAAGAAGAAACCAGGAAAGAGGCAAAAATGGCTGCATAATATCCCCAGCTATACAAGGTATAGAGAAAATCTCTTTTAAAAAGAGTTCTGGTTACTTTTTTTGCCATTCTCATTCCTCCTTTTTGGGTGACTGAAACTCTACGTCTTCAATAACATCTTCAAAATCTCCTTGAGGGGTGCGGAGCACCAGTTCCATGATGCCGTATTTTTCTTCTTCAGGATCAATCTGAATTTTGTCCCAGGTAATAAGTCCTTTATTGCGAGAAAGATAAGCATTGGGATCCCAGAAAAGTTCAATTGGTCCTTCAAAAATCAACCTTCCCCGGCTGTAGTTATCCTCATCTTCTCCCTCTCTAACGTAGAGTTTGCCCTCCAGCTGAAGTGGCAGAGCAGGAAAGTCTGATATTCCCACCCCTTTAGAATCTTTAAAGCGGATTTCAATTTGAATGCCTCTGTCCACGGGGTCGGCAAAACATATGATGCCAGCTAAATCAGGGATTTCTTTTCCCTTCATGGTGAAGTCAAAAACATTAACTCCTCTTTTTATCTCTAACTCTTCAGAAAAAGGATAGTAGTAGGGAGCTTCAGCGCGGAGAGTATGCTTTCCAGGGGGAAGATGGGTAAACTGATAATCTTTGCTCTGAAATAAAATATCAGAACGCCCATCAATGGTGAGATGTAGTCTTCTAACCACGTCATGCGAATAGTGGTCAGTTACTTTGCCTTGCAGAACCCCATAATTCAGCCGGATGGTAAAATAGGAAACCACAAATAAAACCACAACAACTCCTACAATAGCCAGAAAAATAGAGAGACCAACTTTTTTCTTCATGCCGCTTCCTCCCCTCGGGCCAGTAGAGAAATATTTTGCTGGGTAATGGTGATAAAGGCTTCTTCCAGACTCATTTCTTTAGCTTTCATAGAAAGAGGAAGATATCCATTTTGGTAAAGAAATTGAGACAATTCCGGACGATAGTCCCGGTCAGTTTTTAAACTCACTTCCAATTTGTGGCCTTCTACGCTAAATCCTTTCAAAAAGTCCAGCTTTTCTAAAGAGGAAGCAATGCTTTCCGCCTCTTTATCTAACTCTATCTCCATCTCTACACTGTCGGTCAATCTTCGGCGAATATTATCCATGGTATCCTCAGCCAAAAGTTTTCCTTTATTGATAATAGCTACTTTTTTGCATAACCTTTCTACTTCAGAAAGAAGGTGAGAAGAGATAAAAACCGTTTTCCCCCGGTGGTTTTCCTCTTCAATTAAGTCCCGAATCTGCTTGATGCTGCTGGGGTCTAAGTTAGCTACTGGCTCATCCAGAATGAGGAGTTCTGGGTCATGCAAAAGAGCACGGGCAAAGGCTAACTTTTGTTGCATCCCTTTGGAAAAAGCTCCTATTTTTTTGTTCTGGTCGTTAATCAATCCTAAAGCTTCCAACAGCTCTTCAATTCTTCTGGAAGCCTTAGGCACCTGGTAGAGTTCTCCAAAAAAGAGAAGATATTCTCGAGCAGTCATTTCTTTATAAAAATACAAACTCTCAGACACCACTCCAATTCTTTCTTTCACCTCCACTTTACCAGGATTGAATTCTTCTCCTAAGAGGAAAATTTTACCGCTGGTAGGAGGCATCAACCCTAAAATCATATTGATAGTGGTGGTCTTCCCTGCTCCGTTGGGGCCTAAAAAACCACATATGTCTCCTTTATCTACCTGGAGATTTAAGTTATCGACAGCCTTAAAGCCATCAAATTCCTTGGTTAAGTTTACAGTTTGGATCATGAAATTTCCCTGCCTCCTCTTTTTTTTAAGCTACTTTATTTTAACAGAAAGAAAAAGCAAAACCACTTTTTTTAGCTTCTCATTCTATAAGCGTATCTCAAGAGAAGAGCGATAGTTCCTTAAAATTTCTCTTTAATACATGGCAATATCTTTTTTTCGCGCTCCACTCATCTTCCCTACCGGGGAATTATTGGAGGCAATTTCACCCGGCGTGTCTTTGCCAGAGTCACTTTCTCGCCACCCCATGAGAAATCATTAATAATAGATTTCCGATAGACCTGTTCAGGAGTGACGAGCAAGGTGCTTTCCCTCCGGGTTATTTTTCATCTTTTTCTTTTCTCTTTTTGTGTTTTCCGGGGTTTATAAGGGGGCGGCGCGATTCACCACCCTAACCCTCTCCCCGCAAGCTCTCCCCGGAAGCTCTCTAAACCGTCCCTCTCACTCCGAGGGCTTCTCTTTTCGTCATGCCTGAAATTTAGCGAGGCATCCACATCATCTGTCATGCCTGAAATCTTTTATCAGGCATCCACATTTTTGCTTTTTCTTTGGTTTTTAAAGCCGTGGACCCCTGATAAAACCATTCAGGGGTGACGACCTCCCTCTCTCGTCATTCCCGAGATTTTTTATCGGGAATCCATGCTTTTGCTTTTTTCTTTTTGGAACCATAGGAGCGTTCCCTCCCATTGTTTGGATTCCTCGTAGAAACACTCAGGAATGACCTCCCCCGCCGTCATTCCCGAGATCTTTAATCGGGAATCCAAAGGTTTTTAAAACCATGGACCCCTGATAGAAGCATTCAGGGGCAGGCTAAAAACGGCTTGAAGATTGCCGGGGTGACGAACAAGGGGTGATAGAAGGATTCAGGAGTGACGACCTCCCTTCTCGTCATGCCTGAAATCCTTAATCAGGCATCCATGTCTTTGCTTTTTCTTTTTGTCCTTCTATTGTGAACCATAGGGATGTCTCCTTCCATTGTTTAGATTCCTCGTAGAAACACTCAGGAATGACCTCCCCCGCCGTCATTCCCGAGATCTTCAATCGGGAATCCAAGTTTTTGCTTTTTCTTTGGTTTTCAAAGCCGTGGACCCCGGCTTGAAGATTGCCGGGGTGACGAAAAAGGGGTGATAGAGACATTCAGGAATGATAGCTGAGGGGGTGATAGAGGCGCTCAGGAATGATAAAAAAAAGACTCTCTCCGAGCGAGAAGGAAAAAAGAAGGAGTCATATGGAGAGCTCTTCCGAGGATAAAGGAAAGAAAGGGGTCTAAAAAAGTAGTCTGTCTCCTTCTCTGATCTTTACGTTCCTCCTTTTTGCGTAGCATGATGGGTAGATAGCTCGTCTCTCGGTATTGTTCTACTCAGGACTGTAGAGCATGGAAACCAAAAATCGGCTACAATAGCTCATTCAAAGCTTACCGGAGGATATAAAGGCAGAAGTCTATGATTTTGTGCGTTTTCTTTTCCATAGGAAGACTCGGGAAGAGGCTCATGGTGGAATAGTTTTCCTTGCGCCAGGCGTTACGAGAGTTTAAAGAGGAACTATAAGCGATGATGCCAACCAATCTGATACAAGCCCTTCCCGGTTTTGATGAGGTGGTAATAACCCGACAGGACCACGATTTTACCTGACCCCCGGGAAGATACGAATTGTGGTATACTTGAGGAGAATAATCAAGTAAAGGGGAAAGCAAGATGAAGTTTTTAGTAGTTATTGAAAGAGATGAGGATGGAATGTATATAGTAGAATGCCCCTCTGTTCCTGGATGTGTAAGCCAGGGAAAAACAGAAGAGGAAGCTATTGAAAATATAAAAGAAGCGATAAAAGTATGCCTTGAGGTAAGAGCAGAACAAGGTATGCCTCTTACCATTAACGTGAAAGAGATTGAAATAGCAATATAAATAATGCAAAAATTGCCGGCGTTGAGCGGGCGGGAAACAGCCCGAGTCTTTGAACGTTTAGGATGGGAAATAGCAAGACAGAGAGGTAGTCACATCATTCTTGTAAAAAAGTGCCATGGTGTTACGCTATCCGTTCCAGACCATAAGGAAATTGCTAAAGGAACTCTAAGAAAGCTTGTAAATTTGGCCGGAATAACAGTTGAAGAGTTTTTGGACGCAATGAGATAGGAAGTTTCAGGCATCTCATGTGCTTCGCGTGTTCTCCGGTGTTGCGCCTCAGGTGGTTATAGTAAACCTCGTCTGCCCTCTTTACCGAAGTGGTCATAATGATCCTCGCACACTCCTCCCGAGTTTTTAACACAATGTAGCTTGCTTTATAAAGTGGCAAAAACCACCCTCGCCCTACCCTCTCACTCCGAGGGCTGGTCTTTTCGTCATGCCTGAAATTTAGCGAGGCATCCACACCATCTGTCATGCCTGAAATCTTTTATCAGGCATCTAATTTTTTTAAATACTATGGACCCCGGCTTGAAGATTGCCGGGGTGACGAACAAGGGGTGATAAATACATTCAGGGGCAGGCTAAAAACGGCTCGCAAGTTGTCGGGGTGACGAGGAGGTGGGAATCCAGAGACTTTTACGGAGGGGTGTTTCTCTTCTCCGTGTTTTTTTGTTTTTTTCTTTTTTGCTTTCTGGTCTTTTTGGGGTCATAAGGGGTAAATCCCCTATAGCTCTGTGGCAATCTCGAGGAGTTATAGGAAGCATTCTGGCATTTCGCTTCTTTTCTAAATTTCGGAGCCGGGAGAAATTATCAAAAAATCACTATCCTGCCTGGGAAATTTCGAGGACCAAATTTCTAAAAAAACATCAATTGTTTGTGACTCTTCCTTTTTATCCAGAATGAACACTCAAATGATGGCCGGCAATACTTTTTACACTATCGCAAGGACGAGAATTGTTGCGACCCACAGGACCCGGATAGTTTTCTCATACAAAAGCTCCCGGGGTTGTGACAGGGTTTATTTTTGTCGCATATAGTTCCGGGAAACTTTTTACATAATATGGAAAGGAGGATAAAACGCCTTTTTTCGCCATTTCGCTATTTATTCAACTTCCATACCAGATTAATCCTGCCACTCCCGATAAAAGGAGAAATAAAATAGGGTCGGCCTTTTTCCGGTAAACAAGAATAAAAACCACTATTCCTAAACCAGCGGCAAACCAGTCCTTTATCCCTTTTTTAGCCAGAGAGTAGGCAGCCATGGCCATCAGGGCAATAACTGCTGGGCGCAATCCTCGCAAGAAGTGCTGCACTATGGCGTTTTCCTTGAAGTGAGAAAGGAAATGAAACACTATGGTTACCAGTAAAAGAGAAGGAAGACAAAAAGCTAAAGTAGCGGAAACCGAACCCCATACTCCTGCTACCTTGAAGCCTGTAAAAGTGGCAGAGTTAATGCCAATAGGCCCGGGAGTGAGTTCAGAAAGAGTAACTAACTCCAGAAACTCACCGTTGCTCAACCATTGATATGTGTCCACCACTTCTTTTTCAATCAAAGGAAGGGCAGCCATGCCTCCTCCAAAAGAAAAAAACCCTACCCGCAAAAAAGCTAAAAAAAGCTGAAGGTATATCATTTTCTTCTCACCATTCCCAGCATTCCCCCGATTAACACTATCCACAGAGGATGGAGCTCCAGAAGTACGACTAAAAAAAACAGCAGGAAAGCGATGATTAAATCTTCCCAATTATCTAAAGCACTCTTCCCGATATCTACTACTCCTCCTGCGATTAAAGCCACAATCGCTGGGGTGGCTCCCCGAAAAAAATTCTGTATTACCTCCAGGTGTCTATACTGGAGGAAAAAAGAGGCAACAAACATAATAACCAGGAAAGAAGGAAGAACTGCTCCTGAGATAGCTGCAATGCTTCCCGTTATTCCTCCTACCTTTCTTCCCACAAAGCAAGCAGTATTTATAGCAATCGCTCCCGGTAAGCTCTGAGCTACAGAAAGCCCTTCAATAAATTCTTCTTCGGTTAACATCTTCTTTTTTTCTACTATTTCTCGCTTAATCAAGGGGAGCATAGCATACCCTCCTCCCCAGGTAAAAGCTCCAATTTTAAAAAAAGAGAAGAAAAGAGAAAAAAGAGTCATTCTTTTTTTCTCTGGGGGGCACACTTTTCAAACCTCTAATTCTATTGAGTAGCGGCACTGGTCTGCCCGGATGACGCTTTTCCGATATTCAAATGGTTCTCTATTTTCTCTCACAGCAGCTTTTTCATTTTCAAAACGTCTATGCATTCACGTAATGATACTAATCTTTCTAACTGTTGACAAGGGGGGCGAGTCAGGTTGTGAGGTGTTCGTCAAACATTAAAGAGATATAGTTTTCTGCATGACAGGTCATAAAGAAGGGAGCGTTGCCCCCTTCTTTTGTGTGGAGTCTTTTCTTTTGCTATAAGGAATATAGGAGATAATCTCGCTTTTATATTTATTGAATTATCTCAGAAAGAAAAGGCGAGATTACCACATATTGATGCTACGAATTCACAATGCCTGCCCGGAGGAATCGCCAAGGTCAGCAAAATCTGCCTGCTCGCAATAACAACTTGAGGAAAGCGACACCAGGCTGTTCGAGCTCGCGATGACGGTTTAGAGAGATTGCCGTTTTTCTCTCTGGAGAGAGGCAAGGTGAGGGTGAATCAACTCGCCACCCCCCTATAAACCCCCTGAAAAGATGAAAACACAAAAAGACAAAAGAAAAAGATGAAAAATAACCCGGAG
>Ga0209508_1002410_pt1 | contig 12350 bp, 5 predicted proteins | sample AD_UKC129_MetaG_FD_184427 | JGI IMG/M metagenome (GOLD analysis project Ga0209508, IMG submission 184427) | Active sludge microbial communities of municipal wastewater-treating anaerobic digesters from Canada - AD_UKC129_MetaG (SPAdes) (version 2) | ecosystem: Engineered > Bioreactor > Anaerobic... | reverse complement strand
TAATTATCTCAGCGATAATAAGTTATGCACAAAATTACGATTTAATTTTTAATACTGGTTTAACAAATTTAAACCCAATTGGTGAATTCTCAAAAAGATTTAAGTATACTCAAGGCGGTTTCTTTTCCGCTGGTTATCTCGATGACAATTGGGAGTATGATTTTAAAATAGAATATTTCAAATTCGATAAACCTAATTACAACAAATTAGAAGTCAAGAAAAAAATCACTATAAACAAAGAAGAAAGAATTTATAAAATAAAATTACCTAACCTAAAACACGATTTTACTGCATATGGTTTTTCATTCAATCCAAGTTACAATATTTATAAAAGTGATTTAATCAATACAAATTTGGAATTTGGTGCTGGTTTTATCAACTGGAAATATAACCGAAATTCTTATGATTCTCTTTCTGTTGATACATCATCCACCGCTGGAGTAATAAAAAATTTCACATTTGAACGTAATATACCAAAAGCATCGCAATTAGATTGGAGCGGTTATTTCAACATAGGCCTAAATGTTGATATAAATATTACAGAAAATTTAGCACTAAATCTTGCAACCAACTACAAATTAATAGCAACAGAATTATGGCCTGCATTGGTTTTTGATATGGAAAATGTATCTGGCTTGCAAATGTTTGAAGCAAAATTAGGTATTAAATACCGGTTAGAATACTAATTTAAACAATAAAGCCTTTAAGTATAACTTAAGGGCTTTTTTTTATTTATTAGCTCAGACAGTATAAGCATAAGCCCCTTGCGGCATTTATCATGCCGCAAGGGGCAAGCGGGCCGGAACGGCCCGCTAAAATTTTGCCACCATTTAAAAAGGTGGCAAAATGTGGCACGAATTTTCCACGCGGTGGCAAAAATAAATGTAGAGTGGCATCGATATGCCACTCGGTGGCACGGAATTTTCCACGTTGTGGCAAAAATAAAAGTAGGGTGGCATTGATATGCCACCTTTGTGGCATTGAATGCCACTCGGTGGCACGGAATTTTCCACGTTGTGGCAAAAATAAAAGTAGGGTGGCATTGATATGCCGTGTGGTGGCAGGGAAAAATTGCCACCTTGGCAAAATGTGGCACGCAAATTTAAAAGGTGGCAATTATATCGTATATCCTATATAATTGCCACCTTTATTTTTTTGCAAGAATTGCAAAAAGCCGCACAACTTTTGTTGTGCGGCACGCTTACACCGTCTGAGCAATAGGAAATAAAAAAAGCAAGCTCGCTTGCGCTCGCCTGCTCTTTATTTTGTGTTTATTATATATTTATTAAGAACAACCAGTGGTTGCACCACATGTCATACATTTCAAACAAGTTCCATTTCTTACCATAGTAGCATTTCCACATTCAGGACAAATATCACCAGTATAACCTAAGTTTACTGCTTCTGTGCTACTGTTACTCGCTGAAATACTTTTGGAATCAGTAAATAAATCTGGCTGATTATCTTGCTCTTCTTCTATTGATTTTGCATTTTTTATGCTTGCATTTGTTGTAACAATTTTTTCATCATAAAATTCGCCTGGAGTATTGTCGAAAAATCTATATTTTTCATCTTGAACGCTTTCAGGATCGATATGTGATAAATCTGTTCTACCAAGATATGTAATTGCTAATTCTCTGAAAATATAATCGATTACAGATGTAGCCATTTTAACATAATTGCTTCCAGAAACCATCCCAGAAGGTTCGAATTTAGTAAATGTGAATGCTTCAACGAATTCTTCCAATGGTACACCGTATTGTAGACCTATGGAAACAGCTATTGCAAAAGAGTTGAGCATACTTCTAACTGCAGCACCTTCTTTATGCATATCGATGAAGATTTCTCCTAACTGTCCATTATCATATTCTCCAGTTCTTAAATAAAGGCTTTGTCCACCAATTTTTACTTTTTGAGTGAAACCGGATCTTCTATTAGGTAATTTTTTACGTTTAGCAATATATCTATATACAACTTTTTCGATAACTTTAACTATTTCACCATTATTTTTATTTTCCATTATTTCATCAATATCTTCAGACGAGAAGGAACTTAATGGTTGAGAAAGTTTTGAACCATCGCGGTAGAGTGCTACAGCTTTGGTTCCCATTTTCCAACCTAACATATATATTTCTTTAATATCTTCAACAGTTGCTTCATATGGTAAATTTATTGTTTTAGAGATAGCTCCTGAAACAAATGGTTGAGCAGCAGACATCATTTTTAAATGCGCAATTGGTGAAATATATCTCGTACCTTTTTTGCCGCATTTATTTGCACAATCAAAAATAGCATAATGTTCTAATTTCAAATCGGGTGCGCCTTCAACTGTAGAATTACCACAAATATAATCATTTGCTTCAGAAATTTCATTTTTTGAAAATCCTAAAGCTCTTAAAATGTCACCATTAAATTGTGATAATTTATCTTCGGTTAATTTTAATGTTTCTGTAACAAATTTATCGCCTAAATTGTATTTATTGAATAAAAATGATATCTCAAATGCTGAAGGGAGTTGTTGTTCAAGTTTTTCTAAAATTTCATCAGTAAATCCTTTTGCTTTAAGTGATTCAGTATTTATGTGTGGCGCTCCCTTGAATGTTTTATGACCAACAGCATAATTTACAATATTATTTATTTGTTCTTCAGTATAACCAATTTTCTTAAGTGCTAAAGGAATTGATTGATTTATAATCTTGAAGTATCCACCACCAGAAAGTTTCTTATATTTAATTAAGGCGAAATCTGGCTCTATACCAGTTGTATCGCAATCCATAACTAAACCTATAGTACCTGTAGGAGCAATAGCAGTTACCTGAGCATTTCTGTAACCGTATTTTTCGCCTAATTCAAGAGCTTTATCGGATGCTTCTCTTGCAGCTTTTAACAAATATTCTGGGCATTCAGCTGGATTTATTCCCATAGGGTAAATAGATAATCCTTCATATTCATTTTCTGGTGCATTATAAGCTGCTCTACGGTGGTTTCTTATAACACGTAACATAGCATCTTTATTAGCTTCGTATCGTTTGAACGAGCCGCAATCTTTTGCCATTTCTGCAGAAGTGGCGTAAGCAGTCATATGCATCATAGCAGATATTGCACCTGTAATAGCTAATGCTTGTTTGCTATCATATGGTACGCCCATTGTCATCAGAAGTGTACCTAAGTTAGCATAACCAAGACCTAAAGTTCTGTATAAATAGCTATTTAAAGCAATTTCTTTGCTTGGGAAATGAGCCATTAAAACAGAAATTTCCAAAACTAAAGTCCAAATTCTTGTAGCATGAGTAAAACCATCTGTATCGAATATGTAAGTATCAGTGTTATAAAATTTTAATAAATTGAATGAAGCAAGATTACAAGCAGTATTATCTAAAAACATGTATTCGCTACAAGGATTTGAAGCTCTGATTTCGCCATCATTAGGGCAAGTATGCCATTCATTAATTGTTGTATGATACTGTAAACCTGGATCTGCACAAAACCAAGCATTATATGCAATTTTTTCCCATAAATCTCTTGCTTTTAATACCTTACAAGGTTTAGGTTCTCTGTTTGCTTTTTTAGCTTTGGCTAATTCGGTGCGCCAGTATAAATTCCAAGTCTTATCTTCTTCAATAGCCTTCATAAATTCTTGATTTACTCTTACAGAGTTATTGGAATTTTGACCTGAAACAGTATTATAAGCTTCGGAATTAAAGTCAATATCGTATACTGGAATATAAACTTCCTTATATCCTAATTCTGCTAATCTGATAACTCTTTTTATCAAATTTTCAGGTATACTTAGTTTTCTAGCTTCAATGACAGCTTGCCTTAAAATAGGATTTGTTTTTACAGAAAAACGATCATTAAAATTAGTGACTTTAACAGCTTCATCATAACAAGCTTTTATGATTGTGTTTAAGTATTTATTTGCTATTTTTGAACCAATAGCTAAGTAAGCAACTTTTTGTTCTTCGTATGCCTTCCATTCGATATATTCTTCAATATCTGGATGGTCTATATCAAGAGTAACCATTTTGGCAGCTCTTCTTGTGGTACCACCAGATTTTATCGCACCAGCAGATCTATCACCAATTTTTAAGAATGACATTAATCCGGATGATTTTCCACCGCCACTTAGTGGTTCTCCAACGCCCCTAATGTTAGAAAAATTTGTCCCTGTACCAGATCCGTATTTAAATAATCTAGCTTCTCTAACCCATAAATCCATTATCCCACCTGGATTGACTAAATCATCATCAATACTTTGGATAAAACAAGCATGTGGTTGCGGATAAGTGTATGCATCAGAAGACTCAACAATTTCTTCAGTTTCTGGATCAACACGATAATGACCTTGTGATGGGCCAGATATTCCATATGCCCAGTTTAATCCGGTATTAAACCATTGTGGGCTATTCGGTGCTGCAAACTGATTAGCTAACATATATAATAATTCATCATAAAAAACTTTAGCATCTTCTTCGGTATCAAAATATTTACCTTTCCATCCCCAATATGTCCATGTACCAGCTAATCTATGAAATACTTGTTTAGCTGAAGTTTCGGAACCATATCTTTCTTCTTCAGGTAGTTCGTTTAATTTATCATAATCTGGTTCTGATGGTAGCAACCATTCAGGTATGCTATCTTCAAGTCTTTTTTTTGTAAATTTAGGTACTCCAGCTTTTCTAAAATATTTTTGAGCAATAATATCGGTTGCTATTTGTGACCAGCTTTCTGGTACTTCAACATTATCCATCTTAAAAACAGAAGTACCATCAGGATTTTTAATTTCGGATGTGCGGATAACAAATCTGATGTTATCTAATGGGTGAATGTTGGGACTGGTAAAACGCCTGGTGAATTTCATATTAAACCTTTCCAAATTTGTGACGTAATGGGTTACTAAAAATTTCATCTCCCCGGCTACAAAATTATGATAAATATTTTTATTTTCAAATTAAAAATATATTGATATAGTATAAATAATATAATATAAAGCAACTGTAACTTACTGATAAACTGTTAGTTATAAAATTGATTTAATAACAAATTAAATGTTTTATGGTAACTTTACTTATACAAATAAGTTATAAGAAATATATATAAAATAAATATATTGATAAATAAGTAAATGATAAAATTAATTATAATTAATAATGAGTGATTAATATTCTATTAAAGCTTTACTGTATTTCAAAGTTAAACACATTATGTTGTTTGTAAAATTTTATATCGAAAGAATATTCTTTTACTTTAAAAGCAAACAATAAACAACTTTTTATTCAATTAATTTTATTTATCACCAATAATTATAGTTTTTAAATAAAAAATCATCATTTATTATGATTGATTATAGTAGTGTGATTTTGTTATTTTAGTGTTGTAAATATTAAGGAGTTTGATAATGATTAAATATTTTATTTTTCTGTCCATTTTTTCAAGTTTATTATTAGCACAAGATATTTTTAATTATTCATTTAAATATACAGGAGATATTAATAATAATTTGAACGGTGGTATAAAAAAAGGCTCAGTTTATATGGGAAATGCTCATTTGAATATAAATCTGAACACTTCCTTTGTAGGATTGGAAAAAGGTAATCTCAATGTTGATATTATGAATTCTCTCGGAAATAAATTTTCTGAAAATTATGTAGGTGATATGCAAACTCTTTCGAATATAGAAAATGACAATACAACTATGTTGTATGAATTTTGGTATTCATACAATTTTGATAAGTTATCATTGAAAGCAGGTTATATTGATTTAAATAGTGATTTTATTTTGATGAGTAGTACCGAAAACTTTTTGAATAGCTCTTTGCAAGTTTTTCCTGCTTTATCCCTAAATTATCCATTATCCATTTTCCCAAGACCTTTTTTTGGTGTCCACTTCGATTATAGATTTACCGATAATAAAACTTTACGAGTGGCTTATTTTGATGTTGAAGAAGTTGATAGTTATAAAAAATTTGTAAATACAAAATTATTTAAAAGCGGAATTTATAATTTAATTTCAGAATTTCAAAACAATATTGATGATAAATTAAACTATAAGGTTGGCGTATTTTATCAAAATAAACAGGAAAAATATAAAAATTGTTTATCATATTATTTGGGATTAAATTACACAATTTGGGAAAATTCAAATATATTTGGACAAATTTCATTTTGTGATAGAAATATAGTTTCACCTTATTATTTTGCCTTTGGTTTTACAAAATCCAATATTTTCGGAAGAGAAAACGATATTTTCGGTTTAAGTTATGGCTATGCTTCTTTATTCAAACAATCAAATGAAGCATTTGTCGAAGCTTACTATATTTTTCAAATAGTCGATTTTATATATATTCAACCGGATTTCCAATATATCATAAATCCTTCAGGTAATGGTATAAACGATGCAACAGTATTTAATTTAAGAATTGGAGTTGAGTTATGATTGCAGTTGATTTTAAATATAAAAAACTTTCTGAAATTCCTATTGATCAAGAAGTTGTAATTGCAAAAGTTAAAGGGAGTGGTGCTTTTAGAAAAAGACTTTTGGAAATGGGTTTTGTTAAAGGAAAATCTGTAAAAGTTATAAAAAATGCACCATTGATGGATCCCATTGAGTATGAAATAATGGGCTATAGCGTTTCTTTAAGGCGTAGTGAAGCTGATTTAATTGATGTTATTGATATTGATGATATAAAGCACACCGATGAAGTGATTTTTAACGGAACCATAGATGAAAATAGATTAAAAACAACAATCAGAAAAGCCACGAACAAGATTAATGTTGCGCTTGTTGGAAATCCTAATTCTGGAAAAACAACGTTGTTTAATTTTGCATCAGGTGCTCACGAAAGGGTAGGGAATTATGGCGGCGTTACTGTTGATGTTAAAGAAGGTATTGTAAATTATAAAGATTATACTATTAATCTCTTTGATTTGCCTGGTACTTATTCTATTACTGAATATTCACCAGAAGAATTATATGTGCGCAGACATATTATTGAAAATCAACCAGATATAATAGTTAATGTTATTGATGCTTCCAATCTTGAAAGAAATTTATATTTAACTACACAACTTATTGATATGAATGTAAAAGTTGTCATTGCTTTAAATATGTTTGATGAACTTGAAAAAAGTGGGGCAATTCTAGATTATAAACATCTTGCTGAAATGCTGGGTATTCCTATAATTCCTACTGTTGCATCCAAAGGAATTGGTATTCCAGAATTGATAGAAAAAATTATTGATGTTTACGAAGATAAAGATCCTATCGTGCGTCATATCCACATAAATTATGGTGAAAATATTGAAAGTTCTATTAAAAGAATTCAGAAAGCTATAAAAGAATTCACTGAATTAAAATACAAATTTTCTACACGATATTTAGCAATTAAACTTTTAGAAAATGATAGAGAAACCAGAAGATTAATATCTGAAACATCAAAAACTCAAGATGTTTTACAAATTGTTGATGAAGAGATTAAAAAAATTGAAAGTTTATATAAAGAAAAATCTGAAACGGTAATTACAGATTTGAAATATGGTTTTGTAAGTGGTGCGTTAGCACAAACTTATAAGCCTGGAAAAATTAACTTTAGAAAAATTACTCGTCAAATCGATAAAATTGTCACCAATAAATATTTAGGTTTTCCTATATTTTTCCTTTTTTTATATATAACATTTGAAGCAACATTTTTTGTAGGGGGTTATCCTGCTGAATGGATTGAATTCGGGATTGAAGCTATCAAAAATATATTTTCAAATTATGTACCAAATGGACCTTTTAAAGATTTGATTATTGAAGGAATAATTGGTGGTGTTGGTAATGTACTAGTATTTTTGCCAAATATTCTTGTTTTATTCTTCTTCATTTCTTTTCTCGAAGATGTTGGATATATGGCACGTGCAGCATTTATTGTTGATAAAATTATGCATAAAATTGGTTTACACGGGAAATCATTTATACCTATAATTATGGGTTTTGGTTGCAACGTTCCAGCAATTATGGCAACAAGAACATTGGTAAACAAAAAAGACAGAATTTTAACCATGTTGATTATTCCTTTTATGTCATGTAGCGCTAGATTACCGGTTTATTTACTTTTTATTTCCGCATTTTTTGACAAAAACCAAGGATTAGTTCTTACTTCCATTTACTTCTTAGGCTTAATTATGGCTGCATTTTTCTCTATAATTTTCAATAAACTTTTCTTCAAAGGTCAAGATGTGCCATTTGTTATGGAATTGCCGCCATATCGTATGCCAACATTAAAAAGTAGTATTCGCCATATGTGGTACAAAGCCAGCGCATATTTAAAGAAAATGGGAACAATTATATTAGGTCTATCTATAATTATTTGGTATTTAAGCAGTTATCCTAAGAATGAAAATATAGAAAAATTTTATGATGAAAAAATTGAACAAATTCACAATGTTACAAATTTAGATGAAAATACTAAAAATGAGAAAATTGATGAACTGAATAGAATTAAAGTCGCCGAAATTCAAGCAAATAGTTACATTGGTAAAATGGGAAAAGCAATCGAGCCCATTATTGCGCCATTAGGCTTTGATTGGAAAATCGGTGTTGCTATTATTTCCGGCCTAAGTGCAAAAGAAGTAATCATAAGTACCTTAAGCATCATTTATAAAGCAAACGACGAAGGTATTTCATTGAAAGAAAATTTGAAAAAAGAAAAATTTTTATACGGACCTAATAAGGGAGAACCTGTTTTTACACCTTTAACAGTTTATACATTACTTGTTTTTGTGTTAATTTATTTCCCTTGTATTGCAACTATAGCTGCTATAAAAAATGAGTCTAATTGGAAATGGGCTTTGTTTGCTATATTTTATACAACATCTGTAGCATATATAACAGCATTTTTAGTTAATAATATTGTTAAATTATTTTTATAGGAAAATCATGCAAGAGATTTTAGTATACACGAGTATTTTATTTGCATTGTATATATTATTAAGAAAAAAAATTTTTAAAAGAAATTCAAATAAGCTATCTAGTTGCGGTTGTGATAGTTGCGGCTGCAGAATAGATAATTAAAAAATATTTTTTCTTAGCTCAGACAGTGTAAGCTTAAGCCCCTTGCGGCATTTGTCATGCCGCAAGGGGCCAGCGAGCCTCGTGGCCCGCAAAAATTTTGCCACCATTTAAATAGTAGGGTGGCATTGATATGCCACCTTTTTGGCATTGAATGCCATAATTGTGGCACGGAATTTCCACGTGGTGGCAAAAATAAACGTAGGGTGGCATTGATATGCCACCTTTTTGGCAATGATATGCCGTGTGGTAGCAGGAAAAATTGCCAATTTGGCAAAAGGTAGCAACATGGTAGCACGCATTTGCCACTCGGTGGCAGCCAAAATTTGAAGGTGGCAATTATATCGAAAATACAATATAATTGCCACCTTTATTTTTTTGCAAGAATTGCAAAAAACCGCACAACGTCAGTTGTGCGGCACGCTTACACTGTCCAAGTTAAGGAAATAATCTTAAGGCATAGAAAAAAGCTGCTCTTTCGAACAGCTTTTTCATTATGTTTAATATAAAGTTTTAATCTATTTTTTCATTGTAGATTTTGATAATATTATCGACTAAATTATCTGTATCGACTGTTATTTTTTCGTTTGTTCTACGAATTTTCAGTTCAACTTGGTTTTGTTTTAATTTCTTTTCACCAACGATTATTTGTAAAGGAATACCAATTAAATCAGCGTCGTTGAATTTGAAGCCTGGTTGAGCTTCTCTATCATCCATAAGAACGGAAAAACCTTTTTTATGTAATTCATCATAAATATTGTTTGCAAAATTTAATACATCTTGATTTTTAACATTAAGACAAATTAAATGAAAATCAAAAGGTGATAATGCTTTGTTCCAAATAATACCGTATTGATCATAATTGTTTTCGATATAGCAAGCAGCAACTCTTTCTACGCCAATACCATAGCTTCCCATAATAATAGGATGTGTTTGGCCTTTCTCATCGAGATATTGAACATTTAACGCTTCGGTGTATTTAGTACCGAGTTTGAAAATATGACCTAATTCGATAGCTTTGAAAACATCGATTGAATTTTGGCATCTTGGGCATTGTTCACTTTTTTTAACGACTCTTAAATCGAAATATTCTATATTTTGGACGTCTCTTGTAAGATCTATGCCATAAATATGATAATCATCTTTATTTGCGCCGCTGTAGAGATTATTCCTATCTTTTAGTCTTAAATCTGCAATAATTTTATGTTTGAAGCCAACAGGGCCAATAGAACCAGCATTAGCTCCAGTTATTTCAACTAATTCATCGGGATGAGCAGGGCGTACATTTCCACCAAGAGCTTTTTCTAATTTAACTTCATTAACTTCGTCATTACCACACATTAGAACTAAAACGGGTTTGCCATCGTGAATATAAACTCTTGATTTTGCGCATTTTGTTTCGTCGATATTCAAAAATTGACAAAGTTCGTCAATAGATTTTACGTTTGGAGTGTGTATTTCTTTGATATTATCGGAAATTTCATCCCTTTTAATAACTGGAACAATTGAAGTAGCAACTTCAACATTGGCAGCATAACCGCATTTTTCGCAATAGGCAACAGTATCTTCACCAGCATCAGATTTTACCATAAATTCTTCAGAACCGCTTCCGCCCATAGCACCAGATGATGCACCAACAACGAAGAAATTTATTCCGCATCTTTTGAAAATATTTTTGTAAGCTTGAGCGTGTTTGTTATAAGATTCATCGAGACCTTCCCAAGTTGCATCAAAAGAATACGCATCTTTCATTAAAAATTGTCTTCCACGAATAACTCCACTTTTTGGTCTTGGTTCATTTCTAAATTTTGTTTGAATTTGATACCATATTTGTGGTAATTCTTTATAAGATTGTAAATTATTTTTTGCGTGGTATGTCATAATTTCTTCGTGAGTAGGAGCAAGAACGTAATCTCTATTTTTTACGTGGTACATTGTATCGCCAAAAGCTTCAACTCTACCGGTTTGTTCCCATATTTCTTTAGGATTTAAAGCAGGGAGATGGAATTCTTGCCCGCCGATTTTATCCATTTCTTCACGTATAATATTTGTAATTTTTTTGATAACTCTATAGCCTAATGGTAAAAATGAATAAATACCAGCAGAAAGCATCCTAACCATACCACTTCTGAGCATAAGTATATGGCTTGGAATAACAGCATCATTAGGAGTTTCTTTTAATGTAGGAATAAAAGATTTACTTAAACGCATATAAATCCCTGTATTTTATGAAAATTGAATAACAAATATAAGAAATTTTGAAAAAATAGTAAAAAATAAAAAAAAATATTTGCATAAAGGAACAAAATGTATTATATTAGTATTTCAAATTTATAAAAATTTGTTTGACGCCGGGATGGCGGAATTGGTAGACGCACAGGACTTAAAATCCTGTGGGGAGTAATCCCCGTGCCGGTTCGACTCCGGCTCTCGGTACATAATACCTCCTTTTCCCCCTTAATACGTTAGTGTATGAGGGGGTTTTTTATATGGGTTCTTAGCTCAGTTGGTTAGAGCGCCACGTTGACATCGTGGAGGTCAGAAGTTCGAATCTTCTAGGACCCACCAAATTCTCATAAAATACATCTCCTAACTAATAAATCACATATTTAACATTTCTTTTCTTTGATTTTTTTATAATTAAATGTAATTTTGTTTTTCGATTTTAATTTTTATAGGTATTAAAATGAAAGAGTTCTTTAAATCCGCTTTTGCAGTTTATATAAGAGAAAAAAATCGTATTCTTGAAAGAAAAACTTTATATGGTTTAACTATTTTTTTGCCATTCTTACTATCTCTTATTTTTATTGCTATTTATTATAAAGGTGTTGTACGTGAAATACCAATTGCAATTTATAATGAAGATAATTCCAATCTTTCAAAATTAGCAATTCGTCAATTTGCTTCAGCCCCTTCTATGAAAATTTATAAATATGTAAATTCCTTAGATGAAATTAAAAGTGAATTCCGAAAGGGTAATATTTATGGCGCTATTTATTTCCCAAAAAATCTTGAAAAAGATATTAGAAAACAACGCCAAACTTATGTTATTTTATATCGAACTAATGGTAATTTGATTATTGGTAATACTCTTTTAAGAGATTTCACAACAATTGCAAAAAGTTTAAGTGGCAAAATACTTTTAACTAAAATTCAAAAACAAAAAGGTTTGAAAGAAGATCAAGCAAAAGCAATTATTCAACCTATTGTAATTGATACTGATTCTATGTTTAATCCATATTATAGCTATTTATATTTTCTTGTCCCTGGGCTACTTACAGTAACTTTATATATGGTA
>Ga0209508_1002406_pt1 | contig 12368 bp, 10 predicted proteins | sample AD_UKC129_MetaG_FD_184427 | JGI IMG/M metagenome (GOLD analysis project Ga0209508, IMG submission 184427) | Active sludge microbial communities of municipal wastewater-treating anaerobic digesters from Canada - AD_UKC129_MetaG (SPAdes) (version 2) | ecosystem: Engineered > Bioreactor > Anaerobic... | reverse complement strand
GAGTGGATTGTGGAATTGCCCATTCAATAACCTCAACATTTTTTGGCACACAGCTTATTTCTTTAATTGGCAGTGAAGAACAGAAAAAAAAATACCTAACCCCTGTTTGTAAAGGTGAGGCCAAGATGGGTGTTGCCATTACAGAACCTGATGCAGGAAGTGATGTGGCTTCTATTAAAACAATTGCAAAAAAAGTGGGAGATGAGTATGTAATCTCTGGAAACAAGACATTTATAACCAATGCAAACAGGGCTGATTTTCTTGTAGTGCTCTGTATAACAAATCCTGAGGCGCCAAAAAAACATGAACGATTCAGCACATTGATTGTAGAAACCAATAGGCCTGGATATGAAGCCAATAAAATAAAAAATAAGCTATCTATTAGATGTTCTGATACCGGTGAGGTTGCTTTTAAAGATGTAAGGGTGCCAAAAGAAAACCTTTTAGGTCAGGAAGGAAAAGGTTTTTATAACATAATGGAATTTTTAAACAGGTCCAGACTTGAGGCAGCAGGGTTTGGTGTAGGAACCGCGCAAGGTGCACTGGAGAAGGCAATGGACCACGTAAAAAAGAGAAAACAGTTTGGTGCACCCCTTGCAGATTCACCTGTAGTTCAAACAAAGATTGCAGAGATGGCGACCCTTGTAGAGGCAGCAAGAAGTTTACTGTATTGCACAAGTGATAAGGTGGATAGAGGGGAATTGGACCACGCACTGATTGCCATGACGAAATGGTATGCGGCAGAGGTTGCAGTAAAGGTTTCTGATGAGGCAATACAGCTTCATGGTGGTTATGGTATCATCGAAGAGTATGATGTAGCCCATTATTGGCGTGATGCAAAAGTTCTTGAAATATTCGAGGGGACAAAGGAAGTGGAAAAACTCATCATAGGAAGAAGATTATTGGGTAAATAAAATTGGTTTATAAATGTGTTTTGACTATGTTTCTTAAAGAAACATTATGTTCCAAATAGGAACAATGGTGAACCAATAATATATTGCTATTGTTTATTGTATTAAAGTGTCTATACAACGTTTTTGTTTTTTTTAAATAATGGCATAAAATTTGCCTTATATTTAAGGCAATAAAAAAACAAATAGGGGGTCATATGAAAAAGTATCGCTTTGTTTCATCAGTAACACTTTTGTTTTTCTGTATGGTTTTATGTGCGGCATCTGTATCTTTTGCTCAAGATAAGATACAGATTAAAATCTCAAACTGGTTTCCTGTTGGTGTTGCTCAGGATAAGCTTTTAAAGGAATGGGGTGAGGATTTAGAGAAAAGAACAAATGGTCGAGTAAAGGTAAACTACTATCCAGCAGGCACCCTTGTGCCAGCACCTCAGTCCTATGATGGCGTTGTAAAAGGTATAGCAGATGTAACTCAGCATGTGGCAGGCTATACGGTTGGAAGATTTCCCATGATGGAACTCATTGATTTACCTCTGGGCTATCCGAGTGGAACTGTAACTACAAAACTTGCCAATGATTATTACAAAAAATTCCAGCCTAAAGAAATGGATCAAGTGAAGTTATTATGGTTTCATGCCCAGGCACCTGGTATCCTTCACACAAAATCAAAACCAGTTAATAAGCTTGAAGATTTAAAAGGTTTAAAGATAAGAACATTTGGTTCTAATGCTAAACTCATGTCTTATCTTGGTGGCACTCCTGTTGCAATGCCAATGGGTGATGTGTATGATGCCCTTTCAAAAGGGGTGGCAGATGGTCTTCTTGCTTCCTATGAGACAATGGAAAACTGGAAATTTGCTGATTTTATAAGATATTCCACAGAGTGCTATGATGTGGCATATACTGCATTGTTTATGGTGATCATGAACAAAAATAAATGGAATTCTCTACCTAAGGACATAAAAGATATTATTGATAAGATGAGTGTAGAATATATTGAAAAATCTGCAAAGATGTGGGATGACATAGCAGAAAGCGGTAAAAAGGTGCTTTTAAGTAAAGGTGGGAAAATTATCACCCTCTCAAAACAAGAGCAGGCAAGATGGGTGGAAAAGGCAAAGCCTCTATTTGAAGAATATGCAAACAATGTGGAAAAGAAAGGGCTTCCAGGAAAAGAGGCTGTTAAGTTTATACAGGATTATGTAAGTAAATACAAAAAGTAAGTTAAAAATAAGGGGAGGCAGCTTGCCTCCCCTTATTTAAATCTTTAACTTACATATTTTCTTAAAATGAACTATAAAGGGGGAGGAAAACTTAATGGAAGGTTATTATAAATTTATTTCCCGACTCAGCACTTTAATCTTTTGGATTTCAGGCTGTGTCCTCGTATTTATGATGATCATAACAGTATGCGATGTAATCTTGAGGTACTTTTCAAAAAGTATAGCAGGCACATATGAACTTGTCTCATTTGCCGGTGCCCTTCTTGTAGGCTTTGCCATTGCGAGAACAACCCTCGATGAAGGTCATGTCTTTGTGGACCTTTTAGTGGATAAAATAGGGCAAGGCGGGAAAGACTTTTTTCGCTTCATAACAAAGTTTGCAGGTTTCCTACTTTTTTTACTCATTGCCTGGTCCTTTTATGACAAGGGGAATGAACTTTTTGCATCCCAAGAAGTCTCGATGACGCTCCATATCCCTTTCTATCCTGTTGCATACGGACTCAGTTTTTGCTCTTTAGTTGAGGCCTTTGTTCTCTTTTCAGAATCTTTTAAGGTGTTTTTTCGCAAACAATTAAGAAAGGAGCAAGCAGATGAGTGAAATAACCATTGGTATAATCGGATTAATAGTCCTTTTAATCATGTTCTTAACAGGCATGGAAATGGCTTTTTTAATGGCAGCAATAGGTTTTATTGGTATATGGGTGCTCGGTGGATTTCAGACTGCAGTAGGTATGCTTGCAAACGATTTTATGGATGCGCTGGCATCTTATGGACTCACAGCCATTCCATTATTTATTTTTATGGGCCAGATTGCATTTAATGCTGGGATTGCAAAAAAACTATACGATTCAGCCCATAAATTTTTAGGACACATACCAGGAGGACTTGCTGTTGCTACAGTAGTTGGTGCAACAATTTTTAAGGCAATTTGCGGCTCTGTTGCAGCAACATCTGCAACTTTTGCAAGTGTGGCAATACCTGAAATGGATAGATTCCAATACAGCAAAAAATTGTCCACAGGTATTGTGGCAACGGTGGGAACATTAGGGGTATTGTTACCACCGAGCACAATTCTGATTATCTTCGGTATAATAACAAACCAATCTATTGGAAAATTATTCCTTGCAGGTATTATGCCGGGATTAATTATGGCTATATTTTTCATGGTTATTATCTTCGGCTGGTCAAGGATAAATCCCAATATAGGGCCTAAAAGCGATAAATTCCCGATGAAAGAAAGAATAAAAACCCTGCCCAGTATAATAGGACCGATTGTAATCTTTCTTCTCATCATAGGCGGTCTTATGAAGGGCATATTTACACCTACTGAAGCTGGTGCAGTGGGCGCCTTTGCGGTTCTTTTGCTTTGTATGTTTAGAAAAGAATTTGGATTAAAAGGATTAAAAAAATCAATAGAAGAATCAGTTAGAACAACATGTATGGTGCTTATGCTGGTGGCCTCTTCTAATATTTTAGGCCATTTTGTTGCTCTGTCAAATATATCACAGGCAACAGCCCAATGGGTTGCTGAACTTAATATCCACAGGGCATTGATTGTAATAGTAATATTCTTAATCTATCTTATAGGCGGTTCTTTTATGGACGACCTTGCCTTTATGATCCTTGCTACGCCTATATTTTTCCCAATAATAACCAATCTCGGTTACGACCCATTGTGGGCAGGCATTATGATAGGACTTACTGTTTGTGTGGGTTCTGTGATACCACCTGTTGCTATGTGTGTTTTTATTGTTAAGAATATCACAAAGACTCCTATAGGTATCATATACAGCGGTGTTTATCCTTTTCTAATTTCGATGATAATAGTTGTAATTTTGCTCTTTTTATTTCCAGAACTTGCTACTTATCTCCCAAGCGTTTTAATGAAATGAAATATATTAACAGAATGGATTAAAAAATTTTTAAAAAAATCAATAATTAAGAAGGGGCTATAGGGGATTTATTCACAATTGCTATCCCCTACCCTATCATTATATTAAATATAGATAAACAGGAGGCAAAATATGGTAGTAGGCGATATGATTATAAGAAATGCGAGGAAATACCCAGAAAAAATCGGTATTGTATCAGGAGATAAACGTTTTACCTTTAAGACTATAAATCAAAGGGTAAATGGTATTGCCAACGGCCTCATTAAAATGGGTATTAAAAAAGGTGATCGTGTAGGCGCTTTAGTCCATAATTCCCATCAGTTTATAGAAATCTATTTTGCCACTGCAAAAACAGGTGGTATTTTTTGCCCTTATAACAATCATCTAAAAAAAGGTGAATTAAAAGACATTTTATCATATTCTACACCCCGTTTTTTGTTTGTTGATCCTGATTTTGCAGGTGTAGTGCATGAGTTAAAGGATGATCTAAATTTTATAGAAAACTATATCTGTCTTGAAAACACAAATTTCCCCTATATGAAAGATTATGAGGATATTATAAATAGCTCCAAAAAGGAAGAACCGGAAATAAAGGTCTTAGACGACGACGTTATGAGCATGTTTTTTACTGCAGGCACCACAGGTAAACCAAAGGGTGCATTGCGCACCCATAGGCATCTCATAATGACAGCAGTTGCCGGTGTAATAGACCTTAAGGTTGATTACGATGAGCAGGCATTAATAACATTTCCCATGTACCATGTAGCATGTGAAGACAATATAGTAAGACATTCATTTATGCCTAATACCATACATATAAGACGTGAAGGTGGATTTAATGCTATAGATGTGCTGTCATATATAGAAAAAGAAAAAATCACAAGGTGTCAGATGGTACCAACAATGATACATACTTTGCTTCAGACCCCAAATATAGAAAAATTCGACCTAAGTAGTCTAAAATTGATCTTGTATGCCGGTGCGCCTATGCCTGTTGAATTATTAAAAAACGCATTGAAGATTTTTAAGTGTGGTTTTGCCCAGCTTTACGGTCAAACGGAAAGTGGACCTTTTACAACTGTATTGAAACCTGAAGATCATATTTTGGATGGATCGGAAAAGAAGATTCAGAGATTAGCATCTTCTGGAAAGGCAGTACTCAATTATGAGGTTAGAATAGTTGATGAGAACGACAATGATGTAAAAACAGGAGAGGTAGGCGAAATTATAGTGAGAAGTGAATCTATGATGAAAGGTTATTGGAATATGCCTGAAGAAACGGCCAAGAAATTAAGAAATGGATGGCTTTATACAGGGGACCTGGGTAAAATGGATGAGGAAGGATACATTTACATTGTTGAGAGAAAGAACGATATGATAATAAGCGGCGGAGTGAATATTTACCCGAGAGAGATTGAAGAGGTTTTATATAAACACCCTGCTGTGTCTGAAGTATCAGTGATAGGTATTCCAGATGAACACTGGGGGGAGGTGCCAAAGGCTGTAGTTGTATTAAAAGAGGGAAAAGTGGCAACAGAAGAAGAGCTTATAAAATTCTGCGGTGAACACCTTGCGGGATATAAAAAACCCAAATCTGTGGAGTTCTGGAAAGAACTGCCGAAAAGTCCACAGGGAAAAATATTAAAGAAAGAAATAAGAGAGATCATAAAGAAAAAATCTTAAAAAAACCTATTTTTTAGCCCCCTTTTGGAAATAAATTTCAACAAGTTAGCCCAAAAGGGGTTATTTTTTAAAAACTTTTAAACCTCCCTAAACTCAATTTAATCTTTAAAAATTTTTCATTTTTTTCTTGACAAAAATTAAATGTTATTTAATAATTTTTAAAAATATTTAATATTGGTTCAGTTTTATGGACATTGGAAATAAAATAAAAGAGTTGAGAATCTCAAAAAATCTTACCATAAAACAACTTGCCGAATTAGTAGAATGCACCCCTTCCCTTATCTCCCAGCTTGAGAGAGGAAAAACAGACCCTTCTATTTCTATGTTAAAAAAAATAGCCGATGCTTTAAATGTAAATATTGTAGATTTTTTTATGCCTGGTTTTGAAGACAAAGATGTGATTACTCGAGTCGAAGACAGGGTCGACATTCAGTTAAAGAGATGGGATGCAAAAATACAGTCCCTTGTAAAGACGGTAAGAAATAAAAAGATGCAACCCTTTTATACAATCATAAAAAAAGGTGGTGGGTCTCATGGTATGTATTCCCACGACGGCGAGGAATTTGGATATATAATTCAGGGTCAGATGGATCTCATACTAAACGATAAAATTTTTACTATAAAGGAAGGCGAGAGTTTCTATTTCTCATCAAAAATTCCACACAATTGGGGAAATAGTGGTGATAAAGATGTCATTGTATTATGGGTTATAACACCTCCTACATTCTAAAAGGGGGAATTGACTATGGCCTGCAATCTTCTTTTGTTTATAAATCAAAGCTAAAAAGGAGGAATTAATGTTAAAAGAAGGCTTTAAGGAGAATTATGGAAGGCTAAAATTTTTCATAAACGGTGAATGGATAGAATCAAAATCAAATACATTATTCGATGATACAGATCCAGGAACAGCAGAATTAATAGCCCAGGTTCCAGTTGCCCTTGAAAATGAAGTGGATATGGCAATAGAGGCGGCATTTAATGCTTTTAAAAAGTGGCGGGATGTTCCTTTCAGGGATAGGGCTGACTACATCAACAGGTTAAGGGCTGCATTCGATGCAAATCATGAAATACTTTCAAAAATACTTACCCAGGACCATGGGAGGGCAATAAACGATTCAAAAGGGACTATAGACAGATGCATTGAAAACATAGAGAGTGCAAGTGGTGCAATGTATAGTTTCTATAAAGGTGAATATGTGGAACAATTGGCTAATGGTATAGACTGTTATATGATGTGGGAGCCTGTAGGTGTATTTCTGATACTTACCCCAGGTAATATACCTATGCACGCATGGTCTTCATTTGTCCCTTATGCCTTAGCCTGTGGATGCACAGTGATAGTTGCACCGAGCTGGCAGTGCCCTGTTGCGTCTGAGGCTGTTTTTAGGGTTTCAGAAGAGGTTGGGTTTCCTCCAGGGGTTTTGAACCTCATCCATGTAGGCACTAATTTTGAACTGAATAAGAGGATTATTTCTGACCCCAGGGTAGCAGGTGTTGGTTTTATAGGTTCTACCTTTGTGGGAAAACAGTTGTTTGAACTTTGTGGAAATCTCGGTAAAAGGTCTTCTATTAATGGAAACGGCAAGAATTTCATAGTGGTGGCACCAGATGCTAATCTTGATGCTGCAGCAAATTATTTATTAAGAGGTTGTTTTGGTATGTCAGGCCAGAGGTGTTTAGGCTCCGACAATGTGGTAATAATAGGAAATATCTATGATGAAATGAAAGAGAAGTTTCTAAATGCGGCAAAGAATATGAAGGTTGGATACGGATTTGATAAATCTGTAGAGATGGGTCCTATGACAACAAAACAAAATAAAGAAAAGGTGGAAAGATTTATCGAAAAAGGTATAAAGGAAGGTGCAAGAGTGCTTCTTGACGGAAGAGGATTAAAAGTTCCAGGATACGAAAAAGGTTATTTTCTTGGCCCCACCATATTTGAGGATGTGCAACCACAGATGGAAATTGCAAGGGAAGAATCTTTTGGGCCTGTTTCAAATCTTATCAAGGCTGAATCTCTTGATCAGGCAATTGAATGGATAAATACAACAACAGACTACGGTCATTCTGCATGCCTGGTTACAGAAAGCGGGAAAAATGCAAGAAAATTTATCCGTGAGTGCAATGTAGGTAACGTGGGTATAAATGCAGGTATTCCTCAACCTTATTCGTTCTTCCCTCTTGGTTCAAAGAGGCAGTCTTTCTTCGGTGCTGCAAAATCAAGGTTTGATTCGGTAAGGCTATTCCTCGACCAGAAGACTGTTACTGTAAGATGGGTATAGGATATGTTTTACCAAAATTATTTATTGGGCTTTTATTTATTTTGGGGTTATTATAAGTAAAAAAATAAAGGAGGTTTTTATGTGTGAGATGTGTGAAAATTTATCAAGGAGAAATTTTTTAAAGACAATCCTTGTGGGTAGTGCTGCATTAGGGATGGGTGCGTTTGACCCGAAATTACTATATGCCCAGAGCGCAAACATCAAATTCAGCACATGGCATCCACCGGTGGGAAAAGAAGTGAAAACAGTCTGGATTCCCATGCTTGAAGAGCTGAAAAAGAGAAGTAAGGGCAGTTTAGATTATACCATGTATGCAGGTGGTGCACTTGGAAAAGGTCCTGAACATTTTGATATAGTTGCTAAAGGTCTGTCTGATATGGGTTATTTTACAGCAACATGGACACCAGGTCGTTTTCCCCTGACAGATGTTTTGTCCCTTGCAGTATGGGTTGATGGTAAAGACCTCGCAGCAGATATTGGCAACGCAGTCTATAATAGAATACTGAAGGATGAATTTAAAAATGTTAAGGTCCTTGAGCTAAACGGTTGTATCCAGTCATTTATATGGACAAAGAAGCCTGTCTCCAAAATGGCTGATTTAAAAGGCATGAAGCTTCGTTCACCTGGTGGTCATCAGACTAATTATATAAAGGCCCTTGGCGCTGAACCTGTATTCATGCCCCTTGGAGATGTTTATATGGCAATAGAAACAGGCACTGTAGATGGACTTGTAACTTGTGCGCCCCTTATTCAGGGTTTTAAACTCTATGAAGTGGTGAAATATGGAACGGTTCTAACTTTCGGATGTGTATCAGAGGGTATGGTAATGAATATGAACACATGGAATAAATTGAACCCTGAGCAGAAAAAATTGATTGACCAGGTTTGCACAAACCCCTTCAAGGTCACAGGTGGACTGACAAGAAATGTATATAAAAACGAACTTATGAATCAAATTACCTCTGCTGGGGTGAAACTCATAGATTTACCAAAGTCTGAAGCAGAGCAGTGGTACAAGAAATTTCAAGATGTTACAAGGGCATGGATAAAAGACCTCGAGGCAAAGGGTCTTCCTGCAAGAAAGGCAGTGGCAATAATGAACGAAGAATGTGAAAAGAGAAATATTGAGCTTGTGGCATGCCCACCTGAATTTAAAAAGGTTTAAAAAGTAGGAATGAGGTTTCTATGGAGGTTTTTAAAAGCACTGTGAGTAAAATAACGAGGGGATTGTGTTACATAGGCATGTTTTTCGCCATTCCCCTTATGCTGATAACAACAGTCGATGCAATTGGTAGGGATCTATTCGATAGACCATTACCTGGCACCATTGAGTTATCCGAATATATGCTTTCCATTATAATCCTGCTGGGTGCTGCTTACACCCAGCAGGTTAAAGGGCATGTGGGCGTTGACTTTCTTACAAAGAGATTTTCTGCCAGAACAAAATCTATCATAGCAATCATAACTACCCTTGCATCAATGTTTGTCATTACGATTGTTATCTGGCAGGGATTTATAGAAGGCATTAATGAAAAGACCGTATCTGATATGCTTAGAGTTCCCCAGAGACCATTCAGGCTCCTTGTTTTTGTGGGTGGTATTTTACTGTGGTTTGAATTTTTAGTTGACCTTATAACGCATATCCAAGTCATTTTTAGGAGTAAGTGAAATGATTAGTCCAATAGTTATAGGAATACTCGGCTGTTTACTGGTGGTAATACTTTTAATACTCGGCATGCCCATTGCCTTTTTAATGATGTTAGTGGGTTTTTTGGGTATCTGGGCACTTACTTCCTTAGATGCCGCGCTACCTGTTGTGGCAAAAACTTTATATGAGGTAGCTGCAAACTATCCATATACTATAATACCCCTTTTTATCCTCATGGGAGGATTTGCAACAACAGCTGGCATTACAGGTGAGCTCTATACGACATTTGATAAATGGTTCAGAAGGATGCCCGGTGGATTGGGTGTTGCCACCATTGCTGCATGTGCGGGATTCGCTGCAGTAAGCGGTTCATCTGTAGCTGCTGCGGCGGCCATGGGAAATATTGCGCTACCGGAAATGAGAAAATTCAATTACAATCCAAGACTTGCCACAGGTGTTATTGCCGCAGGTGGGACACTAAGCTTCCTTATTCCACCGAGCCTTGGTTTTGTAGTATATGGTATGTTAACAGAACAATCCATAGGAAAGCTACTCATATCAGGAATAGTTCCAGGGATTTTACTTTCCCTTGCGTATATCTTTATTGTAATTTTACAGGTAAAGATAAACCCTGCCCTTGCCCCTAAGACACCTGGAAGTGTTACTTTAAAAGAGAAGATATATGCATTAAAAGGTATATGGGAGACCCTCGTTGTATTTTTTATTGTTATGGGTGGTATCTATCTTGGTTTTATAAATCCTACAGAGGCAGGTGCAATAGGTGCAACAGCTTTATTGATAATCGTGCTTTTAAAAAGAAGACTCACCTTTAAAGGGTTAATATCGGCACTTGTGGAGATGACGAGAATTTCAGTTATGGTTCTGTTCCTCGTCGCAGGTGCTACTGTGTTTAGTTATTTCCTCGCTTTATCCACAATACCAACAGCAGTTTCAAACTGGATTGCAAGCCTTGAGGTATCTCGATACGTTATTTTAGCCATAATAATAGGCATATATTTCCTTTTAGGCTGTTTTCTTGACGCTGTCTCTATGATGGTTCTTACTTTGCCTGTCATATTCCCTGTTATTGTGGCACTTCACTTTCATCCTATCTGGTTTGGTGTAGTGGCAATTCTCATGATGGAGGCAGGTCTTATAACACCCCCTGTTGGTTTAAACGTATATACCCTTGCAGGAATTGCAAAGGATATTCCTATGACAGAGATATTTAAAGGTTCTGTGCCATTTCTATTTGCAATCATAGCAGTTGCAATAGTTCTTACGATATTTCCAAAGATAGCTTTATTCTTACCAAACCTTATGGGGAGATAAGGCATGAAAATATCTTTTGTTCTAAACGGCAACAGGGTGGAATGCGAAATAGACAAAAACGAAAGGTTACTTCATACTTTACGAGAAAGGTTTTCAATAAAAAGTGTAAAAGAAGGTTGCGGTATAGGTGAATGTGGAACTTGCACGGTTTTAATTGATAATGAACCGCACTATTCCTGTCTTACCCTTTCTTCAAAGGTAAATGGTTGTGATGTAAAAACAGCTGAATTTTTAAACAAAAAAGATACATTACATCCTCTTCAAGAAGCCTTTATAAAGGAAGGGGCTGTTCAGTGTGGATACTGCACCCCTGGTATGCTTATGTCAGCTTATAGTTTACTTCTAAAAGAAAAGAATCCCGATGTAGATAAGATAAAGGTTGCCATAAGTGGAAATCTCTGTAGGTGTACAGGTTATAGACAGATTATAGAGGCAGTCCAGTCAGTGCAGGGTTTCAACGCATGGGATAATACACAGCCAGCAGAAAGGGAAAGGTCACAAAACGGAAAAAGAAAAGAAGACATTTTGAAGGCGATTTCCCAGAACAAAAATTTAAAGATTATTGCCGGTGGCACAGATATCCTCGTTAAAGAGAGAAAAGAAGGAAAAAGTTACAATTTTATAGAAATATCGGATTTGAACGAATTGAATATTATAAGAGAAGAGAATGGAAAGATTAGAATCGGTGCAACTGTTACCCATGCTGATATAAATAAAAATGAAATTATAAACAAAAAGGCGCAAAGCCTTGCCATTGCCTGTGGTATGGTAGGAAGTCCACAGATAAGAAACATGGGCACAATTGGTGGAAATATTGTAAATGCCTCCCCTGCTGCAGATTCGATTCCACCACTACTTATACACGATGCCATATGCGTCATTGAATCTATTGATAAAAAGAAAGAGATACCCCTTGTTGATTTTATTGTTTCACCTTATAAAACTTCCATAGAGAGAGATGAGTTATTGACCTATATATGTATTAATAGTCTTGATGGTTACAGAGAAGGTTACGAAAAGGTTGCAAAAAGGGCATCTCTTGCCATAGCCCGTCTGTCTGTTGCATGGGCTATAAAGGAAAGGAATGGCATTTTTGAAGATGTCAGGATCTCTATAGGTTCATGCACACCCATGCCTTTTAGACCAGAAGAGGCAGAAAACTTTCTTAAGGGCAAAAAAAAGGCAGATGCAATTATAAAAGATACTGTATCCATAATTTTAAAAGGGATTGTGGAAAAAAGCGGAATGAGACCGTCATATCGATATAAACTCCCCGTCCTTGAAGGCTTGCTCACAAAAATTTTAAGGGGTTAAAAAATGCCTATAAAGAGATATTTTGATAGGATCGATGCCATTGAGAAGGTAACAGGGAAGGCCTTATATGCAGCCGATTTTAA
>Ga0209508_1002400_pt1 | contig 12384 bp, 10 predicted proteins | sample AD_UKC129_MetaG_FD_184427 | JGI IMG/M metagenome (GOLD analysis project Ga0209508, IMG submission 184427) | Active sludge microbial communities of municipal wastewater-treating anaerobic digesters from Canada - AD_UKC129_MetaG (SPAdes) (version 2) | ecosystem: Engineered > Bioreactor > Anaerobic... | reverse complement strand
CTTGACATCCCTCTGCATTCGCTCAAATAAATAACCAAGAAGGGCTTAAGGATAATATTGTGGATTTACCACCTAAACAAAAAATGATTTCTACTATAGGTGTTGCATTTAATATTGCAATTTAAAGTTTTTATTTTATTCGAAGTAGCTTGTGTCAGATATTGCAGATTATTAACGGAACATATTTTTTTACAAACAATTCTGTTATCATTTCCATAGCCGTACCACTGCGGTTTTTCCTAGCATTAGTGTCCAAACCAACTTCTACGCCAATTGCATAATCTACAACACTTTTTATGTTCTTATTTTCAAACATAGCAAGAAGGCCTGTCTTTTCAGCAAATTCAGCCAACGTTTCAATTTCATCAAGGGTATATTCCTTCTTTTTATGGAACTTATATTCCTTATAGTTGAAAACATTATTTCCAAGTGGTTCAAGAACTTTAACGTTTTTTTCTCTTAAGGCGAGCAAAACAGGGAGTACTTCGGCTATTTCAGGATATCGACCTAATAATGCTTTAAATTCTTCCACAACATTTTTCTTCCCGATAAGGTAATTTAAAATATTTAAAACAACCTCAATATTTCCTACCTTATTCATTACCTTTTCCCATGCAACGAAAAAGTCCCAACTATTAATTGTCTCCTTTAAATTTCCAATCAAATAATTAAACACTTCATCTGTATTCGCACATTCTATTCGATTTTTAAAAATATTCGAATACTTCATGTCATCACCCTATTATTCTATTTTTTATAGTTTGTAACAAGAATTTCGCTTATTAAGCCTCTTCCTCCTCCGTTTGAATTGATTACCCTTTTAGCCTTTATTCTGTGTATATAAAACTTCCCATAAAGCTCATCAAAAAAAAATTATCTTCAGGATTTATATTTTTAGGATCAGAATTACTCAACATAAGTAAAGCACCTGTATCATTCATCTGTGAAAAGAATTTTGCCAGTTGCACCTGATCTTCATCTGTAAAATCAAATTTACTATAAGAAGTAAAACTAGATGTAACATTAAGTGGCCGATACGGAGGATCAAAATAAACAAAGCTATGCTTATTAGCATATCTCAGGCTTTCTCTATAATCACCGGCAAAAATATGCACCCTTTGGAGAATAGAATTTACAGCATATAAATTCTTTTCGTCACAAATAGTCGGATTTTTATAATCCCCTGACGGTACATTAAAAAGCCCAGAACGATTAACACGGTAAAGCCCATTAAAACAAGTACGATTTAAAAAAATAAACTGTGCAGCACGTTCAATATCAGGCACGTTGCTCTTAAAAATCAGCGAATTATATGCTTCTCTTATTTCATAATATTTTTCTTTTCGAGCATCTTTACTCAATTTCAAATACTTATACTCCATATCTGAAAGATATTCCACTAATTCGTCTACATGATTTTTGATTACAACATAAGTGTTTATTAACTCTTCATTAATATCAAATATAAAGGCTTCTTCAATTTCATAACTTTTCAAAATCTCAAACAATACTGCCCCACCGCCAACAAATGGCTCAATGTAACGCTTTATAGTGCCTTCAAAGAGTTGCGAAGGAAAAAACTCAACAAAAGTATCGAGTAATTGGCCTTTTCCACCAGCTCACTTTACAAAAGGTTTCGCATATTCAGTTAAGTTATTAATATCATTTACAAGTTCCAATTTATTGTCTCCTCTCGTAATTTCTTTTTTTGTTTACATTTAGGCATCTCAACATCTACTAGTAAACCTCATAACTTAAAATTTGGACACGATAATCTAAAATCCTCCATTTCTGTATACCTTTTTTATGTAAAATAATTCGTCATGACTTTTTCCCTTTATATGGTAAATAGGATTATCTGCTTCAAGATCTCATATAATTTATTCAGAATTTGGGCTAATAAAATTTTACTTTTGGCCTTTTGTAGCCATAATAAAGACTGTTTTTAGTTTTTACACTTCACATTCTAAAATAGTTTTTATAGTATTCTACAAAATATTCATTTATATTTCCTAAAGGATAACAATGTCATATTATTTATATAATACTACATTGAAATATTTTTATAGGTTTGATTTTATTCCTAATAACCTATATAAGCAAATGCTTTTATTTCTTTCATGTTATAATTCAATTTTTTATTTAACTTTCTGTAACATTTATGAATTCCTCATTTTTCATCTATTGCTAATATTATTTGTTTCACAAACTCATAAACCATCCTTAGTGTAAGTTTATCACAAAATTTAAGCAAAAGAAATAACATCTCAAAGCAAGTTCTTTTCTCTTTTTTAATCACATTTTAAATTCTACAGAATGGAATCTCATTTTTATAGTTCATTTTTTGATAGATTAATTGCTGTATCGCTTTTTAACGCCAATTTATCTTCTAATTTCGGTTCGGTATTTAGACTTTCAAGAATATATGCTAAACAATACACTTTACCAAATTGCACCAGAAAATTCATTATCAAAAGCTTTTTTGAAATACAATTTTTATCATAATTAAACAATAAATTCTCCTTTTTCTCTATTATTTCAAAACGATATTTTAGAACTACTAGCTTCAAGTCATTCAAATACTTTGTACTATCCTTCGTCAGATAACCCGTACTTTTTAAAATTTTATTCCTACAACATATAAATTCATCTGATAACTTGAATTGGTATTTAATGTTCTAATAGAAAACCTGCTTTTTATATAAAAACAGCAAATTATATATGCATCCAAATACTTGATTAATTAATTTTCATCCTGGCATAGTTTAGATTCTATGCAATTTAATAGTTCTTCAAGCCCTCTGATTTTTTCATTTTTTACTGTAAACTACCATATGTTCCAATGTGGTAACGTGAATTTCTTGGATATTTTAGGCTCAACACCGATACCTCTTTAATTTTTGCAATATTTTCTTCAATTTTAAAAGTATTTTTTCGTATTTTAAAGATAATTATATTATTGTACTATTAATTTTAATTATCTTTTACTTGTAAAGAGAAATTTTGAACTTATAAATATCCTCATTAAGGTAGCTATATTCCCTTTATCAAATATCACTCTATTATCAAGTTCAAATAAAAATAGTATTTGATGTATTTATATTTAACACAATACTTCTTTTTAGGGCCATTTCTATCACAAGAATTATAAATTGTTTATTTATTCAAATATTCGTATTTACAAACAAAAAAAATAGCCCCATTAGGGACAAAGAATTGAATCAGTTTGCCTTACTGCTAATTATTGCCAATTGCACAAATATCTAAACATATAATTTTCTAAAACTATCAAATTGCAGTGACAACATCAGTACTATATTTTATGCAGCTGTCTATAAAATTCTGTGCAAAACTCGGATTGCTCCAAAAATGAATTTGTGGATAGGATGCCAACATATTATAAATACTAAAACCGCCTCTCCAAATTGTTGGCTTCTTCTCACAGCATTTCTTTTGGATAGTATAGCAAAGTGTTATATCTTCAGATGATATATTTATATTTGAACGGTGAAATTCATGCCCTCTTATTCTGCAACCCTTGCTTGACAAAATATTATCCCTGATAACTTCAATATCTACATATCCTGATTTGTTGGTTTCGTCGGATATTTCGCAATAGCCGTTAATGACTTCTGCCATTGTAAATTTTTTATCCTTTTGATATCCCACGTATTCGCTTAAGTATAATAAACTGTCTCCTTCAGCATATGTGGGAATACCGTCAACTATTTTTCTTTTGATATCCCTAAGAAGGGTCTTATTTTCCTGAAGTTCTTTCAAATAAGCTTCAAGGTTGCCTCCTCCGAAATATAAGCCCGAAACATCCTTCGGAAGTATTTCATCCACCAATGGACTGAAATATACTAATTCAGCCCCCATAATTTCCAACAAATCAAGGTTATCCTTATAATAATAGTTAAAAGCTTTATCCTTCGCTACAGCAATTTTTACTTTCTTATCGGAATTTCGTTCAAATAAAAATTTTGTAGAATTCAGATATGAAACATCAGGTCGATTTGACATCTTTATAATAAGATCCACATCTATAGTTTTTATAACCTGTTCCACCAGTATGCGAATTTTTTTCTTCAGATCTTCCAAATCCTCTTCAGGCACAAGATTCAGATTTTCAGAAGGCAAATCGTCCATTTTGGGCAGATAGCCGAAAACTTCCAAACCAGTCCCGTTTTCTATAGCAGTTTTCAAAAACTCATAATGCTCTTCGTTTTCAACTTTATTCAAAATCACACCGATTATGTCAAGATTTTTATCATAATCCACATAACCGTTTATCATCGGAACAATACTTAAGGATATACCTTCCGCATTGACAACAAGTATTACTGGAGATTTTACCATTTTAGCCACATGGGCTGTACTTCCCGCAATTGTATTTTCACCAATACCGTCATATAATCCGTTTTCACCTTCAATTACAGATATATCGGCACTTGCAGCATTTTTCTCAAACAAATGGACAACAGTATCAATATCCAACATCCAACTGTCAAGATTGCGTGAATCCTTACCTGTAATGAAAGAATGCAACAAGGGAGTAATATAATCCGGGCCGACTTTAAAAGGTTGAACATCAAGCCCCATTACATAAAGAGTAGCTAAAATTCCCATTGTAACAGTGGTAGTTCCGCAACCACTATTAGTCCCTGCAATTGTTATCTTTCTAACAGTCATAAATTTTTCCTCTTAGTTTTGTACATTTTCCTTTTCCCTTATAAACCACAAATAAAAAGAAATAAAATCAAATCCTCAAAATCAATTTCTCTAATAATTATACTTACTGAAGTGCCATCTTACTCATACTGTTATTTTAATTATACTAATTTGTTTTAAATTTTTAAATAGAACTTAGAAATTTTTTTAAATTTATTCTATTTTATACTGTATATTTTTAACATATATTGTTATATTTTCAATTAACAAATAATATACTTTATACTCAAATTGACTTATTTTAAAAAAACTATATCTTCATAGTGCAAAAGACTGTAAAATCATTATTCAGATAGCCTCTTAACACTTCAATGCTGTCCACTTGAGGATACTGTTCCAACAGCATTGAAACCACTTCTCTGTGGTCATAATAATAATAAGTATCTTCTTTATCCGGCGAATTCTGGTCTAGCAGATTGAAAACCACCTTTTCTTTTGCCAACTCCGTAAAACGCCCGAAAGCCTTTTTAAGGAAATCCATATTGTTACCCATATTTAAATTGAATATGCCTGATGTATATACAACATCAAAACTTTTCCTATCAAAAGCATGCTGTTTAAAAATATCCATGCAATAGAATTTTCCGGGTAAATTCTTTCTTTTCACACTTTCAATCATATCCTCAAGAATATCCACACCGGTATATTCTATATTTATGCCCTTCTCTATAAGATATTCGAGAAGATTTCCCAGTCCGCATCCAACATCCAGGATTTTCTTGTTTCTTAAATCAACGTTTGAGGTAAGTATCTCAAACCTTATATATTGAGCCTCTTTACTCTCCCATCCCAAAACCTCGAAATCCGGCAGGCTCTTCCCAATTTTAGGTTTATAGTATGCTTCAATATGTTTTTTCCTATCTAATGCTGATTTAGTTTTACAATTACATTCCATATACATCTCTCTCCGAAACTATGAATTACTACTATTATACCCCAAAATACTAGCTAATAACTAATATTTTATTGTAAATCAAACCAAAAAGCCCTCAACATTAAAGAAAAAGAGACAATAGCATTATTACTACTGCCTCTGGTTTTATTTAAGTTACAACTATAATCTATATCTTATTGCCGCATTCAGGGCAGAACTTTACGCCTGGAGTAAGTTTCGCTCCACATTTACTGCAGGAAACATCCTGGGAAGCACCACACTCTGGACAGAATTTTGCTCCAGGAGTAATTTCGCTGTTACATTTGACACAGGTTGCTTTTTGAGGTGCCACGTTCTGTCCGCAATTAGGGCAGAACTTGACTCCCTGCTGAACCGGATTGTTACATTTAGGACATGGGAAGGTATTCTGATTCTGGGCAGGCTGCTGATTTTGCTGACCCTGCTGATTCTGAGAAAATATTTGTCCCATCATGTTTCCGATAGCAGCACCGGCACCCATTCCTGCGCCCATTGATGCAAATCCGCCACTTTGGTTTTCTGCAGCCGAATTCATAGCATCCAATGTGCGTATCTTTGCATAGGCATCCATTCCACCCATCAGATTAATACTGCTACCCTTATCATAAGCTTCCAACAGCTCTGGAGGCAACGAAATATCCTCTACAATTAAATCAACTATTTCAAGCCCGAATTGATCAAACTTTTCCCTTACATTTTCCTTAACCTTAACGCTGAACTCAATAAGTTTCCCCTGAAGTTCATATAAGGAAAGTTTGGACTCTGCAATGGTGTCTTTCATATATTGAACAATATATGACCTGAATGTATCTTCAAGCTCACTTGTTTTATATATTGCCTTTGTTCCGAAAAGCTCACGCATAAACTTCGCAGGATCTGCCACCCTATATGAAAATTTACCTCTTGCGCTTATTCTAACCTGTCCGAACTGCGGATCCCAAACCAATACCGGGGATTGCGTACCCCATTTTTGATCGGTAAACTGCTTTGTATTTACAAAATAAACTTCAGCCTTAAAAGGAGAATTAAATCCATATTTCCACGATTTTAACTTTGTAAGAATAGGCAAATTCTCAGTAGTTAACTCATACAATCCCGGATAAAAAACATCTGCCAAAACTCCCTCATTTACAAATACAGCAGCTTGTGATTCTCTTACTGTCAACATTGCACCCATTTTAATTTCCTTGTTTGCTACCGGAAACCTGTAAACTAATGTATCGGAACTCTGATCCGTCCATTCTATTACCTCAATAAGTTGCCCTTTAAGAAAATCCATTAAACCCATGCAATACCACTCCTTTTCTTTGAATAATCAAAACGATTAGTGTCTCATAACGGGATACAAAGCAGCAAAAACAAGAGACACAAGTACATGTAAGAAAAAACAAGACATGGCAATATATTTATTTGTTATCTGACTTTAGGGGCTTAGCCTCAAGATTGTACATTATAATGTGAAATACCCCGATATAAACCAAATTTAATTATCTACTCTTATAGATTAACATATTTTATAATTTTTTTAAACACATTTCTTAGCATACCTATGTATGAAATTTACTAATATCAAATTATATCGAAAGTCTAATTAAAACATAACTATCAAAAAAATTATCAAAGGTCTTTAGCCGTGAAATTCCACGGCTGTAACTGTCAATAATTTATTATATCCAATCAGATACTTTTAATTTTTTTTACTCAATGATATAATAATTTGGAATGTTAGAAATGGAAAAGGCGGTAAATATGCGAAAAAGAAGTAAGGTAAAGCGTGATAAGTATTTATCGATAATGCTTGTACCTCATTCCACAAATGAAATAAAAACTGTTAAAATATCATCATGGCGCAGTAAACTTTGTATTTTCACTGCAATAGTTTTAGCTTTGCTAATCGGCTTTACATCATATTTAGGAAATATAATACATACCAACAGCAAACTTAAAATTGCACTGGACGAAGCAAACAGAAAGAATGAAGAACAGGCAAGACTGTTAGCTGAAAATGCCGAGCAAATTGCTGCACTGCTTGAAAGAGAAAAGCAATATGCCGAAAACATATCGGAATTCAGCGAAAAGTACAAGCAGATGACAGAAAACTACTTAGAAAGCAATATGGAAAGCCTGACAGCAAGCAGAGGTTCTAACAGTCGCTCTTTTATAGATGATGCAAGCGAACTTCGGGAAATTTTAGAAAAACTCCGTAACATCAACGATTCTGACGATAGTATTGCCAACAAATTATCCGAATCAGAAAAGAAGCTGCAATCTTACATTGAAACCTTCCCAACACTATGGCCGGCAGACGGATCAATCTCCTCACCTTTCGGATATAGATCCGACCCTATATACTCATCGGAAAGAAAGCATGAAGGGATTGACATTGCAGCACCCTACGGTGCCGATATAAGGGCTTCTGCAACCGGAAAAGTTATATTTTCAGGTACAAACGGAAATTATGGCAAGTGTATAATTATTAATCACAACAACGGTATAACAACCTTATATGGCCATGCTTCCTCGCTTTTGGCAAAAGAAGGTCAAACGGTAAAAAAAGGCGATGTTATCGCAAAAGTAGGAAGCACCGGCAAGAGTACCGGACCGCACCTTCACTTTGAGGTACGTATCAACGGTACCCCTGATGATCCTTTAAAATATCTTGATAAAAAATAAATAAACACAAGGAGGACAATTATGTTCAGTAAGAATACTTCCGGAAATGCAGATTCCTTTGATACTATCATAGGTATCAATTCAAAATTTGAAGGAAATATTGAATCCAGCGGAACCATTAGGATAGATGGCAAAGTAAATGGTGATATTAAGGTTAAAGGCGATGTTTATGTCGGAAAAGAAGCAGTAATAACAGGAAATATCAATGCAAACAATATTTTCGTTTCCGGAAGAGTGGAAGGAAATGTGGAAGCAAACGGAATTCTAAGAATTCAATCATCTGCTAAACTTTATGGCGATATTTCAGTTAACTGTCTGGTTACAGAAGAAGGCAGTGTGTTTGAGGGCAAGTGCAAAATGTTAACAAAATCCCAGGCCGAAAATGCATCGGCTGCAAATAACTCTAAAAAGTCAAAAAACAATTCTTCTGCTTCAGAATAGAATATTTAGTATAGCGCATATAAAAATGGAGTATAATGTACTCCATTTTTTATATACTTTAGTTTCTATATGTACCAATTTATTTAAACCATTATAATACTACAGTTATTCAAAATCCAAATAATAATTGGGCACATCTCCCACTATTACAGTTTCTGCCACAGGCATGCTGGTTGTCACAACGGTTTTTTTCAACAAAGGGTATCGCCACCCCCATTTCCACTTTAAACACAATATAAATCCTATGCCTTGTCTGGTTTATACCTGCGCTGCTGAATTCCGATTTAAAATCTGTCTCAACACTTCCGATGGGAATTATTTTGATATTAATCTTAGGGCCTCTGGCAGCAAATATTGTTTGCCCCAGCACTGTACCTAAAGGTATCGATATTTTCTCATCGGACAATTCGGATAATTGGGTTTGAACACTCCTGGATACATTGGCAAATATCCTGTTCAACTTGGCAATATCCGTCTGAACAGAAGTAACAATTCCATTCTCATCTCTATAAATTGTAACAATATCGTCGTAATCGATATTTTCGGGAAAATTCTCACCCACTGCATTGGCAACTACTCTGGAAACTATAGATTTAACTCTATATTCCGATATTTGATCTATCCCTATTCTTATCCGCTTTTCAATATATGTAAATAAAAAAAATAAAATGATCAATACAAAAATAATCACCACATAGGTTTTATATATTTTTTTATTGCGTTTTGCATACCATAAGCGGTGATATAAATTGGTCTTCCTTCGCATAAAAAAACCTCCTTATTTAATAGTATGATTTAAGAAGGTTTTTGGTGAATCGCCTTTTTTATATCCCCTGCAAACATGCCAAATTGCATGTTTTGCATTGTTTGCATGGTGTTTGACTGTTATGCTATAATATTAATGTTTTACATGGAAAACTGAGTATTAAATGCAATTGGAAATAAGTAAATTATAGCTCTAAAATGTCAATCCTATATGGGTGAATACAATTTTACTTGTTTCCAAATAAAGGAGAGGAAATGTTATGAGCTCTAATAACACTGCTGTTTCAAATACAAAAGCAGGTAAGAAGAAACAGCAAATATCAGTGGGAAGGATAATCGGCAAATTAATAAAATTTATATTTCTTTTTGGTTTTACCCTTGGAGTTATCCTTACAGGTATAGTAGGGGGCGCTGTCTTTGCTTACATAAAAACTGCAGAACCCATTACTGCTGATCAACTAGTAATAAAAAACCAGACAACCTATGTATATGATTGCAATAACAAAGAAATTTGCGCCTTGCAGGGAATAGAAAACAGAGAAATGGTGGACTTCTCAGATATCCCCAGATATTTGAGGTATGCTTTCGTCGCTATAGAAGACAAACGTTTCTACCAACATTCCGGCGTCGATTTTAAGAGATTTGCCAGTGCGGTTATAAACTTTATTCTTCCAGGTGGAGAATCCCATGGAGGAAGTACTATTACACAGCAGGTCGTAAAAAATGTAACTGGAGAAACCCGACGTTCCATAAAGAGAAAGGTTCAGGAAGCATGGCGTGCAATACTGCTTGAACGCAATTTAACCAAAGACCAAATCCTTGAGATCTACATGAACCTTATATATATGGGTGAAAATTGCTATGGAGTACAGTCAGCAGCCAAAACCTATTTCGGTAAGGATGTAAAAGATCTTACCCTGGCTGAATGCGCTTCCCTTGCCGGTATAACCAATCTTCCCGCAAAATACAACCCTTTTACAGCAAAGGGTAGGGAAAACAACATAAAAAGGCAAAGAATTATTTTAAATGAAATGCTCGAACTTAATTTTATAACTCAGCAGGAATATGATGAAGCCATTAAACAAGAGCTTGTTTTTGCAGAATCAAACAAGCGCAACGACAAAGCTACCAGTACACAGCCCTATTTCGTAGACCAGGTTATACTGGATGTAAAGAAAGACCTTATGGCTAAAGGATATACTGAAGATATGGCCATCAAAACCATTTACAACAACGGGCTTAGAATTTACACAACTATGGATTCAGAAATACAAAAGGCAATGGATGAAGTCTTCACGAATGAGGAATATTTTACCAAAGTAAACAAAAACACCAGTCAATCACCCCAGGCAGCAATGGTAATTATTGACCCGAAAAACGGCCAGATAAAAGCCATGTACGGAGGAGCCGGAAAAAAAATAGGTATACCCCTTAACAGGGCCACTGTCCTGGAAAAACAGCCGGGTTCTACCATCAAGCCCATTGCGGTATACGGTCCTGCCCTAAACGAAGGTATTATTACCGCAGCAACCGTTATTGATGATGTTCCTGTATATATGGACGGAGTCGAAAAAGGGTTATACCCCAAAAATGCCGACGGTTCCTATGCTGGACTTACAACCATACGTGACGCCATAACAAGATCTGTAAACGTAGTTGCGGCTAAAGTTTGGAACAATTATTTAGGTGTTGATTTATCCCATGAATATTTGAAAAAGGTAAATATAAACAGGGACAATGAAGGCACTGTTGCCTTATCGTTGGGCGGTCTGTCGAAAGGAGTAAGTCCGCTTCAAATGGCAGCAGCTTATGTTCCTTTTGTAAATAAAGGCATATATTATGAACCCACTACCTATACAAGAGTTGAAGACGCCAACGGCAATGTTATTCTTGAGAAAAAACCCAACTTTAATATCGTATACGATGAAGCAGCTGCTTTTATAATGGTCAATATGTTGAAAGACGTTGTCAACTCCCCTGACGGAACGGCAAGCCGCGTTAAAATTCAAAACGGCCGAATGCCCACTGCCGGTAAAACCGGTACTACAGATAAAAACACCAACAAATGGTTTGTAGGTTTTACCCCCTATTATGTCGGTGCCACCTGGTACGGTTATGACAGAAATGTTTCCCTGTCTTCTGCAGAACTTAGCAGAGCCCAGACTATTTGGCATGCTGTAATGGATAAGATTCACAAGAATCTAGAGCCAGTTGATTTTGAAGTTCCTTCGGGAGTTGTTAAGAAGACAATATGCAAATACTCCGGTAAAATTGCCACCGACTTGTGCAATAGAGATCCAAGAGGAAATGCCGTAAGAACCGAATATTTCATAAAGGGTACGGAACCCGGTGAAGAAGATACTTGTGATGTTCATGTACTTGCCAAAGTATGTAAAGATTCGACCGATACTTTTGGCCGGAATCTGCTTGCCGGAGATTATTGTCCGCATGAATCAACCGTAGAGCAAGTATTTGTTAAGCGTAGAAAAGCTTTTACACCTATAAGTCCGGGAGATCCATATCCAAAAGATTGGAGATACGAACTTCCTGTTGGTGAGTATTGCAGTATTCATGGACCAAGAGATTTTGAAAGACCGCATGGCCCTAATGATAACAATAATAATTCAAATGGCAATTCATTCTTCGATTGGTTCACTGACTGGTTCAGATAATATTGATGCTTAATGGTAAAAGGGGGCTGTTGCATTACAGATTAGTGATCGTAATGCAATAGCCCCTTTTTATTTAAAATTAATATATTTTATCCTTAAAACGTTGTCTTTTATTTGTTGATCCTGAAAAAAGGGTATACTAAATAAACGACACACACTTCGCTAATTATACAATAAATATTTTTTATG
>Ga0209508_1002399_pt1 | contig 12385 bp, 9 predicted proteins | sample AD_UKC129_MetaG_FD_184427 | JGI IMG/M metagenome (GOLD analysis project Ga0209508, IMG submission 184427) | Active sludge microbial communities of municipal wastewater-treating anaerobic digesters from Canada - AD_UKC129_MetaG (SPAdes) (version 2) | ecosystem: Engineered > Bioreactor > Anaerobic... | reverse complement strand
AGAAGGTAATCCAACATACCCATAAATAGTAATAGGCATAACTTCGGATTCGTTAGAGAAAAGATTATGAGTTACAGGTTTTATGTGTAACATCTCTGATACAGTAGACTTACCCCAAATAAGAGAAATCCTATTGTATAAATTTATGCCAGGGGGAATATCAAAAAGAAGTTTGTCGTTATGGAATAATTTAAAACCAACATCTTCATGAGCAAGGGCATATTTCTGGACAATATCAATACAATGGCTTAATTCTGTAGTTAAGCCTTTTAAGAATTTTAACCTTACAGGGGTATTAAAAAAGAGGCGATTTACAGAGATTTTTGTTCCCTGTGGGCTACCTACAGAGGAAACAGATTTTAATATGCCACCATTAACAACAATTTGCGTGCCTGTATTATCCTGCAATCGTTTTGTGGTTAAAACAAACTGAGATACAGCAGAAATACTGCTCAATGCTTCACCACGAAATCCAAAGGTATGTATCGCTTCGAGATCTTTCGCTGAGGTAATTTTACTTGTCGCATGTCTCTCTATAGCAAGAATGGCGTCTTGTTCAGACATTCCGATACCATCATCAATAACTTCAATAAGCCTTAAACCGGATGCAGAAAGACGAATTGTAATTCGTTTTGCCCCAGCATCTATGCTATTTTCAATGAGTTCTTTTACAACAGATGCAGGTCTTTCAACAACTTCTCCAGCGGCAATCTTGTTAGTTATTTCTTCAGGAAGTACTCTTATTTTATTTTCTTTGTCTGACATAATAAGACCTGATTACAAAATTAATATGATTATAATATTATAAAAAAAAGAGATAGGGAATAGATTATTTTTTCTTTTTCTTGGAACTTTGTTGAATTTCTGCAGAAGTTTGTTGAATTTTGTGATAGGTCCGTAATAACCAGAAGAGGAAAATTCCCAGTAAAATTTCCAGAATGCAAAACATTTGTTGGTCGCTTAAAACACCAAAACCTAAAACAGTAGAGTTATGGTCGCCACGGAAAAATTCATTGATGAATCGAAGTAATCCATGTAAAAATAAATATGAGGGAATGGTAAAACCTGTAAATGGATTCCATTCATCACGAAGATATATCAATACAACACAAAGAAAAACGAGACCTACTACAGCATACAATTGTGTTGGATGAACAGGAAGAGACCATCCATTGTTTCCAGGATAAGACTGGTAAACAGGGCAACCTTCTGGGAAAGAAATAGCAAAGGGAAGATTGGAAGGTTTCCCATAACAGCAACCATTGAAAAAACATCCTATCCTACCTATTCCTTGTCCTAATGCTAAGTAAGGAACGGCACAATCCGATATTAATAGGAAAGAAACTTTTCTTCGACGCATAGCCCAAAAAACATAACCAAAGGCAAAGGGGAGAGCACCTTGAAAAACAAGTCCACCCTGCCATATAGCAATCCACCCAATAGGATTGGTAATGGAGTATTCATAAGGAAACATGATAATATGGAAAACACGAGCACCTATGATACCGGCAAGAAGAGCAAATATAGCTTCACTCTGGATAATTTCCGGGTCAATTCCTCGTTTGCGTGCATCGCGTTGTGTGAGATGGAGTGATAATAAAAAGGCTATGGCAATACATAAACCATAACTGTGTATTTTAAGCCAACCAAATTCTATAATTGTGGGATACATAATGTAATGACAATAGTATGTTAGTATTATGATTCTTGCTGTTTTTCATACTCACTTTGACATTGCACACAAAAGCGAGCATGAGGAATAGCCTCTAATCTTTTTCGTGGGATAGGCTCTTTACACATTTCACATATACCATAGGTTTTATTTCTAATTCTTTCTATTGCGTCATCAATTTCTTGTAATTGTTGAGATTCCCCGCTTGCCAGAGAGAGAGCAATTTGTATATCAAAAGCATCGGTACCTGTTTCCGCATAATCAGATATATCTTCCCCAGGTCCTGAATTTTCTTCTACCAAATCACTCGTATCCAGATTTGTTAAATTCTGAATAACTTTTTTTCTCTCTGCCAATAGCAATGTTTCAAAGTATTTGTAATCTTTTTTATTTATACCTTTTGAGGTAACATTTTTTTTCTTCATCAAGTTACTCCTTTTTAATAATCAGATTTTTACAATTCCTTTATTAGGTTCAAGATTGTAATTTATCTTTGAGTATTGCTAATTGGTCTGCTAACTGAGTATTTAACAATTGGTTTTCTAAAATAGATGACGATTTTTTACTTTCTTTTTCTACATTAGGTTTTTGAAATTTTGAAAACTTTCTTTCAAACTTAGGTTTGTCACTACTTGCCGATTCTTTGGAATCGGTTACTTTTGTAGTATTTTGCTTTTGAGATGAAAAAGATTTTTCCTTTCTCTCTTTTTTATCCTCTTCTTTTTTCTCTTTTTTAGGTGGAAAATAAGGTATTAGAATTACTTTTTGATTGTCAAAATCTATGGATTCTATATTGACCTTTATGAAATCTCCAATTCGTTTATCCAGCAAGTTTCTTTTTAGTGTTTTTGTTAAAGAAGGGTTGTTTCTTAAATGAATAATTGCATCAATAGGAATTCCAATATCTACAATAATCAAATTATTTAAAATTTTCTTAATAATCCCTTCTGTCTGCATTCCTACCTTCAAATCAGATACACGATAAATCCCATCAGTATACCTGGGGAATATAAAATATCCTCTTGGGTCACGAGCCGGTGACTTTAACTCTTTTAAAATCGTCTTTAGGGTATGTTTCCCGAATATCTTTTTTTCTTCAAGCCGTCTTATTAATGTTCGTGCACTTCTAAAAGAACGGAATAAAGAGGAAATCTCAATATTCAATTCTTGTGCTGTAGTTTCAATGTGTTCATACCATTGAGGATGTATACGAGTCTGGTCTAAGGGATTTTATATAAAGAAAACCAGCACATTGCTGAAATACAGATTCATTTATACCAGGGACTTCAAGGAGTTCTTTACGGTTTTTAAATCCTCCTTTGGCGGTTCTATATTCAACGATGTTTTCTGCAATATTATGTTTTAGCCCTGCGATATGCCGCAATTCATTAATACTGGCTTGATTAATATCAATACCGATACTATTAATACAATGTTCTATTACTTGATGGGCAACTGCAGTGAACTTCCTCTCATTTATTTCCCGGTGGAGGATACCCTCAGGCAAACTCAAAAGATTTAACTTTATAAGTTCTTTAAGTGGAGAATTAAAATAGCGTGCAAGATAATATGCTTCCCGTATTTTTTCCGAAAGATTGGGCAAATCAATTTCTGCTATTTTGGAACGAGCAAAACTTTGTGCAAATCTTTGTTCAAATGTTACAAAACGCACACGCGGGTTTGTATATTGTGAGGCTAATTCTCCAACGAATTGAACGGCTTCTTCAACACCTGCTCCATTTCCTATTACAATATGTCTCGATTTATATCTTTCAATATAGGATTTGATAATATCCTGTGCTTCTTTAATTTCATTTTTGGGAGCCATTGGAGAGATATGGGAAGATTCCAGCAAATTTCCATCGCGGTCTACAACACATACTGCCCATTCTTCCTCAATTCCAGGAATAATAGATATGACAGTCTCCAGATTTGCCGGAGGAAACATTAATATGTCTATTAAATCATCGCGTAACTCAGACACGAATTGTTGTTCTATATTATCCTTTAATTCTGTAAAAACCCTATTCTCACAAACCGTTTTTAATTGCTTACGAAAGGCATCTTGAATGCTCAAACGGATAAAAGGTTCAAACACACTCCCACTATCTTTAACATATATTTTGGATAATTCTTCAATGGCTTCGTTTTCATCAATTTCAAGACTAACTTTTAAGAAGCCCAATCGCATTCCCCTTAAAATTTGAAGAAAACGGATAGAACTAATTTTACGAATAGGCTCAGAATAATTATAGAAGGCTTCAAATTGTGTTTTCTGACTTTGGGCTGTTTTTGTTGATGTCGAAACTAAAAGCCCTTTCTTCCAGAACATTTCTTTAACAATCGTTCTTGCCTTGTAATCTTGTTCAATCCGTTCCGCAAGAATAATTAAAGCACCCTCAATTGCTTCCTGAGGAGTAATAGACAATTTTGATGATTCGACAAATGCTTCCGCAGTTACTTCTATAGGTTGATTTACGGGTAATTGTTGCCATATAAAATCCGCTAATTCCTGCAACCCCTGCTGTATGGGTTTTTGGGAGCGACTGCGATTTTTTTTCTTTAAGGGGAGAAGTAAATCATCTAATAAGGCTGTATCGGATGTATCAGAAATGATTTGCTTCAATTCATCAGTTAAAAGTTCATTCTTTTCTAATTGTGTTAATACACTCTCTTTCTTACTTTCAATTTCTGAAAACTTTCTATATTCATCAATAATATGGACAAGGAATCCCCAATTGTCTATCCCTATTTCATCTCGGTGATAGTGATATATATATTCTAAATGATTCCCTTTGTTAATCAGGTTTATAAGAGTTTCAATTTTTTGAGGATTAAAACGAATTTTTTCTGTAAATTTGGTAATTTGTTCTTGTGTTAGCATAGTCTCTTACACCTTCAATTCATTTTGCCCAAAATATGACAAAGTTAAAATATAAACATTTGTTAAAAATTCAAAATTAAGATATATATACTATCAATCATTACAAGTCAATCTCAAAATGAATATCCTTACCATGATGGGTGAAATGAATATAAAGTAATTGATTTTTACTATCGTATTGTAGTTGAAAGTCAAGTGCCTCTAAATTTGCAATTTTTTCAGGCTGTTTATTACATAAAATAACAACTTTTCCAGGTATTCCTAATGGCCCCCGTGTTGTAAAAAGGAAACGATTTCCTTCTATTTTCTTATCCCGTATTCTACCAGCAGAAGCAATTATGGAAAGTTTTTCTTTCTTTAATTGGCCTGAATTGAGGTCTAATAGTAAAGCACGATTCGAGGGATTTAATAAAACATCTTCTTCCACTTTCAATTCGGGATTAAAAAGATTAATAAATCTTCCCTGTATTTTATAAGGTGAACCGTTAATAGATTCATCCTGAACAGAACAAATATGATAAGGACCTCTTTTGAGATGAAGGTAATTCTTATATTCAATATTTATTCCTGATTTATTAGACAATTCTTTAACCCAATTTAATAATTGATTAGCACCTTCTTTGTCAAGACTTAATGCGGATGGACTGCGTTTTACCCACCATATATATCCTTTGCCAACCTGTGTTATATTGTCATCAGGTTCTTTATTCCCCAACAGTGTTTTGATTAAATGTTCCAGGGGAGAATTACATCCTTCACTTTTCCACCAATTATTAAGTGCGTTATATTGGTCTGTATTATCATCAATAATAAGCAAACTTCCACCATTATTCACCCAATCTTTAATAACATTATGGTATTCTTTGTTTAACGGTTTTTGCCCTTCGTATGATAATAATAAGATTTTTATATCTTTTAGAGGTTGGTAATCTGTCAAGTGCTCCATTTGTATAATTTTTAAAGGAACGCCATTTTTTATAAAGGGAGTTGCTATTCCATAGAAGCAATTCAGATTAGGATGACTTGGATAGGGTTCTGCTCGTTGAAACATCAAAGTATCTGATACCATTACACCTATAGGGTAAATACCGGAAATCCATTCAACTTCTTCCTGTTTCATATCGTTTAATGTATTTATTACCGCAAGAAGTTCTGTAGCAAATTCCGGAATAATATTTATTTTAATATCCTTTTCTTCTTTGGATTTTGAATATTTCCCTTTAAAAATTCTTTCAGGCCATGGCATAACTTCAAATGTAGAAACTTCCGGAAAGAATAATGAAGCCAATACAGTACATTCATAATTATATTTATAATCATGCCAGTCATAGTTCGGATTGTCCTCAATAGGGTCTGCAAGAAAGATAAGATGTTTTTGAGCAGGTAGCACCATTCCAACCATTTGTGCATATTCTAAATAGGCTGTTTCAAAAGTTCTTTCTCTGGAAATTCCTTGATAATGATGCTTGGAGCGTGCTGTCCCTGTCCATACCTGAGCAATTATGCCATCGCAATGTTCTATTTTTGTTAATTGGGACTCTGGACTTACAATTCTCCATTGGGCATAGTTAATTAATGAGTGTGTTGGAACATAACAGCCAACTTGAAAATTGTTTTTTTGAGCATATTCTTTTACAAATTTAAAAACTTCCGTTAATGCGTCTGTATATAACTTATATTTTAATAAACTCGCTTTATACTGTGTTTCGATAGATTGATTGGGTGGAGACCATGGCTCACTATAATATTTTTCCCAGAGTTGTTTAAATGCTTTACTCCATCCTGTCACTGCCCAAAATTCAGGTTCTTCTAAATATATACTTTCTACGCGATTTTCTAAAGGAGGTATTAATATACTTTTAATATATTCAACATAACCCGGTGTAGGCACATTATAACCAACAGTATCACTATGCCCATGCATCCATAATTTGCCCGTTTTATCTGTTTGTATTTCTTCCTTTTTTAATCCGTTTTCTGTCTGGTAATAACTATCGTAATTGCCCCATGAAATACCGGTCATATAAGCAGTCCGATACCCTTGTTCTCTCCAACTTATTAATTCCTCCGAAAGCTTATGGGTTGTTCCATATACAATGGCTACATCGGATGCTATATCCATTAAAGGGTCAAAACCTTGAGAAGTTTGAAAACAAGTATTAAAATTCATAAATGGTTCTTTTGTTATTATTGTATTCTCAATAGGTTTTTCTTGGGTTTGATGAAAAAAACATAATGATAACAATAAAAGTGTAAACATATTATATTTTCCTTTCGTATTAAATTTTCTTTAATATATACATAATTAATGTAGGGCAATATTTATGGTTCGTATAAAAAGTATTATAGTTGTAATTTTTTTGATTTGTTTTTTATTTGTTAGTATCGCATTTATTTTATCATGGAAAAAAGAGGTTATTTTTTATAAATCTGTAAGTTTTAATTCAATTACAGAAAGCAATTATAAACTATCTCTGGAGAGGATAGAAAAATCTGATGAACAGTTATGTGATATTATAGAGACCCTTAGAACATCTCTTTCCAGGAAAACAATAAACACTACAGACAGGATATTATTAAATCTCTTTTTTGCAACAATATTACAAAAAAATCGATTTATAAAATCTTTTGAGTTAGTATTACCCAACAAGTTTGAATATAAAATAGTTCCTATATCTTCTGGTTGGAAAACGATATCTCTTACTTCCGGTAGTAGTAAAGGGTTCATAAAAAAAGTAGCTACATGGACGGAAGACGGAACACAATTATTAGATGAAGAAATAGAAGAAGTATCTCCAGACCAGAGTATGACAAATAGTGACTGGTATAAAGAATCCGTTGCCCTATGTTTACAACAAAATGCCCAAAATAGAGAAGGCATACCTAAAATATGGTTTACACAACCTGAAATCCAAGAAATTGGACCTTCTATAAATTCCCGATTGGCTATGGCTGTTGGTTATGAAGATTCTCCATTTTCAGTAATATCATGGGAAATAGACTGGTCGTGGTTACAGAACATTATATCAGATATCTACAGAGATTATTCTGTATACACATATATTCTTAATGACAAATATATTATTTGTAAATTGGGAATGGAAAGTGTTTCAAATCGGGATATTGTTAGGTCATCATCTCTCCAAAATCTTCCCGAAGAAATAAAAAATATTTTATTAAAAAAGGAAAGAGAAAATCCTTATTTCCAAAAAACAACCAACGGTATGCTCGTAGTTCAAAAATATTTATTTATGTATAACATCCCATTGGTATGTGTTTTTGATATTCCTCAAAGCACAGAAATAATGAATACAGACAGGAATATTATTATCCTGTTTGCAATAAGCCTTTTAATAGTTGTTCTTATAGCGGTTCTTTTGGGATATGTATTAACAAATCCTATTAAAGAAATATTCTTTTGGTTAGAGAATCCCAAGGTTGAAGGGCAAGAATCACCTATACATTTCTGGATAGTTGAATTTGAAACATTAATGAATAAAATATACTCCATTTTATACTTTTGGAAGTTTTGGACGGCAGAAATAAATAAAGATAAAACAGACATAACAGGAGGAGAATTTAATACAGAGAAAGATAAAAATGTCTTTATTTTTTCGGAAGAAGGGAAAGGAGGTATTCCCATTGAAACGGTGAATAGTTTGTATAGAGAAAATATTAGACTGCAAAGGCAAATTGAGTCCTTAAATCAATATTACTCAAAAAAGTTAGAAATAGATACAAAAGAAAAAGCAAAAATACAGGGGTTTGTTATTGCATTAAGAGACATTATTTTGATTTCCAATGACAAGGACAAAACCTGCGAAGAAAAAATCAAAGATATTTTAGACATAGTCAAAAACACATTAAAAACAGAAAATGCAGGTATTTGGAAGGTAGATATTGAAAAAGATATTTTGTTACCTATTTATATAGTTGTTCAAGAAGAAAAAAGTCATATTCATAATTGCAAGTTTATTGTAGAAACTCTTGAATGGTCTGAGATATTGACTATCAGGTCTGCACAACAAGATTATCGTTCTAATTTGTGGACAAAATCGTTAGAAGCAGAATCGTTCATTTTTGCTCCTATTCGTCATAATAAAAGCGAAAAAACGGATAAAGTTTTAATAATATATAACAAAGAACCCCGCAGTTGGGAGCCCAATGATGAAAATTTTGTTATTATTGTAAGTAGAATATTAGTTGGGATAGATTCAAAATAAAAAGGAAAGTGGAATCCATGTATCCTTTATTAAATCGTATATTTAGGTTAAAAGAGGAAGAAACAACCATAAAAAAAGAGATTATTGGTGGAATTACAACTTTTTGCACAATGAGTTATATCGTATTTGTTCAACCCGCAATATTATCAATTGCAGGAATGGACTATAATTCTGTTATCCTTGCTACCTGTATATCCTCCGCTATTGCCTGCTTTCTTATGGCGTTTTTGGCAAATTATCCATTCGCATTAGCACCAGGGATGGGAGAAAATTTCTTATTCACATTTACCTTGTGTCTTGGAATGAAATTTACATGGCAATCTTCTTTAGCAATTGTATTTATATCTGGTCTTTTGTTTGTTTTCCTATCGCTATTTAAAACAAGAGAAAAAATAATAGAAATCTTTCCAGATTGCTTAAAAAATGCTATACCCGCAGGTATTGGTCTATTAATTACATTTGTAGGATTACAATGGGCGGGACTCATTGTTGTAAATCAAGGAACAATGGTATCCGTCGGAAATTTAAAAACGGCTATACCATTAGTAACGATTTTTTCTTTATTTATAATTCTCTTTTTACAAAATATCCGATTTACAGGTGCTATATTAGTTGGAATATCCTTCTCATCGGTTGCTTATTTGTTGTTAGGTATTATTCCTATAACTAAACCCGAGTTTCATTACTCCTTTTCTACATTTTTTCAATTGGACTTTTATTCTTTAGTAGATAGATGGCATGATGCTATTCCGGCGATTTTGATTTTTTTCTTTCTTGATTTATTTGATACTGTAGGTACTTTGGTTGGTGTAGGAACTACAGCCGGTTTTATTAAAGAGGGAAAATTACCCAGAGCCGGTGGTGCCTTTCTATCAGATGCATTAGCAACATGTATTGGAGCACTATGTGGAACATCAACAGTAACAAGTTATGTGGAAAGTGCTTCTGGAGTTGCTGTCGGAGCAAGAACAGGTTTGGCTTCTATTATTACAGGTATTTGTTTTTTTATAACGATACCACTTATCCCCTTTCTATCAATATTAGGCTATAATGCGGGACCTGAATACTACGAGCAAATTGGAATGAAAGGGATTAATTTTAGTATGTATCCCACTGTAGCTCCTGCCCTAATAGTTATTGGCTTTTTAATGATGGGCAGTGTTAAAAGAATTTTATGGGAGAATATTTCAGAAGGTTTTCCCGCTTTTTTGACCATTATATTTATGGCATTTGGCTATGGAATAACAGAGGGAATAAGTATTAGTTGTATTTCTTATGTTGTTATAAAATGTCTACTCGGGAAACACCGTGAAATCAATATATGGATGTATCCCATTGCTATCGCATTTTTATTGAGATACATTTTCTTAAAATAAAATATAATCAGTCTCTAAATTGGCTATTCTACTTTTGGAATACTTGCAAAACCAGATTTTAATATATCCTCACTCAGTTCATAATCAGGCAGATTCTTATTTATATAGGCTTCGTATGCAGTCATATCAAAATGACCATGTCCACTGAGATTAAACAAAATGGTCTTGCTTTCACCTGTTTCTTTGCATTTTAAAGCTTCATCAATGGCAACGCGAATAGCATGCCCACTTTCCGGAGCCGGAATAATACCTTCACATTTAGCGAATAGCATATTTGCTTCGAATACAGGATTCTGAAGAACTGCTACAGGATCAACAATATCATGGCGTATTAGATGGGCAAGTTGTGCCGCCACACCATGATATCTTAATCCACCTGCATGAATTCCGGGTGGCATAAAATTATGTCCCAATGTGTATTGTTTTAATAGAGGTGTCATACCGGCAGTATCACCAAAATCATAGGCATAAAGACCACGGGTCATTGTTGGGCATGCAGCAGGTTCAACAGCTAAGAATTTAATCTTTTTGCCTTTCTTCAATACATCGTGTACATAAGGAAAAGCAAGTCCAGCAAAATTGGAACCCCCACCAACACAACCTATAACAATATCAGGATATTCTCCAACACTGTCCATTTGAAGTTTTGCTTCTTCACCAATAATTGTCTGATGTAATAAAACATGATTTAAAACACTTCCTAATGTATATTTCATTTTCCCTTCGCTTTTTACAGCTACTTCTATTGCTTCAGAAATGGCAATCCCTAAACTTCCAGTACTGTCAGGATACTGTTTAAGAATTTCTTTTCCAAAGTCAGTTGTGTCACTCGGACTCGCAATAACTTTTCCACCATAACTTTGCATTAATGTTCTACGATAAGGTTTCTGTTGGAAACTAATCTTAACCATATATACGATACAGGTCATATCAAACATGCTACATGCGATAGATAAAGCAGTTCCCCATTGTCCAGCACCTGTTTCTGTTGTAAGTCCATGAATTCCTTCTTGCTGATTATAATAAGCCTGAGCAACGGCTGTATTTAATTTATGACTACCCGAAGGACTTACACTTTCATTTTTATAAAATATCTTTGCAGGTGTTCCTAATGCTTTTTCTAAACGATAGGCTCTTCGTAACGGAGTGGGTCTCCATAAACGATAAATGTCCATTATGGCTCCAGGAATAGAAATAAATTGTTGAGTAGAAACTTCCTGCTCTATCAAAGCATTTGGGAAAATAGCCTGTAAATCCGAAGGATTAATAGGTTGTTGTGTTGCGGGATGAAGAGGAGGAGGTAGGGGAGAAGGTAAATCAGGGTTTATGTTATACCATGCGTCAGGAAGTTTTGCAGGGTCTAAAAGTATGTTGTAGTAGTAATCTTTCATAACCTTTCCCTCATAGAAAATTAAATTTTACATTTAGTTAATATTTGATTAGATGTAAAATAATACAAAAAACAAAAATCAAAAATCTAATTAAGATAAAATACTACTCTGAGAGTAATCCTATAAGCCGGATTCTGTCTAAAGGGAAACCCTTCGAGACGGTCATTCCTCTGGGATATAGGTCGCCCTATACCTCAAGCTTCCTACCCGGGAACAGCGCGGGCACACGCTATTGTTCCCCTATTTGGAATTGCTCCCAGTGGGGTTTAGCAAGCCATCATGTCACCATGATGCTGGTGCGCTCTTACCGCACCTTTTCACCATTGCCGATAGCTATCAAAGATAACTATTTAGGCTGTGTCTTTTCTGTTCCACTTTCCGTCGGGTCGCCCCGCCTTCGTGTTACGAAGCACTGTGCCCTGTGGAGTCCGGACTTTCCTCGACATTTCTGCCGCGACCGTCCAGATTACTCTCAGAGTATTAAAATTTTACAATATAATTTCCTTATTAGCCAAAATAAATAACGAAAGTAAATATAGAGATTTATACAAAGAACAAAAATAGTATATTAAACAATTTCTATATCAATATTTGGCTTTTATACCTGAACAAGGCTGGATAGCTGCAGAATCGGTAAGAACAGGGCAACAATAATAGAACCTACTACAATACCCATCAAACCAATAAGCAGGGGTTCAATAAGACTTGTTAACCCATCTACTTTAGCATGAACTTCTGAATCATAGAAGTCAGATATTTTCTTTAACATAGACTCTAACTCACCCGTTTTTTCGCCTACAGCAATCATTCGAGTTACCATAGGAGGAAAAACTCCTGAA
>Ga0209508_1002398_pt1 | contig 12386 bp, 5 predicted proteins | sample AD_UKC129_MetaG_FD_184427 | JGI IMG/M metagenome (GOLD analysis project Ga0209508, IMG submission 184427) | Active sludge microbial communities of municipal wastewater-treating anaerobic digesters from Canada - AD_UKC129_MetaG (SPAdes) (version 2) | ecosystem: Engineered > Bioreactor > Anaerobic... | reverse complement strand
ACCGGTCTAGCAGTAGGCGCGTTGGGATGGGGCGGCTGGGGACCAGCCATTCGAAGCAGCCTGATGCAGGTAATCGCTCCCTTACCTCCTCTGGTGACCGCGATTCACTCGGTGGTCGGAGAAGAAGCTCCGCCTTGGCCGCGCTGGCTAGACTTTACATTATCACTGGTTTATGCGTGGGTCGTTTTTGCCCTCGTCACGGCGTGGTTCGAGCGGGGCCGCCAGCGGCAGAACTATGTTGCCCGCCTGTTCACGGAGGAGGACAGGGGAGGGACACCATATGGGTTCCGTTCAGGGATGTCGTCGGACGATTTACAGCCCGAACCTCACGAACAGGTAATACTGATGCAGGCAGACCGGATCGGGGCGGCCTGTCTCCCCTACCTGCGGGTAGAGCTATCGGGGCCAGAATGGACAACGGGGCCCGTCGCATTCGATCGCTGCCGGGGTGCGGTTGCGGCGGCTGGTCGTGTGTTCACTTTCGCTGGCGATTCGTGCTGGCGGAGCCAGCCCATAGAAAGTGATTGGATAGCCGATTGGCTGCTGACGCACTTGGAGCGCCTAGTGGATCACGACCGCAGCAGCCCTGACCCGACCTTCGACCATCGACTTGGAGAGGCAGTGAGGGCGGTCGCGGCCGTGGTGGCAAGCGGCCAGCAGCTGCCTCCAAGGCCTGCGTCGACTTCGCGCGGGGCTTACCATGACCCCGAAAGGGCTAAGAGGTTGCGCACGCACCTGCGGGAGCTCTTTTTACGTTCGCCCAAGCGCCCGGCCCTGTTGATCGCCCTTTGTGAGGCCGCCGAATCTCTGGGAACCCGTGAAGACTTACAGTTGCTGGACGAGCAATCCCGCCACCTCGATGTCCAGGCCGGGTTCAGCAGACATCAAACCGACCAAATCCTGCAAACCCGCGACCGCGTCTTGGGGCGAGAACCGTTACGGTCGGAGCTCCTAAAGAAGTTGCTTCAGCGGATTGAATCGCTTGGGCTAGAGCGGTTACCCGTCCCCGAGGGAAGACCTTTGCTGTTCCGTCGGCCCACGGACGGAGCCGAGATGGTCCTGATCACGGCTGGGTCTTTTTGGCGTGGCGACGACCACACCGAAGAAACCTCCCCGAAGCGTCGGGTGCATCTGAGCAGTTACCTCATCGACGTTGTGCCAGTATCCCAGGAGTCCTTCAACCTCTGGGCTGAAACACAGGGCCGTATTCTGCGGGTCGATCGCGGCTTCTTCCCCGTCCAGGGTCTGCCCGACGACGTACCGCGGGACCGCCCATACGCCAGTCATGTCACATGGTTCGCGGCTCAGGCGTATGCCCAGTGGGCGGTCGTGGGAGGTCACTTGCCGACGGAGGCGCAATGGGAGAAAGCGGCGAGAGGAAGTGAGGATGACAGACGTTATCCGTCGGGAGAGGTCTGGAACGAGGAGCCGGTTTCTCCTTACGGAGTTCGCGTGTGCCATCTGCTTGAGTGGACTCAGGACGCATTCGACCCTGAGGCCTACCGCCACAACCCCGTCGTATTCGATCCCCGTATGGAAAGTGCGGCAGGGGCGGGCGACGAGGCTCTACGGGTGGTCCGCGGGCGCGCGCCGGAGAGTTCCGTGGCCAGTTACAACCTGGCCACACGTCTGGGGATGGAACCCATTACCGGGGCGTTCACCGCGCCCGTAGGGTTCCGCGTCGCCGTTGACCTCGAGTAGGAGGTAAGGCATGAGCCAGACGCTGGTGGCTAAGTTGAGGGATCTGCCACTTTCCCAGTACATCTTGCGCGGTAAAAGCGCGATTGCTGCCGCTCAATACGAAGAATTGCGGCGGTTGCAGGAGGAGCAGGCCGCGGTGACGCCTTTGGAGAGTGGCCCCTTCCGCCTCTTCTTGTCCGACTCGCAAGAGTCGATGCTTCAGGAGATCGGAAAGGACCGCAGAAGCTTGTTGGCCAGCCTCAACCAGGGCGTGGACGTGGTCCGGGTGGTACCGGCCAAGATAGGGGGTGGCGGCTTGGTGATTGGCTTCATCGACAGGGGGCGACTGAGGATCCATCTGCGACATGAATCGGAACCGCCTGCTCCGGGGGATTGGCGTCTGCTGGGAGTCGAAGTCGAAGTCGGAATGCCGGAAGGCCCCCCGTTGGCCCGGCTTACAGCGCGGTGGTCGTTATTTAACCGTCAGGATTCCGACGCTGTTTCCGGGGATGCAGACAGCGTGCTCAAAGAGCTCCGTTGCACGAAGAAAGCGTATCGGGCTTGGATCAGGAGCTGGAAGCCCCCTGAGATCGACGCGGGATCGCTTGTGCTACATGTCTCGAAGAAACTGCAACAGCACGAAGCCTCTTCTGACGAGCTACTAAATGACCTGTTTACCGGTGCTGCTAAGGTCTTCCCTGTCAAGCGACTCTCGTCAGAAGGTAGGACGAGGTTATTGCTTTTCGTGCCATCCCACAAGGTCTGCCTACAACTCCTTCCTCCAGACTGGCCGGATGCCAAGGCGGGCCACTGGGTGTTGCACTCCCTGAACAGGGGGGTGGAAAAAAACGACGCGGTGGTCTTGCTGCGCGTGCACTGGCTCTCGGCGCGTCAGCCCTACAAAACGGAGGGGCTAAGTGACGATTGGTTAACTCAACTCGCCCAGGCCGAACAGGATTACGATGATTGGAAGCGGCTGGGATGGCAACCACGGCACTTGAACGGCGGTTCTTTCCGCTTGCGCATCACTCGTCAAAAAAAGGAGGAGTTGGAGCAAAGTGGACTCGCCCCAGAGAAACTCTGCGCTGCGATGTCGCACGGTCTTGATCTCTACGAGGTCATGGGGCGCGAATGCAATGTCCTCGTCGGCGTCCCGGAAGGTCTGTCCTGCTACATCCGGCTGGCACCATACAAGCCCTCAAGGCGCGACTCGGACTGGAGACTTGTTAGGATCTACAGAGCCGACTCTGCCTTGCCAGCCTTTGCTCGGATTGTTGCTCGATGGGAGGAAGGTGTGTCGGGGGTAAACCCGCTTTCGGGAGATGCTCCGGCGTTGATTCGCGACTTGGAGGTTCTACAACGCAGGCGCGGGGAAGTCCACCAAGAGATAACCACGCTTGTAGAGTGTCTCACGCAAAATTCGCCCGAGTTATCTGAACGAATCGATTGCTGGAAGCGGGTCTGCCAAATCGAACGCGATATGATGGAAGTCGGGGTGGCATCCCTGGAACGCGATGGTCAGGACTTTTCATTAGTCCCAGAAGAACAAGAAATGGTCGAGGAGTGGATTGCAGGTCTGGATACTCTGAACCCCGAAGGAATTGTTTGGGATCGTTATCCTCTGAAGTTACAGGTTGGCGACGGTCACGCCCGACTTGTGATTCGTTCGGTCAAAGACGCCACGCCTGAGAACGGAGAAATCGCCCTGAAGGTCAGTTGCGAGGATCCGCGCGGGCGGGCGTTAGTCGAACAGCTCTGTGATAATGCAGTGGCTGGCGAAGTCGAGGAACGAGAAGAGGTCCGGTTGTTTCTGCCGGATACACAGTTGGGGTTGATCGAACAAGCCTTGAACCTTCTCGATCCGAGGCAAAAGACACGGAGCGAGAATCGCGGGATCGTGGGCGAAGAACTGGCTCCGGACGATTTGTCTCTCAACACGCTTCGGAGAATCCTGGCCGCTCCTGACGAGTTGGAACCCATGACGGCGGAATGGCCCCCTCTCCCGATACCGCCGCTCACCCCGCTGTCCCCGAAACAGGAAGAAGCGGTACGGGCGGCCATCTTCGGCCCGGACATGACCCTCATCCAGGGGCCACCGGGTACCGGCAAGACAACGGTGATCCTCGAAATCCTCCGACAACTCTTTCACCTCCACGGCAAGGACACTGGTTTCAAGGTGCTTCTGGTCGCTCCGACCCACGTGGCCGTGGACAACGTATTAGAACGGCTGATCGCGACAAGAAACGCGACAAATCTGGTGATGGAACTCGGGATCGCTCCGTACCGCGTCGGTTCCACCCGTCGCATCCCCGAACACCTGCGAGGCTTGACCCCTGACTGTCTTAACACAAAGTACGCGGAGGACCTGGAACGGGACGTTGCCCGGGCTGCTATCCAGGCCGAACAGGAGTGGCATCGCGACCTCCAGGTGTTGGAGGTACTACGAGACGGCGCAAGGTGGGATGCCGAATCGTGGGCGCTTGCACTTAAGGCTGGGACTCTGCCGGAAAGCAAATCGTGGGAGTGGCCTGCGTCGCTCGACGAACAATGGCTGACCGTGCTAACTACTCAGGAAGGGCGCGTTCGTGCCTGGCGTCACTGGCGGGCTCGCGGTACCCGACCCAAGGAACGTGCCACACTGCTTCAACGGTGGCTGGATTTCTTGCGAAACAATCCCCGCTTCTTCTCTGAGTTGTTGTTAGCCAACGCCAATCTAGTGTGTGCGACGACCATTGGCTGCGCCACGCATCCCGAGCTTCGCTCCATCGTATACGATTATGTCATCGTGGACGAGGCCGGCAAGGAAGAAGCTCGCCGCCTGCTGGTACCTTTGATTCGCGGCGAGAGATGGATACTAGTCGGCGATCACCAGCAACTGCCGCCCTACGCCGATGACCGCTTGCAGGCCCAACTGGTCCGTCAGGGATTGGACCCCAAGACGGTTACCCGTTCCTTGTTCGAGGAGTTACAGGGTCCATTTGAGGAGCGTGGACGTTACGTCTTCCTCGATCTTCAGGGCCGGATGCACCCGGATATTTCTGCCTTCGTCTCTAAACAATTCTACGGTGGTCGCCTGCACGACTTCCCCCACGTGGCCGCCCACGAGCTGATGTGTCCGGCGTTCCTTCCGGATGCCCCGAAACTGCTCGTTTTGGACACGCGACATCTTCCCGACCGTCAGGAAACCAAGCGTGGAACAGGCTACGTTAACTTGCTTGAACAAGAACTAGTCGTGCTCATTCTTCAAGCCTTTGCCAGGCTAGCGATTTTCCAAAACAGCCTAGCCGACGACGTCGGAGCGGGCCTTCCCACCATCGGAGTGATCGCACCCTACCGACGCCAAGTCGAGGAGCTCGAACACCGGGTACAGCGAGATCCGCTCCTCAAGGCTTTGGTACGCAAGAAAGCGCTTCATGTCGGAACGGTTGACAGCTTTCAGGGGCTGGAGAAGGATCTGATCATCTTCAGCTGCACGCGAAGCAACCCCCAAGGGCGACTGGGCTTCGTTGACAACCGCCAGAGGTTGAACGTGGCGTTTTCGCGGGCGAGGTGCCGTCTCATCGTCCTTGCGGATGGTTGCACAGTAGAGCGGGCCCGGCTACGCACTGATGTTTCCGGCATCGAGGCCGAGACACGCGATCACCTGCACGCTCTGTTCGCCTTTTCCTCGGACCGTGGCGGTGTACTGGAGGTGCCACAGGATTGGAGAACGCGTTGGAGCATTTGACATATGAACACAGCAAGGTGGGGGATCGTAGAGCGGCTACTCAAACAGGTTGAGGGAACCATGGGCCGTCTGGTCATGGCTATCGCCCCCAACAAACCGCTGGATGTCGTCCTCTACGAAGCCCCCGTCCTGGTCAGTAGTCAAGCCCCGCACAACCCCCTGCGGGGGTTCGTCCAGGAAGCGGTTTCTCTTCTCGAACAGCCCACGGCCGCCGAAATCGCCGACTTTCTGCACCTGCCCACGGCAGTGGTTGAACTCGTTCTGGGTAACCTTCAGCACCTGGGCGGTGTGACCAGCGACACGGCTGGGCGATGGTCGGTGCCGGAAGGCGCTCCGCGATTCCAGATAGGGAAACAGGAACCGATGGTATGTCGTCGGACGCGCAAGCTCTTGTGTTACTGGGTACAGCGCGAAGTGCTTCTGCCAGTCTTGCCACGGATGCGGCTGCGCGATATGGTGGCGCTGGGCGTGCATAAATTGCAAGGCGAAGTCGCGGATTGGTATTCTCAGATCGCATCGTGGGACGACGTCGAAGGTTCTAAGCGAGGGCGCCCAAGAACGGTACGCGTCTTGCCTCTGCGCAGTCGCTGCGTTCTGTCGGGAAACGCCGCCAGTGCTTCTGACACTTTGGAGGACGCCTCGGTAACAGAAGACGAGGTATTGGTCAGTCGTTGCCGCCTGGACGTGGTCGCCCTGACGTGGGCATCCTTCCGCTCGGGTATCTGGGAAATAGCTTCCCGCCTTTGGTCCCGTCCGACTTCAGGCAAAGATGGCGAGGATATGCCGTTTGCGCCAGGTGAACCGTTCCTCGGATTGTCGTTACTCGAACAACTTCTGGGGGACAGCTCGAGTCTGGACGAGCTCGGATATCTGTTTAGCCCACACCCCGAAGCGTGGCGGAAGCTACTGAAGAATCGGGACGAATCAAGAGAACTTCGTCGCGACCTTGACGGAAATGCTCCCGCGCTAATTGTTGGAAATCAAGAGCAGGGCGACCAGCATCGTCGTTGGCGCGGACTGTTCACCTCCTTCGCGGAAGAGGCCCGCCTCCTTTGCTTTCTGGCTCCTCCGGCTGTGGGACAGTCAGATCCGCAATAGTCACTAGCACAGTCATTGTCCTTGGAGGGAGATGTGAAGGCCTCAAGTCCATCAAAAAGCCGTTGGACATACGGCTGCGCATTAACACCCGCGGCATGAACATCTTTCACCCTGAGAAGGGGCACCTGAGGAAACCAACGTCAAGCGACTTGTGGTCGCCATACTCACGAAGAACACGCTGTCCAATTTCCGGCGGATGGATTCTCGAGACACACCGTTTTTACGTAGCTAGAGCCTTGGATCTTAGTTGAGGGTGCTCAGGAACTCATAGCACGTCGAGGGCCTAGCAGACTTGCCTATTCTCTCTGCTGCAGAGACGGTTATAACGCAACAAGACTTGGTAAGCGAAGATCGCGGCCAGCAGTGGGGCACAGTTGTTATCCAGGCGGCGTTGCCAGGCACAATAATCCAGCTCACACAACCATTTCAACCAGTCTTTGAACTGTTCGCGAGGGATGTCCTCTCAATCCTGGCCGACTATGGCGACTGTCAAGAAATCCGAGCGAAAGAGATTGCCGACGTGCCTGCCGCCATAAAGCATGCCCCTGGCCCTCTTCTCAAGCAGGGACTTAAATCCTAGTACCTGTCGGTCATCGTAGCGTCAACTCGATCAAACGCAACGCGCCGGCGGGGACAGACACCTCCAACGGCTGGCTCAAGTTGCCCAGCGACACACCAGTAAGGCGGTCGGTAACGTGCCACGTGCCAGGTCGTTGTGCGCTTAGTGTCACGACTCGCTCCGCCGGATTCAACCAGCCAGGGTCAACCAACACGATTACGTAACGATCAGAATTCAGCTCGATAATTTGGTGAAAGACTTCTCCCTCGACGTGGAACGGAAATGTTTTGGCGCTGTGGGCCAAGTCCGCGATGATGGCCTTCCGCGCGTCGAGGAGGGAATAATTCTGGCCGTCCTTGCTCAGCGTGTCGCCATCGGTCATCCAAAGGGAACTCCAGCGGGTAGCGGTTTGCGGTTTGCCGCCGGGAACGATGCAGACGAAACCGTGCGGCGCGGTCGTCGGCAAATGGTCGGCATCGCGGCGGGTCCGGCCCCAAAGATACGTCGCCACATCCGTCGGCGGGAGCGGGGCCATTGCCCAGTACGTGTCGAGCCGGTCGAACGCCCATGGTCTGCTGTCGGTGTTGTCATTCCCCCAATATTCCTCGTGGTGACCGTTGGCACCGTGCTGGGCGAACCGCTGGCTGGGCTGCTGCATGACGAGCGCCACGGGCGAGATGGCGCGCAACTGGTCGCGGCGCGGCGGTGTGATCACGCCTTTGCCGAGCATGTGCAGGAACGTCGCCGTTCCTTCCGTGCCGACACGCGTCCAGCGCCCCGTCACCCGTTCGCGTTCCCCGTTGAGCATCATAAATACACGCGCACCAAGCATCGCCTGCGAAACGTAGTAGCGGAGGTGTGGATGGCCAGTCATTACGTATTCCCATTCCCACGCGCGGCTAGCGCAGAACCAGTCGGCACAACAACGGCTCGCCCAGTCATCCACTTGGCCATCAAGCCACAAGCCAACACGCGCCGCGAGGTTCACTTCGGGACTGCGCGAATTGCTGTCTTCAACTGACGGCACAATCACAGAGCGATACCGAGGGTTGAAAATCAACTCACGCATCTTGGCGTCTGCCGGCCAGTGCGCCCACCAGACGTCTTTGTTGCGCGGGATGAAGCGTTTCTTGTGTTTCAGGCACAATTCCAAAATCGGCTTGACGTGATGCTCAAAATAGTACGGTACTTTATCCAGCTGCTCATCTTCGGCACTGACGAACCCCAGCAGCGTTTTCGGGGCGGCCTCCAACATCGCCGCGACCGTGGCCACTTCCAGGTGTGGATCGCAGCCGTGGCCGACCTGTACCCAGAAATAGCAGCCTTTTGCCTCAAAGTATTTTGCAGCGGCAACGATTTGCTCACGCGTCAGGTCGTGGGCCAACCGGTGGTCACGTCCCCATGGCTTCCCGTCCGGGCGTATTAACGGTGCATCTTCGCCGGGCCAGATACAGTAGGAGAACCGCAAACGCGAATACGGAAAAGCCTCTTCATAGGCGCGGACCTCAGCAATCCATGCATCGAACTTCTTGGGGTCCCAGCCACTCCAGAGAGAGTGATTCACGACAACATCGTACGGCCCATCGGTCCCCGGCATGGGCTCGCCCTGCCATCCGGCAACCGCATCGGCAATTTGCTTAAGTGTCGTGCCGATGCCGGCCATGACACCGCGTCGCTCAAGTGCCTCCAACGTTTTTTCCCAGCCTGGCACAAAGGTCAGTCGGTAGATATTATCGTCGCCATTCGGGCTAGAGCCGAGCAGGACACTGCCGTACGGCACACCCGGCGAATAGACAACATCGGTGAACCCGAACGGTGCGATCGCTTTTCCAAGCTCCTTGCCGGTGGAATCGTAGAGACGCACCTGGGGGCCTTCGACGACCACAATTTCCGCGCCAGGCTCCTCAGTGAGGTTGCCAGCGGCCACAAGACGCATGTTGTAATACTGATCGTAACTGGCTGTCTTGAACGGCCCCGGCAAGGCTACCAACTGTCGCAGGCCATTCTTAAGTGTGTAGGCGCCCGGTGAATAAATCAGTTCCATCGCGCCATCGCCGTTGAGGTCGGCGACGGTGCCGTTCGCCTTTTTCAACGACAAGGTATTCCACGCCGATGGTTCCGCATTACCCACTTTCTTTCTTTGGCCCATTTCCGGGTCCCACATTCGCGTGCCGCTCGGGATGGATTCCACGAGTTTGGCGAGGTTTGGCCCTTTGAAGAAAAATGCATTCATTGCTTGGCCACGAATGGGCAATACGACCACCTCGTCCGCCCCGTCGGCGTCGAAATCGCCCGCCCGCATCATGCGACCCGCGCCGTTTAGCTTCGCAGCCGCCAAGCGCTCACCGCTGGTAGAGAGCGCGATCAGCTCGCGCGACACGCCGGTGGCAAGCACGACCAGTGATTTGCCGTCGAGCTTTGCAAAGGCTACTTGCAGGACCGGCGCGCCCAGATCGTGTTTCCAGCGGAGCTTACCATCCAAGCTAAATAAGTAAACGAAACCATCGGCACTGGCTGCTGCAATCCCTTCGCGACTGTCAACGGCCAAGTCGAACACAAATCCGCCTGTGGGCACATCCCACAAGTGCTTTCCGGTAACGGTGAACGCGCAAACGCGATTGTCGTACGTCGAGCCGACAATCAGCCCCGGTTGAGTTGCCAGTCGGTAGATATTCCGCCCTCCGGTTGGAATAATCTCGACGTCGGCGAACGCGGCGTTTGCACCAATCAATAGGCAACACAAAAATTGTCTGCTGAAAGGCATGGCACAATACTCTCATTTGGCCTTTATTTGCCAGGCTGTCACGTACATATTTCAGCACCGAGTTGCGCCGGTGTGGAACCAGCAAGCACTATTACTCGGCACCCTGGAACGCGTCAAGTCACCGGGGCAAACTAGGAAACGAGAGGTGAGGTCGTTGTAGCGTACCCGGGTCCTGCTCCATCGGTCGTTCTCACTCCGGGGACACGTCTTAATTGGTACGATTTTTCGGTTTCCGCCGACGTCTCTGACTCGAGAGGAGGAAGCGGAGCCAGGGGCGGAATACGTCGTTTCCCTCGGCGTCTATCGCCAAACCGCCAGTCATCCTGAAAGCGGGATCCGGACCACCATGCGGACCCGATTTGCCCGCATCATCCGCAAGGCCGGGTGTGAAGCCTCGCTCCGACCGGTTCGTCTTGGTGAATCATGTAGCCACGCGGCTCCGCCGGTGTCCTCCCCAGGACCTCGACGGAGCGCCGAAATGACAACGGAAAGGGGCGCCGAAACTGTTCGAAGATTAGTTTCTCATTTCTCGCTCGTTCGTTTTTGTCGGCGGCCGACGTAGTAGGCTTTCACTTCGTCCAGCGTCAAGGCACCGTCGTTATTCTTGTCAGCTTCCGCAAGAAAAGATAGAGGATACTCGGCTGGCGTCAGTTTGCCGTCGCCGTTTTTGTCGTATTGCTTGAACCGACTTTCGAGACCGCCGCCAGGACGAGCAGGGGCAGAGGCACCACCCGCCTTCAATTTGCCGCCAATTTCTGCGTTGCGGGAATCTTGCCGGACCCATTTGGCCGGTTGTGTGCCTTTTTCCCATTCGGCGAAAGCGGCTTGCAGTTCCTTAAGTTTGTCGGGATACTTCTGCGCAAGGTCGTGCTGCTCGCCAAGGTCGTCTTTAAGATTGAAGAGTTGTGGCCCGCCGACAGACTCTTGCACGAGCTTCCAGTCGGCCACGCGAGCAGCATATTTCCGCCCGGCCCGCCAAAAGAGTTGCTCGTGTGGGCGGCCCGACTGCTTTCCAGTAAGGAAAGGGAGAAGGTTCACGCCGTCCAGTGGTTTGTCGGTCGGCAATGGAATACCGGCAGCCGCCAATGCCGTGGCGTGAATGTCGAAAGCCATGACCATTTCGTGATAGACCATGCCCATCGGGAGTTTACCCTTCCACTGCATAAGGAACGGCACGCGGATGCCCCCTTCGTAAACCTGGCCCTTGTAGCCGCGGAGCGGGGCGTTGCTGGCCGTGGTCTGGGGTGTGGGCCCCCCCATTGTCGCTAAAGAAGAAGACCAACGTGTCCTCTTCGAGGTTCAAATCGCGAAGTTTCGCAAGCACGCGCCCCACGGCGTCGTCCATCGCCGCGACCATCGCTGCGTGGATTTTTCTCGTGCCGCTGAGAGCGGGAAACCTGGATGTGTATTTCTCGGGTGCCTCCATGGGAGTGTGCACGGCATTAAATGCGACATACAGAAAAAACGGCCTATCCTTGTTGCGCTCGATAAACGCTACAGCTTCGCGGGCGAATGCGTCGGTAAGATATTCCTTTTCATCGGTGACCAATTGGCCATTGCAGATGATTGGGTCGCTTTCTCGCGAATTCTCTGGATAGTAGCTTCGCGCACCGCTGAGGAAGCCGTAGAAATAATCGAACCCACGCTCGAAAGGACGTAACCCCTCTTTGAAACCGATGTGCCATTTGCCGACCATGCCAGTGGCATAACCGGCGGCCTTCAGTCGTTCGGCCAACGTCGGCTCAGATCGAGGCAAGCCGAAATTCGGGGCTGCGAAACGTTCCGGCCCGGGATTGTGCTCAAAGCCGAAGCGGTGTTGGTACCGCCCACTCATCAGTCCTGCGCGGGACGGGGCACAAACTGGGTGCGTCGCGTAACCGTCTGTGAACAGCACTCCGTTCCTGGCAAGCGAATCGATGTTGGGCGTAGGAATATCCTTGCATCCGTACACACCTAGACCGGCATAACCTAGGTCGTCGGCGAGAAAGATAACCACATTAGGCCTGCGCTCGGCGCCGAGTAACGACGCCATCGGGTAAAACGTTGTGAAGACGATTGTGAGAATGAGGAGGTTGTTCTTCATGATCTGGTCTCCTTTCGGAGGGGGGTTACTTGTGCAAAATTGAGGTTCAGATCGACGAACTGGTCGGCTTTTAGGCCGGTAAACGTCACGGTTTTGCCGTTGAGTAACGTGACTTTAACATCAGCAACAGTTGCTTTGCCGAGGCCGAAGTGGGCTTCCAGCGCGCCGCCACTCTTGTAGCTGTGGTTGCTGTGAATCCAGCGGTATTGCTTTTCGCCCATGGCAGTGAGTTCGACGCGCGCCCCGATCAGTTCGGCATCTTTTACGCCGCTGAAGCGCAGGCGCAGCCAGTGATTTTCTCGCGCGCCGTGAGCGCCGGTGTTCCAATAGACTTTGCTCTCGTAACGACGGATGTCGGTCGCGCCGCCGGTGTTGTCCGGGTCAGCGGCGATGACCAAATCAAGAAGGCCATCGTTGTTCAAGTCGGCGGCTTCACCAGCGATGCCGCTAGCGTCGAGGCCACTGAACGTGGTCG
>Ga0209508_1002394_pt1 | contig 12406 bp, 12 predicted proteins | sample AD_UKC129_MetaG_FD_184427 | JGI IMG/M metagenome (GOLD analysis project Ga0209508, IMG submission 184427) | Active sludge microbial communities of municipal wastewater-treating anaerobic digesters from Canada - AD_UKC129_MetaG (SPAdes) (version 2) | ecosystem: Engineered > Bioreactor > Anaerobic... | reverse complement strand
ACCAGATTCTAAATTCTTTAATTTATTGAAATCAACTTGATTAATATAGAGAGTAATTATATTTTCTCCAGTAATTTCGGCCCACATGTCTTCTTTTTTAAAGTTTTCAGATAAAATATTGATTGCTTCCGAAGCTTCCAAGGTTGATGAATAATCTATTTGGATTTCTTTGTAACCTATTTTTTCCAATAGTTCCTTTTCTGCTATCATCTCAGTTCCCCTTTCGTTAACATAACTAAACAACTTGAAACGTACTGAAACAATTTAGCATCATTCCAACTAAATGTCATAATTTATTCTCCTTATTACCCACGCTCAAAGGGCTGTTCCATCCCCGAATTGTAGTACGCAATTCATCTCCCTCCTATAGAGGATGGGAGAATTCTTGCTATGTTTTAGTTAAAAATTTCATTAATTATTGTTTCAATAACATAAATTATTACAATAATTATTACAGTTACCGAGAAAATCCACAAAGGAACCATAAGTGGTGCTAACACCACTTGCCAAGGCCAGTCAATAAAATCTAACAATTTAGCAATTGCCAATATACCCGTTAAAACAATTATTGTAACTATTACACTTATAGTAAACCTTTTTGAGTTCATGCACATTCCTCCAATTCTTCTTGTTCTGTTTCGTCTGTGTTACCTTCGAGTTCTTCAATCTCTGTCATCATTTGACACAAGGCTTCCAGTTCTTCTTCACCCATCTTCTGTCCCCACTTCTCTCCAACTTCGATGTCAGACTTAAGACCACAATCAAGAGGTAAAGCATTACACATAACATCAGCAATTCGTCTTAAATTTTCGATTCCGATATTTTCAGGAACGTCAAAGATTATTTCATCATGCACCCAAAGTACAATTTTTACACCTAACTCTTTCAAAAGTGGCTGTAGTTTGATAGAAGCTAACTTAACCATATCTGCACTCGAACCCTGAATAATGGAATTTATAGCCATTCTTAAACCTCTACCTATCATCCACTTCTTGCCTGAGAACACTTCTTCATGAACTCTTCTTTTACGACCCAACATTGTTTTTGAGTAACCTTGATGTAAAATAAGCTGCGTCTGTTCAGCCATCCACCTTTTAACACCAGGATAAGCATCAAAGTAACCTGTGATATAAACCTTGGCTTCCTCTTCGGAAATCTCAAGTGTATCTGCAAGACCTTTTTCTGACATTCCATAAATGATACCAAAGTTTACTGTCTTAGCAGACTTTCTGAATTTCTCATACTGCACTCCTAATTCAGCATCTTTACGAAGCTGTTCTGGGTCTTTTGTTCTTATCAGACCTTCATTGAACCATTTATTAAGATGTTCTTCATCTGTAAATAAGCTATCTACAAAGTTACCGTCCTTATCATGGAACAATGAATACATATTTCTGCGATATTCAAAGTCCTCGTAAGTTACTTTATCCTCAAAAGACCTATTCCACATCCCCACCGCAGTCATACTGTGGACATCTTTACCGCTCTTATAAATGTCCATCAGCACAGGGTCTTTACTTACATGAGTTAATACACGCAATTCCTGCTGACTAAAATCTATGCTTGCCAATAATCTACCTTCGTCTGCTATGAACGCATTACGAATTAGGCCACCCACCCTTGCGGGGATTTGCTGTAAATTAGGGTCTTTAGAACTCATACGACCAGTCTTTGTGCCGACTGTATTAAAAGAAGTATGAATCCTACCACTAATAATCATTTTTGGTAGCTTATCAGCAAAAGCAGTTGTTAGCTTAGCTTTCTCACTGTAGTCAAGCAACAACTGAATAACAGGATGATGTTTTTTAAGTTTCTTAAGAGTTTTCTTATCTGTACTCTTTGGTTTATCTTTATTAACTTGAGGAAGTTTTAGTTTAACATACAGGGCCTCTGCCTTCTGAATAGGTGAATTGAGGTTTATCTTTCCTGTGTAAGCCCATATTTTCTGCCTTAATTCCTCAAGCTCTGCATGAAGCTGTTTAGCAACTACGTTTTCAAGATAATCTTTATCTAATCTAACACCTTGCTGTTCAGCTTCAGCAACAATTTTTACAAATGGTATCTCAACATCAAACAGTAAAGAACGTATTTCCGAAAGCGTTTCTCTATTAAGAAACTTCATCTGGAACTGGTATAGCTTATAAGTTAGTTCAGTGTCTTTTATAGCGTAATAAGCTGCTAAATTACCTGTCCTGGTATGTGGATTGAGCTTTATAGGTACTTTGTCAAAAGTTACTTTTCCGAACAACACTGAGAACCTGTCAGCAGGTATCTTTAAATATTTAGGTGCCAAATCCTTTAACGCTTTTGACTGGTTCTCATCAAGCAAAGCTTGAGCTATCATAGTATCAAAATAGCAGTCTACATCAATACCCATCCAATTGTGTAATACATGGTAGTCAAACTTATAATTATGCCAGATAAGTTTACGTTTCTTATCTTCCAGTAAAGGTTTTAATGCCTTCGACACCACTTCTTTAGGTAGACAATCTACATAATCAACACCAACAACTGGATTTTCAACCGTAATAGGTGGTGGTGCAAATTGAGTAGACTCATTTTTGATATCATCAATGTGTTTTAGCGGTATATAATATCCCTTATCAGGTGCATACATTGATATACCTACGATATCGTGAATAAAAGGATTTTTACCGAGTGTTTCTGTATCAACTGCCAGCTCTTCTTGTTGTGCTATCCACTCGCACAGCTTATTTAACTGTTCAATTGTCCATACTGTTTCATAGTGTTCTGGTAAAACAGTATTATTAGCCAATTCAAGAATTTGTTGTTCCTTTTTAGTAAGCTTCCTTGGTTTCGATGCTTTATCTGCTGTTTTTGCTCGTATTTTTTTCTTCGTTGTTTTTTCATCTCTATCTGCTAAAAGTTTATCAACCTCTTGCAAAACTGACATAGGTATCACCCCTGATGGGAATATACGTTACATGTTATTAAATAGTTAAATTAAAAAAATAAAAACCTCGAAATCTTATTCGAGGTTTTTATTCTACATCAAATGTAGCTTTAGAATGGATAATCGTCATCACTATCATCAACAGGCTTTTCACCCTTAGCAATAGATTCAGCAGCAGAAGCCCCACCTTCAAGAATAGCAAGAATTTCTTCTCTTGTCATCGGTGCAACTTTTTCTTCAATATTAGGAATTTCATATTGAGACAAATCAATATCAGCAGGCTTTGCCTGAATAAAGAACTGATAAGTGGTATCCAACCCGTCTCCCTGTCTAACAACTTTGAAATCATGCTTTGTAAGGTCGCCGTACTCTTCTACCAGTCCCAGTATCGTTCTGATTGTCTCTTTTGAAGCCTTGAAAATCTTTACCTTGTCGGCACCAATATCTATTACAGGAATATAAGCCTTAAAAGCAGCCCTCTTTCCAGCATGGCATAAAGGACAAATATTCTTACCAAGACAAGTCAATGTTTTCCACTGGCCACCAATCTGTTCTGTGTGTTCATATACACCGATGATTTCATCTGCTGGTACAGCAATTCTAATCCTGATAGATTCTCCGCTCTTCAGCTTTACATACTCAACACTCTTTTCGAAATTTTCTTTGATTGCTTGTAGACCTTTCATCATAAATATCATTCTCCCTTTCGATTTTTGAATTTTCGATTTGGCGTGTATCGCCACATCAATAATATACGAATTGAATAAGAAAATAGTTAAATACAACTGAGCTTGTTAATCACAAGCTCCACCCTCTATAGGTGTGGTAGTTGACATATCTAACAATTCATCTATTTTTTGAATAAGTTCAATTGAATACCCCGCACCTTTGAGATAGTCAAGAAAAACATCAATTTGATCTGCTATTGTTATCCAACCAGGAAAACACCTTACTATGGTGGTTTCATTGTTAAATTCATCAATATATTGCATTTTTATAATTGCCTTTGAATTTTCCATAAAACAACCCCCTTATGAATTTTTTTCACAAGAGGGTTATACGAAACCATTTATTACTAAGTTAAATAGTCGCAAAGTTTTCCAACTTTCTTAATATATTTTTCCAGATTATTGATATATTAGCCTTAGAACAACATAATATATCTGCTATTTCTTTGTGAGAATACCCTGCCGCCCTCAACCTAAATATCTCTTTTTCACGTTCAGTAAGGCCAAAGTTTTCTATTATATCACAAACAGTATCCACTACAGCATATTGACTATCAACTTCTCCCAAAACAACCTGTTTAGTCACTATATCATTATTCTCATTTTCATCCTCATCATAATTATCCGCAAGCAATACTGCATTAACAATCATCAAGTTTGAAGCTGAACCAGCATGTCTATAAATATCTTTGATTTGATTGTTGATAATATGAGTAAAGTAAGTAGAAGCTTTACCTTTTGAAGCATCATAGTTCTTAATAGCTGTGTAAACTTTAAGTAAAACTTCTTGCACAACGTCATCGGTTTCCATTCCTGCAAAAGTCTTACCTCTGACTTTGCTTTCTATATAACCACGTATCTTTGCAAGAAACAGTTCAATTTCACCTAAAGCGAGTAGCTCTTCAAAGTTTCTTTCTAAGGACGCTTCTGCCATACAGTTCACTTCTCCTTTATAATTTTTGAATAATTTTTGACCAGTCGATGTGAAAGCTTTCAAAAGGAACTACTTCAATTTGACCGATCAACCCCCTTTGCAATAAATCATTTGCATCTTTGCAACTTATTTCTTCCTGGTTCCATGTATTTACTCCAAACATAGCACCAGGATACTTAACCATATTTACCCTGATTGGGTACTTAATAAGTGAATTATAAGATTGATAGGCGCATCGTAAACCATAGATATCATTATCGTAAAAAAGGTTCACTTCTTTCACGCCTGCTTTTAATAGTTCCCTAATCTGTTCGTTAAATAGAATACGTCCTAAGATAGCACCTGCTGGTAATTTACTTTGATAACAAGACATTGTATCGGTCTCTGATTCCGTCAAAAATAAAGACGATACGTTGCCCTGTGCTTGCAGCAAATAGTATAGACCATACACAATATCTTTTTTGTAAAGGTTTTTTTCATTCAAGAATCCTTTTCTATCAACGAATCTATACTTAAAAAACCGTAAATTACCATTACTCGCTCTAACAGGTATGACCATCGCTTGTTTTTTCTCATCATACCCTATTTCATATTTACACAGCGTTCTTTCTGTAAACCCCCTACCATAAAAATATGGATGACGTTTGCCTACAAACTGTTCCAATTCTGACTCAAGGTGAGAAACTATCTTATCCTTATGCCTCCCACCATCCAATATCAAGTCAATATCCAAACGTGGTCGTTCTTTCACAGAAATGGAAGCGTAATTTTTCAAAATGTACATTTCTGCATGTACTTCTGTAGGTAACTCAAGTACATGAGCTACCAATTGAGGTAATGTACCACTATGGCCACACCCAAAACAGTTAAATGTGTAAGGATATTCTTTTAATATACCACAGGAGGGATTATTTTCAACATGAAAAGGACAGCAAAACATAAAATTGTCTCCAGAAGACTTCACCTTCTGAAACGCAGTAGGGTTATAACTGAATTGCGAATTGTTTCGCCATTCGATTTCCAAATCCTCTAAGATTTCGTCTATATCTAAGAAAAGAGTTTCTAACGACTTTGTTGCCACGTTCATTACCACCTCGATTAGTAGTTGGTTTTATTATACACAAACATTGAATTCATGTCAACCATAAATTCGAATAATTAATCTAACTATTGATCTAACTTCGTTCAGTTACAACAAAACTTTTACCAAAAAAGTTTGTTTAAATTTTGTCATAATTATAACACATGGCAATATTGTTGTCAAACAACAGAAAAAAACAGAGAGCAGGTATTTCTCTCTGTTATTTAATAGGAGTGTATTTTACTTTATTTCGCTCATAAAAAAAGCCACCTTCATTGGTATCTGCAGGACACCAAACTTTACCCAACATATCCCCAAGCTGTGGGCAGAAATTATATAAATCCTTTCTAACCTGCTCTACTGCTTCCTGAAGTTCAGGGGCTGCATGAGTTCCTTTTCTACGCAGATGATAAACATATCTCCAATCTCTGAAAGACATTTCAGAAATATTATCACAAGCGCATGAAAGCCCTACATTTCCTCTTAAAACATCAGGATTGTCAATCAAATCTTTTCTAACATACCCCCACGAAGTAAGCACATACTTGTCTATCTCCTGTGGAAGTTTATCTCTAATTTTAAAAAGTGGAAGTATCTTATCTTTGTAATAATCAGATATTTCTGGTACATCAGAAGATTTCTTACTAGCCCTGGTTGAGCTACGAATAATAGTCATACGTTTTGAATGTGCGTCGTAATCATCCTGGCCGCCTCGATGTAAACCTTCCATAAATACAATAATCTTAATAAATTCCAATATTTTTTCATGCTCGAAACGCACACCATACTTTATAACCTTATCCATATATTCATTAAATTCTTTTGTAGGATTTATTACTCGCCCCCACCTATCTGTCGAAACAGCCACATGATACTTAATATCTTCAAGCCTTGCTTGATCTAAGTTCCTTTTTGTAACATATAAAGATGCTATCGCAGGAACATACCCTGTTACTTCAATAACTTGTGCTTTCATCTAAATATCTCCCCCATACCACATGATTGAAGTCAGTGGCTTGCGGACGCTATAGTTTTGTCATATAATCAACTCGCTCTTTCCCAAACCACCCAATAGTGACCTCAAAACAGCCAAAGTACCAAGCTTACGAGTAGCTCTCCATAATTCTTTTTCAAGTATTTTTGTTAACTTTGTTTTACTCATAGTTTGGCACCTTCAAAAAGTTGAAGTATCTATCGTATCCTCTTCCCAAATACCTGTATCAATCTTTACACGGAAGAATACATCGACATCTTTTCTGCCTCCCCTGTTCTTCTTCAGAGACAGCTTAAATAAATCCCCATCTATAAGCCGAAGGGTTATAACCCTGGTGGCTTTCTGAGCAGGGTTATCTGATTCTTGTATTTCGTAAAGCTCAGGAGTAACTGTCGGGTCTTTTTTAGCGTTCTTGGCCGCTTCACGTCCAGCCTGTGCAATAAGCATTGTAGGGGTCCTGGTATAAAGATTTATCTCTCGAATGGCCGAAGTAGCATTAACTATCCTTTTACGGATATCCCGTTCACCAGTTCCATCGCTGATATCATACAACTGGTCAATAACCATAAAAGCAGGCTTTTCTGATTCGACAATAGCTCTTATATCATTAGGTGTGAAAGCCTTGCCATTATTTGCTTCTTGACTCAATATCAGAAAACTAGTGTCCTTTTTAGACAGCTCTTCAAGATACTCTCTGTAAAGCTCAGGGTCTTGTAGCTTACCTTGATTAAGAGCAGTATTTGAAAAGTGCTGCTTTAGAGTATCCAATCTGTATGATATTTCAAGCTCAGGCATTTCTGTTGTTATATAGATTATTGGTGCATTTACCTTTGCTTGCTGTACATACTTCCATACTTGAAAAGCAAAATAAGCCCCTACCAACGATTTTCCTTCATTCGTTCTACCTGATAAAAGAATAAGATCATCATCACGCCAGCCACCAGTGAGGCTATCCAGCATTGAATGACCTGTTGGTAATCCAGGTATTCCTTCCTTACCATGCTTTTCCATATACTGCTTATATCTATCCAAAGCGTTCTTGACCCAATCATAACGAGTCATTTTGTGGGTGTAGGTCTTTAAAAGTTTATCAATATCAGACCTCATCTTCCACATCGCTTCGATAGTCTTGCCTTCACTAACCAACTGGGCATTTGCTGTCAATATAGGTCTGTACTCTGTGTAAGCTTTTTGTTCCCTGAGAACATTTACAAGATAATCAACAGCGTCAAGGTTCTCAAGCTTCTTAAAATCTTCAAACTCCGTAGCAATTAATTCTTGCGAAGGTAGTTGATTATGCTGTTTTATAAAGTCTTCAATAAACTGTACTACATCCCCTAGTACAAAAAAATATGATTTATCAATGCCAAGCTTATAAAGATAGGCGGGGTCTTTAGATATCAACCAATGATTTATCAACTGCAGTTCTTCAATCACGATATCTCGACCCCCTTCTATCTTTGCCGTTTAATTCTATCCACAGTGAGTTCCTCGAAAGTCTTGACACATTCCTGGCCCCCAAGTATTCCTCTGACTTCAAAACCACAGGCGAAAAATTAGAAGTAACTATCGTAGATAACCTGTTATTAAATCTATAATTGAGAAGCAAATAAGTTTGCTCTCTAGTAAATCTTGAGAGGATACCTGCCCCGATATCATCTATTAATAGCAAGGGAACAGATTTGATGGTTTCAAACAAATCCTGGGCTTCTTCATTATCATCAAAGTTTCTTAAGTCATTCATCAATTGAGCGTATTCTACAAATATAGCCACAGGATGTTCATAATCAAACCGAGTTAAGCATGTCTTATAAATATAATGATTAAATATAACTGCAGCATTATAAGTCTTTCCTGTTCCACATTCAGTACCTGTTATAAGAATGTTTATGCCTTTATCAACGGACTCCACAACATTCTCAACAATCGGTTTCAATTTCTCATATGCGTCCTTGTTATAGTCATCTATCTTATAGTTATAGATATTTGCATAAAGGTACTCCTGTGGTAATAAAGACATTTCCAATGCTCTGTATAATCTTTTGTTTTCTGCACACCAATCCCTTGTTGGATCGGGGGTCACAGCCCCCGATAACTTTCCACAAAAGGGTTTGGCCACACAATCCTTGCATTCAGGATATAGTAGCTTCATCTAAATTAAGGCATGGAGACCCCAACTTCTTTAAGTTGGGGAGGAAACGCCTTTCCTCCTTTCCTATAATTAGGTGTTATGACCTGTATAACGTAGTCCTCTAAAGACTTAGGGTAGTCAACCTGAGCTTTTACAAGCTCCACCCTCCATAGGGTGGGGTAGTTGACAACATTCCCCCTAGTCTCTTTTCCAGAAGTCGTCCTCCGATGTCTGAGGAACAGGTTCTTGCTTTTTACTTTGGACATAAAATGAGGGGATACTACCAGTACGAAGGAGAGTGTCTAACAGTTGCTGTGTTCTTGCAGACGAAAAATTCTGGACATTCTGAGGTTCAACAATCTCAGGATGTTCCATAAATAAATCTATTAATGTTTTAACAAGCTCTTTATTCTCCCTCTGCCTTAATACATTTTTCATAAAAATAACATCGTTCTCTGCATTTTTGTAATACGGGATACCTCTATGAGCAAAATACTGATCTCCAAAATAATCGCAAAAATCAGAAGCATTCCAATCACTTAATGCTTTAGAATTATAGCTTACGGATTTTTTGCGCTTATTCTTTGCTTCCTCATTCACCAGACTATCATACTTAGGTGGTACAGGTGGGAGTCTCCTATTAAACCCTATAGTAACCTTAATAGATTGTTCTTCACAATCACACGTACTATCCGTACCATCTATCCCATAATTAAAAAACCACTGATAAACTTTATCCTTCAAACTAAATGGGTTTTCAGAAGAATTAACTTCATGGAACAACTCTGATTCCATATAAGCTTTTCTTCTCTTTGTCCACTCTTCTACATCCAAGCTAAGCTCTACTCTTATTGCATGTAGTAACTCTGAATGATAAAGAAGCTTTATAGCCTGAAGCTCTCTTATCTTATATACAAGTGGTTTATTTCTCCCGTTACTGACTGTCTCTATCAACCCGACATTCCTTAATTCATTTAAATACTTTTCAAGGGTTGCTTTTGTCCAGTCTAAATAATCTATAAGGGTTACTTGAGTTGGAAAACAATCCCTTTTATTACCATAAGCAAAACCGCAAATTGCTGCGTATAATATTTTTGCCCTATCTGAAAGGAAGTATGAATACAGTATTTTGTTAGGTATGATTGTATGCCCGTTAATCTCACCAAAGTTGTAAATAAAGTCGTTTTCTTTATTACACAACTTCAGTTCTATTAATTCGTTGTCCATAAAATAAACCCCCTCGCCCATTATTTTGTTCCTCGAACATCTTATACGATTTTGGTCTATCGATAGTTAAACATCATAGACACAAATCTGTATTGACACTGGTTAGACTTCTAGTGTAAAATATAAATAATTCAAAATTATGGGGGTGGTAACGTGCGAGAACTTAAACTATTTGAAGACTACATGAGACAAAGAAATCTATCTAACAATACAATTGATAGTTATTTAAGAAATTTAAGACTTTTCTTTGAACATACTAAACTATCCGTATCGGAGGTAACAAAAGAAGATATTAAAGGATATCTAAAATATATCAGAGAAAATGGTATGGCCGTTTCCTCGACAAACCAGAAGTTATCTGCTTTAAAAACATTTTATAGATTTTGTGTAAAAGAGAATATCACAAAAACTAACCCCGCCGAGGTAATAGAATCAGGTAAAGTTGAAAAAAGACTTCCTGTAACGCTTGATATAACCGAAGCCGAAATGTTTATAGAGAAAGCTAATAATCTTAGAGATGCTGTCATATTTGAGATTTTATATGGTACAGGAGTTCGTAGGGAAGAGTTAATATCAATCAGAACAAAAGACATAAATTTTAAAAGAAAGTATATACGAATTTTTGGAAAAGGTAGTAAAGAAAGAATTGTTCCTATCAATGACACAGCATTGAAAAAGATAAAAGAACTAATTAAAACACAGAACAGCGAATGGCTATTTCCAAGTATCAAACATCCTGGACAGCATATATCAAAACGCAGGTTAAATGAAATTGTTAAAGCATACTCTGACAAACTTGGATTTGAAGGAATTACACCACATAAATTCAGACACACTTTTGGTACTCTTCTTTACAATAATGGTGCAGATATTAAAGCTATTCAAGATATGATGGGCCATGAAAGTATTGACACTACCAACATCTACGCAAAAGTTTCTATAAAACGAAACCTAACAGAATATCTCAAATGCCACCCACGAGCGGCAACAGTGTAAAAGAAGGGACGTATTAATACGTCCCTTCTTTTATAAAATCTTCTCGTCTCCATTTTCTAGGTAACTTCCTGTCAAAAGTTAGCCCACCTTCTACATCAGGCCGCCACGGTCTTGCCCAGGTGTGAATTACTGCCCTACCACTGAAATAGGCGTTTGGCTGTCTCACAAAGAAATACGAAGGAATATGGTACCTATAAAATCCACCTACGACAAAAGCTTGAGAATTCTTGTCATCTACATCAAACTGTCTCAATATAGCAGTAGCAGTAATCTCACTTACCATGAATAAGTCAGCATTTGAAATCAAACTCTTGTGTTGAGAATATTCTACATGGCTTCGGACATCTGTAGTATCGCTTCTTCTCTTAACACCACCCGATACGAAATCAATATCACTACTTCTTCTAACTACTACATTAGAAATAACATCACTGGGCGGTGGTATTACAACACAAGATTCAATTGAATAATTTTCAAACTGTTTTATAAATGCACTTGCATAAATATCTTTACTTACTCTAAGACTATACCTACTTAATATATAATCATTTGTCACATACACACTAGAAGGCATATCTTTCTTTTCAAATGCACGAATTCGTACAAAACCAACATTATCACTAGACTTTCTCAGTCTATAACTACTTAATATATAATCATTTGTCACATACATACTAGAAGGCATATCTTTCTTTTCAAATGCACGAATTCGTACAAAACCAACATTATCACTAGACTTTCTCAGTCTATAACTACTAACTACCCAGGGAACATTAACCTCCGCATCTGAAGGTACATCCTTCAAATGCCTTCCTCTAAGCACAGCATTTGATGTAAAATTATTATGAATTCTAAAATACGCTTTGCCTGTAGGTTGTTGCTGTGTATAAGCAACTGAACTTATATCTAACAAGCCATCTTGACGAACCACAGCAAAACCATTAAAATAAGACGACCTTACGACTTCTGCATCAGATAACCAAACCTTTTTAAGAATAAATGCTGTATCCGCTCTTTCAAATATACCTTCATCAGGAGGAATTGACACTGAACTGAACAACTCTTTCCTGCCTGGGATATATGCTCTACTTTCGCCTAGATATGGGTTCTTGTAAGCCCCGCCTGCCAAATCTTTTCTATCCTTAATAAATACATAACCTGGCCTATAATCACTAATAACAGGCGTTGCTGAACTTGTAATATAAGGTTTATTCTTCCACGCTTTACCCTCAACAAGATTAGTATCTCTTTTTATAGCATTACCAAATAGATAGCTCTTTTCCCTCAACCGATAACTACTATAAAAGTCTTTGGTAGAAACAGTTCTAACGGTAGCATTACCACCAAAGAAACACTCACCAGTCTCTCCAGCCCAACTAGGGTCTGTATACCTTACTTCAA
>Ga0209508_1002389_pt1 | contig 12427 bp, 10 predicted proteins | sample AD_UKC129_MetaG_FD_184427 | JGI IMG/M metagenome (GOLD analysis project Ga0209508, IMG submission 184427) | Active sludge microbial communities of municipal wastewater-treating anaerobic digesters from Canada - AD_UKC129_MetaG (SPAdes) (version 2) | ecosystem: Engineered > Bioreactor > Anaerobic... | reverse complement strand
AATTGAAGGAAACAAAGACATACCCGAAGAAATAAAGAGATACATACCCAGCTATGAATATGAAGTATATGACTTCTCACCGAAATCGAAATCAAAGATAACAGGAGAAGCATACACAAGATTAGTAATAGAAGTGATGAAGAGTGCATTTGAAAAAGACAAAGAACGATTTTACAAAGCGTTTAAGTTAATGGTAGAACTAACGAACAAAATGCAAGACAAAGAAAAAGCGGATGAAGTATTTGAGATATGTTTAAAATACTTATTGGATACAAAAGATGACATTGAGGTAGAAGAAATGGAAAAAATAGCAAAAGAAGAATCGGTTGAAAGGGGTGAATTGATAATGTCAATAGCTGAAAAGTTGAGAGAAGAAGGAATGGAAAAAGGTAAACTAGAAGAAAGAAAGGAATTTACTATTAAGTTATTATCAAAAAAATTTGGTATAAAGCTAACTGAAGAATTAAAAGAAAAGATTTTAAAAACCGACGAAAAGACAATAAATTACATAGGAGACAATCTATTAGAAATCACATTAGACGAACTAAAAGAAATTCTGAAATAAAAGTATAATACTTACTAAATAATTATTAATTTACTTATTGCAAAGATTTTAGCTTTAATTCCCCTCTTCAGAGGGGTGTCAGACTGAAAGTCTGACAGGGTTGTGGTACATATAATTTGCTAAAAGCAAATTAAAGAGCGTAATCACCCAATATTTATGGTTACAGAAATAAAATGGAATATTCCTTTGGAAATGAATACAAAGATGGGCCACTTGTCTTAATCTTATAAAATTCATAAAAAATCAAAAGTTTGACAAAATCGTATACGTATCATGTAACCCAAAAACACTAGTGCTAAATCTAAAAGAATTATCCGAGCTCTATCAGGTATCAGACCTGCATTTAGTGGATATGTTCCCATACACCGATCATGTGGAGAGTGTCGTATTGATGTGTGCGTCCAGCTAAGCTGGCAAATGCTAGCAGGTGAAAGTCCTGCAGTGGTAAAGGTAGGGCAGCCACTTAGTCAGTAACCAGCGTATGAAGTAATTTATGCGTTGAAGCGTTACGGAATGTTCCGAAAGGAGCAGGCAAACTGGCGGGTTGTAACATAAAGTGAATACTGCCGCACCGTTATTGACATTCCCGAAAGGGAACAACAGGGAATCGAGCTGGGACATCAACAGCGAAGACAGCAGATGGTATGAAGAACCCTAAATGCAATACCTAAGAACCCTGCGGTGTAGAGGTAGCGACACGTCAGGAAAGTATTTGCCGGAACTGGAGAGAGCCTACTTTGCACAGGAAACTGTAAAGAGGATGCATATAAGCAAAAGCGAAGTTGCTTTCTGCAAAGAGGCAGTCAGAAGTGCTCATAGTACCAAGGATTGTACAGACAACAAAACTGTGCATAGGGAAGGGGCACAACTTTATTCAAGTCTGTAAAGGAGGTAGGTGCCGGTGATTGCCGAAAAAGCTATAAACACCCATGAAAAAGTACGAGACTTCCAAAACAGACTATACCTTACAGCCAAAGCGGACCGAAAGAGAAAGTTCTATGCGTTGTATGACAAGATATACCGTAAGGACATCTTGGAAGAAGCATGGAAACGGGTAAAACAGAATGGTGGAGCAGGCGGTATTGACAAAGTCAGCATTGATGATGTGAAAGCGTACGGCGAAGAAAAACTGCTGGACGAAATAGCAGAAGATTTGCGGGCAGAGAAATATCGGTGCAAGCCTGTCAGACGAACCTATATTCCAAAACAAGATGGTAGAAAAAGAGCATTAGGAATACCTACGATTAAGGACAGAATAGTGCAGATGGCGGCAAAGATAGTAATAGAGCCGGTATTTGAAGCAGATTTTCAGCCTTGCTCGTATGGGTTCCGACCGAAAAGAAATGCAAAACAGGCAATGGACAGGATATATGAAATGGCAGACAAAGGCGGAGCATTATGGGTAATAGATGCTGACATAAGAGATTATTTTGGGAGCATCAACCATGATAAGCTGCTTTTGCTGGTCAAACAGAGAATAACTGACCGAAGGGTGCTGAAGCTGATAAAAGGCTGGCTGAAGGCAGGAGTGCTGGAAGACGGGCAATACAGTGAAAGTACTGTTGGTGCACCCCAGGGCGGAGTTATTTCACCACTGTTATCCAATATATATTTGAATTATTTTGATGTATGTTGGAGTAAGAGGTTCGGACACTTGGGAGAATTAGTACGATATGCAGATGATTTTGTGATATTGTGCAAGAAGTTATCTCAAGCAGAAGAAGCGTTGCGTGCTGTAAAATGGATTATGAAAAAGCTGGAACTAACATTGCATAGTGAGAAAACAAGGCTTGTTGACATGTATTTCGGAAAAGACAGCTTTGACTTTCTAGGTTTCAACAACAGATTTCAGCGATTCAGAAACAAAAGCTGGCAGTGGTATTGGACACTACAGCAGATACCGTCCAAGAAGGCTATGAAGAAAATGAGGGCTAACATCAAAGAGGTGTTTGCAAGTCCGAGCAAACTGCTGCTAAGCATGGAAGAAATGGTGAAGGTGCTTAATCCTAAAATCATTGGCATGAGAAACTATTATGCCAGACGATTTGCAAGACCATGGTTATGGAAGATAGATAAGTATATCAATTTTAAGTTTACCCGTTGGTACAATCGGAAGAAACAACGTAACTATAGGCTAGGGAATGCTGCTAAAGTCAGAGATTGACTAAGCAAGCGGGACTGGCAAGTATGTGCGGCTGAATGCTGAAGGAAGAAGAATATCGGAAAGCCGTATGCGGGAAAACTGCACGTACGGTTTGATGAGGGGGCGGTGGTAACCCCACTGCTCTACTCTATCAAGGGTGGATAAAATATAAGGCTTAAAATCTTTATAAATAAAGGGTTTCCAGATATTGATCCTTTATCTCAGCTGTTCTGCCTTAGTTGATAATGTCAGGAAACCTTTATTTTTTTGTTTGCTGGAACATATCAACTGCCTTAAAAGCGATAGGGATAAGTTGACAGATTAGATAACAGGTTTTTTACATAGGGGTTGAGGAGACAGAATAAATGTGCGAGTAGGTATAAATCTCTTCAATCCTAATAGAAATATCAACCGATATTAATTATAATTATTTCTGTTGGAAAGAAGTAACAGAATAATATATAATTGATCTTAATATAGGATGAAAATGGTTGATGCAAAAAATCTGAGACTTTGTATAAGAGCAGCAAGGATACAATCACTCTTTATAATAATGAGGAGGTAAATTTGATGAAAAAAATAGCTGTGTTTAATCACAAAGGCGGTGTATCGAAGACAACAACAAGTTTTAATTTAGGTTGGAGTTTATCTCAACTTGATAAAAAAGTGTTGTTAGTTGATACTGATTCACAATGCAACCTTACAATGTATGCTTTGGGGGAGGAAAATTTTGAAAGGCACTATATTGATAAACCAAATGATAATATTTATAGTGCCTTACTTCCCGCATTTAAGTCTCAACCACGTTTAATTCAAGCTGTTGAATGTCCTAAAGTAAATGAGAATCTCTATCTGCTTCCGGGTCACTTGGATTTTACTGAAAACGAAGTACAATTAGGCATAGCGATGCAATTATCCAGTTCATTTGGTTCTATGGAAAATTTGCCTGGCGCAATTAATTATCTTGTAAACGAGACTGCACAAAAGTATAAAATTGATTATGTTATTTATGATATGAACCCAAGTTTGAGCGCGATTAATCAAAACATTTTCATAACTTCAGATTACTTTATTATTCCAACCTCCCCTGATTTATTTTCGTTAATGTCTATCGATTCATTAAATAGAGTACTACCTTCTTGGGAGAAATGGGCAACTAAAGCCCGTCCTCTATTTAAAGATGCTACATACCCTTTGCCAGAAACCACCCCAAAATTTTTGGGTTATACGATAAATGATTTTAATTTAAGCCATGGTCGTCCACAATATTCATTCAGGGAATTCATGAGTAATATTTCCAATAAGATTGTAAACTCATTAGTTCCATCATTTAATAATTGTGGAATGTTGATGGATAAAAATAAATATTTAGCAGCTTATGAGCATATGCGGGATAGTTCAAATAATCAAAGAATAAACTATCCAGATATGTATTGTTTAGCTCAGATATCAAATTTTAATATATTAATTGCAATATCTAATGCAACATCAGTTCCAGTGTTTAATGTAAAGCTCAACCCACGACACAGCGGGCAAGAAAGAACTCTTAGATGGTTCAAATTTTTATATAAGGCTCTGGCTATCCGTTGTTTGGAGTTGACTAGAGATGAGTAAAGAAAAAGAATTTTTTGAAAGGCATATTATTTCATTGCAAAATCTCACATTAATTTATCGATATATACATAATAATGCACCTTTAATAGAAGCTGAGCCCATTTTGCGTGCAGAATATGTTCTAATTATTAGTGCGTTTGATAATTATTTACACCAAATTGTGCGAAAACAAATTCGAGATTCATTTTTTGTTGGAAAACCTATATCTACTGATTTAGAATTACCTATGTCAGTTTTTCAAATGATAAATAATGAAGATGATGAAAGATCAAAAAAAGAAATTCTGGATTCTGAATTAAGGAAGGTTCTTGAAAAGGATTCCTATCAGTCTCCACGAGGTGTCGAATATGCACTAAATTTAATTAATATAACAAAAATTTGGGCAAAGGTTTCCTGCTTAATGGGGGATTCGGCCAATAATATTAAAAATAGGTTATCGTTGATTATTAAAAGGAGAAACCAAATTGCTCATGAAGCAGATATCGAATACAGTACAGATTCTCCGCGTGATATTGATGAGCAAACAGTCCGAGACTGCCGTGAATTTCTATTGAATCTAGTTACAAGTATAGACTCATTAATAGAATAACCTCTATTCGCTTGTTAGGTACTATAGATCTAGAATTAGTTTTTCATGCCAACCGTTACACCGAACTTAAATTTCACAGTAAATTTGTCTTCGATAACTTTAAAGCAAAAGGGACTGTCCCCGCTGCCTTCACATTGTCTTAATATTTATAATAAACGGTTGACCGGTATCTTGGCGAAGATTGATTAATATGGTAAAATACAGTAACTTAACCTGCAAGTTGTGATATCAGGTTGCACTCGAATGTTCCATATTGGTTAAAGGGGGTTCAAATATGCAGGAACTGTTTTTCAGAGGTACGCCACGGCTGGAAACCGAAAGACTGGTGTTAAGGAAAATTACGCCAGACGATGCAGACGATATTTTCGAGTACGCTTCAGATGACGAAGTAGCTAAATATGTGACCTGGGATACACATAAGTCTGTTGACGATACCAGAAACTTTATCAACTTCATTCTTGGCAGATATGAAAGAGATGAGGCAGGAGAATGGGGCATTGCCTTGAAAGAAAACGGAAAACTGATAGGAACTATTGGTTTTACAGCGTACAGTATAAAAAGCAGACGTGCTGAAATTGGTTATGTCCTTTCAAGAAAATATTGGGGACAGGGAATTATGACCGAAGCGGTAAACCGCGTACTGAAATTTGCATTTGAAGATATGGGACTAAACAGGATTGAATCTCTTCATGTCCTGGATAATGAAAAATCCGGAAAAGTAATGCAGAAGGCTGGTATGAGTTTTGAAGGGATAATAAGAGAAAGAATATATTTCAAAAATAAATTCTGGGATGTCAAGCAGTATGCAATTCTTAGATCCGATTGGTTAAAACAGCAAAATCATAATGATAATCCTTCAGAAGGGGCCGGAATAGAGATAATGAAGCAATTTCCCATACTGGAATTCGACCCTGCCAGGGAAGCGGTTATTGAACCCGGCAAAGTAATTAAACCAATTGATATCCCCGAAAGATGTGTCATATGCTTTTTTAAAGAAGTTATCGACGGAGTGGCAGAAAGAAATAAACTGCAGGTAATAACTGAGTTAAAGTCTGAATGTGGGGTTGTACCGGTATATAAAATGGAAACCGACAGAGGAAGTATTGCAGTGTTCAATCCGTTTGTCGGTGCTCCTAATGCTGCAGGTATGTTGGAGGAAGTTATAGCACGAGGGTGTAATAAATTTATCGCATGTGGCGGCGCCGGTGTGCTGAATAAGGATATTGCAGTAGGACATTTGATTATTCCAACGTTGGCAGTCAGGGATGAAGGTACTTCATATCATTACCTGCCACCTTCAAGAGAAGTCGGGGCAAATGCGCATGCTGTCAGAACAATACAAAATGTCCTGGAAAAGCATGGTGTTAAATACCTTACTGGAAAGACATGGACCACAGATGCATTTTTCAGAGAGACTCGTGAAAAAGTTGCTTTGCGAAAATCTGAAGGATGTATAACCGTTGAAATGGAATGTGCGGCGTTCCTTGCAGTCTCGAAGTTCAGAAACGTGACTTTCGGACAGATCCTCTATGGCGGCGATGATGTCAGCGGCATTGAATGGGATGTAAGGGGCTGGACTGCACGCAAAAGTATAAGGGAGAGAGTTTTTGACCTTGCAGTAGAGTGCTGCCTGGAACTATAAAATAAGGTGGAATAAACCCATCCAAAGATTTAACTCTGCCCCCCCGATATAGCATATCGGGGTTTTTTGCAGAAAATTTATTTTAGCTTGCTGATATCCTGTGCATACTTCGGAAATGTTAAATACAGTGGCAAATATAAATAAGGAGCCGATTAAGATAACGAAATGGATCAGTAATACTTCAAAATGTAAGACAACATATTGACTTGTCTTATCAATAATATTAAAACATTGTGATGTGAGTATTGTTGCAGTAAGATATACAAGCTATACATGCAATTACGCAGAGGGTGCTTTATGAGGAAGAATGATATATATGAAATTGAAATTACCGGGATGACACATGAAGCCATGGGGGTTGGAAAAGCAGACGGCATGGCTGTATTTGTACAGGGAGCAATAGAAGGTGAAAAAGTTATTGCAAAAATAATTAAAGTAACCAGGAGCTATGCGGTGGCGAGGGTTGAAGACTGGCTTGTGAAAAGCCCCGAACGCCGGGAGCCGTTTTGTCCGGTTTACAAAAGATGCGGAGGCTGCAGCCTTCAGCATATGACCTATGATATGCAGCTTAAATTCAAGCAAAGGGTTGTGATCGACAACCTAGAAAGAATAGGTGGATTTAAAGGAATTAACGTCAACCCTGTTATCGGGATGGATAACCCGATGAATTACAGAAATAAAGCCCAATACCCTGTAGGAATGGGCGATAACCGACCGGTAGCGGGTTTTTATGCAAGGAGAAGCCACGACATTATCGATTCGGAAAGCTGCGGGATACAGCATACATCTAGTGAGAAGGTTAAAAACACGGTAATAGATATTATAAAGAAGCTAAATATACCTGTTTATAATGAAAAAACAGGTGAGGGGATTTTACGGCACATAATAACCCGGGTATCCTATTCAACAGGCGATATAATGGTTATATTAGTTGTTACAAAGGAAAATGTACCCGGCCTTGATAAACTCATTAAAATAATTGCCGGGGAAATTCCCGAAGTAAAAAGCATAGTTTTAAACATCAACAAGAGAAGGGACAATGTAATACTGGGTGATGCTGTCAAAACCGTATATGGAACCGATACAATAACAGATAAGCTTGGACATTTAACATTCCATATATCGCCGCTGTCATTCTACCAGGTAAACCCGGTGCAGACAGTCAAGCTATATCAGAAAGCAGTGGAGTTTGCCGGCCTTTCAGGGGATGAAACAGTGTTTGACCTATATTGCGGCATTGGCACAATATCCTTATTCCTTGCTGAAAAAGCCAGAGAAGTAATAGGTGTTGAAGTAATACCCGAAGCTGTTGAAGCCGCTGATAAAAATGCAAAGCTGAATAACATAGCCAATGCAACGTTTTACTGTGGCGAAGCCGAAGAAGTTGTGCCTGAATTATACAAGGAAGGATTAAAAGCAGACGTCGTTGTTGTAGATCCCCCCAGAAAAGGCTGCGACGAAAAGCTATTGGATACGATGGTAAAAATGCAGCCCAAAAGGATCGTGTACGTGTCCTGCAATCCATCCACCCTTGCCCGCGATTTGAAGTACCTGGCTGCAAACAACTATGTCATCCGGGAAGTTCAACCCGTGGACTTGTTCCCGTAAGCAAAAGGGACTGTCCCCGCTGCCTTCTGTCAGCCGACTTGAGGAAAGATGCTCCGATTGTTCCTCACGGACTATTAATGAGACTACATTGCAAGAGGCCATAGTGAAGGCAATCAATGAAGTGTTAGGAAGTAAAAATACTTTCCTTGCGGTTTTGAAGGAGAATATTGCTGCAGTAATAAATGAGGATAACGATCAGACTATTCAAGAGATAGAATGTAGGCTAAACGAGCTGCAGCAAGAACTTCTTCAGCTGGTCAATGCAAAAGCAGATTATCAAAAAGTGGCGGATGAGATTTACCGTTTGCGCGAACTCAAGCACAACATACTGGCCGAGAATGCTGAACGTGAAGGAAAACGGGAGCGCATAGAAGAAATGATGAAATTTATGCATGACCAGTCTGTTGAATTACAGGAATATGATGGGCAGTTAGTAAGAAAGCTTATTGAAAAGATAACAGTATTTGATGAAAAACTAACTGTTGAATTTAAGTCGGGAGTTGAATTCGACATTCAAATATAAAAACTATGAACTGACCGCCAATTAAGGAATTGTATCCTAATCTGGCGGTCTTATATTTATACAAATGTATGAACAAATATATAGACAAAAAGGCCAATTCGATGTATAATCATGGTAACATACCTAGACGGTAGAGGTGAAAAATATGGACGTAAAAATAGATAGCTTAATTCCTTTTGATTCATTACGAACAGATCTGGAGCATGTTTTTTCAGTTGTAGAAAAGAACGGAAAAGTTGTTCTTCTTAAAGATAATAAGCCTGCTTATATTGTGCTGAAATACGATGAAAAGGGCATAGTTGATGAAAATATCGCAGACAAGCATGCTAACTATACACTTCAGGAAGCTATGAAAATAGTTTTATCAGAGGCTGATAACAAAACTATGCACGCATCCGAACTTGCAGATGAAATATATAAACGTAAGTTGTATTTGCAGAAAAACGGGAAGAAAGCACAGTATACTCAGATTAGGGCAAGGTGTGGGCATTACCCGGATATGTTTGAAGCACTACCAGGAAATTTTATTAAATTGAAAGGGGAGTAAGCATGGCTACGTACAAAGAGATACAAGAATATGTACAGTTGAATTTTGGATATAAACCCAAAACATGTTGGATTGCACATGCAAAAGAGATTTACGGTCTGTCACCTAAGACAGCAACCAATAGAAAAGATTTGAATAAACGAGAATATCCATGTCCTAAAGAAAAACAAGAGGATATAAAGAAGGTATTTCAGCATTTTGGAATGCTCTAGCTGTACTGAAAATAGTACTGCTTTATCGGTAAAATAAGCTAATACAAGATGATGGGAGAATAGATATGGGAGATTTACAGTCATTATCGGAATTATATCAAAATAGACTATTTCGAATTCCCGATTATCAAAGGGGATATGCATGGAAACAAGAGCAGCTTGTTGATTTTTGGGATGATATCCTGAATCTTCAGGAAGATAGGTATCATTATACTGGTTTATTATCATTAAAGGCTATTACGAAGGAAGAACTAAAGGGTTGGAGTAACGATAAGTGGTTGCTGGATTCAGGGTATAAGGCCTATCATGTAGTTGATGGGCAGCAGCGACTTACAACCTTTTCGATTCTTATAAATGAGATTGTCTCTTTTGTAAAAGGTTTGGAGTGTAACAACGGTAAAACGGATGATGAGATAGTCCTTTGCTATCAAACCCTTAAAGCCATCCGTTCTAAATATATATCTCAGAAACGACCGCCGCAAAACCTTATTACTACCTACCTTTTTGGGTATGAGGTTGACAATCCCAGCGCAGATTATCTTACTTACAAAATATTTGAGGAGCCGTTCAGTGGTACAGTGAATGAAACATATTATACGAAAAATCTTAAGTATGCAAAAGAGTTCTTTTTGGATTGTTTGAAAAAGCTGTATGCAACTGAGGGTATAGATGGTATAGAAGCCATTTTCCGAAAAATAACTTTACAATTGATGTTTAATATTCATGAGATTGAAGATGACTATGATGTTTTTGTAGCTTTTGAAACAATGAACAACCGTGGTAAAAAGCTTACGAATCTTGAACTCCTGAAAAATCGTCTTATCTATCTGACTACACTTTATGATACTGATAAATTGGATGCGATGGATAAAGTTGAATTGCGCAAGCAGATCAATGATGCTTGGAAAGAGGTATATTATCAAATAGGACGAAATCAGGATTCACCTTTATCAGATGACGAATTCTTAAGGGCGCATTGGATTATGTATTTCCAGTATTCCCGTCAAAAAGGTGATGACTATATCAAGTTTCTACTTAATAAGTTTTCAGCAAAAAATATCTTTAATAAGCAGATAGTTGCTATCGTAGAAGATGAAGAAATTGTTGATACGGACATTGAAGAAGATGATGATGCGATACAGACTACAGAGCCGGAAGTGGAAACGGTAACGACTACCAGTAAATTAGAGCCTAAAGAAATAGCAGACTATGTTAACAGCTTAAAAAGCGTTGCAAAATACTGGTTTTATACTTTTTTTCCTGAAACTAGCGGGTTATCTTACGAAGAAAAGATTTGGATTGAACGCCTTAATCGTATAGGCATAGGTTATTTTAGGCCTCTTGTCGCAGCATCATTAACCCCAAATGCAAATGCCACACCAGAAGAACGAGTTGAATTTTTCCGTGCTGTTGAGCGTTTTATTTTCTTATCATTTAGGATGGCAGCATTTCAGTCTAGTTATAAAAGTAGCGACTATTATCGCAAGACTCGTGATGTTTATAAAGGTGAGCTTTCTTTGAGCGAAGTTACTAAATCGCTAATGGAGACAGCAACTGGTGACATGGATTATGCTATTAAGAACTTTATGACTCGGATCGATAAACGATTTTCAAATGGTGATGGTTTCTATGGATGGCGAGATCTTCGTTATTTGTTATTTGAATATGAATATGCAAAGGCAGAAGAAACGGGAATAGAAAAACTTGGATGGGCCCCATTTACGAGAGTTGAAAAAGATAAAGTATCAATTGAGCATATCCTTCCTCAGACACCAACAAATTGGTACTGGAAAAATCAGTTCCGTAAATATTCAGAAGACGAGATAAAAATACTATCTGGTTCGCTTGGTAATTTATTGCCGTTGTCTCAGAGTATAAACTCTGCTTTGCAGAATGATAGTTTCCTGGATAAAAAATCCTCAAAAAGTATTGGACGGCGCGGATATGAGGACGGTTCACACTCCGAAATAGAAGTGTCTCGTGAAGAAAACTGGGATGCAGAGCGTATATTAAAACGTGGTATTAAACTTCTAAGATTCATCGAAACCCGTTGGAACATCAAATTTAAAAATGAAGAACAGATGCTTGATCTGCTTCATATATCCTTTGTTAATGATGGTCGTGCCGATGTACCTGAAATCCCAGAGCCGGAATTTAAAGACCCAATTAACTCTCCTACTGAAACAACAAGAGTACTTTCTGAACGACACCTATTGCGCATGGATTTTTGGACTAATTTTGTACAGTACTGCCGTAATAATGGGCGTGGGGAAGATATTGCATCTCGTAAACCATCATATGACGATTGGTACGATATATCGGTTGGCAATCCAAACTATCATATTTTCTTTCAACTTGTTAGAAAGAAAATACTACGTATAGGTATTTATGTGTATCGTCCAGAGTATTTTTCTAAGCTTGAATCTAAAAAGACTGAACTCGAAAGTCTATTTGGTGCTCCTTTAGAATGGTATACAAGTCGAAAGAAAAGCATAGCAAAAAGGATTCTTTACTCAGAAGAAAAGGATATTCATAATCCTGAACTATATCAGCAGCATTTTGAATGGCTTATTAATCACTTTGATAAGCTTAAAAATGCTCTCGATACAATAGTTTTATAATGAAAATTCTATAGTTATTAAGGGGGCGGTTAATTTGAAAACAGATTTTCATGATAAACTGGTTAGAAAACTAATTGAAAAGGCAACTGTATATAATGACAGGCTAGTGGTAGAGTTTAAGTCAGGGTTGGAAATAGAAGTGAAACTATAAGCTCGTATTAAGATGGCTGCCAATCATGAGATACATTCTTTTTGTTGGCGGTTTATTATATTTAGCGCTTGACAATTAAAAATATTACTAATATTTTTTATAAATACCCATTGACATCTTAGTCTATAGGGTATAGACTTACAATACAAGGTCGATATCGTATAGACCAAGGAGGTGTTATCATGAAGGAATATAAACTTACAGAGAGTGAA
>Ga0209508_1002386_pt1 | contig 12438 bp, 11 predicted proteins | sample AD_UKC129_MetaG_FD_184427 | JGI IMG/M metagenome (GOLD analysis project Ga0209508, IMG submission 184427) | Active sludge microbial communities of municipal wastewater-treating anaerobic digesters from Canada - AD_UKC129_MetaG (SPAdes) (version 2) | ecosystem: Engineered > Bioreactor > Anaerobic... | reverse complement strand
ATCACTTAAAATTTCAAATTTTACCTCATATATTTTGGAAAATAGAATTTTAGAAGAATTTAAAACGTCTAATTTAGAACATATGGTGCGAGAGGCGGGAGTTGAACCCGCACGGCATGTGCCACTGGATCCTAAGTCCAGCGCGTCTGCCATTCCGCCACTCTCGCAGCATTGCAATTTTAAAATAATTTCTGTTTTCTCGCAACCCCTAATGGTTAAGAAATTTCTGGGGCTAAAAGCTCAGCAATTTGTACGGCGTTTAGTGCTGCTCCCTTTCTCAACTGGTCTCCCACTACCCAGAGATTTAAGCCCAAAGGAGAGGAAATGTCTTCCCTTATTCTTCCTACTAAACATTCATCTTTTCCTGCAGCCATTAAAGGAGTAGGATAAAGTAGATGCTCTGGATCATCTACTACTTTCACCCCCGGGAAAGAGGATAAAAGTTCTATGGCTTTATCCCTGGTTATCTTTTGTTCTGTTTCTATATTAATAGCCACGGCATGGGCGCGAAGCACTGGAACTCGGACACAAGTAGCACTAATTAACAGGTTTTCTTCTTCCAGGATTTTTCGACTCTCCCAGACCATTTTCATCTCTTCTTTAGTGTAGTAGTTATCCAGGAAAACATCGATATGCGGTATAACGTTAAAAGCAATTTGCTGGGGAAAAACATGAGGCACTATTTCTTCCTGGCTTATATAGGCTTTGGTTTGTTCTTCCAACTCAGCCATAGCTTTAGCTCCTGCACCCGAAGTAGCTTGGTAGCTAGCCGCTATTACCCTTTTAATTTTCCCATAGTCGTGCAAAGGTTTCAAAGGCATAAGAGAAATGATGGTAGTACAGTTAGGGTTAGCAATGATATTTCTTTGCCTGTAATCTTTAATCCGGTGAGGATTAATCTCCGGGACAATTAAAGGAACGTCGGGGTCTTGCCGAAAAGCTGAGGAATTATCTATCACTACACAGCCACTCTGCGCTGCTAAGGGAGCGAATTCTCGGCTTATGGAAGCTCCAGCGCTAAAAAGCGCAATGTCCACTCCCCGGAAGCTATTTTGGTCTAAAACTTCCACTGTCCACTCTCTACCCCGAAAATTTACTTTTTTCCCTTGAGAACGAGAAGAAGCTAAAGGCCGAATCTCTGAAACGGGAAACTTCCTCTCCTCTAAAACTTTGAGCATCTCCTGCCCTACTGCCCCAGTTACTCCTACTACTGCCACTCTAAATTCCTTCATTGAGTTTCACCTCCTGAATAATAAACTCTTCGTGCAAAGCTTTTACCGCTTCTCCCATCAAATCCCGGGGTATGAGACAAGAAATCCGAGAATTAGAAGTGCTAATCATATCTATGTTTATCCCTGCCTGAGCCAGAGCGTTAAACATCCGATAAGCAATATTAGGGTTGCTGGCTATTCCTGCTCCTACTAAAGACACCCGGCTCATCGTTTCATCAAACTTCATCCCTAGAAAAGGCAATTCCTTTTCTAAGCTACTAATGGCTTTTTTAACTTTGTCTTCATCTTCTCGAGAAACCACAAAAGCTAAGTCTTTGTAGTCCTCTCTTCCCTCGCTCTGAATAATCATATCGATAAAAACTGAAAAATCAGATAAAGTCTTAAAAATCTGAGCCGCCACTCCCGGTTGGTTAGGGACTCCCAATAATACTATTTTTAGCATATCCCCACTGTGAGTGATGGCCTTTACCCTTACCTCTTCCATATTATTCAACTCTTCCACCCAGGTTCCCTCCTCCTCTGAAAAAGTAGAACGTACATGTACTCTCACTCTATAGGCTTGAGAAAAATCTACTGCCCGGGGTTGCAAAACCTTAGCTCCTAAGGTAGCCATCTCTGACATTTCTTCATAAGAGAGACGGGCAATTTTTTGGGCCTGAGGAACAAGATGGGGATCGGCAGTGAATACCCCCGGAACATCGGTATAAATCTCGCAGAAATCAGCATTCAGAGCTGCTGCCAAAGCGCAAGCAGTTATATCACTTCCTCCTCTTCCTAAAGTAGTAATATCTCCTTGAGAAGTCCTCCCCTGAAAGCCAGCCACTATCACCACCTGGTGATTGAGAAGGAGCTCCTTTATTCTCCGGGTATCTATGTGGAAAATTTTAGCTTTAGTATAAGTGTCAGTGGTAATAATTCCTGCTTGCCCCCCGGTTAAGGACACAGATTTCACTCCTAAAGAAGAAAGAGCAATAGCTAAGAGAGCTATGGAAACTTGTTCCCCGGTAGAAAGCAACATATCCAGCTCTCTTTCTGGAGGAGAAGGATGCAAACTCTTAGCCAGGGAAATGAGCTGATCAGTAGTTTTTCCCATAGCTGAAACTACTACTACCAAATCGTGCCCTTCATTCCCATACTTTTTTACCCGGGAAGCTACTAATCTGATTTTATCCAAGTCAGCTAAAGAAGAGCCGCCGTATTTTTGCACTATGAGGCTCATAGCTTCCTCACCTTTACTCCTTCTTTCACCCATTCTACTTTTTTTATGTTTATATTTACTCCCTGAGATTGAAAAATCCCTTCCACATCTTTTTCCTCTTTATCTTGTAAGGGCCGGGACAAAAAAAGGATTAAAGTAGGCCCTGAACCACTAATGGCTACATTCCCCAAATTTCTCTTTTGGATATACTCTTTAACCTCGCAAAACCCTTTAATTTTAGCTCCCCGATAGGGTTGATGAATCTCGTCTTCTAAAGACAAAAGGAATCCTTCTTTATCTTCAGTAAAAATACTTCCCAAAAGATAAGCCAGAGACGATAAATTAAAAACTACTTTATCCCGAGGATAAGAAGGGGGAAGAATTTTTCTCATTTCCTCAGTAGAGAGAGTGTAGTCAGGAACACAAACTACTATTTCCACTTCCGGTAAAAAAGCAAGCTGATGATAAAAAATCTTTCCCTCTTTAGAAAAAGCTATGGTAAACCCTCCTAAGAAGGCGGGTAAAACATTATCCGGATGCCCTTCTATCTGCGAAGCTAACTCTATCATCTGAGATAAACTCAAAACTCTACCCATTAGCTCATTGGCAGAGGTAACTCCAGCTACAATACATGCCGCACTACTTCCTAAACCCCGGGAAATAGGTATCTCATTAAAAGCTCTTACTCTCATCCCCAGCCCGGAGAAACCCACTTTTTCCCAGGTTTTCTTCACTGCCTGAAAGAAGAGGTTATCTTCTTCTTTAATTATTCCCTTTCCCTCTCCTTCGTGATACAAGTGGAAACCCTCATCTGCGCTACTTACCTCTACCCGGTAAAAGAGATTAAGAGCCAAGCCTAAAGTGTCAAACCCGCAAGCTAAATTCGCTGAGGTAGCTGGAACCTGTACTTCAAACATCTTGCCCCTCCAGCCCCAAAATTTCTACTACCTCTTCTTTAGATGCTCCTACTTCTTCAATTCTTCCCTCACCTTGCTTTATGGCAATATCGGGGTCTTTAAGCCCGTGTCCGGTTAAAACACAAACTACGGTTTCTCTACCGGTAAAAAATCCTTCCCGGGATTTTTTCAGCACTCCAGCCAAAGACGCTGCAGAAGCTGGCTCTACAAATAGCCCCTCTTCTTCTCCCAGCATCCTTTGCGCCTGCAAAATTGCTTCATCACTCACTGCTTCAATCACACCCCCTGACTCATCCCGAGCCGCAATAGCTCCCTTCCAGCTGGCCGGATTGCCAATCCGGATAGCAGTAGCTACAGTTTGAGGCTCAGGAACGGGTTTTCCAGAAACCAAAGGAGCTGCTCCTTCAGCTTGAAAACCTAACATTCGAGGGAGAGAGTTAATCTTTCCTCTCTCTTTTAGCTCTTTAAACCCTTTCCAATAAGCAGTGATATTTCCCGCATTACCCACCGGGAGCGCAAGATAGGCAGGACTTTCCCCCAGCCACTCTACCACTTCAAAAGCTGCAGTTTTTTGTCCTTCAATACGATAAGGATTAATGGAGTTAACCAGAGCCACCGGATAGTGAGAAGTTATATACCTTACCATAGATAGAGCATCGTCAAAGTTTCCCCGCACCGCGAGAACTCGTGCTCCATGCATAAGAGCCTGAGAAAGTTTACCCAGAGCAATTTTCCCCTGAGGAATGAGAACGATACAGGAAAGGCCAGCTCGCTGCGCATAAGCTGCAGCTGAAGCAGAAGTATTGCCAGTAGAAGCACACATCACCACACTTCTACCCTCTTCTTTGGCTTTGGCCACTGCCACCACCATCCCCCGGTCTTTAAATGAGCCAGTAGGGTTCATCCCTTCAAATTTAAAATAAAGCTTTCCTACTCCTAATTTCTTTACCAAATGATAAGACTCGACCAGAGGAGTGTTTCCCTCATTTAAAGTAATTAAAGGAGTGTGAGAAGTCACAGGAAGATACTCAGCAAAATACTCTAATACTCCAGGCCAGCGCAAAGTTAAACCTCCTTCACTAAAACAAATTTTCATTAGCATACCACAACTATTCTTCTGAATCACCAGTTTTCAATACTAAATTTAAAAACTAAAAGGAGATTTACGGTTAGCTACAAGTCTTGATAAAGACGATTTCTCTCTTTTCATCTTTCCGGGGATAAAAAGAGAGAATATTTTAGGAAAACATCCTCATTCTATCTCTCTCCCCGGAAGGGAAAGGAAAAAGAAGGATCTTTTAACCTTATAGCATTGTTCCATCACACCTGAAATCTTTTATTGAGATCCAGATGTTTTTAAAAGCTGCAGGCCCCTGTTGGAATCATTCAGGGGTGGCCTCCCTCCTCCCGTCATTCCCAAAATCAGTAATCGGGAATCCACTGAGGGAAGCCTTTCTCCCTCAGTTTTTTTGCCTTTAATCTTTTAATTTTTTATTCTTTATTTTTTCCTTTTTTGGGGGATTATAAAGGGGGCACCCCACTGAGGAAGATATTTTCCCTTCCTCAGTAGTCTTTATTCTTTGTGTTTTTTGTTTTTCCAAGGGGGTAATAGGGGGATCGGTTTCCCCCTATAGTTCGGATTCCTGATAGAAGCATTCAGGAATGATAGATAAGTGATGGTAGAACCATCCAGGGGTGACACACAGAGGTTTTTTCTCCGGGCTATTTTTGATCTTTTTCATAGTTTATCTTTATGTTTTGTTTTTCGAGGGTTTATAAGGGGGCTTGCCCCCTTATCGTCTGTCGTAGATTGTCTTGCTATTTTAAGCACTAATGTTTAAAATTGAGGTGATGGCTAAAATACTTTTAATTAGCAATGGATACGGAGAAAACTCTTTCTCCAGTCTCTTATTGGAAAGCTTAATTCAGGAGATAGAGAAAGAGAAGCTTCCTCTAAAAGTAGAAACTGTGTCTTTGGTGGGAGAGGGAAAGATTTTCGATCCCTGGCTTTCTCATCCTCAAGTATCGATATTGCATTCTTCTCCTCCTCTACCTTATGGGGGTGTATATCTAGGAGGGATAAGAGAACGAACCACCCATTTTATTAAAGACTTCCAGATCCAGAGGAAAAATTTAAGAGCGATTAAGAAAAAGCTTGCTCCTTTGCAAGATGAAATCGATTGGGTAATTGGAGTGGGCGATTTTTTACCTGTTCTTATCAGTAAGTTATTTTTAAAAAAGAAAGTTTTTCTCGTAGCTTGCTATCATAGTCATCTTCTAAAAAATAGTAAAAAACCTTATGAGAAAATAGGAAGATATACTGCTTATCTTTTCCGCCACTACACTTTCCGAGTCTATACTCGAGATTATCCTACAGCTAAGTGGTTTAAGAGTTTAGGCATCAATGCGCACTATCTAGGATTTTTAGGTCCCTCACCTTCTATATTGGTTCCCCAAAGGAGAGAAATAATTTTGCTTACCGGGAGTCGAGAAGATTGGAAAGAAAATCTCCAGTTTTTAGCTAAAACTCTCCAATATATTTCTCCTTCCCTTCTGCAATCTTTTTCTATCCACTGGGTTTTCCCGCCCGAGAGAAAAGAAGAAGAAATAGAAAGAGAGATGCAGAAAGTAAAGGGAAGCTTTACTTTTAGCCGAGGAGATTATTTAGAACATCTCTCCCAAGGAGCATTAGTTGTGGGGTTTGCGGGCACAGCCATGGAACAAGCTGCTTTTTTAGGTATTCCCTCCTTACAACCCTATCGAGAGAAAGCTATTCAAAGTAATCCCTACTTTATAAACAAACGCCAGAAACTCCTCCTCGGTGATGCTCTCATTACCGGAGCAGATACTCCTCAAGAAACTGCTAAAATCTTAGAAGAAGCCCTCGTTAATCTCTCCTTCCACCAGAAAAGAGCTCAAGAGTTTAGCGAAAAAACCTGGGGAAGAAAAAGAGAAGGGGCAAAAAATATCGCCCAGGATTTAGCGAAAGAATTTAAAAAATCCTTCTCCAACAAGTTTCACAAGACTTTTCCTCCACCCCCAGATACAGTACCTGTTGAGGTCGACTACCGTAGCGATAGACGGTAATTCCTTTACATTTTAGCTCTTGAGCCAAAAGATATGCCTCCTCCACATCTTGAGGGGTAGCACTTGCCGGGAGGTTAATGGTTTTAGAAACAGCATTATCTACATATTTCTGGAAAGTAGCCTGCATCCGAATGTGAAAAGCAGGAGGAATTTCTAGGGCAGTGATAAAGAGACGATGCAGTTCTTCTGGAACGTCAATTCCTTCTAAGTTTCCCTTTTCCCAAATTATTTTCCAGGTTTCCTCCGGAATCTGATAGCTTTTTAACTTTTCTTCTAACAGAGGATTTATTTCCAAAAGCTCGGTATTATCTAGAACATAGCGACGAAAGGCCAAAGCAAAAAAAGGCTCTATCCCACTGGATACCGAAGCAATTAAACTTATACTCCCCGTAGGAGCAATAGAGGTGAGAGTGGCATTGCGAAGGGATAAATCTTTATCTGCCCAGATACTTTGAGGATAATTGGGGAAAGTTCCCCGTTTCTCAGCTAGTTCCTGAGAGGCAAATCGAGCTTGAAAAGAAATAAAATTCATCACTTCTTCAGCAATCTTCAAGGCTTCTTCGCTATAATAAGAAACTCCGATTTTAACCAACATATCGGCAAACCCCATCACTCCCAGACCTATTTTTCGGTTTCCCTCTACCATTTTTTGAACTTGAGGAAGAGGATAAAGATTAGCGTCAATAACGTTATCTAAAAAATGCACTGCTCTTTTTACCGTTTCTTTTATCCTTTCATAATCGATTTTTCCCTCCTCCACCATACGAGCTAAATTAATGGAGCCTAAATTACAGGACTCATAAGGTAAAAGAGGAACTTCTCCACAGGGGTTAGTAGCTTCAATTCTACCTTGAGAGGGAGTGGGATTATGACGGTTTATTTCATCTAAGAATATAAGACCCGGTTCTCCACTTCTCCAAGCACTTTCGGCTAACATTTTAAAAAGTTCTCGGGCGTTTATTTTCTCCCACACTTTTTCATCTTTGGGGTTACGGAGTTCCAGCTCCTCTCCCCTCTGTACTTTCTCTACCTCTTCATCAGTTATAGCTACAGAAAGATTAAAATTTTCTAAAAAATTAGCCTTCTCTTTAGCATGGATAAATTCTCGAACATCAGGATGGTTGAAGCGCAAAATACCCATGTTGGCTCCCCGGCGTTTCCCGCCCTGTTTTACTACTTCAGTAGCGGTATCAAAAATTCTCATAAAAGAAACCGGTCCTGAAGCTCTACCACCGGTTGTAGAAACTCTGTCTCCTCGAGGACGAAGATGAGTAAAAGTAAAACCTGTTCCTCCCCCGGATTTATGGATAAGAGCCATTTCTCGCAAGGCATCAAATATAGATTCGATGGAATCCTCTACTGGCAAAACAAAACAAGCCGAAAGTTGCCCGAGAGGAGTACCGGCATTCATCAAAGTAGGAGAATTGGGCAAAAAGTAAAGAGAAGTCAGCATTTCGTAAAATTCAGAGCAAGTTTTCTCTACATCCTCTCCATAACGAGCATCTACTTGAGCTATAGCTTTTGCCACCCGCCTCATCATTTCTCGGGGAGTCTCTATTATCCTTCCTTCTTCATCTCTCAAAAGATAGCGCTCCTGTAGCACTTGCACAGCATTGAGAGAAAGCTTAAGGTCATCTTTCACTCCAAAAAGTTTTTGTTTCGCTTCTCGCAACTCTCTTCTTTTTTCTCGATAGAGAATATAAGCTCGGGCTACTTCTGGAAATCCTTCTCTCATCAGCGTCTCTTCCACCGCATCCTGGATTTCTTCTACCTCGGGTATAGATGATTTCACCCGTTCCGGTAGAATCTTCAATACTTTCTGAGTAAGATTTTCTGCTTCTTCCTCGCTTCCCCTTCCACAAGCAGAGAGAGCTTTGTAAATAGCTCGAGTAATTTTTGTCGGAGAAAAATCTTCTAATTCCCCATTTCTTTTTCTCACTTTTTCCCAGGACAAAATTATCCCTCCTCAATCATAAATTTTCTGCACCCATTCCCAGAGCTCTTCGGGAGAATGGAACACCCACTCTGCCTCTTCTTCCCTTTTATTTTCTCGAGGAAGAAAGTCCCAGAGAGCAAGAGCAAAATGCACTCCTGCTTTGTACGCGGCTTCTGCATCCAGAGGAGAATCTCCCAGATATAGAGTTTCCTCTGGCTCAACCAGTAGAGTTTTTAAAATTTTTATCACCCCATCGGGATAAGGTTTGGGATGAAGCACTTCGTCTCCACATAATACAAGGTCAAAAAAATCCTTTATATTCAGCTTTTGCAACGTTATTTCAGCACTTTTTCTTCCCTTGGAGGTAAAAAGAGCTTGTTTTACCCCACGTTCTCGAAGATAGTTAATTATTTCCAGCAAGAGAGGGAAAACTTTAACCAGCTCATCATGCTTTTCCTGATAGAAACGATAGAATTCCTGAAGAGCCTCTTCCTTCTTCTCTCTTCCTTCTTCTCTTTTCCTACTATTTTTTCTATAACCACATCTTCAGGTGGACCATACAGACTAACTATTTCCTGAGGAGTCATTTTCTTATTTCCATATTCCTCTGCTACCCAGGAAAAAGCTCCCCACAGAAGAGAAGAACTGGCTATCAAAGTATTATCTAAATCCCAGATAAAAAGTTTAAACATTTACCCCTTCTATTATTTCCTGTATAGCAGCAAGGAGGATTTTCATTTCTTTCTCTTTTCCTATGGTAATACGCAAAGAGTCCGGCCACTCAGGAAAATAGCGAATGAGTATTTTTCTCCTTTTTAGCTCTTCATAAAGGAACTTTAAATCTCTTCTCTCCTTCTTTACCATAATAAAATTAGCCTGGGAAGGGTAAACTAAAAAGCCCAGTTGCCTCATCTCTTCGGAAAACCATTCCCGGGTGGATTTAATTTTTTCTACATTTTTTTTCATATATTCTATATCTTCTAAAGCTGCCGCCCCTCCCACTTGAGGTAAGATTCCTACATTGTAAGAATCTTTAATTTTTAAAATTCCCCTTACTATATCGGGAGAAGCAAAAAGAAGCCCCACTCGAAGCCCAGCCAAGGAAAAAGACTTGGAAAGAGTTCTTACTATTATAAGATTAGGAAAATCCTGAAGAAGAGAAAAAACACTATAAGGAGCAAAATCAACATAAGCCTCGTCTACTATTACGGGACAGGAAGAAAGAGAAAGTAATTTTTCTATCTGAGATAGAGAAAGGAAGGTACCAGTGGGTGAATTAGGGTTAGAGACTACTTTTAACTTGGCTGAACAACCTAAGAAACTATCAGGAAGAGAAAAATCCGGAGGGAAGGGAATTTCTTCTCTCTCTGCTTCCTGAAGAAAAGCTAACGTCCGATAAAGAGTATAAGTAGGGAAAGGATAAGCCACCCGGTCTCCTTTACCTAAAAAAAGGCGAAAAAGTAGATTTAAAAGTTCATCCGAACCATTCCCCACCGCTATCCAATCCCGGGGAAGTCCATAAACTTCCTGAGCTTTTTCCCTCAATTTCCCTCCCAGAGGAGGAGGGTAAAGAGAAATTCTACCTTCGCTCAGAGCCTCTTTAATCTTTTCCTCTACCAGAGGAGAAGGAGGATAGGGGTTTTCATTGGTATTAAGTTTTATGTATCCTTCTTCTTCTGGCTGTTCACCGGGAATATATTCTTCCATAAAATTGATTACCTCTCGAAAATAGCTCACTTTTTCCCTCCCTTTCCCATCTGCTTCAAAATCTGGGTACTTCTTCCACTTTGGTCATATAAAGTATAAACCTCGACTAAATTACGAAAGTTACCCTGGAAGTCTAAACCATAACCCACCACATAGACATCAGGTATCTCAAAACAACGATAATGTATAGGAATATCAGCAATCCTTCGTGCCGGGCAATCCAGAAAAGTGCAAATTCTTATACTCCGGGGGAACCTCTTTTCTAATTCTCGAATTAAAAAATTGAGAGTTAAACCAGTATCTACAATATCTTCTATTATCAATACTTCTCTTTCTTTTATATCTATATCCAGGTCTTTTTCTATCTCCACTCGTAATAAGCCAGGTTTAAACCCTGAAAGAGCCAGAAAATCAAGGTCAAAAGATATTTCTAAATTTCGAGTTAAATCTACGGCAAAATAAACTGCTCCTTTCAAAATCACTGCGAGCACTGGTCTTCTGCTTTCATAATCCAGGGAGATATCTTTTGCCACCTCCTCAATTCTTTCTTCAATTTCCTCCCTTCCAAATAGCAAGCTTCCTAGGCGTCTTTCACTCATTATTTTCTCCCTTTAAATGATTTAAAATATACTCATAATCTCGAGCATAGACCACCCGGATTTTTACCTGAGGATAAAGTTCTTTTAACCTTCTCACTTTTCGATTTTTCTTTCGAGTTAGCTTCTGTCTCTGAGTAGTTAATTCAATAAAAAGGTCAAAGTCAGGAAGGTAAAAGTCAGGAGCAAAAGCTTCAGCAAGGTTGCCTTCTTCATCCCACTCTAAGGGAAAGGTACGTGGCTCATAAAGCCAGCGAACACCATAAAAGTCTAACATTCGGGCAAATTCCTTTTCTGAAGGATGGGAAAAAGACGTTTTCTGTCCCAAATCCTCCCGGGGGAAAAGAGGTTGTTGCTCCACTTTTCTAGGTTGAGGAGGAGTTGCTACTTTATCCTGGGCTTCTAAAATCAAATCGGCAGCTTCGTTTACACCATAGAAGTCAGTATTGACTACCAGATGGTAGTGAAGAGGTTCTCTCCAGTCTATTCCAAAAGTTTGCCTTAAAAATCTTTCTCTTTGCTGGTCTTGTTCAGTAAGAATCCGGCTTGCAGTCACATCGTCCTGCTGATATTTCTCCATCATCCGGTGTAGACGAGTAACTTGTGAAGCCACTATTAAAACATGAAAGGCAAAGGAACAATTTTCTAAAATTTTCTGCCCTCCTCTCCCCACTAAAATAAAGGGTCTCTGAGAAGCCTTTTGATGGAGAAAAGAGCGTACTTTTATAATCCATTGGTCCCGTTCTTTCTCGTCTTGAGGAGGCTCAGCAGGAAATTGAGGAGAAATTTCTTTTAGAAAAGAAACGAATCTTTCTTTATCCACCAGCTCCACTTTCAATCTCTGAGAAAGTTTCTCGGCAATCTCTTCCCCATAGCTTTCTACTTCTCGAGAAATAGTAATAATAGAAAAATTAGCCACTTTCTTTTCACCAGTTTTATATTATACTATCAAATAAAAGATTTATAAAAAAGGGGGCGATGAAGTGAAAAGGATAGAAATAATAACAATAATTATAATAATGGTCTTATTTATTTCAGTATCAGAAGGAAAAGAGAGAGCATTATTCCTCGATTCTACTTCTTCTCAAGTCTTTGCACCCCTACATCTCTTTTTAGAAAGAGGTGAAAGATGGGAGTGGGTAGAAGCACCTCCTGGCTTACAGGAAGCAGAAAATCTCGATTTCTCTGAGCTTCAAAAGAAAGGAGACCTGCTATTCCGGGGTTATGAAAAAGATGATTTACTATTTTTTGAGGTCCTGGATTTAAAAACCTCCCACAAGATTCTGGCTTTGGTGAGAAAGAAAGAAGATCAGGATTATATGTTAAAAGAGCTAAAAGAGAAGCTAGCTCGGGAATTTGCCTTTCATCGGGAAATTAAAATCATCTTTGTCAGAGAAGAATACGGAGAAAACTCTATCGTTTTCTCCGATATAGAAGGAAGAAAACAAATTTCCGTTTATACCACCGAAGAAGGTTATATAGAAAAACCTCTCTTATCTCCCGATGCTCGCTATTTGATATTCGTTTTAGATAAAGGCTGGGACAAAGGCATTTATCGGCTCGACTTAGAAAATGGAAAAGTAGAAGCACTAAGCGAAGCTGGTTTTAAGGATTACTCTCCAGCCCTTTCTTCTCGAGGCAATAAAATAGTTTTCGTTTCTGAAAGAAAGAATAAACAGAGTATTTTCCAGATGAATGGAGACGGCTCTTCCCAAAAACTACTGATAGATAAAGATAATCCTCTTCAGTGGCCAGCTTTTTCTCC